>Ga0315276_10004187_pt1 | contig 13248 bp, 9 predicted proteins | sample YL17G05_0_MG_FD_204542 | JGI IMG/M metagenome (GOLD analysis project Ga0315276, IMG submission 204542) | Sediment microbial communities from Yellowstone Lake, YNP, Wyoming, USA - YL17G05_0 | ecosystem: Environmental > Aquatic > Freshwater > Lake > Sediment | place: USA: Wyoming | collected...
CAGGCGCCCGGAGTTTCCCTCCGTTATGAGGGTGTTGCCGTTGGGCAGCCTCTGGGCACCGGATATGTAGGGGCTAAAGAAGTTGAGCATGGCTTTGTCCGCGTACCGCCACACGATCTCATTGGTGTTGGGGTCGACCTCTATGACGCGGGAGTAGGGCAACGATGAGTCGAACCGGTGGGCGCCGTTGTCAAAGATCAGGATGTTTCCGTTGGGAAGCATCGTCGGGTCATGCTGCTGGGCAATCGTCGGCGGGCCGAGTTTCCACACAAAGGTACCGCTGTCGCGGTCGACTATGCCGACCGTGTTGATGTTGCGGAAGCTGACAAGGATGTTGCCGTCGGGCAGTTGCTCGGCGGAGTTTCCGTGAGTCCACTCCTGGCGATTGTCGTTAGAGTTCATGATGTCGGTTTCGGTGTCCAGGTGCTCCCAGGCGTGCCACTCCCAGACAATCTCGCCGTCTCGGGTCACCTCGGCTACGTAGTCGCACCAGGTTTGCTCCGTCTGGCTACCGGGGATGCCTCCCTTCACCCGCGCGGCAACATCTGGCGGTGTCAATTCCGTGTTGAGGGTGAGGATGTTACCGTTGGGCAGTATGCGGGCGTCGTGGTGCTGGTCCGGTTGGCTGAGCTGCCAGAGGATTTTCCCGTCCCAGTCCACCTCCATAAGGATGGCGCCCTTGAAGACGAACCAGGGTGCTTCGCCGGTCCCGGCTTGGGGAGCGTAGAACAGGTTGCCGTTGGGCAATAGGTAGCCGCCGTGATACCCTACGCATTCGGGCGGCAGTTCGATATCCCACTTGTGGGCGATGTTCCCCTCCATGTCGATCAGGAAGACATTGCCATGCACCTGCATGGGGGCAAAGAGGGTGTATCCGTCGAAGGTCTTGGTGGGGTCCCAGGCGGTCAGGCCCACTTTGAGGCGGCGTAGCCTGTTCTGCTCAACCGGACCGATGATGCCTGAGTTTGCGGCTGGTCCAGACGTAGGCGCAGCCGTGGCGCCGGTGTCTTTCTCGTTGCTGCTGCAGCCGGCGGCGGCCAGGCCAAGGGAACCGATTGCCACTCCGGCGGCGCTTCTCAGCAGCCCCCGCCGCGATAGCCTGCGACCATGCGATTGGGGGCGCCCATTGTCGTTCATCATACCTCTCCCTCCCGTCCATCAATTCTCGACATTCGTCCGAGTGATCTGTACACGGTGTGTCATACTAGTCACACGCCTGAACGAGGTCAAGGGATGCTCGGTACAGGCGAGAACCGCACAGATGGTGCGGTGATATCCTACCCCGTCGCGCCGCGATTCGACCAGGGGCGCACCCTCTTGCCGGCTGCCTGGCGGCCGAGCCAATAGAGGGTTCTGCTTGCCTGAGAGGGGTTTCCTTGGAAGAATAAGGCGGGTGTTGGGCACCGCATTGAGTAAAGGGTATGGCGTAGGGAAGGACGGCGACTATCTGATGACTGAAGCGGGTGATCAGGAAGAGACCGAAGCGGGCGAATGGGCCTGGATGACCCGGCCCATCGTCTCCCTGTCCTATCCCCACTTTCGGCTCTTCTGGATCAGCAACCTTATCGTCGCCATCGGGCTGATGATCCAGTTCACGGCGCGGGGCTGGCTCATCGTCGAGCTCACCGATTCGGCGCTGCTCCTGGGCGTCGTCGAGGGGTTCTGGGCGCTCGCCTTTGGTCTCGGCTCGATACCGATGGGCGTGATTGCCGACCGCTTCAACCGGCGCAATCTCCTCATTGCGGGGAACGCCGTCGCCCTTGCGATGGCCCTCGTGATCGGCCTGCTTGTGGCGTTTGACCTCATCGCTATCTGGTATCTGATGCTCGTCGCGGCGGTCGACGGCGTTCTCTTTGCTATGCGCTTCCCCTCCGGCCAGGCGATGACGGCGAAGCTCGTGCCGCAGGAGCACGTGATGAATGCCATCTCCCTGAACTCGGCCAGCCACAGCCTGCCCAGCGTCGTCGGGCCGGCGATCGGCGGCGTCCTCGTCGGCGGGCTGGGTATCGCCGCTGCCTACTTCACCACTTCCGGCGCTCTGCTGGCGGCCCTGCTCATGATGCTGGGAGTCGCCGCCTCCTTCGGCCATGTCGAACGCGGCGCTGCCAAGAGCGTCCTCGGCGACCTGCGCGAGGGCTACGACTACCTGCTGGCCCACCGCGACCTCCTTAGACTGACCGCTGCGATGCTCGTCCCCTTTGTTCTCGGTCAGTCCTACATCCTGCTGCTACCCCTGTTTGTCGAGAAGGAACTGCACGGCAGCCCGGAGATGTTCGGCGCCTTAAGCGCCTGTTTGGGCGCCGGCAGCGTTGTCGGTGCGGCCGTCGTCGCCACCTTCGGCAAGCCGCGCCAGATCGGGGTGTTGATGTTCGTCAGCGTGCTGGGGCTCGGCCTGGCCTCCATCGCCTACGCCTTCTCGCCGTGGCCGGCCTTCACCGGCGCCGTCCTCTTCGGCGTGGGAGCGGCCCAGAACACCCTCTTCGCGTCCTACGAGACCGCGCTGATCCTCCGCCTGCCCGACGAGATCAGGGGCCGCGTGATCGGGCTGATGTTCACACTCATCGCGATCTTCCCTGTCGGCGCGATAGTGTCGGGCGCTGTCGCCGATGTCATCGGGCTGCGTCCGCTCGCCGTGGCGGAGGGAGTGATGATCATCCCGATGGCGTTAGTAGCCTGGCGGGTGGCGCTGCGCCATCCCATCGTGACGCCGGAGCAAGCCTGAGGGCGCGTTATCCGACGTTCCCCTTCCTCGCGGTGGTATAATGCGCGGCGGACTCGCAATCTCATGGCTCGTATGTCCTTCTTCGAACGCTGGCTGGTCAACAGCCCCTTTCGCGCCTGGCTTCAGCGCCGTGAGGTCGACGCCTTCGCGCAATGGACCGGTCTCGCCCCCGGCGCCGCAGTTCTCGACCTGGGCTGTGGGCCCGGCGCCGCCAGCGCACTCATCTGGGAGCGGATGCAGCCGAACATCCTCGCCGCCTTCGACTTCGACCCGGCGATGGTCAAGCTTGCCCGCCGCCGACTGCAGCGTCGAGGCGCCCACACAAACGTCCGACTGCTGGTCGCTGACGCAACTCACATGCCGTTTCCCGACGCCTCCTTCGATGCGGTGTTTGAGTCAGGCGTTGTGCATCATATCCCGGATTGGCAGGCTGCCCTGCGAGAGGTCGCGCGCGTGCTCGGGGACGGCGGGCGGTTCTGGTTTGCTGAGCCGTCGCGGGGAAGGCTTAGCCGCGGCCTCTATCGGATGCTGCCGCACGCCGTGGAGTCGATGTTCGACGCCGAAGAGTGGCGCACCACGCTGGCTGACGTGGGGCTGCACGTCGAAGGGGATCTGCAGAAGCTGCCGCTGTGGGACATCTGCGGCGTCGCGGCGAAGCCCAAAGGCGGATAGCGACCGCTGGCTCCCACGAACGTGCCCTCAATGCTGGCGATCGGTGGCGCGGACAAACCCTAACAGCGCCCGCTCCGGAGTCGCGAACGTCGGTACCTTGTGACGGGCGAAGGCGCGGTCGAACAGTATCTCCGTCCCGACGGCAGCGTGGAAGATAGCCGTTCGCTTGTCAGGAGATTGGGGGCTGTCGAAGGTGAAGGCCGGTGGCGCGGGCATACGCCCACAGCGCCCGCTCCGGGCTGGCGAACGTCGGCACCCCGTGGCGGGCGAAGGCGCGGTCGAACAGTATCTCTCCCCCGCCGACAGCCGAATGGAGGATGGCTGTGCCCGTGCGCTGCGAGATCTCGGCGATCGTCGCCGCATACGCCTCCATGCTCGCCCCAACGGGCGACCCGCCGATCACCAGCAGGGCGTCGACGTTCGGGTCGCTCGCCGTTGCCTCCGTTGCCCGGTGGTACAGCTCGACTGTGCCCGTAATCACCATGCCCATATCCACAGGGTTGCGCACGCTCGTTCCCGCGCCGGGGATGATCCCTCGCAGCACCTCCTGCGTCCCCAGGGACAGTTGGGCCAAGATGAGGCCGTTCTCCTCGCAGGCGTCGGAAGCGGAAACGGCAGGACCGCCCGGCCCGGCCAGAATCGCCACCCGGGGCCCTGAGCCGGCGGGGACGTAGTAGCAGGTGACCAGCACGTCCAGCAGCTCGTCCATGTCGCGCACGATGATGGCGCCCACCTGCCGCAGCATCGCCGACCATATCTGAGACTCACCGGAGAGAGCGCCCGTGTGGGAACTGGCGGCGCGTGCCCCCGACCTAGTCCGCCCCGACTTCCAGACCACGAGGCGCTTGTTGCGGCTCACGCGGGCCAGAGCGCGGCGCAGGCGCTGCCCGTGTCTCGATCCTTCCAGATAAGCGGCGACTATCTCCGTCTCCGAGTCGTCAGCCAGATACTCGAAGAAGTCCGCCGCATCCAGGTCGGCCTGGTTGCCGACACTTACGACCTTGCTGAACGCCAGGCCGCGGCTGGCACCCACACCTACGATGAAGCTGCAAAGCGAGCCGCTCTGGGAGATGAACGAGATAGGCCCGACGGTCGAGGGCATGCCCGGCAGCATCGCCAGCCCGGTCTTGGGGACGTACAGGCTCATGCAGTTCGGCCCCTGGATCCGCGTTATTCCCTTGCGGGCCGCGGCCAGCAGCTCCGCCTCTCGCTGACGGCCCTCCTCTGTGCCCAGCTCCGAGAAGCCGGCTGTGAACATCACGGCCGCCTTCACGCCCCGCTCGGCGCACTCTGTGATGACACCGATAGCCGACTCCGTCGGCACCACGAGTATGGCGAGGTCGGGCGTCTCCGGCAGCGCGGTAATCGATGGGTAGCAGCGGAGGCCCGCTATCTCCTCGGCGTTGGGGTTGATGGGGTAGATGCGGCCGTGAAATCCCGGGTTCAGGAGCCCCTGGAGGAAGATCTGCCCCGTCTTCAGCCCACGAGGCACGCCGACCACAGCCACGGACTGAGGCTCGAAAAGGGCTTGGGCGGGAAAGCCGTCACGATCGGGCATAAGCAATAACACTCGGCGGACAAGGCCACCGCCGTTTATTGTCGCATGCGGCAGGGACAAAGGGGAAGACCGTCTTGGCTGGGGCGTCTCGATTGGTGCTATACTCAAAGCGAAAAGCTTTGCCCCGGAGGAGGCGGTCATTAGCAGAATATGCGGTACACGAGGATAGAAGAGATACCCGCCTTGCGCGATCCCGTCCTGCTGGTTGCCTTCGCCGGCTGGAACGACGCTGCCAGCGCGGCGACGGCGGCGGGCAAGGCGCTGATTGAAAAGCTGGCCGCGCGCTACTTTGCCGCCATCGACGGTGAAGAGTTCTACGACTTCACCAGCACCCGCCCGATAGTCGATGTGAAGGGCGATGCCCAGGTCTCGCTGGAGTGGCCCAGCAACTCCTTCTACTACCACGCCGACCCGGCTCTCGAGAGAGACATCATCGTCTTCATGGGCGCAGAGCCCCAGTTGAAATGGCGGACGTTCACCGGCGAATTCCTCGATCTGGCGCGCCAGTGCGGCGTAGGCCTCGTCGTGACCCTGGGTGCGATGCTGACCGATGCGCCCCACTCGCGGGCCGTGCCCATCAGCGGCTTTGCGACCGACCAGACGCTCGTCGAGAAGCTGCGGGCTCTTCAGATTAGCCCGATCAGCTACCAGGGCCCGACCGGCATCCTCGGCGTGATCCACAACATCTGTCTGCGCCGGGAGATGCCGTCGCTCAGCCTCTGGGCGAGCGTTTCTCACTACCTCGGCATCGCGGAGAACCCCAAAGCTGCGGCGGCGCTTGTGCACGTGCTCGACGATCTTCTGGGACTCCGCCTCGACCTGGAAGACCTCGACCAGACAGCGAGGCGTTTCGAGTCTCAGGTAGACGCGATAGTCTCCCGCAGCATCGAGGCTGCAGCCTACGTCAAGGAGCTGGAGCGGCGGGCCGACGCTGCCCTTCAGTCGCAAACGCGGGCAAGCGGGGAAAGGGCGGAGTTGCCGCCGAGCGAGGCGCTTATCAATGACCTGGAGGAGTTCCTCAAGCGGAGACGGGCGCAGGGGAGCAACGGCGACGACTCATAAGCGCGCGCTGTCTCCGCCAGGAGGCCTGGCGGAGACAGGCTGGACGAGCTTGCTGCCATCGCCTATGCCTCGAAGAATGCGGGAGTGACGCAGGTCCACGTCACTAGCGCTTCGCTGCCTGTCCCGGGTTATCATTCCAGAAAACGTTTCTACTCGCTCTAGATTGACAAAGGGGGCAGACATGGTTGATTTATCCAGGTTCTCGCTTGAGGGGAAAATAGCGATCGTCACCGGCGGCGGCCGCGGCATCGGCAAGGGCATCGCCGAGGGCTTCGCAAAGGCCGGCGCCAAGGTCGTTATCACCAGTCGCAAGATCAACGATCTCGAGGCCACGGCCGGGGAGATCCGCACCGCCGGCGGAGAGTGCTGGCCCCTGCAATCTCACCTGGGTCACATGGAGGACATCCAGAAGGTGGTCGATGCCGTGATGGAGCGTTACGGGCGGATCGACATACTGGTGAACAACGCCGGCGCCAGCCCCGCGATGGGGAGCGTCCTAGAGACCGATGAGCGGCTCTGGGAGACGATCATGAACCTGAACATGAAGGGAATGTACTTCCTGAGCCAAGCGGTGGCGCGGGTGATGAAGGAGCAGGGCGGTGGCAAGATCATCAACATCGCCTCCGTCGACGCCTTCAAGCCGGAGCGCGGCGTGAGCATCTACAGCATCTCGAAGGCGGGCGTTCGCATGATCACGAAGTCGTTTGCTGCAGAGCTTGCTCATTTCAACATTCAGGTCAACACCATCGCCCCGGGCGCCGTCACAAGCAAGATGATGGACTCGCACTGGTTCCACCTGACGCCTGAGGAAGCAAAGAAGGCGAAGGAGACACTGGCAGCGTATATGCCGATGGGCAGGATCGGCGAGCCGGATGATATAGCGGGAGCGGCGATCTTCCTGGCATCGGACGCCTCGAGCTACACGACGGGCGCCGAGATCGTGATCGACGGTGGAGCGCTGCTAAGCACGCCTCTGGCGGCGGAGTAAGACCGTCGCAGACTGAGGCAGGAGACGGAGATGGCGGACGAATCGTGGAGCCACCGGTTCGTTGACACGAACGGCATCCGTATGCATTACGTTGAGCAGGGGAAAGGGTACCCTGTGCTCTTCCTGCATGGCTTTCCCGAACTCTGGTACTCGTGGCGCTATCAGATACCTGCCCTCGCTGCCGCGGGGTTCCACGCCATCGCACCCGACCTGCGGGGTTACGGTGAGACCGACGCACCCGAGGGCGTGGAGTCGTACACTATCCATCACCTCGTGGGAGACCTCACCGGCCTCCTCGACGCTCTTGGCTACGAGAAGACGGTTATCGTAGGCCATGACTGGGGCGGCGTGATCCTCTGGCAGTGGGCCCTGTTGGCGCCGGAGCGGCTAGAGCGTGTCATATCGTTGAACACCCCGTTCACCGGCCGTGGCTCCCGCAGGCCGACCGAGCTGTTCAGCAGCGTTCCCGATGGCCGGTTCAACTATATCCTCTACTTTCAGGAGCCGGGGAAGGCGGAATCGGAGATAGAGCCGAACTTGGACACCTGGTTCGAGACGGTTCTCCGCCGGATCGCGGTCGACCAGAGCTTCATCACTCCCGAGGCGCTCAAGACCTTCTGCGATGCCTTCCGGAAGACCGGTCTGACCGGGCCGATCAACTACTACCGCAACTTCGACCGCAACTGGGAGTTGACAGCTTATCTCGCTGGGCGTAAGGTGAACATACCGGCGCTCATGGTCTGCGCTGACGGCGACCCAATCCTCAGCCCCGATCAGGCGAAGGGAATGGAGAGGTTCGTCCCGAATCTGAAGACAGAGCTCATCGACAACTGCGGCCACTGGACGCAGCAAGAACGTCCCGATGAGGTGAACCGGCTGATAATCGATTACCTTGCCGACTTGCGCGCCTGACTGCGGCCGCCGGTCGCTACTGTAACAAAGCTCCCCGCCGAGACGTTGCATGTTCTAGCCGGCATAGCCTAAGCGGCTGGCCGGAGTTTCGCGCCGCTTGGCTGTTCGCGGCAGGCTATTAGTGGGGAGGAGTCGTCTTGTGGCCCGCTTCCGCCTGTTTCTTAGCCTCGTCGTCCTGATCGTCATTTGCGCCGTCCTGGTTCGCGAGGCCAGAGCCGGTTTCATCACCCCTCCCACGACCCTCCAGGCTGCCCCTCCTCAAGCGCAGTCCTACTTTGGCTACGGTGTCGCTTCCGGCGACGTGAACAACGATGGCTACGACGATGTGATAGTCGGGGCGCCCTTCACCGATGTCAGCGGCCACGCTGATTCAGGTGAGGTGCGCGTTTTCTTGGGTCCGTCCCTCTCCAGCGTTTCTCTCCTCCATCACCCGACACTGGAAGAAGGGGCCTGGTTCGGCTACTCTGTGGCGGCTGGTGATGTCAACGCTGATGGCGCTGCTGATGTTATTGTCGGCTCTCCCTCCGCCGATGTGGGGGCGTATTCGGGTGCCGGAGAGGTTGTGGTCTTTCTTGGCCCTTCCCTGTCTAGCGCGTCCGTCGTCGAAAATCCGCTGCCGGAGAACGGTGCCCGCTTCGGCATCACCGTGGCGGCTGGTGACGTCAACGGCGATAGTAAGGTCGACCTTCTCGTCGGCGCTCCCGATGCCACGGTAGACGGGATAGCGCGGGCGGGAAGGGCGTTTGTCTTCCTGGGACCGTCGTTTTCGACCCCCCTCTTTCTCCAAGACCCGCAACCTGAAGACAGCGCCGACTTCGGGCGTGCCTTGGCTGCGGGGGATCTGGACAGTGACGGTGACGATGATGTCGTTGTTGGCGCACCCACCTCGGATGTTGGGGCTCAGGGACAGTTCTTTGATGCGGGGCAGATCTTTGTTTTCACGTCGCCCTCATTTGTTAGCGTGACTCAACTCCAAGACCCTGAGCCGGAAAGGGGCGCCTTCTTTGGGCGGGCGGTAGCCGCCGGAGACTTCGACAATGATAGCTACGATGACTTGATTGTGGGTGCCTTCGGCTCCACCGTGAACCATCATGCCACGGTGGGACAGGTGTTCGTGTTTGGTGCCCCGTCGTTCACCGATGTTACGGTTCTGCAGAGGCCTGTTTTCCGTGAGCTAGACGACTATTTCGGATTTGCGCTCACGACGGGTGACGTCAATGGCGACGGCTACGACGACGCTGTGGTCGGCGCGCACGATGTCGACTCCGATCACCTCGCTGCCACAAGTGGGGGCGCGGCGGTGGTTTTCTTCGGTCCTTCTTTCGAAGCGGCTGTAACCCTCGAAGACCCTGTTCCTGAGAAGTTGGCGTTCTTCGCGCGGGCGGTAGCCGTCGGTGACGTCAACAACGATGGGAGAGATGACTTCGTCGCTGGGGCACCCTGGTCGAACGTAGGCGCGGCGGCCGATGCCGGTGAGGCGTTCGTGTTCCTGGCGGAACCGGATACTGACGGCGACGGCGTCGCCGATGCCTCTGACAACTGTCCTCTCATCTATAACCCCGACCAGACCAACACCGACGGTGGGGGAAGGCCGAACGGGTCGCAGATACCCGGCGAGTGGGCCGGTAATCCGGCCCAAGACAGCCTCGGCGACGCCTGCGACACCGACGACGACAACGATGCTTTGCCTGACAGCAGCGAGGGAGAGACAGCTTGTCCCTCCCGGCTAACCGGAGACAGCGACGGCGATCGCTCGCTTGATGGATACGAGGTGAACGCAGGCAAAGACCCCTGCAGCGCCCTGAGCAGGCCCGCTTGCACGGGATCCCCGGACAGCGATGCTGATGGTTTCAGTGACTGTGTGGAGAACAGCGGCTACAATACCTGCGCCCTCGCAGGGGATGCGTTCCCTGGCTACACGACCTGCGCCAATCCAACAGACAGCGACAATGATAGCTGCGCGGACTGGATAGAGATAGTGGACGTGAACGGCGACCGCGTCGCGAACATACTGGACGTGCAGTGGGTGGCGAAGCGGGCGTTCGGCCTCATACTAGCGTCTGAGTCCGATGGGGTGCTGGACATCGACAAGAACGGCTCGCTGAACATCTTGGACGTGGTGGCGGCGGCGAAGAACTCGTCGCTAATGAAGTCGCACAGTCCCTGTCCTTAGGCGGTGGCCCCCTCAAACCCCGAGGAAGCGGGGTACCGCTTCCTCTTCAAGAGATCGTACGACCAGATCGGCCTTGGAGAGGGTCTCGGGTGCCCGCTCCGCCGCCAGTCCTAGGCACAGCATGCCCGCTAGCTTTGCCGCTTCCACACCGCCGGGGGCATCCTCTACCACCACGCACTCGCTGGACTTCACACCCAACCTCTGCGCCGCTAGTAGGTAACCCTGAGGGTCGGGCTTGCCGCGGCTTGCGTCTTCCTCAGCGATGATCACGTCAAAGGCGTCCTCAATCTCTAGACCACGAAGCATTGTCTCGATGTTCTGTCTCGGAGCGGAGGAGACGACTGCCATTCTCTTTCCTGCCTTCCGCAATCGCCGGAGTAGAGTGATAACGCCTGGTATCGGCGTGATCCGGCCCGCGATCTTTGCTCGGAACATCCCCTCCTTGCGCCGCGAAAGCTCCGCCACCTTCTGAGGCGGGAGGTCGCCCAGGATGTCTCTCAATATGGCGTCGTTTCTCAGACCGAATGTGCGGCGGAACTCCTCCTCGCTGATCTCTTTGCCCTCGCCCGCGAAAAGCTCTCGCCAGGCCTCGAAATGAAGGAGGCCGGTGTCAACCAACACTCCATCTAGATCCCAGAGGACAGCCTTAATCATCTTTTCTTCCCGATATTATTGATCCATCTGATAGCGGTGGCAGGGGAAATGTACCATATGACGGCACTGCTGGCGATGCTGAATCCTATGGTGAACATTGCGAAAAGGTCTTGTTGACTTTTAGCGACAGGCTTGACTAATCTAACCTGTGAGCGTTTGCACAAGCGCTTGCGGTTGTCTGCTGCCAGACGCGCGGGGCAGCTCACCAGGGGATTGCTGGACAGTATTCGTCTGCAAACTTGGTGGCCGGCTGCGGCGCTATCATGGCAGATTATCTGGCGGCCCTGCCAACAGCGAAACAACACAAGAAGGAGAGATGCCAGAATGACCAGTTCCAACAACGAGACATACTGGCCGAAGAACCGCTACCTCGAGGTCTATAACAGGTCGATTGAGGACACCGAGGGCTTCTGGGCCGACGAGGCGCGCAAGCTTGAGTGGTTCAAGACGTGGGATAAGGTGCTGGAATGGAATGCGCCTTTCTCTAAGTGGTACGTGGGAGGAGAGCTCAACGCCTCCTACCTCTGCGTCGACCGCCACGCCAAGAGCTCACGAAGGAACAAGGTGGCCTACTACTGGGAGGGTGAGCCCGGTGACTCCCGCGCCATCACCTACGCGGACCTCTACCGCGAAGTCAACAAGGCCGCTTCCATGCTCAAGAAGCTGGGCGTCGGCAAGGGCGACAAGGTTGGGATCTACCTTCCCATGATCCCCGAGCTCCCGTTCATCATGCTTGCCTGCGCCCGCATCGGCGCAACCTTCACCGCCGTCTTCTCCGGCTTCACTGCGCAGGCCCTCGCTGACAGGTTGAACGACCTCGAGGCGAAGGTCCTAGTCACCGCCGACGGAGGCTGGCGCCGAGGATCGGCGTTCCCCCTGAAGAAGGTTGCCGACGAGGCGATGGGGCTAGCCCCGACCGTCAAGAAGCAGTTGGTGGTGAAGCGGACGGGCATCGACGTCGAGATGGCTGATGGCCGAGACTTCTGGTACCACGAGCTGATCAAGGACGCCGAGAACTACGTGGAGCCCGTTCCCCTCGAGTCCAGCCACCCGCTCTACATCCTCTACACCTCCGGCACCACCGGCAAGCCTAAGGGTGTCGTCCACAGCACCGGCGGCTACATGGTATACGGCAACTCCACCTTCAAGTGGGTGTTCAACGTAGATGAGGACGACGTTTACTGGTGCACCGCTGACATCGGCTGGGTCACCGGCCACACCTACATCTGCTTTGCCCCTCTCTGCGCTGGCACTACCAGCGTAATGTACGAAGGCGCTCCCAACTTCCCCGACCTGGGACGTTGGTGGGATATCATCCAGAAGTATCAGGTGAACGTACTCTACACCTCACCCACGGCCATCCGCATGTTCAGGCAGGCCGGGGAGGAGTTCATAGAGAAGGCCGACCTGAGCAGCCTGAAGCTGCTGGGCTCCGTCGGCGAGCCGATCAACCCCGAGACCTGGATGTGGTACTACACCCACATCGGCGGGGGCCGCTGCTCCATCGTCGACACCTGGTGGCAGACCGAGACCGGCGGGATCCTCATCTCCCAGGCGCCGGCTATCCAGATGTCGCCGCTCAAGCCCGGGTCCGCCAGCTTCCCTCTGCCGGGCATCTTGCCCCAAGTAGTGAACGAGAACGGCGAGCCGGTTGCGGCGGGCGAGCGAGGCCTCCTGATCCTCAAGAAGCCGTGGCCCGGTATGCTAATGACCCTCTACAAGGACGACGAGAGATTCAAGGAAGCATACTGGGCCCGCTTCCCCGGTAACTACCTCACCGGTGACTACTCGATCCAGGACGAGGACGGCTACTTCTGGCTGCTTGGTCGCTCCGACGAGGTCATCAAGGTCGCCGGTCACCGCCTCGGCACCCTCGAACTCGAGAATGCGACCATATCCTACCCGGCCGTCGCTGAGGCCGCTGCTGTCGCCAAGCCGGACGAGGTGAAGGGCGAGTCGATAACGATCTTCGCCATCCTGAGGGAGGGCTTTGAGAAGACGGACGACATGGAGGCCAAGATCAAGAAGCATATCCGGGACACGATGGGACCGATTGCCACGCCGGACCGCATCGTCCTGGTGAAGAAGCTGCCCAAGACCCGCAGCGGCAAGATCATGCGCCGTTTGCTCAAGGCCGTGGCCATGGAAGTGCCCATCGGAGACGCTACAACGCTTGAGGACGGCGCGTCGATGGAGGAAGTCAAGGCGGCGTTCGAGGAGTTAAAGACAGAGGTCTAGGCGGACACCGCCGGGACGAATCAGGTCCGGGGCGAGGCCTTAGGTTGGCGCAAAGTGGTCTTCGGGAAGTTGACGGGGCGGAAGTCACCTGTCTCGTCGATAACGTGGTCGACCCGCTCCTTATGAGCACTGAGGTCGTACGGCGCTTCCGAGGGCAGGTGCCACCCGAAGTAGCCCCGCTCATGGGACCGGGCGAAATCAGAATGACAGTGAGGGCGGAGCACGGATTCTCCGCCCTCATTTCTTCTACTTGCGGGGGCCGGACCCAT
>Ga0315276_10004188_pt1 | contig 13247 bp, 8 predicted proteins | sample YL17G05_0_MG_FD_204542 | JGI IMG/M metagenome (GOLD analysis project Ga0315276, IMG submission 204542) | Sediment microbial communities from Yellowstone Lake, YNP, Wyoming, USA - YL17G05_0 | ecosystem: Environmental > Aquatic > Freshwater > Lake > Sediment | place: USA: Wyoming | collected...
TTTCGGTGAGCAGTTCGCCGAACCAGCAGGTTAAACCCGGTTGGCCGCGCATCTCATCATAAAGCGTACGGATGACTTCGTCTTCTACCGCCTGGCCGCTTTCCTTTTCGTACCATTTGAACATGCCCTCCACTTCTTCAAAGGTCAAATTGGAAACATGGACGCTGCGCTGGACATTAAAAGGAGAACCTTTCTGGTTTTCGATGCCCAGGACGCTGCGCACCCCGATTAAGGCCACCCCGTGCAGCAGGTACGTTTTTTCCCCGGTGGTTTTGTCCATCTCATCGCGGCGGTGGATGTATATATTTCGAAATGCACTGACTATCGTATTGATCCCCTCCTCGGCAAGGGCATCGAATTCATCCAGGATCAAAATAAGGGGTTTATCCATAACGTTTCGGTTAAATATTTCCTGGAACTTTCTCAGGTCATTAATACCGGTGAAATTTTTCTGTAATCCCTGTCCGATGTAGAATGTGATGGTATCGATAATATAGCCGACGTCTTTCGAGTTTTTCAGGGTTTCCAGGTTGATTTTAAGCACATTGAAACGGGGGTCTTGTTGCAAGCGATGGAGGATTTGCTGCATGAGCCAGGTTTTGCCGGACTGGCGCGGCGCCCAGACGGTGAAATAGTGACCACCTTTTTGGGGATTTTCGCCTACCAGGTTGTTGTATGCTTTTTCGATTAATTCTTCCCTGGGGGCGTAAAATTCCGAAGTGTTAACTATAGGTCCATAGGATGAAAACTTTCTCATGGTTAGCTCCTTATCGTTATATGCAACGATAGGATTGTATCATAGGCGGAATAGGAATGCAAACGTTGTGTGGGGAGTCTGCCCACGATTTATTTTTATTAATGAATTTTTTTCTTTAATAAGGTATAATATTCCTTAATAAAATAATAAATGCGCGAGGCAGCGGATGAAAAAGGTGTTCATCAGTTACAGTCATAAGGACAGGCCCTGGAAAGAGAGGCTGGCGAAACATTTAAAGGTTCTTGAAACCGAAGGTTATTATACTTATTGGGACGACGGGAAAATCAAGGCCGGGGGCGATTGGTTCAGGGAAATTAAAACCGCTTTAAATGAGGCGCAAATTGCTGTTTTACTGATCAGCGCCGATTTCCTTATTTCCAGGTTCATACTGGAAAAGGAAGTCCCAATTCTCATGGAACGCCGACAAAAACAAGGCGTCCGCGTGATTCCCCTTATCCTTCATCCCTGCCCCTGGAAAAAAGTCAAATGGCTGGCCCCCTTGCAAGCATGGCCCATGGATGGGGAACCTTTAAGCGGAAAAAGCAAAAACAAAGCCGAAGCCGACCTGGCTGCCCTGGCCGAAGAAATATGTTCCTTTATCTTACCCGGCGATCATGCCTGTGAGTCGCCGGACCATATTTCCCTTTCCCGGCTGCCGGTAACGGATAAGGCCGTCTTCGGCAGGGAAACGGAAGCGGCGTTACTGGATGAAGCATGGCAGGATGGCCATTGCAACGTGGTGACGCTCATTGCCTGGGGCGGGGTGGGCAAAACCGCGCTGGTGAACCACTGGCTCAACAGTATGGCAAAAGACCATTTCAGGGGCGCGGAAAAGGTGTACGGCTGGTCTTTCTACAGTCAGGGCGCGGCCGAAGGTAAACAGGCATCCGCCGATGAATTCATGCAGGAAACGCTCCGTTGGTTCGGCGACCCTGACCCGAAAGCCGGTGCCCCCGAAGAAAAAGGCCGGCGCCTGGCCGGTCTGATCCGAAAATCCCGGACCCTGCTGGTCCTCGACGGCATGGAACCTTTACAGCACCCACCGGCAAAGGACCAGGCCATGACGGGCCGCGTGAAAGACCCCGGGCTTCGGGTCCTGTTAAGGGAATTGGCCGTGTCCCAGCCCGGATTATGTGTGGTCACCACCCGCGAAAAGGTGGCTGATTTATCCGTCTATGGGGAACCCGCGGTTAAAACAAAGGAACTGGGGCATCTTTCCCTTGATGCCGGGACCGCGTTATTGAAACACCTGGGCGCCCATGGCCGGGAGCAGGAGATAACCCAGGCCGTTGACGAGTACGGCGGCCATGCCCTGGCGTTGACGCTGCTGGGCAAATACCTCTGTATGGGCTATGACGGCGATATTCGCAAACGGGATACCATTGGGGCATTGACCGGCGAACCCGGAACCGGGGGACATGCCAAACGGATGATGCAAGCCTATTGTCATTGGCTGGGGGAGTCCGCGGAATGCAATATTCTCTACCTCATGGGATTGTTTGACCGTCCAGTGGAAGCGGGGGCGATTGAGGTACTGAAGTCTGCCCCGGCGATCCCGGGATTAACCGATCGATTGGTGAAATTAGCGCCGGTGCAATGGAACTATGCCGTGAACCGCCTCCGGGAGTTGGGCTTGCTGGCAAAGAGCGACACCAAGGATGCGCGAAAAGCGAAAGCCGGCGGCCTGGACTGTCATCCGCTGGTGCGGGAGTATTTCGGGGAGCGGTTAAAGCAGGAAAATCCCGAGGCATGGAAAGAAGCCCACACCCGCCTTTATGAATATTACCGAAAGTTACCGAAGAAAGAGTGTCCTGACACCCTGGAAGAAATGGCTCCGCTCTTTTCCGCCGTGGCCCACGGCTGCCTCGCCGGACGCTGCCAGGAGACAATGGATGAGGTGTTTTATAAACGGATTAGAAGAGGAAATGAAGCATTTATCGTACATAAACTTGGGGCCTTCGGTACATATCTTTCGGCGCTGTCCCATTTTTTCGCTGTGCCCTGGGACCAGCCAGCGTCCGGGTTGAGGGAATCTACCAAAGCCGCTGTGTTGAATTGGTCTGCCTTTGGTCTGCGCGCAATGGGCCGGCTTCGGGAAGCTATTCAACCTATGAAAATGACATTGAATTTAATGGTCAAACAGGAAGACTGGAAAAATGCCGCCATCGATGCCAATAACCTCAGCGAACTGCTGCTAACCCTGGGTGATGTGAACGGATCAATCGCCGCTGCCCGGGAGAGCGTCAGCCATGCCGACCGCAGCGGGGATGCGTTCCATCGAATGAGTAAGCGCACTACCCTTGCCGATGCCCTCCATCAGGCGGGCGCCGGCCAATGGCAGGAAGCGGAAGAACTCTTCCGGGAGGCGGAAGAGATGCAAAAAAAGAGACAGCCCGAGTTTCATTTCCTTTACTCAGTCCAGGGATATCGATTCTGCGACCTCCTGCTGGAGCAAGGAAAGGACCGGGAGGTGATGGAACGGGCGGAGACCACGGTGAAATGGGTAAAAAATCTGTTATCAATTGCCTTAGATCATCTCACCCTTGGCCGGGCCTGGCTGGAACGCGCCCGAAAAGAACATGGGAAAGCCCCACACGCGGAGCCGTGGAGCCGCGCCCGGGAGTTCCTGGACCGGGCCGTCACCGGCTTGAGGGAAGCTGGCGCCCAGGAATTCTTGGTCAAAGGCCTTTTACACCGCGCCGCTTATTTCCGTTGGCAGGGCGATTTCGACGCGGCAAGGGCCGACCTTTGCGAAGCCCGGGAAATCGCCGGGTCCGGCGACATGAAACTATTCATTTGCGACTATCACCTGGAAGCCGCCCGCCTGTGCGAAGCCGAAGGCAAAACACCCGACGCCGCGGAACACTCCCGGACCGCCGATGCGCTGATCGAAGAAACGGGATACTTTCGAAGGAAAGAGGAAAAAGAAATTATAAATTATAAATTATAAATTATAAATTAAAAATGGAAGCGGCGCCCTTCGGGCTATAAAATCTTCTTGACGTTTAATCAAGAGTGTTCGCCCGTTTTTTAATTGTTTATTGTCTTTTTGTTGTTTGTTTGTAATTTGTGGTTTGTAATTTGTAATTTCCCCTTTGGGAATTGTCTGCCCTATCCTGGGAAAAAGAATAATTGTTAATGGTTAATGCGGGATTGTAAATGAAAGGGAAGGCTATGTAACCCGTAGGAAAGGGCATGTATGCCGTAGGAAAATCGAATGTGACCCGTAGGAAAGGGTGCGTAACCCGTAGGAAAACCCAATGTAACCCGTAGGAAGGGGTACGCAACCCGTAGGAAAGCTCAATGTAACCCGTAGGAATGGGTATGTAAGCCGTAGGAAAGGGTCTGTAAGCCGTAGGAAAGCCCAATGTAACCCGTAGGAAGGGGTATGTAACCCGTAGGAAAGTCCAATGTAACCCGTAGGAGGGGGTCTGTAACCCGTAGGAAAGGGTCTGCGACCCATAGGAAAGGGACTGTAAATGGTGTGCAAGTCGAATGTACCGGAATGCATGGGTCTGCCAATGGTGTGCAAGTCGAATGTACCGGAATGCATGGGTCTGCCAATGGTGTGCAAGTCGAATGTAACGGAATGCATGGGATTGTAAACGGAATGCAAGTCGATTGCAATGGAATGCAAGTGGCTGTAAATGGAATGCATGGGGCTGCAAACGGAATGCAAGTCGATTGTAACGGAATGCAAGGGTCTGTAAACGGAATGCATGGGTCTGTAAGTGGAATGCATGGCTCTGCAAACCGGTGCGCGGCATCTTGAGCAGGTTTTCCCTTCGCACCCCTTCGCGCTCTTAGCGGCTAAAACCCTCTCACCGGGAAATCCCAAATTACAAACCACAAATTACAAAGAAATTCAAACTTTGAAATATGACGAAAGAAACTGCGCCAGCAGCCCGGCAAAGGGCGGGAAAAAGAATGTCGCCGCCAACCTTACCACCGTGAACCGCCACCCCAACATCCCGAATTCCATGGGCAACCGCGCTATGGCCCACAACGACCAGGACGTTAAAAACGCCACCATGGTGCCGACTCCTGCCCCGGCCTTTAATAACCCCGCCACCACCGGCAAACTCACATACGGCCCCCCCGGCGTAAACCCACCAGCAAGAGTCCCGATTAAGATTCCCTTTAAACCCGATTCCGACCCTACCCAACGCGAAATCAACTCTTTCGGCACCAACACCTGGACCATACCGGCTATAATAAATGCAAAAAGCAGCAGCGGCAAAATCTCCAGCGTCATCTTACCGGCGGATTTCAGCCCTGCAAGGTGCTTCCCCTCCCCGGCAAAATACCCGATAACCACAAAAACCAGGGCCAAAACCCCCATAACTAAAGTCGGTATAAACATTTTCGATGGTCTCCTTTTCTCATTCACTGAAAACTCCTTTGTATATAAAAATTACGTTTCATGGCCCTTCATTAATACCAAAAAATGAGGGAAAAATCAAATGAAACTTTCAAGTGGACAAGAAGGTCAGACGGAAAGTAAGAAAGGTAAGTGTAAGTTTGCATTATCCATCGGCTTTTGATAAAATAGGAACAGCAAAGAAATAAGGAGTTGAATATGAGACGATTTAATTCGTATGGACCCATTAATACCAATGTGCATTATTACGCCCCCAGGAAAGAATTAATCGCTGGGGCTTTAACCCAGTTGGTGGGCGAGGATCCTTCGGAAGGCGGCCACTACATCACCGTATGGGCGCCCCGGCAGACCGGCAAAACATGGGTCATGCAGGAAATCCTCTTTCAACTGAAAAAAGACCCCCGCTTCAATGTAGTGGTCGTCAACCTGGAAAATCTTAAACGCAATAAAAATATCGGTAACATCATCGAAATTATTGCCATTGAAATCGGGAAAGGACTGGGTATGAAGTTTGAAGGGATCGATGACGAATATAAATTCCAGGAAATATTTAGTAGGGATGTCATGGATAAACCCCTCATTTTAATCCTGGATGAATTCGACGCTCTTTCTGAAAAAGCCATTAATACATTGGTCACTTCCTTCAGGAGTATTTATAATAACAGGCGATATGAAAGAGATAAACCCACGGAACAAAAAACCTACCTCCTTCATGCCGTGGCATTAATCGGGGTCCGAAGCGTCCTGGGTATCGAAAATGAAAAAGGCTCGCCATTTAATGTCCAACGAAGCGTTCATATACCCAACCTGAATTTTGACGAAGTAAAAGGAATGTTCCAATGGTATGAAAAAGAAAGCGGCCAGGAAATAGAACCGGCGGTGGTTGCAAAACTCTATAAGGAAACCGCCGGCCAACCGGGTTTAACCTGCTGGCTGGGCGAAATCCTCACCGAAGGGGTCGAAAATCACCCCAACGATACTTCCAAACCTATTTTATCAGCGGATTTTGAAAACATCTACCGGTTGGCGATCGATGTCCTTCCCAATAATAACATCCTGAACATTATCAGCAAAGCGAAAATTCAACCCTACCGTGACACGGTAATAAACCTCTTTAAAACCGATAAACCGGTCAAATTCCGGTTCGATGATGAAGAGATCAATTACCTCTACATGAACGGCGTGATCGAACCGGAAACCATTACCGGCGACAACAGTTATGTTAAATTTGCTTCCCCATTTGTTCAAAAGCGGTTATTCAATTATTTTTCCGGGGAAATTTTCAAGGAAATGGGGCAACTGGTGGACGCCTTCATGGACGTAAAAGAAGTCATCTTCCCGGACCATATGGACATTCCCGGCATGCTGGCCCTCTATCAAACCTACCTGGACAAAAACAAGGGCTGGTTATTCAAAGATGCCCCCAGGCGGAGCGATTTACGTATATATGAAGCCGTATTCCATTTTAACCTGTACGCCTACCTGGATGAATTACTGCGGGGCAAAAAAGTGCGGATCTTCCCGGAATTCCCTACCGGTAACGGCAAAATCGATCTACTCCTCCAGTATAATAATATGACCTGCGGCATCGAGTTAAAAAGTTTTTCGGACCAAACCGCGTATAAGGTGGCCCTTGCTCAAGCGGCCCAATATGCCAATCGACTGGGAATCCGCGATATTTACCTGGTTTCTTTTATCGAAAGCATCGATGACGCCAACAAGAAGAAATACGAAACCCCCTTTCAAGACACCGGGACCGGCGTCACGGTTTACCCGGTATTCATTCAAACCGGGAAGCCATAGTTGGGAATTTTTTTCGACTGTCCCCCTATCCTTCTTACCTATACTTTTTTTCTTGACAAACAGGGCATTTTATTTCATAATAAAGGGGATGATAAAAATACAAGATGTTTTGATGATTGCTTTTGCAATTTATGAAAGAGGATGATATGACTGAACAGGAATACGCCGGCGTTAATCCGTTCCATATCCAGGGTATGGTGCGGGATGAATCTCTCTTTTTCGGTCGCCAATCCGAATTAAATTCGATATGGGGATACTTGAGGAAAGGTTCGAATGTGTCTATTGTGGCGCCAAGGAGAAGGGGAAAATCATCGCTTTTATGGCGAATTAAAGAAAAAGCCCTTGATCAAATACCTCAAGATTCGTCTAAACCCAAAATCCAGGTCTTTTATATCAATATAGAGATTGAATCCAGTGAAGAACAATTTTTCGCCCGTTTGAGCGAATTGGTTGGGGCGGATGGTCCAACTTCCCGGCAATTGGAAAGGGCATTGGAAAACAAACGTATTATCTTATGCATCGATGAGTTCGATCGTACGGCTAATAATGAGGCATTTTCCGAAGATTTCTTTTCTACTTTACGCGGGCTTTCCCAGGTTGAAAACCTAGCATTGGTTGTTGCATCCAAAATCCCCCTTATCGAATATTCCGGGGAGGGGATGTCATCTCCGCTTCATAACATCTTTCCCCCGTCACCATTATATTTGGGACCTTTAGAGAAAGAGGATGCGCGGGAATTACTCACTTCCACTGCTGCGCGAGTAGGTAGGAGTTTTACGCCGGATGAAATTTCAAAGGCCCTTGAAATTATTGGCGATTACTTCCCCTGGAATGTACAGTATTTCGGTTGGTGCTGGTTTGAAAATAACTTCAATATGGAGGGCGCTGAAAAGAAGTACAATGAAATACAGGTAGAAAAGGTAAAAGGCGGAAAGAAGCCGGATTGGTTATCGAAAATAATTTCAAGCCTATTGTTTATATTCAGTGTTCTATTGTTTTATATGATTATTTCTCGTGATTTTTGGTTGTTTAGTATAATCGCTCCGTTAGCCATTGTTATTTCCGCGTTATATATAGTATGGCGGTTCGGATACGTGAGAAAAAGCCATGAACTCAGAAGAGCGTAAATCGACAGATGGGGGAACGTCACGGCGGGAAATAAAATCCCGGGCTGTAAACGTCGCCCAGTTAGGTTCCGGGAAATCTCCCTTTTATGTTCAACTGCTGCAGCCGCCAAAGCCTATAGATAACCGTTCATGGTTCATGCGTTATTGGCCCAGGATATTGATTGGAGTTATAATTTTCGTAATTTTCTTCTTCTGGAATTTGTATATTGTCCCGCAAAAGAATCAACTCCCTCAAACGTTTAATATAGAACCGGGCAATCAAATTGCATTGGGCTTCACAGCGCCGGAATATGTATTTATTTCCAATAAAAACTGCATCGATGTAACGGTGGTGAATATGTCCGGTGCCGTTTTCAATGGAACGATTACGCTGGCATTTTCGCAGCCGGCGGCATTAAGCATCACTTCGGAAAGCAAGGGGAATACGTCGTTTAAGGTAACCGATCTCAAAGCCAATGCGCAATTTACGAAAAAAATTGGCTTTATACTCAATGACGCCCCGAAAGATAAAATATTGAACTTTCAATTCATAGCTGAAAGCTCCGCTAACAAAATGATCAAAACGGGATGGTACGCCATTAACCTTGGTCCCTTATATTTTCTTCACAGTCGTTTCATCGCGTTATCGGCGTCGATTTTATTTACAATGATTCTTGGTCTATTCTGGGATCGGTTTAAACGCCTTATTTTACCGGATTGATATGGACGCTTCATATGTTAAACCCCCTCATCAAAAATTAGCGGAGCCGCCGTACAGGTTGGGGCCGACTTTTACCCGGCCCCTGTCAATGCTTAATCCCCTGGATTATTTACGTATTCTCTATTGGGAATTTTTTCATTCCCAATGGATACGGGACTATGTAAAATGGCTGTCGCCTGATTACCCGGATAGACCGCGCCATAATGAAAGGTTGACACTTCTAAAAAGCAACGCGCGTGTCCGTTCATTCTTCGTTCAATCAATATTGACAGCGATCATTACCCCTTTTATCATATCGTTTTTCTTGAAGGCGATAGGATTGCCGGTAAATTTGGTTGCGGTGGCAATAGTTGTTTTGGTGAGCGTGGCGTACGGCGTGATGTTCTGCCTGGCATTCGGTGTAGCGAACGGTGTGGTGCTCTGCGTGGCATCAAGTGTGGGATTCGGAGCGTTTATCGGTATAGCCTCCAACGAGTTTCCTAGGATTGTGAAAGGTGTGGCTTTCGATGATTTGAACATTCTTTGGCTTACCATTGTATCCATCTTATTTGGTGGGGCAGGATTCGGCGCGCTGGCAGGTGGCATAGAGGTCACGCTAATAAAAGGAATGTTTTTAGGTATTGAGTTTATGAAGAACTATTTTATTGGGATATCCCGCCTACCGATATATATTTTCGAATTGGGAATGGCTAGTTTTCAAAAAAAAAATCATCCAAACCCCGCTGTAAAACTGGATGGTTTGAACTTGTTACCTATTCCGGGGATTCAGAAAGAATTAATCGAAACCATTAAAGAATCACCGGAGTTAGGGGTGGCCTTATGCGCTGAATACATCAACTACTCTCTGCAACATTCCAGCGTAAAGCAAGTGGTCTATGATGTCATAGACAACGATCAAAACCGTATACACTTTTGGTGTCGATTACTAAGTCAATATAAATTATTTCTTTTTTTAAATCATCGTAAAGATTTACCTACCGATAACCCATGGAATCATATTTGTCAAAGCTATGGATATATAATAAGAACTGTTTGGCTAAAAGAAATCATCAATAAATCGATCGATTATTTTAATATTGAAGCCCATTTGCAGCACTCTTATGAAGTCATTCATTCTTACGCAATATTACGTGATTGCCTGGGGTGTGAAACAGCCGTTCAAATTGCTTCTCTGGCGACGAGAGCTGAAACACCGCTGAACGAATTAAAAAATGGCGGTGGTAATTTTAATTGGCTCGACTCCCTGCCGGAACCGGAACTTCGACCCGAATTATTATATGTATTACGCGAACTGCGAAGCATTGCAATTGAAACCGGGATATTGACGGAACAAACTTCGCGCGCCAGGCGACTGTCCGCTTCCGCCCGCGCATCCGATATTCTGCTCGCCCTCAATGTATATGCATCACAGGAATGCTTCGAACCGGAAAAAACTCTCCTCGGTTTTATTATCAAACGCTGGACCGAAATTATCACCAGGGCCGGGGGTGAAGTGGGACGCAGTGCATTACCCATCGACAAAATTCCCAACAATTATATCGTCGGGCCTGCGCTTCGCGCCCAAAAAGGCCGTCTTTTCGTGGGCCGCGACGACATCTACCGTGAAGTGACCCGACTTTGGAGCAACGAGCAAGTCAAACAAACCGTTGTTTTCTACGGCCAGCGGCGAATGGGCAAAACCTCCATTCTCCTGCACATGGAATCCAACCTCGACGCCCAATACCACCCCATATTCCTGGACATGCAAACCCTGGCCACGGTAACCTCGCACGGCGCTTTTCTTTACAACCTGGCGGACAGCGTTTCGTATCAACTCAATAAAACCGGTCTGGGCCTTCCTATTCCTTCACGGGACCTTTATACAGAAGAACCCTTTATCGCTTTTCGAAAATACATCGAAGTCGCTGAGGAAGGCATTCCTCCCGGCAAATGGGCCGTGCTCATGATCGATGAATTCGAACTGGTGGAGGAAAAGCTCAAAGAAGGTGCATTCCCCAGCGACCTGATGCTCCAATTCAGGAATATCATGCAGCATCATCCCAGGTTTGTCCTGGTTTTCGCCGGATCGCACCACCTGGACGAAATGCGGCAAGATTATTGGAGTCCGCTGCTCAACATTGCCCGCGTAATCAAAGTCGGGTATCTCTCCTACTCCGCGTCTTATGAACTCATTACCAACCCATGGGACGATTTCTCGCTCGAATACCGCAAAGAAGTAGTGGAAACCATTATAAAAGCCGCGTGCGGGCAACCGCTGCTGACGCAGAGTATTTGTTCCGGGATTTTGGAACGGGTCAATGAGCGATTGACGCGGGGAGGACCGGAAATGGCCCCAACCGCAACACTCGAAGACGCCGAAGCGGAAATCGAAAACATTCTCGACACCTCCGAATATTTCCGCGCCGTTTACAATGCGCTTCCTCCGGATGCGCAGAACCTGTTGAAGGCCATTGCTTTAAAACAAAAAGACGCGGATGAAGGAGTCGGGTTTGCCGAGATCGAAATCGATCTACCGGGAGAAGAAAAATCCGCGGCATTGGAAACCCTTAAACGCCGCGATATGATCGTGGAAACAGGAGATAAAATTCATATTGCCGTCGAATTGGTGCGCCGATGGCTTCTTCGCTAATCGACCACCCGTCGGAGTGGTCCGGAAACCTTTCGGGGCGCCCGCGCCGCGGGCCTGGACTTCCAAAAGCTTTTCATTAAAAGTTTTTTCCTATTATTCACTTCGCGTCCCTTCGCGCTCTTCGCGGCTCATAAAATTAGGCGGTGAATCCAGAACAAAATTACCAATTGACAATTAATAATTAATCTTATATCATATAGCATGGTAATTAACCTGGAAGAATTTAGAGTAGTGACTTCAAAACCATGACCGAATCAATAAAAACAAGGAGGTACCTATGGTAGGCATTGTTGGATATGGAACCCATATCCCCCGATATAGGATCAAAGTAGAAGAAATCGCCAAAGTATGGGGCGCCGACGCGCCGGCTTTTAAAAAAGGTCTGAACCTGAACGAGAAATCCGTGCCGGCCCCTGATGAAGACTGCGCCACTCTTTCAGTGAGCGCGGCCCGTAACGCCATTCGCAGGGCGGGCATAAACCCCAAAGAACTCGGCGCTGTCTATGTGGGCAGCGAATCCCACCCATACGCGGTAAAACCGACGGGAACCATTGTTTCCGAAGCATTGGGCGCCTGTCCCCATGTACATACGGCGGACCTGGAATTCGCCTGTAAAGCAGGCACCGAAGGTATGTTCATCGCTCTCCATTTAGTGAAATCCGGCGTAGTGCCCTATGCATTGGGCATCGGCGCCGATACATCCCAGGGCGCGCCCGGGGATGCACTTGAATACTCCGCCGCCGCCGGCGCAGCCGCTTATGTGATGGGCTCGGAAAACCTGGTGGCCGAACTGCTGGATACCCACGCCTATATGACCGATACACCGGACTTCTGGCGCAGGGAACACACCCACTACCCGGAACACGGCGGACGCTTCACCGGCGAACCGGCGTACGAAAAACACCTGTACTCCGCCGCCAGGGAAATGATGGAAAAAGCCGATAAGAAACCCCAGGACTTCGATTACGTGGTTTTCCATCAGCCCAACGGCAAATTCCCGGCCAACGCGGCCAAACGGATGGGGTTCACTGAAGCCCAATACAAACCCGGGTTATTGTGTCCCACCCTGGGCAACACGTACTCCGGTTCATCCCCCATCGGCCTTGCCGCCACCCTCGATGAAGCCAAACCGGGCCAATTGATCTTGCTGGTTTCCTACGGTTCCGGCGCCGGCAGCGACGCTTTTATCTTCCGCACCACCGACCGGCTGCCGCAGGTCAAAGACCTGGCGCCCCGCACAAGGAAACAACTGGATGAATACAAAATGTATATCGAGTACGGAACGTACGCTAAATTCCGGCGAAAAATACTCAAGCCCGAATGAGCGGATGAGTGAATAAGGAGGTAGACCATGAAAGAAGTAGCTATAATTGGAATCGGGATGACAGATTGGGGAGAACTGTGGTTAAAGTCTCTCCGTGATATATCGGTGGAAGCCGCCTTGAAGTGCCTGGACGACGCCGGCGTCGCTAAAGTGGACGCCATCACAATCGGCTGCATGTCCGGCGGGTTGTTCAACGCCCAGGAACATTTGGGCAGCCTGGTGGCCGATTACCTGGGGCAGCGTTTTGTCCCGGCCACCCGCGTCGAATCCGCCTGTGCTTCGGGTGGATTGGCCGTTAAAACAGCCTATATGGAAGTGGCCTCGGGCCTGGCCGAATACGCCCTGGCCATCGGCGTCGAAAAAATGACCGACGTCGACGGCAACGAAGCCACCTTCGCCCTGGCCACCGCCGCGGACCAGGATTATGAAGCCTTCCACGGCATCACTTTCCCCGGCCTCTACGCCATGATGGCCCATGCACATATGAAAAAATACGGCACCACCCTGGAACAACTGTCGCAAGTGA
>Ga0315276_10004190_pt1 | contig 13244 bp, 10 predicted proteins | sample YL17G05_0_MG_FD_204542 | JGI IMG/M metagenome (GOLD analysis project Ga0315276, IMG submission 204542) | Sediment microbial communities from Yellowstone Lake, YNP, Wyoming, USA - YL17G05_0 | ecosystem: Environmental > Aquatic > Freshwater > Lake > Sediment | place: USA: Wyoming | collected...
GACCTTTGCGAGTGCCGCCGCTCTTACGCGTCTCGTTTCGCGAGCCTGCGGCGCGTCCGCGGCTCGTCTTACACGATGCTCCGCGATCAGAACTCCACGTGTACCTTGTTGAGGTAGTCCAGACGGACGTCGAATTCCACCGGATCCGACCACACGCCGTTCTTCTCGAGCAAAATCCAGTAGCGCCCGTGATGCACCCATATGCTCCGCCCCGGCGACGCAACGCCCATCGCGTATTCCTTCAGAGCCGCCTCGGTGGGATTCTTCGGAATCTCCCTGTCCGCGGGGACGAGGTACGCCATGGCTTCGTCGCGGTTGCTCGTAATGATCACCTCGGCGCTGGGATCCCGGTAGTAGGTGCAACCGGCCAGGGTGGAGGCGGCGAGCGCAATCGCGGCCGTGAGAATCGCCCGTTGAACCAGAGTCCTCCCGTTTTTTTGGTTTGCCATAGAGATCCTTTCACTCACGCGCTCATTGTACAATAGAGCCGGCGGCCGCGATAACCCGTTTGCTCACAGACGGCGCCGGAAAACGCGTGAATAACACGGCAGGTTGGTGGTATAATTCGCGTTAACCGGCACGATGGCAAGGAGATGCAGAATCGCGCTTCGCCACGCCGAGCCGTGTGCTCTCGGGCGGGCACGGAACCTCCGGTGCGGGAAAATCGTATATAAACGGTGGAACCCCGCCCGAAGCGCTTCGGACGGCCTTTCTACCGCATCACACACGTGGGGAACGCCATGATCGGACGGACGATTTCACATTATCGCGTCATCGCAAAGCTCGGCGAGGGTGGGATGGGCGTGGTCTACAAGGCCGAGGACACGAAACTCATGCGACCCGTCGCGCTCAAGTTCCTTCTGCCGCAAGCGTTCGAAAACGTCGAACACCGGGAGCGATTCATCCGCGAAGCCCAAACCGCGGCAGTGCTCGATCACCCCAACATCTGCACGATTTTCGAAATAGACGAGAAAGACGATCTGATCTTCATCGCGATGGCGTACGTCGAGGGCCCGAGCCTCAAGGAAAAGATCAAGTCGGGTCCGCTCGCCGCGGACGAGGCTCTCGAGATCGCCGCACAGGTGGCGCAGGGGCTTGATGCCGCGCACAAACACGGGATCGTGCACCGCGACATCAAGAGCACGAACATCATGGTCACACCTGAGAACCAGGTCAAGATCATGGACTTCGGTCTCGCGAAGGCGGCGGGCGGCGTCGAAATCTCCAAGACGACTCGGAGCGTCGGGACGGCGGCCTACATGTCTCCGGAGCAAGGTCGCGGGGCAAAGGTCGATCATCGAACCGATATCTGGTCGCTCGGGGTGGTCATGTACGAGATGCTCGCCGGCGAGCTCCCGTTCAAAGGCGAATACGACGCGGCCGTTGTCTACTCGCTCGTCAACGAGGACCCGGTGCCGATCGGAGAGCTCCGGCCCGACCTGCCCGACGCCGTTCGGCGGATCGTGGAACGGGCGATGGAGAAGAGTCCCGAGGACCGGTTTCAAACGGCGGCCGAGATGCTGACTTCTCTGAGGTCGCCGCTCAAGTGGGTGGGATCCGAACGCCTCGGGCGCTCCGCGGTTGGTCCCGAAAAATCGATCGCCGTGCTCCCCTTCGCCGACGTGAGCCGCGGCAGGGAGCTGGAGTACCTCTGCGACGGGATCGCCGAGGAAATCATCGGCGCGCTCACGAGGGTCGAGGGTATACGGGTCGTCGCCCGGACATCGGCGTTCTCGTTCAAGGGGAAGAGCGAGGACATCCGCACGATCGCGAGAAAGCTAAACGTCGACGCGGTCCTCGAGGGCAGCGTTCGAAAGGCGGAAAACCGTCTTCGGATCACCGTGCAGTTGATCAACGCGCGCGACGGCTACCATCTCTGGTCCGAACGCTACGACAGGCAAATGGAAGACGTGTTCGCCATCCAGGACGAGATCACGCTCGCGATCGTCAACAAACTCAAGATCACTCTCCTCGGGGGAGAGAGGGCCGCGCTGGTCAAGAGGTACACCGAAGACTTCGAGGCGTACAACCTCTATTTGAAGGGACGTTACTTCTGGAACAAGCGAACCGAAACGGGTTATCTCAAGAGTCTCGAGTACTTCAGACAAGCGATCGAGAAGGACCCGACGTACGCGATCGCCTACGCGGGTATCGCCGACAGCTACGATCTTCTCGGGTGGTACGGGTACCTGGCGCCGCAGGAGGCGTTCCCGCGGGCGCGCGCCGCGGCGGAGAAGGCGCGCGAGCTGGACGCTACCCTCGCCGAGGCTTTCGCATCGCTTGGCTGGATCAGCGCGAACTACGATTGGAACTGGGCCGCGGCGGAACGCGAGTACAAAAAGGCGCTCTCGCTCAACCCGAGCTATGCGACCGCGCACCAGTGGTACTCGGAGTTTCTGACCTATATGGGCCGGCACGACGAGTCGATCGCCGAAGGACACAAGGCCCAGGAGCTCGACCCGCTTTCTCTGATCATCAACAACGACGTGGGGCAGGTGTACTATTTCGCGCGGCGTTACGACGAAGCGATCGCCCAGCTCCGCAAGACCCTCGAGATGGATCCGGATTTCGCCGTCGCGCATTTCCTCCTGGCGCTCGCCCTCGCTCAAAAGTCGTTGTACGACGAGGCGATCGAAGAAGCGCAGAAGGCGATGACGCTTGCCGGTGAAGAGGATACACTGATCCTGTCACAGCTCGGGATCATCTACGCGCTGTCCGGCAAAGAGAACAAGGCGAGGCAGGTTCTCGACAAGCTCGATGAGCTTTCGGGGGAGAAGTACGTTTCTCCATTCCCCGTGGCGCTGGTCCATGCGGGGTTGGGAGAGAGCGACAACGCGTTCGAGTGGCTCGAGAAGGCGTGCGAGAGTCGGGATCACTGGGTGGAGACTCTCAGGGTCCATCCCGTCCTGGACGGTCTCCGGGGGGATGAAAGGTACTTGAGACTTCTCCTCGGTACGGGGCTCGGCTCTTGAGCGCCCCGCTCGGTACGGGGCGAATCGACTCTTGATTACGGCCGCAACGGTTTGCTGAAATGATCGGCAAGACGATTTCGCACTACAGAATCGTGGAGAAAGTCGGTGAAGGAGGGATGGGGGTGGCGTACCGGGCGGAGGACACCAGATTCAAGCGGTACGCCGAGGCCGAGAAGGAGTTCGATACGGCGATCCTCCTCGATCCCGCTTTGTTCGAGGCCTACTACTTCTACGCCCGGATGTGCTTTACCCAGGGCAAGTACGAGAAAGCGGCCGAGATGTACCACCGGGCCGGCGAGGTCAACCCCGAGGACTATCAATCACCCTCGCTCGAAGCCTTTACCTACCGGACGATGAACCGGATGGACGAGGCGAGGGAGGCCTACGTAAGAAGTCTCGAAACGATCGAAAGGCACGTCGAGTTTAACCCGGACGATTCCCGGGCGATCTACCTGGGGGCGACCGCGCTCATCGATCTCGGGGAGAGAGACCGGGCTTTCGAATGGATCCGCCGGGCGGAAGCGATTGACCCGGAGGATCCGTACCTCTTGTACGGCATGGCTTGTTTCTACTCGCGTGTCGGCGACGCCGACACGGCGATCCGCTACTTCGAAAAGGCGATTCAAGCCGGCTTCGCCCACAAAGAATGGGTTCTGCACGACAGCGATTTCGATTCCATTCGCCACGACCCGCGGTTCAAGACCCTCGTCGACGGGATGAGCTAGCTCCGGCGATTCCATCCCAACGCGCCCTCTGAATCCGACACCCTTCGGCCCCTCTCCACTGGTGAAGCGTCGTGGCATGGGGCTTGCCAGCCTTGAGTTGTCCAAACGTCAGGGCGGTCTTCGAGCCGAAAAACGTCGGTTGAACACCGGCGGGAAACGGGGCCGTAGAGCGGGGAAGGCGACCGAAAGGAGCGACAGACCATGAACTTCGGGTCAACGACCGATGGTACCTCCACCGGTGCGCCCGCGCCCGCGACACCCAAGCGATTCGAGAACCTCTCGTGGCGAAATTGGACGCCTCTTGTCGCCGTCCTGCTCCTTGCGACGGCCGCGCTCGTGACGGCTCTGCCGACCATCATCAGTGAACGGGCGAGACCTCTGTGGCCTTGGCCGAAGACCGGGTTCGCCCTGATCGCCGCGTATTCTCTTTTGATCCTTCTCTCCGCCGGTTTTCTTGCGCGTCAGCAGCGCCGGATCTTCATGATCCATCGCTGGGGCCGTGAGGAGGTCGAGAAGCGATCCCGGCGCAACATGTCGAGGCTCTGCGCGCTTCTCAACGTCAGCACCATCATGGAGAGGCAAACCGATCTCCAGGGGGTCTTCGACTGCATCACGAAGATGTGCGTGGAAACGTTCGACTGCGAGCAGGCGTCCTTGATGTTGCTCGACAAGAGCGTGGGCAAGCTCGAGGTCCGTTCAGCCTTCGGACACCCAGACCCCACGGAGCTACTGGGGCGCAAGCGGGCCATCGGCGAGGGTGTGGCGGGTTGGGTGGCCGCTCATCGGCGCCCCCTCTTGCTGGGAAGCCGGCCCGACGAGAACTGCCCTCCCGATCTCCACCTGGCTTCCCCGGAGATCACAGCCGCGATGGTCGTTCCGATCATCCTCAGGGACGAACTCGTCGGCGTGATCAACGTCAGCGCCCGCAAGCCGGCCGCGCGTTTTGTCGAAGAGGATCTTCACGCCCTCGAAGTGTTCGCCTCCAACGCCGGGACGTGCATCCGCCACACCGAACAGGCGGCGTGGATGCGGCAGGTCATCCGGCACTCCAATCCGAGAACGCCGGGGACCCTCGCGACCCCGGAGTCCCCATGCGCGCGTCGCGGCGAGCGTTTTCTCTTCAGCCCGGGTGGTGAGTTTCCATCCGTCGATATGACGACGACCAACGCCGCGTCCGATGAGGGTAGGTGCCGTCCTACGATTTGTCGTCTTCAGTGCGGGTGAGCGTAAGGAGAACCTTACAGTATCTCATCAACCGACGATCGCGATACAACGACGATGTTGTCAACAAATCCCTACAGTGCCGTGTAACGATTAGTTTACATTCGGCGATCGATCGCCGATGCCGTCCGACTCGAATGTTCTTAGCCGTGTGAACAAGATGGAGTTGGCTCGCGAGTCAAATTGCCGGCTTGTGTCATGATTACTTTACAGCGGCGGGTCGCCCGAGATGCCCGTGAAAATAGGCGATGGAAAATTCGGCGTCGAAGTGAACGCGGGAACGTGGGTTGCTAAGTAACGATCGCAGAACGCGCGAGAAGCCTCGAAAATGCCATACAGAGCCTCTCGCAGTTCGGTTGAGTATACGGAAGCACCGACAACATTCCTCCCTTCCCCGTTCCCTCGAGGATTTGGTCTGGTGCTTCCGTGTTTTTTCCCTCTCGATCATTCCATCCGATAGATCGCCACACCATCCGTCGAGAATTCGCGCAGCACACCGGGGTAGGATTCGAGCGCCGAACGTATCTTGACGATTCGGGTTTGCGCCGTTTCGGGACACGGCAGGGCCGACCAGAAAGAGCCGTCAACCGGATTCCCCCGGGTGACCAGGCGATCCCGTTGAGCCGCGTAGAGCGACCAGGACTCGGCAAACTTCTCGCCGACGACCAAATACGCCGGAAGCGCGTTGAGCCCCGCGAGAAAATCTCTAAGCTTCACGACGCTCGCCGCGGCGCTTTCCCCGCACCAGTCGAGATCGTCGCGAAGCGGAGAGATTCCCACGGCGCGGTGGCGTGCGACGTTTCCATCCCGCCCCGGGAGCCCGTCGATCACGCGTTGTGGGACGAGCGCGTCGAGAGCGACGATATCCGGCCAGCCGGCGACGACCGCCACGCTCGGGTCTCCTTTCTCGGCGAGCCACACTGCCTCCGGGGGAGCTTGGGGACGCCAGATCGCGATCCTCACACCGATGCCGAGCAACGCGGCCAGTCCGGCGGCCACCGCAAGCGTCGCCGCGCCGCGGGGCCTTCGCGCGGTCCACATCGCCGCGGCGAGCGTAGCGACGGCCGTGAGCCCCGCGAGGATCGAAAACGTCGGGCGCAGACAGACATCGAGGATCGCGATCAGAGCGCACGCCGCGACCCCCAGCCGGCTCGCCCGCCCTTCCTTCCAAGCAAACCCACCCGCGACGGCGGCGCCCATGGCCAACGGAAGAGCCGCGGCAAGGTAAAAACGGTAGGTCGCCATCGACATGGGGATGAAAACACCCGCGGCGCTCAGCAGGGCGGGGGCGAGCGCGAGTGACCCCAGAAGGGCGATCCCGACGAAGAACCGGCGTGCCTCACTGGGAATCGTCTTGAACCGCGAAATAAACCACGCGGCGGCCGCCGCCCCCGCGGCGGTGAGTCCCGGTCCCCACATCCGCGCGATGTCGATCGCCCCCGGGGGCGTGGTCGTCGCGTACGCGCCGGTGTTGAGAAACATCGAATCCTGACGCAAGAGGACGGCGAGCGGCCACGGTGAGACAACGAGTGACAGCGCCGCCCCGGCAAAAAGAGAGACGAGGAGCCCCGGGCGCGATCCGGTGACGCCGACGCCGAACCCGGCGAGCACGCAAACCCCGGCCGTCGCCACGTGGGCGATCTCGAGCGGGCTCACGTGGGTGACGAGAAGCACGCATGTCGAAAGCGCGAGCGAACCGTAGGTCCACCTCCGCGTGGGGAGAGCGCCGAGGAGAATCCACCACGCCGACGCGACGCAAACCGCCGCGAAAAGCTCGGGTCTTGGGGGGTCGAACTTCGCGAAGGCGACGGGCACGACGAGATAGAGCAAACCGGCGGTCGCTCCGGGCCACGCGGCGCCGGCGGTTTCCCCAAGGGCGAGGAACTGCGCGGCGAGGGCGGAATGAAGAATGAAAGGCGCGAGCCTGAACGCGCCCATTAGAGGATCGTCGAGACCGAGCACGGCCAAGAGCGCCGGAAAACCGGGCGGATAGAGATCGAATACGCCGGGGAGGTTTCGGCTCCACGCGATGTGCGCCCACGGATCGATGAGCACTCCCGCCTCCGGTGGACGGCCAAGCAAAGCGCTGAGGGATGCGACGACGAACGCGACGCCCACTATTCCAACCCACATCGTGTCATCCGGCGCGTCGCGCCGCGCGCGCGTGAGCGTCCAAAACACGGCGGCGAGAACCGCAAACACGACGAGAACGACCCCGGTGTTGGGTTGAACACCGAGTCTCGCGATGATTGAGACGGCCAGAACGGGGGATCCCAAGCCGACGAGGAAGCCAAGGGCGACCCGTTTCGCGGGCGCAAAACCGCGAAGCCGGGCCGCGGCGAACAGCGTGAGCGCGAGAATGAGAGCGGTACCGATCATAAGCGCACGATCCTGGGGCCCGTCGAGAGACCGGGCCGGCGGCGTTGCCGTAAACAACAAGCCGGTCCATCATTGTCGCGGGCGTCGCGCGCGGTTGTCCAGCGGTTTCGGCTCCGTCCCCGCTCGCCGCATCGCCTCGACGCGACCGCCTGCGCAAAACACCACCGGCATCGCGGAAACCGACCCCGTTGTCCCGGCGAGCTTCGCGTCATATAATCGGGAATCATGGAAAGGCCGGACGCCGTCGACGATGGAAACTCGCGGTTTGTTCTCGATCCGTTCGAGCCCGCGTATCTCTCGCTCGAGAGATCGGGTGAGATGCCTGGTCGCGTCCGGCGAGCCCTCGAAGAGCTCGAGAGCTGTCGTGCGTGTCCGCGGAACTGCCGGGTCGACCGCTTGGCCGGGGAGGCGAGGATTTGCGGCACGGGACGTCACGCGCGCGTGGCAAGCGTAAGCCCCCATTTCGGCGAGGAGGATTGCCTTCGCGGATGGCACGGGTCGGGAACGATTTTCTTCGCGCGCTGCAACCTCCGTTGCGTATTCTGCCAGAACTGGGATATCAGCCAACAAACCGCGGGGACGGAGTGCGCCGCGGCTCGGATCGCGGAGTTCATGATCGCCCTCCAGGAACGAGGATGTCACAATATCAATCTCGTCACCCCGGAACACGTGGTGCCCCAGGTGATCGAGGCGATCGCCGAGGCGGCGGCGCTCGGACTCGCGATACCCATCGTGTACAATACGAGCGCCTACGACTCGCTCGAGTCGTTGAAGCTGTTGGATGGGATCGTCGATGTCTACATGCCCGATTTCAAGTTCTGGGGCGTGGAGACGTCCCGCCGCTACCTCGCGGCCAAGGACTACCCCGACCGCGCGCGCGATGCGATTCTCGAGATGCACCGGCAGGTGGGGCCCCTTCGCTTCAGCCCCGAGGGGATCGCGCGGCGCGGCGTTCTCGTCCGGCACCTCGTCATGCCGGGGTTGCTTCACGAGACGAGGGCCATTCTCGGGTGGCTCGCGGGGGAAGTGTCCCCGGACACATTCGTCAACATCATGGAGCAGTACCGGCCCGAAAACCACGTGGGCGAGATGACAGCGGATGGCGCGGCCCGGTTCACCGAGATCAACCGAAGTCCCTCGCGTGACGAGTTGGCCGAAGCCCACCGGGCCGCGCGTGAAGCGGGTCTTTGGCGTTTCGCTTGAATCGGATATATGAAAGCGGCGGTGATTCCACTTGGCGGTGTCGATCGATCCGCGCGTTTATTGGAGATGAACCTATGAAATACGTCTTTGGTCCCGTCCCGTCGCGGCGTCTCGGGCGATCGCTCGGCATCGATCCGGTGCCCCTCAAGACGTGCAACTGGAACTGCGTGTACTGCCAGCTCGGTCGCTCGGCGCCCATGGTGGCCGAGCGGCGCGAATACGCCCCTCCCGGCGAGATCCTCGGCGAAGTTGGGGAGGCGCTCGCCCAACGCGAAAAAGATGTCGACTGGATCACCTTTGCCGGGTCGGGGGAACCTCTACTTCATATCGGGATCGGCGGTCTCATCGAAGGCGTCAAGAAGATGACGGAGATTCCGGTCGCCGTGTTGACCAACGGCTCTTTCCTCCACCTCGCCGAAGTCCGCCGGGCGGTGTTCCCGGCGGATGCCGTCCTTCCATCGATCGATGCCGGTTCGGCGGACGTATTCCGGAAAATCGACCGGCCGCACCCCGATTTTTCGTTCGAGCGTCATGTCGAGGGGCTCGTGGAATTCCGCCGCTCGTACAAAGGCCGATTCTGGCCGGAGGTCGTGCTCGTCAGGGGTGTCAACGACACGGAGCAAGCGCTCGAAGACATCGCGCGGGTCTTGCAACGCCTTCGGCCCGATGTCGTGCACATCAATATCCCCATGCGTCCGCCCGCCGAGACCTGGGTCGAACCGCCGGACGACGAGGGGCTGATGCGGGCGGCGGCGATTCTCGGAAAGGCGGGGCCGATCGTCGTTCCCGGGGAGGCGGACGTCGAGACGGGCGGGTTCGACTCGATCGCCGATGCCATCATCGAAATCGTCAGCCGTCATCCGATGCGGGAAGAGGAAATCCGGCGGGCCCTCGGCCGCTGGTCTCCGGCCGAAGTGAGCGCGGCGCTCGCCGAGGTCGGTTCGAGCGGCCGGGTGCGGATCGTCGAACGTTTCGGCGCGCGTTTCTGGACGGCGGCGGGTTCGCGGTACTCGGGAAAAAATCGTCCCGGCGGCGGGCCGGGAAAGCACGAACGCCCGTAACCTTTAGCCACACCCCTTTTTCCTGGCATATTCCCTGCATTTCTCGTCCGTTGTTCGCTGGATCGGCACTAAGGTATGAAGGGCCAGCGCATCGGATTCCCCGAAGATCCGTGACACCACGTGGTACGCGGACGGCTCGGGGAGCATCCAGGCGCCCGGTTTCAACCTCGGGGCCCGACAGCGTCCTCGCGCACGTTCCGATCGCCGCCGGACTCGACCGCGGAATAACAGCAGTGCCCCGGCGTTGGACATTCGCGTGAGGACGCTGTCGGGCCCTATGGCTTTTCTGCAACGGTAGGGGCGTGAGAGTCTCTTCGCGCTCATGCTGAACGCCGTCAAACATCGGCGCACGTTGCGTCATAGCGCCGGCGCTCAGAAATCGCGCGAAGAGATTCTCACGCCCCCTCCACCAGCCGGCGGCAGTCAGATCTCCACGGTCGACGCCCGGCTGAGCTTTGCGAACTTCACTCCCCGGATCCCCCCGATCCGCGTCCTGATCTTTTCGATCTCGCGGGGTTTCCCCTTGATGATGATCGCCTCGATGCAGTGGTGGTGGCCGAGGTGGACGTGGGTGCTGCAGAGGATGTTGACGTACGCCGAGTGTTGCGCGTCGACGATCTTCTGCGTGAGACCCCGTTGATGATGGTCGTATCCGATGGTGAGGACGCCGAAGACGTCTTCTTCGCTCTTCGACCACTTCGTCTCGACGATTTGATCGCGGATGAGGTCCCGGACAAACTCCGACCGCGACGCGTAACCCTTTTTCCCCACCCGTTTGTCGAGTTCGCGCAGAAGACCCGCGGGGAGGGAGACGGTGCAGCGTATCGTATCGTCGATTCTTGGCATGTGGCTACTCCCAGTCGTGTGTGTGGTAGTGCTGGTGCTCGAGCTGCTCGTGTTTGTGAACGTGGACGAGGTTCGCTTCGATGAGTTTCTCGGTGTCCCTCAGCAGCCCTTCGACGGGACCGTCGTAGATGAGACGGTGGTTTTCGGACAAGACGAGGGTCCGGTCCCCCAAGTATTACGAATCTTTCAGTTCGTAATACTCAGTTCGTAATACCAAGACACTCGGCGAATCCGCAGCGCCGGTCAAGGAGAAAAAAACGCTCGCGCGGACTCTCGCCGGCGCTCTGGAAAACTCAACTCCACGGATTGCGTACGCCGGGCCGCTCTGATAGACTCCGCTCAACGGTCCGGAAACGGCCGGACGACAGGTCCCGGCGATTTCCCCCCCCGTCCGGCGCGGACACAGGAGAAGGAATGGTTGCCCCAGTCAACAAAGCTCGACCAGCCATTCGGTTCGCCTGTTTTCCCTTCGCTCTTTTCGCCGTACTCCTCCTTTTCGCCTCGACCAGCCGCGCGTCGTTCGACCCCTCGTCCTATCGTTCGTTCGAGGGCAAGCGGGTTGTCGGCATCGCTTTCACGGGCAACAACACGACGAGAGATTTCTTCATCCGGCGCGAAATCGAGCTCGCGGGCGGGGATACGCTTTCGGTGGAAAAGCTCGCCGCCGGGGTGAGGAAACTCGAGAACTACGGGATCTTCGGTTCGATCGATATCGTCGTCGAAGACAGAGGCGACGGGATCCTTCTCGAGTATCAGTTCCGCGAGATGCCTTCTTACGTCCCTTATCTGGCGTTTCAGTACACGGAGGCGGACGGATTCTCCATCGGACCCGCCGTCTCGGCGGTCAACCTGTTCGGCCGGGCGATCCGCGCATCGGGGAGCGCGCTCTTCGGCGGGACGACGACATTCGAGCTGATGCTCAAGTATCCATGGATCACCGCGGATTACCGGCTCGGATTGGACCTGGGGGCCAGCCACCTCGTCCGCGACGACGATCTCAACGGGTTCGAGGAATCGAGCGACGAGGTCACTCCGTGGGTCACCCGTTACCTCGGAGAGGAAGGAAGGGTGCGGGGGATGGTCGGGTTCTTTCACATGAAAGCCGATCGCGACGGAATCACCCTTTCTCCGGACCGGTCGGACTGGTTTTTTCGGGCGGGGGCCGCCATCGGGTACGATACGCGGGATTCATGGCGCGATCCGCGGGGCGGTTGGCAAAACGAGCTCGAACTCCTGTGGAATCTCGGTGACGGCATCTTTGCGACGACGACGATCGATATCCGGCGTTTTCAACGGGTGACGAAGAAACAAACCTTGTTCGTCGGCGTTCTCACCTCGCTCCAACCGGGAGAGGTCGGCGAGGATATCCCGGCGTATTTCCAATACTATATCGGGGGCGCGAACTCGGTCCGAGGCCAGGACGTCGATCTCGGAAAGACGTTGTTCGGGAAAAACCAGTTGATCACAACACTCGAGTATCAGCTCGAGTTGCTACCCCTCAAGCCGTATCATTTCTTCCGCTGGTCGGCCGCCGTGGGACTTCAACTTGCTCTTTTCACCGATGTGGGAGTCGCCTGGAGCGCGCCGGATGAGTTCGCGGCCGATCGGACCAAGGCGGGGTTCGGCACCGGGCTCAGGCTCCTCGTGCCGGGGGCCGACATGATCCGGTTCGACGTGGGTTTCAACCGCCAGGGCGACGTTCACTTCCACTTTGGGGGCGGGTTCAAGTGGACGGCGCAGCGGTCTCGCCTGAGGTAACGTGGGCGACGGGATCGGGGCGGCTTGTTGGCTTGGCGTTTCTTTTCAATGAGGAGGTGTCGCGATGCGCGTGGAGGACCTGGATCGCCGTGATTTCTTGAAGCTTCTTGTGGGAGGAATGTCTGCGGCGGCGCTCGATTGGTCGGTGTTCCCAAGGGGAGTTCTTGCCGGAATGGCCGAGGACGAATTCGACGCGGTCATCATCGGTTCAGGGCTTGGAGGGCTGACCTGCGCGGCCGCTTTTGCCCGGCAGGGGTTCCGGCCGCTCGTCCTCGAAAAGCACGACCGGGCCGGAGGGTACGCCACGAGCTTCAAGCGGCCCGGAGGATTCGAATTCGACGTGTCGCTCCACTCGACGAGCGTCGGCGAGAGAAACGGGATCCGCAATCTCATCCCCGGTTTTCCCGAAATCACCGATGTCGAATTCGTTCCCCACCCGGATCTCTACCGGGCCGTCTTCCCCGAACACGATTTTCGCGTGCCGCAGAGGAATCTCGCGGGGTACGCCGATCTTCTCGCCGGTTACTTCCCGCAGGAGACGGATGGGATCAAAGGTCTTCTCGCGGACATGAAAGGCCTCGAGACCGATATCGGAAGATTCTCGGCCGCGGGCGGCCAGGTCGACATGAGCCGGTTCCCCGTGGATTTCCCCCACCTCTTCCAGAACTACGCGCGAACCTGGGGACAGATGGTGGATGCGCGGATCACGGATCCCAAGCTCAAGGCGATCGTGTCGGCGATGTGGGCGTACTACGGGCTTCCGCCGTCCCGTCTCTCGAGCATCTACTACGCGCTCCCGACGGCTGGTTATCTCGAGGAGGGCGGGTACTACCCCCGGGGACGATCTCAGACGATCAGCGATGCGTTCGTCGGCTTCATCGAGAAGCAAGGCGGCAAAGTTCTTCTCCAAACCGGAGCGGAGAAAATCCTGACCAAGGACGGAGCGGCTTACGGCGTCCTCGCGAAGAACGGCAAGACCTACCGGGCAAAGGTCGTCGTGTCCAACGCGAACGCGTACGACACGTTTCATTCGATGGTCGAGGGAGGGGCGGAGCTCGCCGAGTACCTCGCGCGGATCG
>Ga0315276_10004193_pt1 | contig 13242 bp, 12 predicted proteins | sample YL17G05_0_MG_FD_204542 | JGI IMG/M metagenome (GOLD analysis project Ga0315276, IMG submission 204542) | Sediment microbial communities from Yellowstone Lake, YNP, Wyoming, USA - YL17G05_0 | ecosystem: Environmental > Aquatic > Freshwater > Lake > Sediment | place: USA: Wyoming | collected...
GATGGCGATGGGCCTTCCTGTTATCACAACGTCTGTCGGCGGGCTGGAGGAGGTTGTGCGCCAGGGGGAAACCGGTTACGTCGTCCCACCGGGTGATGTAGAGCTGCTGGCCGATTCTTTGCGCACGCTTGTCGCTTCCCCCGAGACGCGGAGGCGGCTGGGCGACAACGGACGCCGCCTCGTCGAAGAGCACTTCGATCTCGAACGGATCGCGGGCACCATCGTGAAGTACATGTGTGAAGCCTCGGACAAAAGGTAGGACGATCATCGACCGGAAGAAGAAATACTGCTTCGTATTTGTGTCGCTGCTCATCATGGGCAAAGAGACGGCATATCGTAATCTCCGCGGGGCGGTGGCAGGGATGTCCGACGTTGATGCGGCGTGGGTTCCGATCGAGATGGAACCGCCCGAATGGTTCGTTCGGTTTCCCCCTGCCTCAAGGAACCACTCGCTCCGTTACGGTCTCGTGGCGCGCCGAAGGCTGCTCGCGGCGGAGCGGGAGAAAGGACCCTTCGCCGCGGCGTTCTTCAATCATATCCTGACGTCACTCTTCCTGCGGGATTTCAGGAGGAGGGTACCGAGCGTTGATTCCATGGACGTCACGCCGATCGGGCTCCTGGAACACGGGAGGGCGTACTACCAATCGCCCCGCGGGAGCGGACCGGCGTTCCTTCGTGAAGCGAAGCGGCAGTATGCCCGGAGAGTGTTTTCCTCGTCGGCACATATGTTGCCATACTCCGCATTCACACGCGATTCGCTTATCAGGGACTATGATATACCCGCCGAAAAAATAACAGTGCTTCCGCCGGGTGTCGATCTTTCCTTCTGGAGAGGAGACCGCCGCGGGGAGCGCCAAGAGGGGGCCAGGCCGTTTACCGTCCTCTTCGTCGGGGAGGATTTCGTGCGTAAGGGGGGGGATCTGATCGTCAACGTTGCGCGCCGCCAGGAGTTTGCGTCGGCCCGCTTCCACTGCGTCACGGGACAGTTTGAGGGAGAGAGGCCGGCCAATCTTACCGTGCACGAGGGGGTGAGCCGCAACAGTGACCGGTTGCGGGATCTTTACCGGGGCGCGGATGTCTTCGTATTGCCGACCAGGGCTGACTTCGGGCCTACCAACGCCATTTCGGAAGCCCTTGCCATGGGACTTCCCGTGATCGCGAGCGGTGTCGGCGGCATCGACGAGGTGGTGGAGGACGGCAAGGTCGGATTTGTCATCCCGGTGGGCGATAGCGACGCGTTAGCGCAACGGCTCGGACAGTTGCGCGACGATCGGCCCCTCCGGAGAAAGATGGCCGCTGCTGCACGGCAGACGGCGGAGGAGCGGCTTGATGTCGCGATGAACACAGCACGCATCGTGGAGACGATGCGCCGGGTGACCCGGGATGCTGAGCGGGTTTCTCCGGCGGATGGGCACTGCAGGTGACTCATTCCGGAAACGACATGGCGGGCGATAAGGTGCCGCGAGTCAGCATCGGTCTCGCCGTCTATAACGGCGAGCGATATCTCGAGGAGGCGATCGGCGCATTCCTCGCCCAGACATATGCTGATTTTGAGCTGATCATCGCGGACAACGGGTCGATGGACCGGACCGAAGAAATCTGCCGTGTCCATGCCGCGCGCGATCCCCGGATCAGGTATCACCGCAGCGACCGGAACAGGGGGGTCGCCTACAACTACAACAGGACCGTAGAACTCGCGCGGGGCGAATACTTCCGGTGGGCGACGTACGACGACCTGGTCGCACCGGAGCTCCTTGAACGCTGCGTCGAAGTGCTCGACAGGGAGCCGGGGGTCATTCTGGTTCATCCGAGGACGATCAACATCGACGACGACGGAAAGGTGCTGGGGAACTATGAGGTTCGTTTCGCATTCTCCGCGGAGGAAGCGCATCATCGATTCCGCGATCTGATGCTTGCCGTCCGGGACTATGACTGCAACGCGGAGTACGGGTTGATCCGGAGGGATGTCCTTCGGAAGACAGCGATGGAGGCCGACTATCACTCGGCCGACCGGGTGCTCCTTGCCGAGCTTGTGCTCCACGGGAAGTTCGTCGAACTCCCGGAACGATTGTATTACCACCGGCTCCACTCGCACATCTCGACACGGGGGGAGATGAGCGCGCGTGAGTTTGCGGCCTGGTTCAACCCTGCGAAGGCGGGGAAGTGGGCTTTTCCCTCGCTCCGGAGGTTCGCCGAATTCTTCAAGTCGGTGAACCGGGCGCCGCTCACTCCCGGCCAGCGACTCTACTGCACGATGCAGATTCTGCGGTTCTATGGTTCGGGCGACAAGTGGCGGAGACTGGGAAAGCGCATCGCGCGGGCGTTCAGGCGGAAACGAAAGTAAATTACATACATCATCATCATCTGGGGAGGAACAGTATGCGGGTACTCGTCACGGGGAGCAAGGGGTACATCGGCGCTGTCATGGTGCCGATTCTGGAAGCGGCCGGTCATGAGGTCGTCGGTCTTGACACGGACTATTACCGGAATTGCACATTCGGCGAGTGGGTGCAGAAGACGCCGACGATATTCAAAGATCTGAGGGAGGTCGAAGCGCGCGACCTGGACGGGTTCGACGCGGTCATTCACCTGGCGGCCCTCTCGAATGATCCGCTGGGGGATCTGAACCCCGACCTGACGTTCGACATCAACTTCCATGCATCGGTCCACCTCGCGAAGATGGCCAAGGAGGCGGGGGTACCGCGATACATCTTCTCCTCGTCCTGCAGCAATTACGGTGCGGCCGGTGACAACATGGTGACCGAAGACTCGACGCTCAATCCGGTCACCGCCTACGGGCGTTCGAAGGTGTTGACCGAGCAGGAGGTGTGCAAGCTCGCCGACAGCCGATTCACGCCCACGTTCCTCCGCAGCTCAACGGCGTACGGCGTCTCGCCGCGGCTCCGCTTCGACATCGTCCTGAACAATCTCGTGGCATGGGCATTCACCACCGGTCAGGTGATGATCAAGAGCGACGGGACGCCCTGGCGGCCGATCGTCCATATCGAGGACATTTCCGCTGCGTTCCTCGCCACGCTCCAGGCCCCGAAGGAGGTGGTGCACAACAAGGCCTTCAACGTGGGCCGGAACGACGAAAACTACCGGATAAGAGAGATCGCCGATATCGTCAAGGAGACCGTGCCGGGATGCGTGATCGAGTACGCGGAGGGTGCAGGTCCCGATCTCCGCTGTTACCGCGCGGACTTCGGGAAAATCCACGCCGCCCTGCCCGACTTCAAGCCGACGTGGACCGCGCGCAAGGGAGCCCAGCAGCTTTACGAGACCTACAAGAAAGTGGGACTCAAGCTCGAAGACTTCGAAGGGCCGCGATACCGCCGGATCGACAACATCAAGCGGCTCATGGCCGAAGGAAAACTGGATGCGAACCTCCGCTGGACGCAGGTCGGCGCCGCCGCGGTTTCACGATAACCACACAAGGAACTTTTCGATGACTACTGCACCACGAAAACTGAGCCGGGGCTGCATGTTTTGCGGAACCGAGCTTCGGCACACGTTTGTCGATCTCGGCATGTCTCCGTTATGTGAGAGTTATGTCCCCGCGGACAAGCTGAATCATATGGAACCGTTCTATCCGCTCCACGCCTACGTCTGCGAAAAGTGCTTCCTGGTCCAGTTGGACGAGTACGTAAGCGCGGCGGACATATTCACCGAGTATGCCTACTTCTCTTCGTACGCCGACAGCTGGGTCCGCCACATGAAGGACTACACGGACATGATCGTCCGGCGGCTCGGTCTTGGCGCAGAGAGTTTCGTCGTCGAGGTGGCCAGCAACGACGGCTATCTCCTGCAACACTTCGTCGCGCGGGGCATCCCCGTCCTCGGGATTGAACCGGCGGCGAATGTCGCAAAAGTCGCGATCGACAAGGGAATTCCAACGCTCGTCAAGTTCTTTGGCCGGGAAACCGCCGGCGAGCTCGCGCGTGAGAAGAAACAGGCTGACCTCATTGCCGGGGCGAACGTGCTGGCGCAGGTCCCGGACGTGAACGATTTCGTCTCGGGTCTCGCAATCCTGCTGAAGCCGGCGGGTGTGATCACGATCGAATTCCCTCACCTCATGCGCCTCATGGCGGACAACCAGTTCGATACGATCTACCATGAGCATTTTTCTTACTTCTCGCTGGTGTCCGTAGAGAAGATCTTCGAGACCCACGGGCTGACGATCTTCGATGTCGACGAGATACCGACGCATGGGGGGTCGCTGAGGATTTACGCACGGCACACGAAGGACACCTCGCGTCCCGTCACCGACCGTCTCACCGGACTGCGCAAGCGCGAAGTGGACGCGGGGTTCCTCCGGCTGGACCATTACTTCGACTTTGCCCAGCAGGTGAAGGAAACGAAAAGGAAACTTCTCGAGTTCCTGATTGCGGCGAAACGTGCGGGGAAGACCATCGCGGGGTACGGTGCGCCGGGGAAAGGGAACACCCTCCTGAACTTCTGCGGCATCAGGACGGATTTCATCGACTACACGGTGGACAGGAACACCTACAAGCAGGGGAAGTTTCTGCCGGGGACGCACATCCCGATCCTTACTCCGGACAACATCCGGAAGACAAAACCGGACTATGTCTTCATTCTTCCCTGGAACTTCAAAGATGAGATCATGGAACAGCAGGCCTACATTCGTGAGTGGGGGGGCAAGTTCATCGTGCCGATCCCCGAGGTGAAGGTATACGACTGATGACTCCCTATGACTATGCCGTCGTGGGCGGCGGAATTGTCGGCCTGGCCACCGGGCTCGCGTTGACCGCGAGGTACCCCTCGGCGCGGCTCCTCATTCTGGAGAAGGAGACCTCGTGGGGGGTGCACCAGACGGGACACAACAGCGGGGTGATCCACTCCGGCGTTTACTACAAGCCCGGGAGCCTGAAGGCGGCGCTGTGCCGGGAGGGGAACAGGGCGATGGTGGAATTCTGCCGGACCCATGGCATCCCGCATGATGTATGCGGGAAAGTGGTTGTCGCGACCGGGGAGGAGGAACTCCCGCTGATGAGGACCCTTCTGGAACGGGGGAAGGCAAACGGGATCGCCGTCCGTGAAATCACGGCGGCGGAGCTCAGGGAGATCGAACCCCACGTCCGGGGGATTGCGGGACTGCACGTTCCTTCGACGGGCATCGTCAGTTACCTGGACGTTGTCGCGATGATGGCGCAGCTCCTTTCGGCACGCGGGGCGGAGCTCCGGCCGTCGGCCGGGGTGACGCGTGTGGCGGACCGCCCTTCGGGCATCCTTCTCGAGACCGCGAGGGGAGAATTCGAAACGAAGTTCCTCATCAATTGCGGCGGTCTCCAGAGCGACCGCGTCGCGAAAATGGCCGGGGTCAAACCCGGGATGAAGATCATTCCCTTCCGGGGAGAGTACTATGAGCTGAAACCGGAAAGGCGCTCGCTGGTAAAAAACCTCGTCTATCCCGTCCCGAATCCCGACTTTCCGTTCCTCGGGGTTCATTTCACGAGAATGATCGATGGCGGTGTCCATGCCGGCCCCAACGCGGTCCTCGGTCTGAAGCGGGAGGCGTACAGGAAGACGGACTTCAGCCTTCGTGACACGGTCGAGGTGCTGACCTATCCCGGTTTCTGGACGCTCGCACGGAAGAACTACCGGGAAGGTATGAAGGAGATGGTCCGGTCGTTCAGCAAGGGGGCGTTTGTCCGGAGCCTGCAGCGACTCATCCCGGAGGTGACGGGCGAGGATCTCCAGCCGGCCCATGCGGGCGTGCGGGCGCAGGCGCTCATGCACGACGGAACGCTGATGGACGATTTCGTCATCCTGCGGAGCACTCGATCGTTGCACGTCTGCAATGCCCCTTCACCTGCCGCCACCGCGTCACTCAAGATCGGAGAGGCAATCGTGGAGAAACTGACGGAACCATGATCTTCGCGGAAACAAAGATTCCCGGTGTTTTTGTCATCGAGCTCCGGAAAATGGAGGATGAACGGGGATACTTCGCCCGCTCATGGTGCCGGAGGGAATTCGCGGAACACGGACTGGACGCGGAGCTCGTCCAGTGCAACGTGTCGTTCAACAAATCCAGAGGGACTTTGCGCGGGCTTCATTACCAGGCGTCGCCGCACGGTGAGTCGAAGCTCATGCGGTGTACGAGGGGCGCACTCTTCGACGTCGCCGTGGACCTGAGACCCGCGTCGGCGACATTTCTCCGGTGGTTCGGAGTCGAGTTGACGCCCGACAACGGGAAAATGCTGTTCATCCCGAAGGGATGCGCGCACGGATTTCAAACGCTCGCGGAGGACACCGAGATCTTCTATCAGATGTCGCAGTATTATGTTGCGGACGCCGCACGCGGGGTCAGATGGAATGACCCGCTCTTTGGCATCGAGTGGCCGGACGGAACGCGGACGCTCTCGCCCCGCGACCGGGACTATCCTGATGCACATCCCTCGCAGTTTCAGGAGAGCATGCCCAGATGACGACCAGAGACATTCTCCGATCATTCCCCGGGCTTCAGACGGGCGGGGCCATGCACGCACTGGCGGCCGAACTGTTCCCCGTGTGCCGGAGCATCACCGGCCGGGGGTTCCGCGATTCCCTTGCCATCCTCCGGGGGCAGGTCCCGCTGGCTGTCCATGAAGTTCCGACCGGGACAAAGGTCTTCGATTGGACCGTGCCGAGGGAGTGGAACATACGAGATGCGTACGTCCGGAATCCCCGCGGCGAAAAAGTGATCGACTTCACACAATCCAACCTGCATATTTTGCATTATAGTGTGCCCCTGCGCGCGACGATGTCGCTCCGGGAGCTGCGACCTCATCTCTTCAGTATTCCGGAGCATCCCGACCTGATTCCGTACAGGACGTCGTACTACAAGGAGAACTGGGGATTCTGCCTGACGCACAGGACCCTGGAATCGCTCACAGAGGGGGATTACGAAGTCGTCATCGACTCCACGCTCGCCGACGGGAGCCTGACCTACGGCGAGTATGTCTTACCCGGCGCGGTCGCCGACGAAGTGTTGATCTCGTGCCACAGCTGCCATCCCTCATTGTGCAACGACAATCTCTCCGGCATGGTGGTCGCGACGACGCTCGCCCGGCTCCTGACACAGGTCACCCGCCGCTATACGTACCGCTTTCTGTTCATCCCGGGGGCGGTCGGATCGATCACCTGGCTTGCGCTCCATCAGCAGGAGGCGAAGCGCGTCAGGCACGGACTGGTCGTTGCCTGTGTGGGGGACAGCGGGCACATGACGTACAAAAGGAGCAGGCGGGGTGACGCGGAGATCGACCGTGCGGTCGTCCACGTCCTGAAGCACGCAGGGGGGCGCTTTGACGTGAAGGACTTCTCCCCTTACGGGTACGACGAGCGGCAGTACTGTTCGCCGGGGTTCGACCTGGCGATCGGGTCGCTGACGCGGACCCCGCACGGACAGTTCCCCGAGTACCACACATCGGCGGACAACCTCGGATTCATCCGGCCGGAATCGCTGGAGCATTCTCTGGGGACGTACCTCGCGGTGGTGCGCGTGCTGGAGGAGAACCAGGTCTATGTCAACCAGAATCCCTTCTGCGAGCCGCAGCTGGGGAAACGGGGACTGTATCGCTCGATGGGGGGGAGAACCGATGAGCCGGTGAATGAACTGGCCATGTTGTGGGTCCTGAATCAGTCGGACGGCGACCACTCCCTTCTGGAGATCGCCGAAAGGTCGGGGCTCTCCTTCGACGTTATCGCCGCTGCGGCGGACGCTCTGGCGGGGACGGGATTGCTGCAGCCGAAGGTGATCTGAGAGCGGGACCGGAAGCGCATTGTTTTTCACCAAAGGAGGAATTTGTGATGAACGCCGTCTATGTCGATCGTACTCTCGCTGATGATGAACGCCGGAAACTCGTCTACGGCGGGGACCTGTTCGTGTATTCCCCCCCGCCCAGCGCCCGGGCGCTGGTGACATTCGCCCGCGGCATGATCGCAGAGGCGTTCGGAGAGCTCGACCCGGAGAAAGCGCAATACCACATGCCGGTCGAAAAGTACGCGGCAATCCTGGCTGAGATGAAGCCGAAGTTCATCCATCACCCCGAATCGAAGCGGCTTCTTCAGGGGATTCTGCGCGAGCTGGGATGCAATATGGAGAAGACCTATTTCGACGTTCCGCGGATGCGCACCTCCACAAGCGACGACTTCCTGACCACGGGAATCGCCTACGCATTTCATCCGCACCGCGACAGCTGGTACTCGGCACCGCTCTGCCAGATCAACTGGTGGCTGCCGATCTTCGACATCGTTCCAGAGAACTGTATGGCCTTTCATCCGAATTACTGGAACAAGCCCGTGCGCAACGGCTCGGCCGCCTACAACTACCAGGAGTGGAACAAGGAAAGCAGGAAGAATGCGGCGCAGCACATCAAGACCGATACGCGCGTTCAGCCGAAGCCGGAGGAGCCGATGGAGCTTGACCCCCAGCTGCGGCTGGTTCCGCAGGTCGGCGGCATCATCGTTTTCTCCGCCGCGCAGATGCATTCCTCGGTTCCGAATACGTCAGGAAAGACCCGGTTCAGCATCGATTTCCGGACCGTCCATGTCGGCGACGTCGCCTCGCTGGACGGCGCGGCGAACATCGATTCCCATTCCACCGGGACGACGATGGAGGACTATCTCCGCGGGACCGACCTTGCTCATCTTCCGGCGGAGACGTACGCGCGGTACCACGAAGGACACCCGCGGAAACCCGCTGCGGCGGCGCGGTAGGCCTTTGACACGAATGTTCAACGCATCACTGAGGGAAATTTCATGAAAGTCGTTCTCTTTTGCGGCGGAATGGGTACCAGGCTCCGCGACTACTCCGACAGCATCCCCAAGCCCCTCGTCCCCATCGGCTACCGGCCGATCCTCTGGCATGTCATGAAGTACTATGCGTACTTCGGGCACAAAGAGTTTATCCTCTGTCTCGGTTACAAAGCAGACAAGATCAAGGACTACTTCCTCAATTATAACGAGTATGTCTCAAATGACTTCACCATGACCAACGGAGGGAAAGACCTCCAGCTGATGACCAGCGATATTCACGACTGGCGCATCACCTTCGTCGACACGGGGCTCACCTCGAACATAGGCCAGAGGCTCTGGGCGGTCAGGAAGTACCTGGAGGGGGAGGAGATGTTTCTGGCGAACTACTCAGACGGACTCACCGACCTTCATCTTCCCACGATGGTCGATCCGTTTGCGAAGAGCGGGAAGGTGGCGACGTTCCTCTGTGCGCTTCCCTCCCAGAGCTTTCACGTGGTCGAAATGAACAACGGCGGCTCCGTCAAGCGGCTGCAGTACGTGCGCGAGGCGGGTGTGCTTGTCAACGCGGGCTATTTCGTCCTGCGGAAAGAGATCTTCGACTACATGCGTCCGGGTGAAGAGCTGGTGATCCAGCCGTTCAATCGCCTGATCGAGAAGGACCTCCTTGCTGGGTACAAGTATGACCGTTTCTGGGCGATGGACACGTTCAAAGAACAGCAGGAACTGACCGATTTGTACAACCAGGGGAAAGCCCCCTGGGAAGTCTGGAAAAAAGCGTCCGTTGAGTAAGACCCGACAGGAGCAATCGTCATGACATTTGAACATTCAAAAGAGCTGCAGGCCCGGTTTCACGCCGTCATCCCCGGCGGGGCCCATACGTACGCCAAGGGAGACGACCAGTATCCCGAGTCCATGGCGCCGATCATGGTCCGGGGGGAGGGAAGTCACGTGTGGGACGTTGACGGCAATGAATTCATTGAATATGGAAGCGGACTCCGTGCCGTCACGCTCGGACACGCCTATAAGCCCGTGGTGGAAGCGGCGACCCGTCAGATGCTTCTCGGGGCTAATTTTGTCCGCCCGGCTACCATCGAGCTCGAGTGTGCGGAGGAACTGCTCCGCTTTGTCCCCGGCGCGGAGCTGGTGAAGTTCGGGAAGAATGGGTCGGATGTCACAAGCGGTGCAGTGAAGCTCTCGCGGGCCTTCACCGGCCGGGATCTCATCGCCGTCTGTGCAGAACATCCCTTCTTTTCCGTGGACGACTGGTTCATCGGAAGCACCCCCATGCCCGGCGGGATCCCCCAGGTGGTCCGCGACCTCACCGTGAAGTTCCACTTCAACGACCCGGAGAGCGTCCGTGCTCTCTTCGCGCAGCATCAGGGAAAGATTGCATGTCTGATCCTTGAGGCTGAGAAGGATGTTCCCCCCGCTGCGAACTTCCTCCAGGAGGTTCAGGCACTATGCAAAAAGAACGGGACGGTGTTCATTCTGGACGAAATGATCACGGGATTCCGCTGGCACAACGGGGGCGCGCAAGCCTACTACAAAATCACGCCCGATCTGTCGGCCTTCGGGAAGGGGATCGGCAACGGATTCTGCGTCTCCGCCCTGGCAGGGAAGAGGGAGATCATGGACCTCGGCGGCATCCACCATGACAAGGAGCGGGTTTTCCTGATGTCGTACACGCACGGTGCGGAAACGCACAGTCTTGCCGCGGCGCTTGCCACGATGAAGGTGTATCGCACCGAGCCTGTCGTCGACACGCTGTGGAAGCGGGGGGAACGTCTCGCCCAGGGATTCCGCAAGGCCATCGCCGAGTGTCATCTCGAAGGCCATGTCGATGTCTTCGGCAAGCCGTGCTGCCTGGTCTATGCGACGCGCGATGAGAATAAGAAGCCGTCACAGCCGTTCCGGACCCTTATGCTCCAGGAGACCATCAAACGCGGGATCCTTATCACGTCGCTGGTCGTAAATTACTCGCACACCGAGGCGGACATCGACCGGACCGTCGATGTGATCCACGAGGCGTTACGCGTCTACCGCAAGGCGCTCGACGAGGGGATCGGGAAATATCTCGTCGGCCGCCCCGTCAAACCTGTCTTCCGCAAATATTGCTGACCCGGCGTTGCCATGCAAACACTGACTTTCGCAAGGAAGGACGCTCGACCGTACCGGATCCTCTGTCTCGGTGCTCATTGTGACGACATCGAGATCGGCTGCGGCGGGACCGTGCTGCGTCTGGTACGCGAGCTTGGGGATGTCGCCGTCCACTGGGTGGTCTTTTGCTCCACTGAGGAGCGGAAGCGGGAAGCGGAGGCGTGCGCTGAATTGTTCCTGAAGGGGGTGCGGGAGAAGCACGTTATCATCAAGGACTACCGTGACGGGTTTCTCCCGCACTATGCCATACAGGTGAAGGAATTCTTTGAAGAGCTGAAGCCGGTGGCCCCCGATCTCATCCTCACGCATCACGACGTGGACCGGCACCAGGACCACCGGTTGGTGTCCGAACTGACCTGGAACACGTGGCGGAACCACATGATCCTCGAGTACGAGATTGCGAAGTATGACGGCGATCTGGGAACGCCGAATTTCTTCGTTCCTCTGAGCGCCGCTGATTGCAAGACGAAGGTTGACCATATCCTTGCCGGGTTTGCTTCTCAACGGTCGAAGCACTGGTTTACACCGGACACATTCCTCGCCCTTGCAAGACTTCGCGGACTTGAGTCGTGCGCTCCCGAGAACTTCGCGGAGGCCTTCTATGCCCGCAAGGTGGTGATCTGACAACCGGCAGTCCATCCGCACATATCGCCGGCGTTCCGATACAGCCCCGGGAGCGGATCGAGGTCATCGACGTTCTGCGGGGATTCGCGCTTTTTGGAATCCTCCTTGTCAACATGGAGATCTTCGCTACTCCGTCCCTCTATCCCGCCCATCTCGCGGTGGGGAACACCGCCGCGGACCGGATCACCGACCTCTTCATCGCGTTCTTCGCCAAAGGAAGGTTCTACAGCCTTTTCTCATTCCTCTTCGGGTTGGGGCTTGCGATCCAGATGTTCCGCCTTGAGGCCAGGGGGGTCCCTTTCGTGCCGTTGTTCAGCCGGCGACTGTTCATCCTCCTGGGTTTCGGCATTCTGCACGCGGTACTCATCTGGCACGGGGACATCCTCGTGACCTATGCGCTGGCGGGATTTGTCCTCCTGCTCTTCCGAAACCGTTCGCCGCGGACCCTCTTGTTCTGGGCGGCGGCATTGCTGATGTTCCAGTTCGCCTCATCGACGCTGACGCACGTCATCACCGATCTTCAGCGGCGGGATCCCGCCGTTGCGGCGGCGATGGACCGGGATGCGATTGAGAGGGATCGCCAGTACAGCCAGGATGCCCACCGGGCAATCGTCCGCTACGGAGCGGGATCAATGGGGGATATTCTGGCCCAGCGATTCACCGATCTCCAGGCGGAGTACCGTCTGGACGAACTGCGGGGGACCATTCCCCAGGTCTTCATGATGTTCCTTCTCGGGTTGTACGCGGGGCGTACCGGCATTCTGCCTGACATCGGCACTCACAGACTTTTGCTCAGACGGGCGTTCTGGCTCGGTATAGCCTCGGGGGCCGCAGAGCTCTTCTACCTTGCCGTATGGCTCATACCAGAGCGTCCCATGCCCGCGGCCATTGCTGTGACCTGGGGGGGGATCCATCAGCTCAACCGGCTCCTTCTCTGCTTCGCTTACGCATCCGGCATCGTCCTTCTTTTTCAACACGGGGGCTGGAAGCGCTATCTGGCGCCCCTGGCGGCCCCCGGACGGATGGCGCTCTCCAACTATCTGTTTCAGTCGGCGTTCTGGACGAGCGTCTTTTACAGCTACGGGCTCGGGATGTACGGCTACGTGGGAGCGGCGCAGGGATGCGTGCTCACCTGTCTCACGTTCCTCTTCGAGGTCGTGGCGAGCAACTGGTGGCTCAGAAGATACCGGTTCGGCCCTGCGGAGTGGGTCTGGCGGTCGCTGACCTACGGCCGGCGCCAGCCGTTTCTGATCAGAACGGAGGGGGGGCTGTGAACGCATTTCATGCCCACGGCAGAAGGCGGATACTTCTCGGATCCGTCGCATGGACGGCGTGCACGCTCATGGCGATGGCGCAGCCATTTCATGGACCTCTCCGGGTCGGCACCGTGAACCCCAGGTATTTCACGGACGATGCCGGGAATGCGATCTACCTGACCGGCTCCCACACCTGGGCGAACTTCCAGGATCAGGGCGGAACGTTTCCGTCTCCTCCGCCTGTGTTCGATTACGGGAAGTACCTCGATTTCCTGCAGATGTACAATCACAACTTCTTCCGTCTCTGGGTGATGGAGCAATCCCGGTGGACGCTTGAGACCAGTGACGATCTCTACTGGTTCTTTCCGGGCCCGTGGTACAAGAGGACAGGACCGGGGAACGCGAATGACAGCCTCCCCCGATTCAATCTGGACAGTCTTGACGACTC
>Ga0315276_10004194_pt1 | contig 13240 bp, 17 predicted proteins | sample YL17G05_0_MG_FD_204542 | JGI IMG/M metagenome (GOLD analysis project Ga0315276, IMG submission 204542) | Sediment microbial communities from Yellowstone Lake, YNP, Wyoming, USA - YL17G05_0 | ecosystem: Environmental > Aquatic > Freshwater > Lake > Sediment | place: USA: Wyoming | collected...
ACTTATAAGTAGTTATAAAACAAATGGTTTATAAACATGGATTAAAAACTGTAACCATGGCAAAAATATTAGCTTTTTCAGATATTCATACAACCTATAGCTGCTATGACTATCTCTCTCCAAAAATAAAAGGAATAATGCAACAACGCCTTAAAACAGTCTCTCCGGACTTAGTTATAACTTTGGGAGATATTAAAAAAGAAACTCTTGAATTTATAGCAAAACAGGCAAAACGTTGTAACATTCCTGTTCTTTCAGTAAGGGGAAACCATGATTTATATGAACTTTCAGGAATTGAGAATGTGACTGACATGCACAGAAAAATTGTTGAGATACCCGGAAAAACAAGAAGAATAAAACTCGCAGGAGTGGAAGGCTGCTTGAAATATGGAAAATCAGCAGCGCATCCAGCAGGTTATGATGATACAAAGGCTGGAATTGTTTTCGCAGAAGAATATTATTCTCCTGAAAAAGATTATTCCTGGGTAGTTGAAAATTTTCTTTCAGAAGATGGAACACCCATTGGAAATCTTCCAGAAGAAGTTGATTTACTGATGTCCCATTGTGCCCCTGTAGGTGGACGCGATTACCCTCCTTATGAATCTCCGCCAGCTCTTACCAATCTTTTATTAAAAAAGCATCCAAGAACAGCAGCACACGGACATTTGCATAGAAATTATGAAAGAGTATTTAACCCGGACAAAAACCCGGTAAGGATTATATCAGTTTGTACAATAAGCCCATTTGACAATTTTCATAAAGCAGGAGAAATAATTGAATTAAGTGAAAACAGACAAAACAATCCACTTCAAATAAATGAAGAAACTGCTGTTAACTAAAATGAGCCACAGATTTATAGTACGAAGCGAACTTGTCTCGCTTATTGGAAGATTTACTCCAGACATAGAAGAAAAAGGAAGAGAATTTATTGAAAAATGTTTTGATGACACCATGGAGAATGGACATCCCATGTGGTACAATCCAGATAAAACCGATTTAAATCCCAAAATAAGAACAACTCCGAATTTAGGTTTTGGGTTTTGTATGGATTGCGGAGAAGTTTACATAGCAACTCCAAATGAAGACAATGTTTTCGTCATATCCAAAGGAAAAGAGTACGGTCCTTATCATTCATCTGCCGCACTAGGAAAATTAAACATGCTAGAAGAAGAGTCTATCTAAGAAGATTCCACATAATCGCTCCCCCCTCAGCATTTCCCACTGCAGGAATAGTCGAACCAAGATCAGGTGTAAAAACACGGATATTTATATCTCTCAAGGGAATTCCATTATTGCTAAACACTTCTTCCAATGTTAAAACTTTGTTGGAACATCTCTCTGAAAATTCAATCATAACATTATCAGCATTATTCAGGTCAAATATCGTTACTCGTTCTGCCTTGACAGCATTGTTATAAATAGGAGAAACTCTGCTAAGCTCAGCGTTAATATTCCTCTTTAGTTGCATTATTTCAGCAACACTCCTTTCCCCAGATTTAACCACATCAAATCTATCGCCCAGCTGTCTAAGCGTAGGACCTCTGACTCTTTTTTGAAGAAATGCCCCTCTTAACTCAATCCTTTCAGTCCCAACAACTTTTTCAATTCTGTAGAAGTAATATTCAGGAACGGGGCTATAACCAAGATCGCTGTACATTCTTGCATTGAGTTTCTCTGGAAGGATAACTTCTCTTTCCATTTTTTGAATAACTCCTTCAACAAAATCCCCCGCATCTAAATCAAACACATTCTTTCCTTCTCTAAGATTTTTAAAAACAAAATCTCTTTGTTCCGGAGAGAGTTTATTTAATTCTATCATTTCTTCAATTTTTGCTCTTATACTCGGAGGAACATAGTCTGGAATTCCATGTATTGCAACAATCGACCTTGATTCCCTGGATGCGCCTTTACTCAAATCTCCATGAAGCGCGCCTTTTTCATTAAGCATATTTTCCAGTTCAGAATGAGTCACTTCTCTTGGAATAACTGCCCCGGGAATTACGCCATCCTGTACAGCTTTATTATGAACCAACACCCCATTTGCAAAGAAATTCAAATTATCAAAATCAACAGAATCATCTTCAATATCTTTGATTCCAGTTACCTTAGCCTTTCTCCCATCATCTAAATAAAAAACATCTCCAACAGTGAAGCTCCCAATCACAGCAAGCTGTGGGGCTTCTAACTAAAACTCGCTTAATTTTAAGTGTTCTGTTGTTCTTCCTTGCTTTCTGATATAATTTCTGATTATTTCTGCATTTACTCCTTCGCCAACTGTTCCAATATAACCTCCATCATTCCAAAATTCTCCGCCCCATAAATCTTCCTTTAATTCTGGAAATCTTTTAAACAATTCAATTGCAGTTATGCTTTTTATTATTTGCACAACTCTTGAAGGAGAATATTTTGGAGAAGATTGAACTAATAAATGAACATGATTTTCATCTACCCCAATTGTTTCAAAGGTAAAGTAATATCTTTCTCCTATATTTTTCAGAATGTCTTTGAAACAATTGATAATATTATTATCTTGAAACAAGTCTTTTCTGTATTTTATACAAAACATCAAATGATATTTTATAGAATAAACTTTATGGCAAGCATGATGTAATTCGTACATAAAGAAAGGATGAAGAAAGAGTTTATAGGCTTTACCCAATCACAGCAAGCTGTGGGGATTTCTTTTCGATTAAAATTTTCAGAGCTCACAATAGAACCAATTTTCTCATCATTATCATCATTAAAAACAACTTTCTCAGAATTAAAAGTTTGAGCATAAACTATAAAAATTGAAAATAAAACAAGCAAAGCTATCAAAACTAATCCTCTCTTTTTCATAATCAATCAAGAATAATGATTAATTTAAATGTTTCCCAGAGGTGTTAGTTGTTACTTACAAGTAGTCATAATACAAAGATTTATAAACCATCAAATTTTAGGTAGAATATGACAGATTTTATTAAAACACCTATTGGAGATTTAGCAAGAAGGCCATTGAATGTAGAAGATACTGGGGTAAAAGAATTGCTAAAAAAAAGCGGATATCTTAGAGAAGGAGTACTCAGCGATGGCACAATAACCCAATCTCCAGTAATCTTACAGGCAATGGCTCAGGAACTTGGATATGCCCCATTATCTATCAGAGACATCTGCGCACTTGCTGATTCAAATAATCCTGAAGTCTGCAGTTTGTTATTTAAGGATTCAGAAGAGGATATAAGGTTTAATGTTCTTTCTGAAACTCTAGTTCCTGGAACAAATCAAGGACAATTAGAAGTCTTAACTAATGGGAAATTTAAATGCGAAAATGGTTTATGGAGATTAGTTAATCCAGAAAAAAGAATAATCCCTTTTCCAATAAAAGGAACACCTCAATCAGACAGAAAAACTATTCTATTTGATGCTGAAAATTTAGATGAAAACGGGTTCCCTGGAGAATATAATCCTAATGGAAGATTCAAATTAATCTATTCGTCAGGAGGTAAACCACAGGCATTATGCCAGATTGGAGATGAAATATACACCTCAGAAATAAATGCCTCTCCTAACTTTGCTCTTAGAAGCTATTTTACCTTAATTCCAAAAAAACTCTAAAGACTAATTTGCTATTTCTGCAAGCCCGACACGTGGAGCTCTCATAACTTTATTTATCTCTCCATATAAAATAACATCATCAACCTGTGCTGTAACTGGCACCCCATATAAATCTCCTGAAACAGTATAAAAAGATTTGGCAATCTCTCCAAGCTTTGGGTTTTTGTTGTAAAAAGTCTGAACAACCCATCCACTATCAAGAGTAACAGGCTCTTTGTTCCAATCTGCCCAAAGTTTATATTGTCCTGTAGTAATTTCATGAAGAGCGCTTCCCTCCTCTTTTGAGAGTCTTGTTGCAAGAAGATATGCATTTGCATCATCTTGTGTCACAAGAACTGCAATTTTTGTTTTGCCGCTTGCTCTTGCAGTTGTAACAGATTCTCCAATAACATGACCCGGAAGTACTTCATCTGTTCCTGGAAAAATTCCAATATTCCCAATTTCTGTTAAATCATCCGCGCTCATTCCTGCTTTTTCAGATAAAAACTTAACAAGATTGCTGTCATCAATAGAACTTATTATTGCAACAGGCCCTCCTGTTTCTGGTTTGCATCCATAAAATAAAGATGTTCTTGTTAATCCTTTTTCAATTTTTTTAGCCGCCTCGGTTGAGTACGCATATTGCGCAACCATTCTCTGTGACAAGTCCCCTCTTCCTGTCCATACAACCTCCTCAAGCCCAGGATATTTTTGTAAATCAAGAGGCGCTTTTTTGAAAATCTGCTCAATTGTCAGCTCTCCAGAAGTGAACATATCTTTTAATGTCCTTTTGTTATATGTTCTTGCAAAATAAGTATCTATTGACAGTTGTCCCTGAAGACGAATAAGAGTTTCTGCAGCTAACTTTCTTTGTGCTTGAGTCATTACAAGTTCAGGCGTAACAATAGTCAACGCTCCATCAGCATCTAATTTAAAGAAGTAAAGTTCAGGCAATTTCCCCTGAACCTTTTTCATTTTATTATGAACTAAAACACCGTTAGCAAAAAAATTCAAATTATCAAAATTAACAGAATCATCATTAACATCACTAATCCCAGTAACTCTCGCCTTTCTCCCATCTTCCAAATAAAAAATATCTCCCACACTTAGATTTTCTGAACTTACTAGGCTCCCGGTAGAATTATTATCATCATTCAAAATCAATTTCCCAGAATAAGTTTGAGCATAAACTAAAATTCCAAATAACAGCAAAACTAACAATAGCAAAATCACCACCCTTTTTCTCATGTTAACACTAATATCAAGGTTAATTTAAATGTTTCCAAGAGTTTAAGTTATCACTACATAGTAACTATCACATAAAGGTTTAAATAGACTTACTTCTTGAGTATTACATGGCAAAAATACTGGCTTTTTCAGACATTCATGGAAATTATGAAGCAATGAATGCATTTAGCCGCGGACTTGAGGGATTATCAAGAAAAAGTACACTGTTTTTAGGAGATGGGACTCATTTCGGATTTGATTATAAAGAAAACCTTGTTTTAGACTTATTAGCAGGAATACCTGAAATTTCTTGCTGCAGAGGAAATCACTGTGACGCATCAGAAGACGTCTCTGATTGGAATCCTAAAAGCAAGCTCTCAAAAGAAAATGTAAATAGGTTACGAATTGCGCCGGAATATATTTTAAGCAGCAATGTCCTTGCATTTCATTCTTCTTTGGCAAATCCTGGCAGATATCTTAGAACTCCTGAGAGCATAGAAAATGAAGCAGAATATCTTTTGCAATCAAGAGCAAATTTAAAGTTTGTCTTATTCGGGCACACTCACCAGCGAGCTTGCTATTCTTACGACCCATCCACTAAAAGAGCCAGTGCAGCTGAATTATCTAAAAAGATAAGATTAGAAGAAGGCAAGGTTTATTTTATTAATCCCGGAAATATTGGATTTCCTGGCCAAGAGCATACCTTTGCAATTTTAGATACTTCCAAAAGAGAAGTTATGTTTTATACATTAGAAGAACTGCAGAATATGGATGTAAAAAAAAGAGCAATATGGCTATTTGAGGACTTAATGCCTCATCTAAAAGGAGATAACGGCTCATACGAAACTCTTGGGAAACAAGCGCAAGAGTTGCAGAAACTAAATAGAGGTTCAATATTAGACAATTTTGTTGGCTTGCTTAGCAGATTCTCTCCCCCAAAAGCAGGAAGAAAAAAGTATTATGATGATTTCACACTCGCACTTGCAAAAGAAGCCAGCCATCTCGCCACATTAGATGTAAAACAAAATTATAGCATACCAGACGCATTGCAAATTAGGAAATTTGTACTAAGGCATTAATTAGTCAAAGTAGGATTGCCTTTTATAAGGCTTCTAGGAGTTATTTGTTCCACTAAATCAGGATTATTCAGCCAGTTAAAATCCTTAAGTTGGTCTGACAGTAAGCTCTGGTCAATGTTTCGAAACAGATTTTCTGCTACATCATCCATTATTGATTTATCAAACTGTATCCCTCTTCCGTATTGGCTATTTGTAATAGCAGAACCCATTTCAACCTTGATGATTTTTCTATCTTGGACATCCCATCTCAGTTCAAATCCCCATTGATCATGCAATAAGGCGCCTCCCTGTTCAAAATTTCTTTCGTAATATGCTCCTGTTACACATTTATTCCAACCGTCTAATTCCGCAAGTTTTGCCCCAACCTGAACATGATGTGTGTCTGCACTTTCAGTAAAAAATGCCACCACATAATCCCCATTTTGGGTTTTGTACACAACTACCTTCGTGCCCCGGAAGTTCGGGCTTAAAGGATTTGTGAATACTTTATCAACATTACTTGAATCTATCATGTCGTAAACTACAGATATGCTCCTATGGCCAGTATTAGTGTTTTTTCCAACGACAGTAGCCAATACTTTGGGAGTTAATTTGTTATGAACCAGCACCCCATTTGCAAAAAAGTTAAGATTATCAAAATTCGAATCACTATCACTAACAATATCTTCAACACTAGTAACTCTTGCTTTTCTCCCATCGTCTAAATAAAAAATGTCTCCTACGCTTAAATTATCTGAACTCACTAATCTCCCAATAGAATTATCATCATTCAAAATCAATTTCCCAGAATTACGAGTTTGAGCATAAACTATAAAAATTGAAAATAAAATAAGCAAAGCTATCAAAACTAATCCTCTCTTTTTCATAATCAATCAAGAATAATGATTAATTTAAATGTTTCTCAGAGGTTTTAGTTGTTACTTACAAGTAGTCAAGAAACAAAGATTTATAAACCATCAAATTTTAGGTAGAATATGACAGATTTTATTAAAACACCAATAGGGCTAGTGGCAAGAAGGCCGCTGAATATAAAGGATACTGGAGTAAAAGAATTGCTAGATAATGGAAATTTTTATAGTCATGAGGCCTTAGCTAATGGAACAATTAATTCTTCACCCTTAGAATTAAAAGCAATGGCTCATAAATTAGGATTTGGAGTAATGACAATAAAAGAATTAGTGACTCTTATGGAATTCTTAAGAACTCAAACATCTAAAGAAGAAAGAGGATTATATGAAAGCCTCAGTAAAAATGAGATATCTGATGGAATATATAATTCTGAAATGCTTGCTCAACATGTAATACCAAGAATATCTACTAACAAAGGAATTGAATTAATAACTCCAAGAGGATATGAATTCAAAAATAGAAATTGGCGACCTATAAATCCAATCAGAGAAACTATTGCTGATTTCCCTCCAACAGGAACTTCATTAGACTGTCCAACATTTACAGTTAAATTTAATGCAGAAGACACAGGTGAAAATGGGCTGCCAAGAGTGCATAGAGAAAGCAATTCAACATTCAGTCTTAAGTGTGATGTTGGAGGTGAAGAAGACCATACTGCCTCATTTTATGGAAGAAATATTGATTTAACTGTTCCGATGAATGAAACATACACACCAGAAGACAGATTAGCAAATACAATAAGATTAATAAAAAGATGAGATTCTTAATTTACTGGAACTATAGGAAAATTCCATTTAGAATCTGTAGCTAGAATATCTTCAGGAGTCCCTGTAAGAAAAACATCATAAATATCTGATGTAATTGGTGAACCAAACATAGTGCCTTCAACTCTTACAAAAGATCTTTTTTTAACTTTGTCATGTAATGTTCTGGAAGTCACATCAATTCTGCGTGATTCATCAACAATATGATCTACCTGGGTATTAGCATTAGCCCACCCTTCATAAAACTCATCTGGAACCCCTATAAGAACAGATTCTTTACGTCCTGAAAAAGTAGTTGCCCTTTGATAAAATGCTCCTGATTTTGGCTTGACAAGAACAATTACTTCCGGTACTCCATTTTCTCGCGCATATGCAGCAAGAGCAGATATAATCTTCCTTGGATCGGTGCCTTCTACCAATCCAATTCTTGAAATTCCTCCAATTTCTACGATTTCTCTTCCAAAATATGCGCTAGCAAATTTAGAGACCCTGCCCTCTTTCCCTATTAAGCTTATAGAAGCATCTATAACACTAGAAGTACACTCCCCAAATGTCAATGTAAGAGTTTTTCCTTCAGCTATATCTGTTGATTTAAGTCCATATAACGCCTGTACAGTTTGTTCTTCATTTATTCTTCTTTTTAGTAATTTTTGCGCCTTATCACTCAAACTAGACGGAAGATCTTCTTTTCCTAATAACTGATTCCAATTAACTTCTCCACTATCAAGCATGTTCAGCACTGTTTTATCTCCCGTATCAGGGACAACAGTGCTCATAATTGAATCAATTTTTGAAATCCCTTGGTTTTTATTTACAAATGCCTGAGCTGCATTTCTTTCAGCAGTAGTTCTAGCCGCGACTACCTTAACATTTTCAGGAAAATAATTATGCGGAAATTGTGGATCAATAATATTTTTAAAAGAAACAGTATCTTTATTATGAACCAGCACCCCATTTGCAAAAAAGTTAAGATTATTAAAATTAAAATCACTATCACTAACAATATCTTCAACACTAGTAACTCTTGCTTTTCTCCCATCATCTAAATAAAAAACATCTCCGACATTAAAATTTTCAGAGCTCCCAATAGAACCAATTTTCTCATCATTATCATTATTCAAAACAATATTCCCAGAATCAGAAGCCTGAGCATAAACTAAAATAATCAAAGACAAAACCAGCAAAGCTAAGAATATTAACCCCCTTTTTCTCATGCTTAATCAAAGGTTCCAATTAATTTAAATCTTCCCCTCAATAGCTTAGTTGTTACTTACAAGTAGTCATAATACAAAAGGTTTATAAACTATCAAATTTTAGAAATATCATGGCAAAAAGTTTAGAAGGCTTTGTTTTAGTATCAAGTGTAAACTTATATGTAGCAACAAGTTTGCTTAGAGTAACTCCAGAAATGATAGCGCAAGCTAAACGAATGGGGCTTGAAGAAATAGATTACAGATTTTTTAGAGACCTTTCGTCTGACGAAGAATACACTCAGTTAGAACCCAGAGAAGCTGAATTATTCCTTGGATTATTGGGTTCAAGAATGTTGACACAAGAGGAACATACAGAAGTTGTAGATTGGGCAAAAAAAGAAAAAGGACCACTGTACAGATCTATAGTAACCCAAGGCCCAGAAATAGTATATGCTCCAAAGAGTTCAGAGAAATTATCTGCTCCAAAAAAAGTACTTGCCCTAGATAGTCCAGAAAGATTTAGATATGCAAATATTTATCCCGATGAAAATAAGGAGTTAAGCTTAGAGTATGTTAAAAGATTTAACTTTATAGTGGATTCTGGTGTAAGAGTAACAAAACTTAATCTTGACTAATCCACAACTCTAAACTTTTTTACAGCCTTAATAGCCGTCCCTTCTATATATTCACAAGAGTTCATTAGTCTATCAACGGGAAAAAGAATGACATTATTAGTTAACCTTCCTTTAATTTGTTCTCCATGATACACGCCCTCTAATATATCAGTTCGCGAAAATGAATCCAATTTATCAGTTATGTCCACAGCCCCATTAATATATTGACATGTTGTTTTATCATACGCGCCTATTGGGCTAAAATAAGGTCTTATACTTTTCTTTTCAGCTAGCACAACATAATCAAAAAAACAATGGGGCACCCACACCTAAAGCTTCAGGAATGTAAATTCTTGACAGTCATCAAGAACCGAGTTCTTGAGAGGCGCAGTTTTAATCTCTGACATAACAAGAGTCCAGATATTAATTATCCTTTTCTGTTTTCCTCTGTAAATTCTAAAAACTTCCTGAGATGCCATTCAGGGTTTTCGATTAAGATTCCAGCGTATGCAACATCAGCAAGTTCTTCATTAACAGGCATAACTTTCTGCTGAATGATTCTAAATAAGCCCGCTCGTTTATCAGATATTGAGCCAACCCTCTTTTGATACGCTTCATGAACTTTTTTCACATACTGAAAGGACCCGGGATGTCTTAATCCGCAATCATAATCTGCCCCGCTTCCAAATAGAACCATCCATGTGCCTTCCCAGCTCTCTCTTGGGCCTAAAAGAGAAGCCTGTCTAAGGGGAATATTGAATATCCCAAGAAACGAATATATCTTTTCCAATTGCTCATTTGGATTTTAAACTTGTGAAATCTTCTTTGCTATTAGATTGGCGCAATCCTCATTAGGCTCTGCCTGTTCAGGAGATAATTTCCTTACTAAAGAAGCATAACTCCTATAATCTTCCAGCCCCTTGGCAATTAAGCCTTCAAGTTTCTGTTCAAGTATCTTTTGTAATTCTTTCATATTTAAGCCAATAGTAAAGGGTTTATAAATTTTGCTACTAAAGAATAGTTACTATTTTAGGGAAGAACACTGTACGCATTTTTAAGAATCGCCAGTAATTCTGATTCCGTTTCAATAGTCTCTGGAACATTTAGCATCCTCACATATAACCTATCCCCATTTGGAAACAAAAGCAAAGATTGAAAGTCGCCGCCTGCGCCCAATGTCTTAAAGGAGCTAACCTTTGCGGTGCTAATCTCCTCAAGATAATTCAATAAATCAGTGTAAGTTTGCGCTCTAGAGCTGTAAGTCCAGTGAAATTGAGAATCAAGTGATGTGCCTCCAAGAGCAAGAGTAGGTATATTGCAAGTCTCCTGGTTTCCAGGTATAAAAACCGTCCCCGCTAATTTTGGTCTCCTTATCTGATTATTGTCGCCAAGCACTTTTAACACGTCATCAAAAAGGGGTTTTGCAGTATCCCCATGTCCTGCTGGAATGGGATAATCTGCGAGCGGAAATATTTTCTTAGCTCCAGGCTCAAGGACAAATACATCTCTAATAAATGCGCTCTTCTTCCCATCCGGACCAGGCATAGCTTCAAAAGTCTTTTTAAGATCCTCAAGAGTTTCTATTCTTTTTGCAGGCTGAATTCCCCCGGCGTCTTTCAAGGCTTCCACAACCTTCTTTTCAAGCTCTGTAAGTGGACGGGAAAGTTTATTATGAACCAAAACACCGTTTGCAAAGAAATTCAAATTATCAAAATCAACAGAATCATCTTCAATATCTTTGATTCCAGTTACCTTAGCCTTTCTCCCATCATCTAAATAAAAAATATCTCCAACATTAAAATTTTCAGAACTTACTAGGCTCCCGGTAGAATTAGCATCATCATTCAAAATCAATTTCCCAGAATCAATATTCTGGGCATAAACTAAAATAATCAAAGATAAAACCAGCAAAGCTAACAATATCCCCACTCTTTTTTTCATGTTTAATCAAGAATAATGATTAATTTAAATGTTTCCCAGAGGTGTTAGTTGTTACTTCTAAGTAGTCAATAAGCAAAGATTTATAAATGAAGAATAACAATTGTTTTAGAGATAATTAAAATGGAAAAAAGAAATCTAAATAGAGAAGAGTTCATGGGTCTTATTGGAAAGTTCACTAAAGCTATAGAGAAAAAAGGAAGAGATTTTATCGAACAATGTTCTGATATCCGGGATTTTTGGCATGATTCACGAGAAGACCTTTCTGTTAGATTGCCAGGAAAGAGCGCAGGAATAGGGTATTGCATTTTGTGTGGAAAGGTGTATCATGTAACCCCTCAAAGAGATAATTTTTTCATATCATTCGATAGAAAGGAATATGGTCCTTATTGTAATGTTGATTCAATCTCAGAAATGAATAGATTGGAAGATGAAAAAAAGACCCAAGATAAGACTAAGGACTAGGTTCATAAGTTATCTTATCAAAAGGACCAATACCTCCAGACTCATAAGTTCTTCCAAATAATGATATTCCCTCAGGAAAATTCTCACCAAGGTCAGGGGTATGTATCCTTATTTCTAGTTGATTTAATTTAGGTCCATCAGGATTGAATACCTCGTTCAAAGTTAGGCTTTTCTTACCGCACCTAACTTCGATGATTATATTCTCACCAGTATCTAAATCGAGTATCATGATTTTTGATTTTTTTGCAGCAGACTCATAGAGGGGATATACTCTATCGAGTTCGTCATTGACTACTTTTTTTACCTCGCGGATACGACGAGATACTGCTGGATTATAGTCTAACCCATCTAATCTCTCAGCAAAGTCATTGAGAGCATTTGTAGAGAATCCTCTTACCCTTTTTTGAATAATAAACCCTTGGATTCTGAATCCATCTTTTAACTGAATTCGCTTAAATCCGTAGGAGTAAACTGGTGTAGCAACACCCTCATAACCTATAGCCTCATCCAACATTGGTCTCATCTTCCCAGGAAGAGTTGCTTCTCTTTGATATCTCTCCATATATTCTAGTGAATCATGTAAACCAACAAAAAGGTTGTCATCTTCATTGAGGATCTTTATCACAAGTTCAGTATTGTCTGGAAGATTGTTCTCCAGCAACACTCTCCTTACTTCAGCCTGTATATTTGGCGGAAGATTATCCATGTTCTTTGGATTGATAAAGATAACATCTTTATAAGACCCCTTAGCTCTTGGGAGGCTTGAAGGTATTCTTGACTCATCAACAACTATCTGATCCAGACTTGAACCAGTGACCTCTCTGGGAACGAAAACTTCTCCAAGAGTTTTTCCATCTTTATTATGAACTAAAACCCCATTAGCAAAAAAATTCTGATTATTAAAACTACTATCACTATCAACAATCTCCTCAATTCCAGTTACCTTAGCTTTTCTCCCATCATCTAAATAGAATATATCCCCAATATTCAGATTTTCACTGCTTACTAATCTCCCAATAGAATTAGCATCATTATTCAAAATCATTTTCCCAGAATCAAAACTTTGAGCATAAACTATAATAATCAAAGACAAAACAAGCAAAGCTAAGAATATCCCCACTCTTTTTCTCATGTTTAATTAAGAATATTGATTGATTTAAATGTTTCCCAGATAAGTTAGTTGTTACTTACAAGTAGTCATAAAACAAAAGGTTTATAAACTAATACATCTTGTTAAATCCATGGCTAATGAATTTGTGTATATACCTGATTGTAAGATTAATATAGCAAGGCATTTATTGCAAGATGAACCAAGAATAAAAGCTGCAGTTAAAAGCGCAGGACTTTCTCTTGATAGAGACCTTAATGTAAATGATGGAATTCTTGGAGGATTTACACCAAAAAAAGCCAAAAGTCTCTTAGACCATCTTGGTACAAGATTAATGACACAAAAACAAAGAGAATCAGCAATCAAATAT
>Ga0315276_10004195_pt1 | contig 13236 bp, 11 predicted proteins | sample YL17G05_0_MG_FD_204542 | JGI IMG/M metagenome (GOLD analysis project Ga0315276, IMG submission 204542) | Sediment microbial communities from Yellowstone Lake, YNP, Wyoming, USA - YL17G05_0 | ecosystem: Environmental > Aquatic > Freshwater > Lake > Sediment | place: USA: Wyoming | collected...
CTGCTGCTTCTTTGGCCACATCAGTTCCACGCAATCCCATAGCTATACCAATATCTGCCCGTTTAAGTGCGGGGGCGTCGTTAACGCCGTCACCGGTAACAGCGACAATATTCCCCAATTCCTTAAAAGCATTTACGACTCTTAATTTATGTTCGGGGTTGACTCGTGCGAAAATTACCTCTTTGGCGGTAAGTTTATCCTTCAATTGCTCATCAGTTAAATCGGCAAGCTCTGTTCCCGTTATGACTTCAGGGTCGCTGGAAGAAACAATCCCTACCTGTTTTGCAATCGATAATGCGGTTATTTGATAATCACCTGTAATCATAACTACGCGGATGCCGGCCTTTCTGCAAACAGAAACTGCATCTTTCACTTCCGGACGGGGCGGGTCGTACATAGCAGTAACGCCGATAAATGTCAGTGTGCTTTCCACGGTCTGTGCTGTGACATTCGGCATTTCGCTATTTTGTACACTTCGATATGCAAATCCGAGGATTCGCAGGCCATCCCTGGCAAAACCATCAATCTGCGCATTAATTTGTGCCTTTTGGGAGGGCGTTAAGTCAACGATGTTTTTACCGAGAACGATTTTATCGGAAATTTCCAGAAGCTCTCTCGGTGCACCTTTGACGAACGCACAGAGACAGCCGTCCGGAAGCTTATTTACCGAACTCATTCTCTTGCGGACCGATTCGAAGGGAAACCGTTTTTGGACCCGGCAGTCGGTCCGCTGCTGCTCGTAATCGAATCCTGCCTTTTTGGCCAGCACCAGCAGGGCGCCTTCTGTGGGGTCACCGATTATGCTCCAGTAATTCTGCTCAGCGGATGGATGAACAAGTTTGGCTGTGCTGCATAAAGCTCCGGTGCGCATCAAAAGCTCCAAACCATCGTCTTTGAAAGCTTGCGGAGTTGCAGTATTGCCCGCGAATGAAAATGAGCCGGTCGGCTCATAGCCGCTGCCCGTTACTTCAATTACTTTGTCATTGAGCCATATCTTTTTAACGCTCATTTCATTTGTCGTGAGCGTGCCGGTTTTATCCGTACAGATAACATTTGTGCAGCCAAGGGTTTCAACGGAGGAGAGTTTCTTTATTAAAGTGTGCCGCTTTGTCGTCCTTATGACTGCCATAGAAAGTGCCAGTGTAAGTGTAGGCATAAGGCCTTGTGGGACATTAGCTAAAATAATACCTATAGCAACCATTACTGAAGCGAGGAATGTCATTTTGGCAAAAACCAAACCCACAAAAAAGAAAGCAAAACCCATAACAACCGATATGGCAGCAATCAATTTACTGATGCGATTTACCTCTTTTTGCAGTGGGCTTAATTCTTCTTTAACTGTTTGTGTCAGGTAGGCAATTTTGCCTATTTCCGTAGCCATACCTGTTGCAATAACCACCGCTTTTCCCAACCCCGCAGCTACGCTTGTCCCTGCAAAAATCAAATTAGGCATTTCAAGCCAGAGAAAATCTTTGCTGTCATGGAAACCCTCTGCCATTTTATGGGAAAGTTTGGATTCGCCGGAGAACGCACTGTTGTTTACGCGTAACTCCTGAGCCTCGATTAATCTTGCGTCAGCGGGAATATTATCTCCTTCCTCTATAATAATGATATCGCCCGGCACAATATCGCTCGTAGGGACTTTTGTTTCAGTACCATCCCTGACTACTCGTGCGTAGGAAGGAATCATTTTCTTCAATGCGTCAATCGCTTTTCCCGCCTTGAATTCCTGCCAGAAACTGAAGATGGCATTAACGAAAACTACCGCCATACAGGCCCATCCTGCCTCTGGCATACCTGCCCAAAAAGAGAGTCCGCTTGCTATCCACATAAGGATAGCCAAAAGATTAGTAAAATTATAAATGAACCGTATGATAAGCGGCGTTCTTCTTATAGCCTTCAATTCATTAGAGCCGTATACATCCAGTCGTTCCTGAGCCGACGTTTTGGCTATCCCGCTATCGCCGGTTTCGAGTTCGAGGTAAATATCTCCTTTACTTAAAGCGGGAAAACCTTCTTTTTCTATTCCTCCTTTTTTTAGGACGTGATAAAGTTCATCATCAGTTGAACAGTGCATAAGCTGTTCGGTAAGCACTTTATTATTCAGAAGTGCACCAAGTTTGGAAAGAATTTTCAGATGCAGGCCGCTTTCAAGAAGTGGCGTCAAAAAGAGCACAATCATATGGACAGGATTGCCATCGATAGAGGAGAAATTTATTCCGTGTTTGGAGATACCTACAAAGAGAACAGCCTCCTTGATATCTTCGAGTCTGGTATGCGGCATGGCAACACCATTGCCGATTCCGGTCGAGCCTTGTTTTTCCCGTTCAAGTATCCGTTCAAGAACCTCTTCTTTGTTTTTAATCTTTTTACTGGCGCCGATTTGGTTTACGATTTCAGCAAGAACTTCATCTTTGGTGTGTGATTTCAGATGCGCCGCAACCAGTTGTTTGTCTATAAAGTCAGATATTTTCATTAATGATCCTTTTACCGTTGGGCATGGGGGCGCATTAAAAAACTGCCGGGCGGCAGTTCATTACTTTTGCCATTGCCCTTTCAAATGCCTACGAGGTTAGCTGACGGGCTCGGGCTTGAAAGTGCCCTATCCTTCCCGCCAATTTATTTTATAAACTGGCGAGGTCTCGTCATTTTGCTGTTGCAAAATGACGGATCGGAATTCGCCCCAAAAATCGGGTTCCCCGCATTCATGTTCTTACACATGAATCTCGGCTACAATTCAATCGTCGAAAGCAATTATCCCATTTTGAACAGCAAAGTCAACGAAATTCTGTGTTTGTAACCGGCAGGCCGGAACCTATGGCCGGGCCTATCCTGATTCGGTGGAAAAAACCAAATGCTGCAGACTAAACCCAAATTCAAAAAGGGGTAAAATATTCTTGGCTGCCGGATGGCTTTAGTGTAAAATGATGGTCTGAAATGGGTAATTATCAGTTAGCGAGAGGCTTATGATGAAAAATCTTATTTATAGTGTATCCGCTGTTTTAGTGATAACGGCCTGTGTGTCTCTGGCCTTCGGCGAACCCAATCAGGCCGCGGCGCCCGAACCGGCTATCGTGCAGGGACCGGGTGAGTGGACGTTAGACGTCCAATTCGAGCATCCGCAGCAAATCTCGCTGCGTACAGGTGCTGAGAAGAAACCAACGCTATACTGGTACATGATTGTAACGCTCACCAACAAGACAAATCACGATGTCGATTTCTACCCAAAGTGCGAGCTGATGACTGATACTTATGAAATCACCCCGGCGGGTAAAGCTCTGCCGGCAGCGGTTTTTGAGCGAATAAAGAAACGCCATCGAAACAAATATCCCCTGCTCGAACCTCTGGAAAACGCCGGCAATAAAATACTCCAAGGTGAAGACAACACAAAAGATATAGCTATTATCTGGCCTGATTTCGACGTAAAGGCCACGGACATAAAAGTATTCATAGCCGGCTTAAGCAACGAAACAGTTGCGATTGACCACCCAACAGAAAAAGACCAGGCAGGCAAACCCGTCAAAATTTATCTAAGAAAGACCCTCGAATTAAGCTATAAACTGGGCGGCGATCCGGCCTTCAGGCCCAAAACCAAACTGGTTTACGAAGACAAACGCTGGGTCATGAGATAACCCAGCCTACACTTGTTTTATGCCGCAGAAGATATAGGGATTGCACCTGTTTTTCTCTGCGGTTTCAGCGACGAGCAAACTTGGAGCAGCCAAAGTAATTCTCTTTAAGAGGAGACTTAGGCATGTTTATACCTTATGAGGTAGACGCTCCTTTTGACCACCGGCCTGTGGTCAACTGGCTGGTAGTGGTGGGGATGGTCTCGGTCTTTATCATTCAGGTAGTAATCTCCGAAAAGTTAGCGGCTGAAAAACCCAAAAGCGATACCGACACGTCAATAGAAGATGAAGTAATCAGAACAACAGTCAAAGAGAAGATAACCGAAGAGCAGACAGATAAGCAAATAGTTCCGGAGCCGTTAGCCCCGTTTGTTTTAGATGGATGGGGAATAGGGTTATTCACGTATAGTTGGCTGCACGGGGGCGTTTTAAAAGGTATCGTTCGGTTGATAGGCAATTTGCTTTTTTTGTGGCCTTTTGGTAATGCCGTTTGCGCGAAAATAGGCAATAAACTTTATTTACCATTTTATCTTGGGTTCGGTTTGCTGGCCGGGGTATTTCACCTGCTGCTCTCTGATAAAACGGCTATTGGAGCGGATGGAGCAATAAGCGGCATCATGGGGATGTATATTGTGCTTTTCCCGGAGAACTCGATAAACTGTTTCTTTCTTCTGCCGCGTCCTATGGCGGCCAGTGTTTCAGGTTGTTGGTTCGTTTTACTTTGGTTTATTTTTGATATATTGGAAGTGGGACTGAGCGGCCAAAGCACAACGTATTATGCGCATCTTTTGTGCACAGGGACAGGGGTTGGTTTGGCGGTGCTGCTGCTGAAGGGAAAATGGCTGGTGATGGAAAGAGACGAAAAGTCGCTCTTGCAAATGCTGTCGAGGGAAAAAAAAGAAGACGAGGAGAAAGAAGGCGAAAAAAAGGAGAAAAAAGATTTAGAGGCAGGCGAGAAACCTTCTGAGACCATCGACAGAGAAAAGGCTGAGCCGAAGATAACCACTGCCGAGGCGAAAAAACCTGAGGACGATTTTATCCGGTTTAAATGCGAGTGCGGACAGAGAATTAAATTTCACAAAATAGACGCCGGCAAAACCGGCCGGTGCCCAAAATGTATGATGCGGGTGGAAGCTCCGAAAAAATAACACAGAAGATATAAAAGCGAGAGTAAGATTAAATTTAACCGTTTTTAGGCAAATCAAGAACCCTTTGGCATCTTGGGCATTTGACTTTGTCGGCTTTGTAGTTTGGTGGTATTTTCAATTTCAGGCCGCATAAACAGGTCAGGAAAACGAACTGGTTGACCTGCCGCATAATGTCGCCGACCTGACGCATCTGAGTCTCGCGGCGTTGCTGCGTTTTGGCTTCCGCACCGGCCTGACGCAGCGCAATAGCTTCATTAGTAAGCTCAGCGGAAGGAACTACCGTTTTATGGTGCGTTATCATACTGTAAGAATCTGAGTAATCTTTGAAAGATGCGCCGCTGCTCATACTGCGCAGGATTTTTATCCTTTCGGAAATCGGCGGGTGCGTGCTGGTCAGGTCGGATAATTTCATACTCCCGCCCTTCTTAAAGGGATTAACGATATACATCGGGGCGGTAACTTTATTGACGGCGGCTAACTGCGGCGATGAGTCGGCGGCAATTTTTTCAAGGGCACTGGCAAGACCTTCAGGATAACGGGTCAGTCTGGCAGCGCCGGCGTCAGCAAGATATTCGCGCCTTCTTGATAACGCGAAATAAAACAGTTGTGCCATTATCGGGGCGAGAATGGCGGCGATTATGGCAATTACGAGCATAATCAACTGGGCCTGTCCCCCGCCTTTGCCGCCGGATGAATACCGACGTCTCGAACCCATCGAGCTGTAAAACATACTTCGCAAAAACACCTGCGATATTAACACAATCGAGCCGAGCATTACGCCGGCGAGTGTAACGTAAAGAATATCGCGATGGAGGATATGGCTCATTTCATGGGCGATGACACCCTGAAGCTCATCACGGTTAAGCCGGCCTAACAATCCTGCCGTCACCGCTACCGAGGCGGACTGCGGACTTCTGCCCGTAGCGAAGGCGTTCGGGGCGGGGTCAGGTATGATATAGATTTTGGGCATCGCAGGCAAACCGGCGGCGATTTTCATCTCCTCAACTATGTTGAATAACTGTGGGTACTCATCGTGGGTAATAAGTTTGGCTTTGCTGGCGGCCAGAAGAATTTGGTCGCCGCTGGAGAAACTGACCATCGCAAGTACCAGCCAAATGACCGTAGCAATTATCAGGCCGATGAAGCCTGCCTGCTGCCCGGCAAAAGCAACGCCGAGAAGATAGCCCAGGAGCAGTAAAGTGGCAGCCATCAGCACCATCAAAACGATGGAATTTCTTTTGTTAGCCCTAATCAGTTCCCACATTTTTAGTTTAGCCACAGAGAACACAGAGGACACAGAGAAATGAGTTGTAAGCAGTGTAAATCAGTGTTAATCCGTGTCTAATAGTGTCATCCGTGTCTTTTTCATTATGTTATATACTCTAAGTTTTTAATTTTAATTAAAGCTTACCTTGGGAACTTCCCGTTCAGCAACGTTTTCCAGCTCGAAGAAATCTCGTTTGCTGAAACTGAACATGTTCGCGACGATGTTGGAGGGGAACATCTGCATCTTGTTATTGAAAAACAGGACCTGGTCATTGTAGCTCTGCCGGGCGAAAGAGATTCTGTTTTCGGTACTGCTAAGCTCTTCCTGCAGGGCAAGGAAGTTCTGATTGGCCTTGAGGTCGGGATAATTTTCGACGACGAGCATAAATTTGCTCAGGGCTTCGCCGAGTGCGCCTTCTGCTTTTGAAGCTTCCGTGACGGTTCCGGCCCCCATGGCCCGGCTTCTGGCCTCGGTTATGGCTTCAAAGGTTCCTCGTTCATGCTGCATATAGCCCTTGGCGGTTTCGACAAGATTGGGAATCAAATCGTGGCGACGCTTCAATTGGACATCAATCTGCGACCAGGAATTATCGACCTGATTGCGAAGCCGAATCAAAGCGTTGTAAATGCCTATTACAGGAAAAACGAGAAAGACAAGAACAACGGCAAAAATAATTAGTGTGGTCATAACTTTTCTCCTAATAAATTATGTTTTGGTCTTATCGTACGGAAAATTTATGCACGGTCAACTGCGTGTATTTTTCGCCAGGCTTTAAAACCGTCGACGGAAAATTGGGCTGGTTGGGCGAATCTGGGTAATGCTCCGCTTCAAGACAGAAGGCGGCGTGCTTGCGATAGAAAGAGCCTTCTTTTCCATTAACATCCAAATAGTTTCCGCTATAGAACTGAAGGCCCGGCTCGGTGGTAAAGATTTCCATAACCCGGCCGCTATTCGGCTCATAGACCGAAGCTGCAAGCGCAAGCGAGCCGTCGGAGCTTTTAAGAACGTAATTGTAGTCATAACCGGGCTGAACCTGACCTATGCGTGAGCCGATTGCCATCGGCTTGGTGAAATCCATCGGCGTACCTTTTACAGGTTTTATTTCGCCTGTTGGTATCTGGTCGGCGCCGACGGGGGTAAAACTGTCGGAGAAAATCTGCAATTCATGTCCAAGAACATCACCGCTGTTATGACCTGCAAGATTAAAATAACCATGATGTGTAAAATTGACGACTGTGGTTTTGTCTGTTTGGGCTTCGTAGCTGACTTTCAACTCATTATTGTTTGTCAGGGTATAAATGACGGTGCAGGAAAGATTGCCGGGATAGCCCTCTTCGCCATCTTTGCTCAGATATGTTAATTTAAGGGCTGGGCCTTCGGCGGTTTGCATTGGTTCAGCGTTCCAAACGGCCATACTGAACCCTTTTACCCCGCCGTGGATATGATTCGGGCTCATGTTTACCGCCAGCGTGTACTCGACGCCGTCGAGTGTGAATTTGCCTTTGGCGATACGGTTCGCGTATCTGCCGACTATCGCGCCGAAGTATGGAGTACCCTTTAGATATTCGTCGAGGCTGTCACAGCCCAGAACGATATCAGCAAATTTCCCCTTCCGGTCAGGCACCCGAAGGGACGTCACGATACCGCCGTAAGTCATTATTTTGGCCTCTAAGCCGTTGGCGTTGGCCAGAGTGTATAAATCAACGTTCTGGCCCTCTTTTGTCTTGCCGAAAGCTTGTTTTTCAATGCCCATTTCTTTGCCTCCACAGGTAGTAAGTTCGTTAAAACCAAGCACAAACAGTGCCGCGACAACTGACAGAATTAAAACGTACTTCGTTTTCATTTTTAAGCCTTCCAATTCGCCTAAACGGTAAATAAAAAATGAAAATTAGCCGGGGAAAATATCAGCTAACAACTTTTGAATCTTACTGTCCTTATCCAATTCTGCCCTGTTTAATATATCCTGCAATTCCCCCCGGTCAAACCATAGGCCGTCACCTCTGCCGCATTTGTCTATCAGCAAAAGCGGCGTGGACGTACCGACGACTGCTTTTTGCATTTTTTTCAGGCATATGGGACACTTCCTGCGTTTCTCAGTGTAATTGGAATGAATTTTAAGGCAGCCGAGCAATTGTTCGGCCTGCCGTGAATCACCGAGCAGAACTTCCAATTCGCCGGCGTCGAGCCAGATACCGCCGCAGTCGGTGCAATAATCAATTTCGACCTCGGCAAGCTCAAGAACTATCATCGCGTTTTTACAAACCGGACATTCCACAGGAATTCTCCGCCTGTCTGTAATAAAAGACCTAAACAACCGCCGTATATTACATTTGCTGCGTCTTTAGGTCAAGAAAAACCCGCAGGCAACAGCTTTTTTCAACGAAATAGATGAGGACTTCCAGATTACAAAAAGAGGAAAGATTTGCGCTTGACGCAGCCGATATAATTGATTATTGCTAATTGGTCATTATTCAATGTATTGAAGGTGCCGGGATATGATAGTTGATTGCCACACACATATAAATTCTGCTGCGGAGAACATCGAAGCCTCTGAGCATTTGGCTTCAGCGGTGGAGACAGTAGATATTTGCATAGTATTGGCTGCGCCGGAAGGTCCGAGCCAGGAAGTCAACAAGAAGCTATCCGAGTATATCAGCAAACACAAAGAAAAGATGATTGGCTTTGCCGTTGTAGAGCCTGTCGAAGACAAAACAAACGTTAAAAATCTGGCTGTTCTAACAGATAAGCTGGGACTTAAGGGCACGGTTTTGTACTGTTCGCGGTGCGGTTTTCATCCGGCTCACAGCCAGGCGATGAGGTTCTATGAATCGGCCCAGGAACTCGGCCTTCCTGTTTTCTTTCATAACGCCGGGGCCTTGGGAGCCGAAGCCGTTTTGAATTATGCTCAACCGTATCTTTTGGATGAAGTTGCCAGAGAATTCAGCGATTTGAAAATTGTCATCGGGACGATGGGGTACCCTTTCGTCGAGCAAACACTGTCGATGGTAGCTAAACATAAAAATGTCTATGCGGATTTGACGATAAAACCCGGCAATGTCTGGCAAATATACAATATGGTGATAGGGGCACACGAATGTGGCGTAATGGATAAACTGCTGTTCGGCAGCGGGTTCCCCTCCGGTAAGGCGGAAGAATGTATAGAAACACTGCTCTGCTTCAATAAGCTTCTGGCTGACACAAATTTGCCGACGGTCCCGCGAGGCGACATTCAAAACATCATCGAGCGCGATACGCTGGAGGCGCTCGGGATAAAAAAGTAAACAGTTAGTTTTAAACCCTTGGAAGAACCAAGACAAAAAGAAAGATGGGGGAGCAAGCTCGGTATCATATTGGCTGTAGCGGGAAGCGCTATCGGCCTGGGTAACTTTTTGAGGTTTCCTGTTCAGGCGGCTAAAAATGGGGGCGGGGCATTTATGATTCCCTATTTCGTGGCCCTGCTTCTGGTCGGTCTGCCGCTGATGTGGATTGAATGGACTATCGGCAGGTTCGGCGGCGGCTTCGGACACAGCACGGCGCCGGGAATGTTTCATACCCTTTGGAACAAAAACAAATTCATCAAGTATTTCGGCGTAATCGGCATCTTCGGCCCCATCGTTATCTTCATCTACTATGTTTATATCGAATCCTGGCTGCTCGGATACAGCGTCTTTGCGCTGATGGGCAAATACAACGGCTGCACGACCGAACAAAGTATGACAGCTTTTTTACAGGGGTATCAAGGTTTGGTGAAAAATGAATTTTTCACTAATTTAGGCCCAAGTTACTTTTTCTTTCTCGTAACTTTTATTCTAAACGTCTGGATAGTTTATATGGGCATCCAAAAGGGCATTGAAAAAGTCTGCAAATGGGGCCTCGCGATACTTTTCTTATTTGGGGTGATACTCGTTGTCAGAGTCCTGATGTTAGGCGCCCCTGACCCAGCAAAACCAGACTACAATATTATCAACGGCCTTGGTTTCCTGTGGAATCCTGACTGGTCCGTCCTCAAAAGCGCAAAAGTCTGGATGGCAGCGACAGGCCAAATCTTCTTCACGCTAAGCTGCGGCATAGGAGTCATCCTTACTTATGCAAGTTATCTCACCAAACAGGATGATGTAGCGCTATCCGGCTTAAGTGCAGCAGCCACTAACGAATTTGCGGAAGTTATCCTCGGCGGCAGTATTGTAATACCGGCTGCCTTTGCTTTCTTCGGCCCCGCCACCGCACAAATAGCTGCCGGCGGCGCATTCAATCTCGGCTTCGTTACTATGCCGCTGGTTATGCAGAAAATCGCGTTCGGCAATATCTTCGGCTTTATGTGGTTTATGCTCCTTTTCCTTGCAGGCATAACATCCTCAATTTCGCTCGCCCAGCCGGCGATAGCATTTATGGAGGACGATTTTAACTTTTCAAAGAAAAAAGCCTGTTGGGTCTTTGGACTGGTTACATTTATATTATGCCAGCCGGTCATTTTCTTTCTTGGCAGGGGAGTTTTGGATGAGCTGGATTTCTGGAGCGTCAATGTCTGCCTTATCGTCTTTGCCACGGTTGAGGCGATTCTTTTCGCCTGGGTATTCGGTATGGAAAAGGCCTGGACGGAAATGCACGTCGGCTCGGATATTACGATACCGCGTATTTACCGCTTCATTATTAAATATATCACCCCTGCCTTTTTGCTTTTCATCTTAGGTTTCTGGCTCTGGCAGGATTGGACAGGCATAATCCTGATGAAGAACGTGCCGAAGGAAAATATACCCTTCGTACTTGGGACACGAATCGGCCTGGTAATCTTTTTTGGCGTGCTCGCATTTTTGGTCTGGCACATCTGGCAGAAAAAAGAGCGGAAACAGAAGGACTTGTCCGCCGAAGCCTTGGCGAAGGCGGAAGGGAGCCAATAAGATGCGTTTTGATGGCTGGATATTTATGCTCGTAAGCTGGCTGGCGATTCTCACTCTCTTCGTTTATTCGCTCTTCCGCATCTTACGCTCCAAAGACAGCAACAAACATGTGTGAAATGTCGTGTTTCACATTGACTCTGCTTCGTTTTTAGCCCAAAAACACGCTTTTTCAACTTTTTCCGTCATTCCTAAAGCCACGATATCATTGGTGTCAGCAAAAGGGCTAACTTTCATCCTACGACAGGAACAACATTACTACCCCTGCGATTATCGCTCCAATGAGTCCCAATAACACGGCAATGATTATTCCACAACCAGCAAAGGACAGTTTCTGGTGCTCATGTTCTGTCCAATCCTTAGTGCCGGTGGCAATCCAACCCATCAATGAAATTGCCGCGACAACTCCACACGTAATTCCGATACGGACGGGTAAGGTGCTGTTCGCAAAGACAAGACCCAGTATTGCGAATGGAACGATCGCCATGACTGCAAAGATTGACAGAGATAATAACTCTATTTTTGCCGCTATTGGCAAAAATCGAAGCCCTACAATATCCCATAGACCCGCAACAACAAGAATTAGTCCTAAGGCAATTACAGGCAATGGAACGAATCCGATTATCCAAAAAGTGAAGTGGTTTGTGGAATTGAGTTCATACAATTGCCAAAGACATATCAAACTACCTATAGTGATGCTGATCACGCCGGATATTATCCTACTCTTTTCCACAAGCCTTTTCTCGAACGCTTGACCTAATTAAAATCTTATTTTTAGATAGGATTTCTTATTCCCATGTCACAACTCGCTTGTTCTCAAGGGCCGTCAACTTGGCAATGATGTGCATTGTAAGAACTCCGATGCCGCGACCAAGGAAGAACACCCCGACCCCGATTATACATCCCAGCAGAACGCCGAAGTATGACCACAGGAGCGGAATGTTGCAGGCTCGCGCAATCACATACACGATGAAGAGTCCGATTCCAGTTGGCGTCAACACAATTGCAAAGATGCCGAAAATTACAGCCAAAAGGAAGGTTCCGCCCATGGCAACCAGTCCATTAATGATAGTGGCGAGTACGTAGAGAGCTACGAAAGATATGCCGGTGATCTTTCCAACCCGTTCAACCCAAGCTCCCACTGGGTCGTAAAGCTTGCGCAGAGCAAAGTGTTGATCACACAAATACCGAAGTTTTTTCTTTGGTGTGAACCTATGCATAGTGTACTCGTCATCCTTTGTAGCTTCGGCCTTTGCGATTGCTGCACCAAGAGACTCCAAGTTGTCGAAATTCAAGACGTTTCCTGTCGCAGACGAGAAGATCGTCCACCGGACGCTCAGAACCAGTTCCTTCCATTGGTCTTCGGTGGGAAGCGGGAGTTCGGCTCGACAGTGCAGACATGTTACACGGTTGCCCATGATGGATAGCGAGACCCACAAGGACTTGTGACAACTGGGACAACCGATCTCACGTGACGCGACTGTGAACGGCTTGGTGCATTTTGGGCAGGCGGGAGTGATCTCTGGTTTCGGTGCAACCAACGACTGCAAGTTCGTGTGAATGAACTTATGCTTGCAGTTCCCACATGTGAGCGAGACCCCATTATGCATGCTGTCGACGTTCTGATCCGTATTCATATCTTGCCTCCTAACGCTACGGTTCCGCTACTTCTTTGCCTTAAAATAAACGACTTACCCGCCTTCTTGCCCGTTTAGAATGCCACATTGTAAGGCAACAATACCACGATTTAAGCTTACAATACCTCATTGTAAGCATCCAATTTTCCAAGAACCTTATAAACTTCCGCCACCGTGATATCTGCACGTTCAATAATTGGTTTTACTTCGCTTAGCTCTATCCCGTGTTCGTAGACCCCATATGCACCAATAAGCACCTTGTTACCATAATGTTCACTATCGTCATACGCATAACTAATCCAACCGTCCTTGATAGAAGACAGAACTTCCACAAGCTTTCTGATTTGTTCGATATCGAACCCATCCCCAAACCCGATATTGAACACTTCTGGGCAGCCAGCAGTACCCCCGCCAAACGTTTCATGCACAGGAATGCCCTGTTGCGTCAGCTCTTTACCTATCCTGTCGAAATCACTAAGCGATCTGTTTAGCATTACTGTGACTGACGACCACTTCGCCTTTTGCAACTCCGTTTCGCCCATTCCATTCAAGACTTTCTCGGCTACTACTTTTTCTAAATGCGCGAAATCATCTCTGATTGAAACAAATGATTCCGCGGTAACTTTACGCTCTGTATTACCAGTTTTTGACTCAAGATAC
>Ga0315276_10004196_pt1 | contig 13235 bp, 8 predicted proteins | sample YL17G05_0_MG_FD_204542 | JGI IMG/M metagenome (GOLD analysis project Ga0315276, IMG submission 204542) | Sediment microbial communities from Yellowstone Lake, YNP, Wyoming, USA - YL17G05_0 | ecosystem: Environmental > Aquatic > Freshwater > Lake > Sediment | place: USA: Wyoming | collected...
TAGGCCGTCCGCGCGGGCCCCGAACGCCGCGGCCGCGACGATCAGCGCCAGCGGGGCCGCCTTCTGCCAGCCACGGCTCGCGAGCAGCGCTCCGAGCAGGGCCGGCAGCGGGATCCAGGCCACGGCGAGCGGTGTGCCCAGGACGTTCATGCCCACGATCGCGACCAGCACGCCCAGGCCGGCGCCGAGCAGGTCGGCCATGTAGAGCTTCGGGATCTCCCCGCTGTCGCGCTTGAAGATCATGGACAGCGCCATGCCGCCGAAGAAGAACGGCAGGCCCAGCGTGAGGATCGTCAGGACGAACTTGCCGATCATGCGCCACTGGCTGAAGAGCAGCGCGAAGTCCACGCCAATGAGGAACGCGAGCGGCGGGCCGAGCAGCGCCGCCGCGGCCGTGAGGGACAGGATGGGGCCGAGATGGTGCTCCCGATCCAGTCCGGGGACGAGGCGCAGCGCCAGCGCTCCGAGCCCGAGCCCCAGGACGGCGAGCGAGAGCGTCAGGAACGCGAAGGTGTAGAAGAACTCCGCCGAGAACAGCCGCGTCCAGACGAGTTCCAGGGCGATGAGCGTGATCGAGACCAGGGCCACGATGAGCGGCTTGGTGGCTTTCATCCGGGGTTCCTCTGCGCGCTCGACCGTCTCCCTGGTGGCCGTGGCCGCTGCGGCACGGGACGGGCGATCCTGGTTCGACCCATGGGAGCCCGAGTACCGGCCTGCCACCCGCGGCGCCCGGGCGCATGCCCTGGGATCATCCGTCCGGTGGCCGTCGGGGCTCCGAGATCCGACTGACCTCCGTGCAGGTTAGGCCCGGCCGGACCGGAAGTGGAGCGCAGTCCAGCGAGGGCGGGCAAACCCCGGACGGGCGCTGCGGAAGGCCGCACCGCCGCCCGGCCCGAAGCGCGGGACACAGTTGCGGCGCGGAAGCTGGCAGGGCGTTCCGCGCCGCGCGTGATGAACAGGCGAGCGTCCGGTCAGGCCGCCTTCGCCTCGTCCGCACCACCCTCCGCTTCCTCGTCGTCCCGGACGATGGCGATGGCTTCGCGGACGTTCGCCGTCATCTTCCGTTCGTCTCTCAGGCTCTCGATCATGGCCTCGGCCTGCTTGAGCAGGAACCGGAGCGAACCGGCCTTCTCGACCGCCTGCTCGACGATGGCCTTCTGCCCCTGGAGCGCCTCGAGGCTGGACCGCACGTCCACCAGGAACCCTTCCGCGCGCGCCAGGCGCTCCTCCGCCAGGGTCATCTGCCGCCGGCGCTCGTCGAGCTCGTCCGTGGCGCCGTGGATCTCCTTCAGGCGACCCATGACCTGGTCGAGCAGGCCGCGGCTCTCCGCGATCTCCCGGCTGGCGGAGGTGATCGCGCGGACGTCGCTGGAGGTCTTCTCGGCCATCGTGGACATCCGGTCGAGATCGCTCCGAAGCGTCTGGACGGTGCCCTGACGCGCGGAGATCTGATCCAGTGAGCGCGAGACCGCCTGGTCCACGAGTTCCCAGTTGGACAGCCGCTCCTCGAACTGGTCCAGGCGTTCGTCCACGACCTGCAGGTCGGCAACGCGGTCCTCGAGCCGCGCGGAGGTCTCGGCCACGCTCGCCGCCCGCTCGTCCGCCGACGTGAGCGCGGCACCGAGCCGCCCGGCCAGCTCGTCCAACTGCTGGGCCGACGCCGCGGCTTCCTGCCGCAGCTTCGACGCCTGCTGGAGCTTCCTGGCCGCCTGCTCGAGCGCGTGCTCCCGCTGATCGAGCTCCTCGCGCAGCGCCCGGGCGCTCTCCGCGATCCCTTCGACCGACTCGCACCGCGCCTCGGCCGCCGCCACGGCCTTTCCGGTGGCCGCGGCCTGCCGTGCGGCCTCCCGCACGCTGGAGGTGACGCCCGCGACCGTCTTGCTGACGCGCTCGGCTTCCTCGGCGTGTGCGGCGAGGTCGACGAAGCGCTGCTCGGCGGCATCCATGCGCGTCCGCAGCTGCCGGCCGCGCTCGTCCAGGTCCGCGCCCAGGGCCCCGATCTCGGCGACCTGGCGGTGCAGGGCCTCGACGAATTCGCGCCGCGACTCGATCGACGACATCGACTCGCTGATGCGCTGGGTCTGCGCCTGCACGATCTCGAGCGACGGCGCCATGTCCTGCAGCTCGCCGACCTGGCTCCTCAGCTCGTCCAGCGACCGCTCCACGCCCGTCAGCCAGGACCGGGTCTTTGACTGGCTCTCCCGCATGCGGGTGAGCTCGCCCTGCGCGACCTGCGTCTGCTCGAGCGAGTCGGTCACCATCGCATGGGTGCGGCTCAGCACTTCGAGATCGACCAGAACCGCGTCCACCGCAGGCCGCGCCTCTTCGATTCGCGCGACCTGGGCTCCGAGGTCGCGAGCCTTGCGGTCGGCCTCGTCGAGATCCCGGCGGATGGCGTGCAGCGTCTTGACGTCGCCATCGAGGTGGGCCGCCCGTTCCTGAAGGCCGTGCACCTGCGTCGTCAGGGCGTCGGTCTGCGAGTTCAGATCGCACACGCTCTGGCTCGATTCCCTGAGCTCCTTGAAGCGATGCTCGAAGTCCGCGAGCGCACCGCGCAGATCCGCCACCCGCTGGCTGACCGACTCGAGGCCCTTGCCCTCGAAGTCGAACCGCTCGACGGCGTTCTTCATCTCGTCCTGCGCCGCGGTCAGCTCGTGGCGGATGATCCCGGTCTGCTCCTCGGTCTGGCGCTGGATCTGGGTGATCTCGCTGGAACGGTCCAGCACCTGCTCCTGGAGCGACTTCAGGGCAGCGACCGCGTCCTGCATCGCGCTCAGGCTCTTCTCGTTCTCCTGCTGCTGCCGGATGCCGGCATCGATCTGGCGCATCGAGCGCTCGAGGCCGTCCGCCTGCGAGAGCGCGCGATCGACGGCTTCGCGCTGCGCTTCCAGGGCCGAGGTCTTCTGCGCGAGCGAATCGCCCAGGACCTTCAGCGTCCCCAGCTCGCGCTTCACGGCATCGACCGTCTGTCGCACGCCGTCCATCCCGCGGACCGCCTGGTCGACGCCGACGACCCGCCGCTCCTTGTCCTGCAGATCGCGGCTGAGCTCGTCGCGGCGCCGGTCGAGCGCCTCCATCTTCGACATGGCGAGCTTGTGCGCGTCCATGAGCCGTTCATGCTGCTCGCGCAGGCGGCCCAGGTGCTCGCCCGTGCCCTCGACCTGCCCGCGCAGCGCGCTGGCTTCGTCCCGCAGGACCTGGAACGGCTTGTCCACCTCGAGGAACGCCTCCAGTCCTTCCTTCAGGCTCGCGGCGAGATCCACCTTCTGACTCAGCTCCTCGAACACCGCGCGGATGTGCTGGGAATCATCGAGCACGGTGGCGAAGTGGGTCTCGGCCTGCTGCTGGTTCTGCGCCAGGCCCGCGGAGCGCTCGTCCAGCGCCTGGATCAGGGCCGAGATCGGCGCGAAGGCCTCGAGGCGCTGCTCCAGGTCACGGAGGCCCGCCCTCATCGCGTCGACGTCGCTCCCCACCCTGGCGATGGGCTCGCCGAGCTGGTCGAGCCGCTCGGCCGCCGCGCGCGAGTGGTGGAGCAGTGCCGCGAAGCGTTCGCGTTCCTGACGCATCTCCTGCAGGAGCGCACGCAGGTCCTCGGCGAATTCCCGGTTCTTGGAGCCATCACCCAGCAGGTTCTTGAGAAGAGAGGCCATCGTAGACTCCGTGGAACGCGCCGCCCGGTCGGCCCAGTCTGGGCCGCCGGTGCTGCGGCGGGATGGGGTCTCGGTTCCCGTGGCATGAGCACGGGCACCGGGGTCGACGTCGTACGGCGGCCGTCGAGTGCAAGAGGCGGACCTCTGCCCGGAAATGCCGCTTCTCCATCGCCTGCGGCTCGGCGGCCGGATGACGCGCAGCGCGTCTTCCAGGCCAAACTCAAGTCGCCGAGCGACTTCGGGTGAGCGGGCGACAGGTGGCTCAGATTGTTCGGAGGGCGGCCCTCCGGGCTCGAACCCCGCGCGGGACCGATCATCGCCAACAATTGCACCATGGGAGGTGCGGACTTGGCCGAGGACAAGGGTTGTGGAGCGCAGAATGTTGTTCCGGCTTCCGGCGGCGTCCTGGGGCCGATCGGGTCACTGTGCTGCAATGACTTGGCGCGTTCGGGAAGGCCACCAACATTCTGCGCTCCACAACTGAAGTCATACAAGCCGAGGCGACCCGGCGTCCGCGCCCGCGCGCCGCAGTCCCCGCCGGACGACCCCGCTCGCGCCCAAGATTCGACTCGCGGCCCCGGCCACTCCGATGGCATGATGCCGTGTGCCCGTGCCGGCCGCCACTCCCGGCGGGCCGGAGGTCAGGTTGGCTGAGACGAAGCACCCGCCCGCGCCGGGCGACCGCACCGGGGTCCTCGGGCTGATCCTGCTGGGATTGCTCCCCGTCGTGGGCCGGTTCGCCTCGCCAACCCTGGCGTGGGGCTTCCACCTCACCGGCTACCTCCCGCCCGGCGCGTGGATCGTCTCGATCGCGGGCTGGGGCCTGCTGTTCGTCCCGCCCTGGCGGCGCCTGGTCGAGCAGCTCCTCTACGACCGGCTGGGCGGAGCGCTCTTCGGACCCTCGGCGAAACGCGCGTGGCTGCCCGCGCTCGGCATCGCGGTCGTCACGGGCGCGGCGTTCTGGCTGCTCTCCACCCCGACGCACCTGCTGGGCGACGGCGTCCTGGTGGGCGAGATGGTGGGCTACGGCGCGAAGTTCCGCGCCACCGACGGGATGGACTACCTTCTCCACCGGCTCGCTCGTGAGGCGATCTGGCCGGGCAACGATATCGAGGCCGCTTACCGGCTCTACGCCTGGGGCAGTCATCTGGCCGGGCTGCTCGGCGTGCTCGCCGCGATCTTCCTGCTGAGGCGCTGCCGTCTGCCCGTCCCGACGCGCGTGCTGCTCCTGCTGCTCTGGCTCCTCTCCGCCTCGATGCTGCTCTACTGCGGCTACGTCGAGTCGTACGGCTTCCTCTCGGTCGCGTTGCTCGGCTTCGTCTGGTCGGGCGCGATGGCACAGCGGGGCGAGGTCCCGCCGTGGGTGCCGGGCGTCTGCTTCGGGCTCGCGCTGTTCCTCCACTCGACGGCGCTGCTCGCCCTGCCGGCCCTCATCTGGCTCGCGGTCCGGCCCGGGCCCGCGAAGACCGCGCGCGGCTGCTGGGCGCTGGGCCTGCTGCTGCCTGCGACCCTCCTGCCGCTCGCGGCGGTCCTTGCCCACGCGGCCCTGGGCTTCGATGCGGCCTGGCTGCAGCGCGAATTCCTCGACAACTCGAACCAGCATTCCCTGCTGGTCGCGCTGAGCGGCGATCACAGCCTGCTCTCCGCGGTCCACTGGAAGGACGTCGCCAACTGGATCCTGCTCGTCGTGCCGGTGCCGGCCTGGCTGATCCTGAGCCGCAGCGGCACGCTGCGCCGGCACGCCCGTGAGCCCGAGTTGGCGTTCCTGCTCGTCCAGGCCGCCTGCCTGGGAATCGCGCTCATCCTGGTGGACCGCAAGCTGGGCAGCGCCCGGGACTGGGATTTCTTCGCGCCGCACGTCGCGGGGCTCGGCTGGATCGCGGTGCGGCTGTGGGAGCCGGAGAGGACCGCGCGCAGCCGCACGGGGCCGTGGCCCGACCTGCGCTTCGCCGCACCCTGGGTCGCGCTCCTGATCGCCTGGCCCTGGTTCGCGGTCAACGCGTCGCGCGCAACCGCGCTGCAGCGCTTCACCGAGATCCGGGCCGACTTCGCGCCCTATCAACGCGCCTACGCGACCCAGGACCTGGCAAAATACTACCGGGACGGCGGGGACCCGGAGCGCTCCGTCCTGTTGTATGAGGAGAGCGTGCGGATCTTCCCGCACAACGCGCGCTTCCGGGCCCTGCTGGGGACGAACTACATCACCCTCGGCCGCATCGACGAGGCGCAGCGGCAGTTCGACGAGGCGCTCAAGATCGATCCCGGCTACTGGGTGGTGTTCGACATGCGGGCGAAGCTCGCGCTCCAGCGCCAGGACTACGCGACCGCGCTCGACCTGTATCGCAGGCAGACGCTCCGGGAGCGCTACAAGCCCGAGGTCTGGGCGGGGCTCGGATACGCGGCCTTCCAGATGAGGAACCTCGAGGAGGCGCGTGGTGCCTTCCTGCGCGCGGGCGCGCTCGTGGACGACCCGCAGTACGACTACTACGCCGGCATCGCGTGCGCTTCGCTCGGGCGCTGGGACGAGGCGGTCGGCCGGTTCCGGCGTTCGGTGCGTGGCGGCAGGCAGGGGCTCTACTACTACGGGCTGGCCATGACGCTGGAAGGCCGGGAGGCTGCGCACCTCGCCGCGGGCCGGGCGGTGGATCCGGTCAGCCTCCGGGCGGCGGCGCAGGCCGCGGCCCGCGCCGTGCAGCTGGTGCCCCAGAACCCCCGGATCGTCTGGTATCGGGGCCACATCGCCCGGGTCGTGGCGGGACAGGAACCCCCGGTCGTCGTGCCCCGGTGACACCGCGGCCTCCCCAGCCCGCGACTCCTCCTCAGTTGCTGTGGAGTCCGAGTCTGGCTACCCTGACAGTCCTCCCCCATTCGGCCTGACCGTCGGCGAGCCCGGGAACGTCCCTGCGCGCCCCCGACTGGAAGCAAAGGAGATGGAGCCATGCGCAAACCGGTCCTGTTCGCCCTGATCGCCGTCGTCGTCGTGCTGGCCGTCGTCGCCGCCGTGCTCTTCACGAGGTACCGGAAGGTCTCGACGGAGTACACGAACATGCGTCTGGCAGAGGAGACGGCGCGGGTCGGCTACAGCGAGGCCTTCAACGCCATCACCGAGATCCAGGACAGCCTGAACGCCATCGCCGTCGGCGACACCACGGTGCAGATGCTCTCGACCGGGGCCCAGTCGGAGCTGAAGGTGACCGAGGCGGTACGGCGCCAGGCGCTCGACCGCGTCAACGTCCTCAACGCGAGCCTGCAGCGCAACCGGGAGAGGATCCGCAAGCTGGAGGCCACCCTGAGGAAGAGCGGGGTCAAGGTCGCCGGCCTGGAGAAGATGATCGTCACGCTCAAGCAGACGATGATCGAGAAGGAGGCGCTCGTCGCCCAGCTCACGGGCCAGGTCGACTCCCTGCAGACCTCGGTCACCGGGCTGACGACCGAAGTGCAGCGGGGCCAGGAGACGATCCGGGTCCGGGAACAGACGATCGAGGAGAAGCGGCGCGAGCTGGCGACGATCTCCTACGTCGTCGGCTCGAAGAAGGAGCTCACCACGCTGGGCTTCATCGTGGCGAAGGGCGGCGTGCTCGGCATGGGCAAGACCGTGGAGGCCACGGGCCGCTACAGCGAGAGCTTCTTCACCGCGCTGGACACCGACCAGGAGAGCATCATCCCGACCTCGGCGGCCAAGGCGCAGGTCGTGAGTGACCAGCCTCCGGCGAGCTACGAGCTGAAGGCCGTGGGCGGCCAGCTGGAGCTCCACATCCTCGATGCGAAGGAGTTCCGCAAGGTCAAGCACCTCGTCATCATGACCAAGTAGCCGTCAGGCCGGCGGCCGGCTGGGCCGGCCCCGACGGAGGTCCGCGGAGATCGTGCCGCGGGCCTCCGTGCTGGCACTTCGCAGGCGCGGAATCCGTTGCGCGGACCCCGTCGTGGTCGTACCCTTCCACCCAGGAGGTGACCCATGGACCACGAGCAGCCCCGCGACCCGCAGAACCTCGACCGCCGTGACTTCCTTCGCCTCGGCACCACGGCCGGCGCGGGGCTCCTGACGGGCGCCCTGGCCACGGGCGCCCGGGCCACGGGCGCTGGCGCCGCGTTGCCGCCGCTGCCGGCCAACCCCCGCACGCCCGCGGCCATGCCGACGCGCAACCTGGGCCGCACCGGCTACCGCACGGGCATCTTCAGCCTCGGCGGGCAGGCCGCGATCGAGCAGCCCGACAACGCGGCGGTCGCCGTCCCGATCGTGGAGCGGGCGCTCGACCTCGGCGTGAACTACGTGGACACGGCCGCAGCCTACGGCGGCCCGCAGCGCTGGAGCCAGCGCTACATCGGCCAGGTGATGAAGCGCCGGCGCAAGGAGGCCTTCCTCACCTCGAAGACCAACGACCGGACGCGCGACGGCTCGCTGCGCCTGCTCGAGGAGTCGCTGCGCCTGCTGAACACCGACCACCTGGACCTCTGGCAGATCCACAACCTCTCGCGCATGGAGCAGGTGGACGAGATCTTCGCGCCGGGCGGCGCCATGGCGGCGCTGCAGCAGGCGCGCGAACAGAAGATGGTGCGCTTCCTCGGGGTCACGGGGCACGCCGACCCGGAGGTGCTGATGGAGGCGATCTGCCGCTTCGAGTTCGACACGCTGCTGCTCGCGCTCAACGCGGCGGACCCGCACCACCTGAGCTTCGCCGAGAAGCTCCTGCCGCTGGCGGTCGAGAAACAGCTGGGCATCATCGGCATGAAGATCCCGGCCCGGGGCCGCCTCCTCGCATCGTGGACGCCACCGCCGCTGGATCAGCAGCGCGAGATCGAGCGGCCGGCGAAACCCGGCACCCTCAAGATGCGCGAGGCGCTCTACTACGTGCTGTCGCTCCCGGTGAGCACCGTGATCGTGGGCTGCGACTCGGTGGCCCAGGTCGAGGAGGACGTGGCCCTGGCACGCGCGTTCACGCCGCTCAGCCCGGCCCAGATGGCCGCGCTGACCGCGCGCACGGCGCCGGTGGCGAAGCAGGCGCTCTCCTTCCGCCGCTGGCCGTGATGCCGACGCCGCCCGGCTCCTGCAGCCGGGCGGCGTGCGTCACCGGGTCCGTCGTCTCCCCCGCTACTTCTTCGTCCACTGGTCGAGCCAGCCGATCACCGTCTCGTGCCAGAGGATGCTGTTCCTCGGCTTCAGCACCCAGTGGTTCTCGTCGGGGAAGCAGAGGAACCTGCTCGGGCCGCCGAGGCGCTGGAGCGCGGTGAACGTGCTGATCCCGTTGACGTAGGGGATGCGGTAGTCGCGCCCGCCGTGCACCACGAGCGTCGGGGCCTTCCAGTTCTTCACGAAGTTGACCGGGTTCTGCTTCTCGTACTCCTGCGGGTTCGACCACGGCGTGCCGTCCATCCGCGGGCAGCGCTGCAGCGCGGCTTCGAGTCCCTTCTTCAGGTCCTCGAGCGGCTTGCCGCCCCAGTCGCGGCGGATGGTGTCGTGGAACGCCTGCCCGTAGCCGGTCGAGCCGTGGAAGTCGACCGCGACCGTGGCGTAGCCGGCGCCGGCATAGGTTTGAGGGTTCCAGCGGTAGTGGAAATCGTTGCCGAAGGAGCCCTGCGGGCCGCCGTGGATGAGGAAGGCCACCGGGCACTTCTTCGCCGGGTCGAAGTTCACGGGCTTGACCACGGTGCAGAAGACGACGTCGCCCCGGGCGCCCTTGAACGTGAACTGCTCGGGCTTGCCCATGCGCGCGGCCGCGACCTTCTCTGCGTTGATCCGCGTCAGGGTGGTGACGTCGCTGCCGTCCGGCCGGACCGAGTAGAGCTCGGCCGGGGACCGGAGGTGCTCCAGGGCATAGACGATGCGCTCCGGGACCACCGAGATGGACTTGATGGTCCCCTTCTCCACCACCGTGCGCACCCTGCCGCTCGCCACGTCCACGGCGAAGAGCGAGCCCTGCCCGGGCAGTCGGCATCCATCGCTTTCATCAGGTCCGCGGGCTCGCCGCCCGCCGCGGGCACGACGAACAGGTGCGAGCGCCGACCGTCGCACCAGGTGTCCCAGTGGCGCACGAAGAGCTTCTCCTAGAGCTTCCCGCTCGGGCCCGACTTCTCCGTCTCCGCGAGCGCGTCGAGCCGCTTCCGCGTCTCCTCGAGCCCGTCGCCGGGGAAGACCTCCATCGCCACGACGAGCTGCGCGTCGTCCGGTGTCACCCGGAAGGCGTTGACGTCCAGAGGCAGTCGCGTCACCTGCTCGGCCTCGCCCCCGCCCACCGGGATGCGCCAGACCTGCGAAGTGCCCGAGCGGCTCGAGAGGAACCAGATGGAAAGTCCGTCGGCCGCCCAGCGCGGGTCCGAGTCCCCGGCCTCATGCGAGGTGAGAGGCCTGAGCCCGCTGCCGCCGGCGCCGACCAGCCAGAGGTCGGTGCGCCGGCGATTGCCCTCGAGGTCGGTGCAACTCAGCACGAAGACGACCAGCTGGCCATCGGGCGAGACCTGGGGGGCGGAGAGGCGGTCCATCGCGAGCAGGTCCTGGACCGAGAACGGATGGGTCACCACCGGAGTGGCGAGTGCGGCCAGCGGGGCGCAGAGCAGCCAGAGGAACGGGAGCACACGGAACATGGGACCTCCAGACCGGGAGACAACTCGTGAACGAACGCCGCATCTTGGCGTGAGGGGCATGGCGGGACTAACCGGAAGGCAGCAGCGTGGTGAAACCCGCCACCCGGCGCTCCGGGAGCCTCCGCGGGCCCCCGCCACCTTCCAGGACCATCGCAAATCGCATGAAGTTGCGCACGCAAACCGCCGATAACCAACCGGATACCGGGTGCCCGCACGGCTTGCACCATGGACCGCCAACCTGGCTGCACTCGACAGGGGGACCTCGATGAACCTCCTCGCATCATGCTTCTGTCGTCGCACCCGTGCCATGCTCTGCCTGGCCTGCCTCGCGCCCCTGTTCTGTTCTCCGGCCCAGGCCGCTCGGACCGTCCGGCGGACCGTCGAGCAACGGCCGGCGGCCGCAACCCAGGCAAAGGCACCCGCCGCGGCCGTCGTGCCGACGCCGGCGCCCCCCGCGCTGACCTCGGGCATGGTGGTGTCGATCGAGCCCGGGTCCCGGCGCCTGGTCATGCCTTCTGCCGATGAAATGGTGAAGCTCTCCGCCGCCGAACGGACCGGCCTGCTTCGCACGTCCGCCGGCCTGTCCGAGATCCGGGGGCCCGGTGGCGCGATCGGAGTGGACCTGCAGGGCCGCTTCATGGAGTTCACGGTCGTCCGGTTCGACCTCCAGGGCCACCTTCACTTCATGGGCGTGAACGAAGCACCCGCCCTGTTGCGCCTGCTCGACCCGCGCGCGCCCGCCCCCACCCCGGCCTACGAGGAGAAGTAGCCGTGGCGACGCGCATCCTCCGACCATTGCGTCCGCTCCTCGCGGTGCTCGCGCTCGTCAGCCGGTTGGCGTCCGCGCAGGCGGCGACCATCACCATCGTCAACAACGACGCCGCGGGCGAGGGCTTCAACGATCCAACGGCGGCGGCACCTGTGGGCGGCAACACCGGCATCACCATCGGCCAGCAGCGTCTCATCCTATTCCAGCAGGCCGCCTCCATCTGGGGCGGCATCCTGCCGAGCGCCGTGCAGATCCGCGTCAACGCCACCTTCGACCCGCTCACCTGCACCTCGACCAGCGCGGTGTTGGGCAGCTGCGGCGCCACTTCCATCTGGAGGGACTTCAGCGGTGCCGACTACACCGGCACCTGGTACCCGAAGGCCCTCGCCAACAAGCTCTCCGGCACGGACCTCGACCCGGCCGGCGCGGACCTGACCGCCCGCTTCAACTCGAGCCTGGGCGGTACCGCGTGCCTGGACGGCATGTTCTGGTACTACGGGCTCGATCACAATCACGGGACGAACGTCGACCTGCTGGTCGTCCTGCTCCACGAGATGGGGCACGGACTCGGGTTCGCGACCTATGCGAGCGGCACCACCGGCGCGCTCCTCAGCGGCTACCCGGACATCTTCGCGAGATTCATCTACGACCAGACCACCGGGCTCCATTGGGACGAGGAGTCGAACGCCCAGCGCGCGGCTTCCGCGATCAACACCTACAAGCTGCTCTGGGACGGGCCCGCGACCCGCTTCATGGCCCCCCTGACCCTGCAGTCCGGGCGGGCCCCCCTGCGTGTGAACGCGCCCCCCGCCATCGCCGGGGACATGGCGGTGGGGACCGCCAGCTTCGGGCCCGCGCTCTCCAGCCCGGGAACGACCGGCGCCGTGGTGCTGGCGGATGACGGCGCCGCGCCGACGAGCGACGCCTGCACCGCGCTCATCAACCGCGCCCAGGTCGCGGGCAAGGTCGCCATCGTGGACCGCGGCACCTGCAACTTCACCGTCAAGGTCAAGGCCTGCCAGGACGCCGGCGCGATCGGCGTGATCGTGGTCGACAACGTCGCCGGCTCTCCGCCCGCGGGCCTGACGGGCACGGACCCCGCCATCACGATCCCGTCGGTACGCGTCACGCTGGCGGACGGGAACACGCTCAAGGCGCAGATCGGGTCGGGCCTGAACGTCACGTTGCTGACCGACCCCGCGCTCCTGGCGGGGGCCGACCCGCAGGGCCGGGTGATGCTCTACACGCCGAACCCGTTCCAGTCGGGTTCGTCGGTCTCGCACTGGGATGTGTCCGCCACTCCCAACCTGCTCATGGAGCCGAGCGTCAACAGCGACCTGACCTCAAGCGTGGACCTCACCCGCCACGCCTTCGAGGACATCGGCTGGCTGCCGCGCGTCACGGATGTGCCCGGCGCGACGCTCCCGGCGATTGCGGCGCTGCGGCCGAACACGCCCAACCCGTTCGGGCGCTCGACCGCGATCCGCTTCGACGTCCCACGCGACGCCGAGACCGATCTCGGCGTCTACGACATCTCCGGGCGGCTCGTCCGCAGCCTGCTGCACGAGCGCTTCCCCGCCGGCTCACACGTGGTCGTGTGGGACGGCATCGGCGCCGACGGCCAGCGCGTCCAGGGCGGCGTGTATTTCACCCGCCTGAAGGTCGGTGGCGAAGTGCGCTCGCGCCAGATCGTGCTCGTCCAGTAACCGCCGGGCGGCACAGGCCGCGGATCCGCTGTGAAGGGCCCCGGGGTCATCCCCAGGGCCCTTCTCCGGCGCCACGACCCCGGCAGGAGCGGCTGATCGTGCCCGCAGCCGCGCTCAAACGCCGCGCGCGCCACCCTCCCAAACCCGCGCGACGAGCGCCGCGCCGTCCTCGACGAGCGTGTAGAGGCAGGGCACCAGCACGAGCGTGAGCACCGTGGACGCCGCCAGGCCGCCCATCACGGTGCGCGCCAGCGGATAGTAGAGGACGCCGCCCGCGTGGCTGCCTCCGGCCGCCAGTGGCGCCATGCCCAGCACCGTGCACAGCATGGTCATGAGGATGGGACGCAGGCGGTGCTGCGAGGCCTCGAGGATGGCCCGCGTGCGCTCGGACCCCCGCTCGCGCAGTTGGTGGATGTGGTGGACGAGGACGATGCCGTTGTTCACCACGATCCCGACCAGGATCAGCAGGCCGATCTGCGACATCAGGTTGAAGGGACTGTGCGTGAGCAGGCAGGTCGCGGCGATCCCCAC
>Ga0315276_10004197_pt1 | contig 13232 bp, 10 predicted proteins | sample YL17G05_0_MG_FD_204542 | JGI IMG/M metagenome (GOLD analysis project Ga0315276, IMG submission 204542) | Sediment microbial communities from Yellowstone Lake, YNP, Wyoming, USA - YL17G05_0 | ecosystem: Environmental > Aquatic > Freshwater > Lake > Sediment | place: USA: Wyoming | collected...
TCGCCGGCCGGGAGCGGGACCTGAACACGAGGCTGCGGATTTTGCGCCAAGCCGATGCGCTCTTCCGTGAGGACGCACCGGTCTGGTTCTTTAACTACAACAAGGCGGTCGTCGCCCATCAGCCTTGGGTTCATGGAATCAAGCCTGTGGCCGTCGAGATCATGTATCAAGACATGGCCGATGTCTGGGTGGACGAGTCATCTCCCCGGGCCAGGGAGAAATAAAAGGGACGGGATTGAGCGGCTTTCCCGGTGATCAAATGCTGGCATTCGCCCTGCGTCGAATCCTTCAGTTTATTCCCACCATCCTGGCCATATCTCTGATCCTGTTTCTTCTTTTGAACGTCCTCCCCGGAGATGCCGCTTTGGTGGCCGCCGGAGCCCAGGACAAGGGAATGGACCCCCGATACCTGGAGGAGATGAAAAAGCTGTGGGGCCTGGACCAGCCCCTTCATCTCCGTTATCTAACTTACCTTAAGAACCTGGCCCTGGGAGACATGGGTCTTTCCTACCTGCGTCGCGAGAAAGTCAGCGCCTTGATTGCTTCCCGTATTTGGCCCACGCTCAAGCTGGCCTTCGTGGCCATGCTGATTGCGGCTGGCATCGGCATTCCCCTGGGATTCTGGTCGGCCTTGCGACAGGGGTCCTGGCTGGATACGGTTTTGATGGTGGGAGCAGTTTCCGGGGTTTCCATCCCCCAGTTCTGGCTGGCCCTTCTGCTCATGTTCCTCCTCGCGGTCAAACTGCCTTTTTTCCCGGCCATGGGCTATGGGGATGGAGACCTAAGGCACATCCTGCTCCCTGCTTTTACCCTGGGCGTGGGTTATATGGCTTTGCTGGCCCGGACCACCCGGGCGGCAGTGGTTGAAATCCTCTCGGCCGACTATATCCGCACGGCTCGGGCGAAGGGGCTCCCCCAACTGCTGATCCATGGGAAACACGTTCTGAGAAATGCTTTGATCCTGGTTTCAACCACCGCCGGATTGCAGTTCGGGTCGCTGATGGGACAGACGGTGATCGTAGAGAAGGTTTTTTCCTGGCCTGGCCTCGGCTCGCTGATGGTCGATTCCATTTTCCAGCGGGATCTTCCGGTCACCCAGGGGTGCATTCTACTGATCATCCTCGTTTTTCTGGTCGTGAATCTGGCGGTGGACCTCCTGTACGCGGTCATCGACCCAAGGGTGGAGTACCAATGAAAGAGGCCCTGAAAAAAATCCGGCGGCAAAAGAATCTAATGGTCGGGGGAGTCATCGCCCTTCTAATCGTCGGAGTGGCCATCTTTGCGCCCTGGCTGGCGCCCTTCCATCCGATCGATGACGCCGATTTGATGCATGCCGAGGAACCTCCCAGCTGGACGCACCTCTTCGGAACCGACAACCAGGGGAGAGACATTCTTTCCCGGGTGATCTATGGGGCCCGGGTATCTTTGAGCGTGGGGTTGGTGTGCCAGGGGCTCAACAGCATCATCGGGATTATGCTGGGGCTGACCGCGGGCTTCATCGGCAAACGATGGGATGATTCGGTCATGGCCCTGACCAACATCATGCTTTCCATTCCCTCCCTCGTTTTCGCCCTGGCGATCATGGCGGTTCTCGGACCGGGGCTCCTGAATATTTTTCTGGCTGTGGGTCTTACCAACTGGGCTTACAGCTGCCGCGTTACGCGCTCGCAGGTTCTCTTTTCCCGCTCCCTGGATTATGTGCAAGCCGCCCGGGCTCTCGGATACAGTCAGGCCCGGATCATGTTCAGCCAGATCCTGCCCAACATCGTGGGCCCGATTCTGGTCGTGGCCACCCTGGGAGTGGCCGGCGCGATTCTCATCGAGGCTTCTCTATCCTTTCTCGGCCTGGGCGCCCAGCCGCCCACCCCGAGCTGGGGAGGAATGCTCTCCACCGCCCGGGAACAACTCTTCACCGCCCCCTGGATCTCCATATTTCCAGGGTTGGCCATCTTTATCACCGTGCTGGGCTTGAACCTACTGGGAGATGGCTTACGGGATATTCTCGACCCTCACACCACCCGGCAAAGGAGATAAGAGGAAAAGACGGTAAGCTTATCCGGTCAAGGCACCTTCATATCCATTAGATGACAATCGGTGCAGGCATTCACGGAGGGCTTGTGAGCATGGTGACACTTCTCGCAGTCAATCCCCCCCAGATGCGAGTCATGGGGATTCGGATCGAGTTTATTGGTTTGCGCCGCCACCTTCGGGTAATCTCCATGGCATCCCAGGCAGACCGCCATCGGAACATTTTGCTTCGGCGGGTCTTCCTTATGGCAGCCTGAGCAGTCCAGGCCCCTGTTCTTGTGTTTGTATCCCAGGAAAAGGCCCGGGTCGGCCCTGGTCGGACCGGGCGGGCAGAGAACGGAAAATCCCCAGACCCACAAGAGAGCCATCGCCGGGATCAAGATCCGGAATTGCACGTGAGCTCCTGCTCGTTTCCAGGGCCTTTCAAACGTCAGGTCCGGGGTTGCGCTCGGCTATTGGCCGGGCATCTCCGAAGGCGGGCTGGGGTTACCAGCCCGCCCTGTGTGACGCCTCAGCCCAGAGCAAGGTCACGCCAATGGTTTTTCCGCGGCGGCTTTTCGGCCCGCGATGCGGCCGAAGACAATACATGTGGTCCAGCCGCAGCCCCCGTCTCGATCCCAACCCTGGAGGTTTCCGATCATCTCGCCCGCGGAGTAAAGCCGGGGGATGACCCGATCATGCCGATCCAGGACCTGCGCATTGACGTTGATGCGCACCCCGCCGACACTGGCATGCCGGTAATAGGTCTTGGGCATCGCATAGAAGGGGCCAGCCTCGATTTTCTGGATCAGAAACTTTTTAAACTGGCCGAAATCCGCGTCATAGTTTTGGTCCACGAACTTGTTGTAGCGATCCACGGTGGCCACGAGGTTCGCCGCAGGGACCTTGATGACCTCCGCCAGTTGCGGCAGGGTATCCGCCGCAAGGGCGCTCTTGGTTTCGAGGGCGCCCTTGAGATATACCTTGTTGGCGCCCGCGGAATCGCAGATGCCCCACCATTGGTAGATGTCCTTTTCATGCAAAACGGTGAGCCGGGCCTGGCGGTAGACGCTCTTGTCGCCGCCTTCCATCCAGAAGCGATTGCCCTGGTTGTCGACATCGATGAAGGTCCCCTCCTTGTCCGCGATCAGCGCGGACCCGGGGCCGCTGTAGGCGACCGCCGATCCCGACATCCGAAGCTGCTGTATATGCAGGAGCGCAGCGTCGGCGCCGATGTCCATGGCGGCCAGAAGAACTTCTCCGGTACATCCTACACCGGGCTTTCCGGTCGCTTGACAGGAAGCCCTGACCGCGGGGTTCAACCGGGGGTCGTAGCGGTTACACAGCTTGCCGTTGGCCGTAAAACCGCCCGCGGCGAGGACGACGGCCCGCTTGGCGCGGATGCGGATCTCCTTGTTCGAGGCAAGGTCCTTGACTTTCACGCCGAGCACATCCCCGGACACGCCGCCCTTCCGGATGATCTCCAGCACTTCCATCTGGTTCAGGATCTGTGCCCCGCGCTTCCGGGCATGATCGGCCAGACACATGACCCCGGCCTCTCCGGCGAGGAAGTCCAGGTATTTTCCCCCGGTGTGCTGTCTGCCCTTGGTGTAGGCGCCCTGCCACGCGCCGTCGACATAGGGGGTGTTCCAGAGCATGTTCAGGCGCATGGCCTGGGGATTCTCGGGCACCGGATTGGGGCCGAGGCTGTGGTAAATCGCGATGCCGTTATGCGTGAATCCGAGGTTGGTCAGCCAGTTGTACCCGTCGAGGGACTGCTCGACGAAGACGCGCACGAGCGCCGCATCGTTCAGGTATCCGCCCAGCAATAATTTTTCCTTGATGAAGAGATCCGTGGAGTCGTTGGCATACCAATAGGGATCTTTCTCCGCGCCCTTCCGCTGCTCGGGCGAGTTGAGCGTACCGTAGTTGCCAAAGCTCATCTTGGAGTTGCCGCCGATGCCCGGCAATTTTTCGACAACAATCACTTTCGCCTTGCTGCCCGCCGCCTCAACGGCGGCCGAGAGTCCCGACGCGCCCGATCCGACAATGACTACATCGGCCTCCCGGTCCCATTTCCTCGCGGCGGATCCGGGGGTAGTTTTTGCTTCCACCGTCCCGCCCAGCATGGCCACGCCTGCAATAGCCCCGCCGGCAACGGTGGCCCTCTTCATGAAACCTCTCCGCGTGATTGTTTTTTGACCTTTCATGTCTTTCATGCTTTCCTCCTTTCCCTTTCAGCGGCTTGTTAGATTTCCAACTTCCACGAACTTCCTCCCCCCTGGGGAGGGAACGAACATCTTGAGAAGGACGACTTTAACTCTTCCACCTAAAAATCATTGGTGGGAACCATATTCGAGAACCAAGAATTACGAATTGAAAGTGACGGCAACGCGAAAGCTCACCGGGGGCCGGCCCTTTCGGCGATCCGGTGGAGCCGCTTGTTCGGTTTCCCTATTTCCTTCTCTGTTTCTGGAGCATTCTCATGATGCCAGTATGTTCCTTCAGATACTCGTAATGGGCTGCGATGTCACCGATATTGCGGTCATCCCATTTGATTGCTTCATCTGGATGCTGCTCTCCGGCGATTGCCAGTGCCTCCTTGATCGTGCGCCCCTGATTCAGGGCTTCAACCACTGCACCTCAGGTATGCCTCCGTGCGCAGTTCGAGATGGTAACGGTTGTCTTCAGGGATCGCCTGAAAAAAAGAATTCAAGGATTCGGCCAACACCCCGATCTCCATTCGTTCATTCTTGGGGTGGTATCCCTGTTCAAGAATGAATCCCCCCAGGAATGGCCCCAATATCTCCACGGCCGGTTCGTAAAACTGTTTCGTGAAGATTTGCGGATTCAGATAGGCTTCGTTGGCAACAAACTTTCCCCCCTGACGGATCCTTCGGGCGCAGATCACCTGGGGGACCTTGAGGACAAGTTGGTCCCCCTCTTGGAGATACTGCCGATATTGCCTTAGGGTGTGATAATTTTGGGTGGGTTTCCCTGCCGGGTCCAGGAGAGGCCTGTAAAAGGTGTAGTCGATTTCCAGAACGGGGAAGTGCTCAAAGTATTCGGCGACGCTTTCCACGGGGAGGACTTCTTCGACAAAGGTTCTGTCCCCCACTTTGTGGCTCCGCCGGGTGATCCCTTTTGATACCGGCCCTTGGAATAGATCTGCCCGATCCATCCCGCATACCGGTCGCTGGCCGTGCCCATGAAAACATTGGGATGGATTTCCCGAAACCGGAATTCAAGAATGGCCGTGGATTGTTCCATCTTGATTCAGACCCCAAAGCCTGCTTTCTAAAGACACCCCTAAAGGAAGGAACCAGCCTGATTTCTTAAATCCGCTGTTTAGGCCGGATACCCTTTATGGGTGAAGGCCAAGCAGCTTAACCAGAGTTGCGGATGTAGCCTTTGTCGCCAGGATGAAATCTTCTTCAGAAATGTTTTCGTCCGCTCCGTGAATGTTGGATTCCGGCCGACGGCCGGCACCGAAGGCCACACTGGGGATCCCTTTGGGGGTGAAGTATTTCATGTCACTGCCGCCTCGAGACATGGTTACCGGGATCGGGGTCGGAGAAAATCCGACGGTCGCCAGAGAGTCTTGAATGGCCTGTATCAAAAATGAGTTGGGATCGGAGTGATAGGCTTCATTTTTACGGATGACTTGGAGTTCATAAGGAAATTCCGGATCGAGATCACGGATTTTTTCGATCTCTTGCTTGACCAATTCTAAAATAAAATCAGTGCGGTCTTCCGGGACCAGCCTGGCATCTACTTCCAACTCGCAATAATCCGGAACAATGCTGGCTTTGGCCCCACCCATGATGACCCCGATATTGAGCGTGGTATATTTCATCTCTTCAATCCGGGAAGGCCTTTGGGTCAACTTCTCCTGGGCCCGGGTCAAAGCCTGGATAACTTTTTCCATCCGCAGGATGGCATTGACCCCCCGCCAGGGCAGAGCGGTATGCGCGGCTTTCCCCCGAGTAATGATTTTCAGGTGGATCGTTCCCGCATAGCCGTAAATCATTTCATTCAAAAACCCTTCCACGATGCAAAAATCACCTTCCAGGATTCCTTGAGAAACAAGGTACCCCACACCGAGTTCTCCACCCAGTTCTTCATCCGCCGTAGCCGCCAGGATCACGTCCCCCCCCAGGGTAAAACCTGCCTTTTGAATCGCGGCTAACACCAGGGCAAAACTGGCCAGCCGTCCTTTGCAATCGCAGGACCCGCACCCCCAGACTTTTCCGTCTTTTCTCTCCCCGCTGAAAGGTCCATGTTTCCAGAGATGCTCGTTCGCAACGGGCACAGTATCCAGATGAACGCAAAGAATTCCCTTCTTCGCCCGGGACCCTCCGGGAAGACGGGCGATAACATTCCGGCGGGGGAAACGAAGGCCCTTCTCCTCCACCATTTTCTCGGGGGTTGTGACAATCCGGCTTTCTAACCCCAGGGATTTCAATCGCTCGTCAACGAACCGGGAAATTTCCTCATAATTCCCCGGCGGATTAACGCTGGGAATCCGGACCATCTCCTGGGTGAATTGCAAAAATTCATCGGCCCGGCGATCAATTTGGTCAAAAATTTTTTCGAGCATTTTGTCCAGGGCCATCAGATCGCTCCTTTTAGAATTTATCCCATTTCTCTATTTATCGAGCCACCAGTATTTCGCTCCCCCTTTGAACCAGGCGAATCTTGAGGCAAAGCCCTTGCGATAACCTTTGACCTGATCGCCAAAAGCGACGGCCTGTACCGGTTTACAGAGGAAAAGGCCGGGAAGTTCCTCCCGAATCAATTCAATGACCTTTCTATAAACCGCCACCCGATCCTCCCACTTCAACGTCCTGCGGCCCTTTTCCAACCAGCCGTCCAGTTCCTTGCTCCCGTACCTGGACCAGTTATTCTTGCCAACCTCGCCGGAATGAAAGTGCACATAGTAGGCATCATCCCAGTCAAATATCTCTACGACATTTCCGATGGAGAGGTCATACTCCCCTTTTCTCATCATGGCAAAATAGGGGGCCCGGTCGATGACTTTCACCGTTGCCTCAATCCCGATCTTCTTCAACTGCCCGCCACAAACTTCAGCAATCGCCGGGTAGTAGTTAAGCGAGAATTGAAAAAATTCGGTTTTAAAACCGTTGGGATACCCGGCTTCGGCCAAAAGTTGTTTGGCCCTGGCCAGGTCCGGCTCGCGGTCCTGCACGGGAATATAGAACCGAGAGCCTTTCACCGCTGCCTGATTGTTGAGCGTCTCTCCCAACCCCCAAAAGACCGCCTTGGCAATCTCCTCTTTATTGAGCGCATAGGCGATGGCCTGGCGGACTTTCCGGTTATCAAAAGGGGGCTTGGATACATTAAAAAGAAGGTAACAGTTACCAATCCCATCGGAATCCACGTGAATCCCCGGAAGGGGTTTCTCCAATACCGCCTTGGCCACAATATTCAAAGGTGGGCCCGAGGTCAGATCCAAATCCCCGGCGCGAACACCGGCCAGCCGCACCGTATCATCCACAATTTTTCTTAAATAGATGCTATCCACATAGGGAAGGCGGTTTCCGGTTTCTTCATCCACCTCCCAGTACTGATCAAAACGGGTCAGCTCCAGGGTTTCGTTGGGAACGTAGGATTTAACCGCAAAAGGCCCCGTCCCGGGCGCCGGTTTGGTCCCCGTCGGCTCCCACCCGCTGGGGATGATCGGGCAGTTATAAAGGGATACAGCGGTCAAAAAAGGAGCGAAGGTCTCTTTGAGTCTGAATTTGAGATGATATTTATCGATGATCTGCATGCTGTCAATATACCTGAGCGCAGAGGCCCGGGGAGCACGCGTGGCCGGATTCAAAACCCTCTCGAAGGAGTATTTCACGTCCCCGCTATCCATCTCCTTTCCATGATGGAATTTTACCCCCTGCCTCAGGGCAAAGGTGTATTCCCGCCCATCCGCGGAGATTTCCCAGGACTGGGCCAGGAAAGGATGGATTTCAACGTCCGGCAACTTCCCCTGTTCGGTGAGGGATTGGTAAAATAAGCAATAGTTGATGTAGTCCGCGAAATCCTGGTTCTTATGAGCGTCCAATCCGGCTGACATAAAACGCTGTCCAATGCGGAGACGGCCGCCATACTTGGGCTTCTTATCCGCACCGGAGACCGATTGCGGCATGCCGGATAGGGCTAGGCCCATCGTTCCGAAACCGCTCAGGTAAAGAAATTCTCTCCGGGACAGATTCCTCCAGTCCTTTTTCCCATCTTTCATATCCGTATCCTCCTTTCTTCGATTCCCCCCTTGCCGGGAGGCGCCGTACGCCTCACCGCGGAGAAAGTCCCTGGGGATCTCCGCCAAGAATCTTGGCGGCCCAGTCCGCTATGTAGTCCACGGCCATGGTGCTATTGTCGACCTGACAGTGTTCCGCCCCTCCCTCGGCCAGAGTGAAGATTTTGAGTTGGCGCTGGGGGCTGTTCACCGCGGCAGCGATCGTTTTCTCCGCATTGGCAACCGGTATTTGACGATCATTTTCCCCGTGGATGACCAGCAGGGGGCAGGTAATTTTCCCCGCGATCTCCTTTAGGGTAAATTGCTTGGCGACCGCCACCGCTTCTTCTACCGTCTCTTTGCCCAAAACCCACAATAGCTGGTCTGCCCAATCCGGCACGGAGAGTTCTCCCCCTCTGCCGGCCAGGCGCTTGGAGACCAGTTCTCCCCAATCCCAAACCGCCCCCCAGGCCACACAGCATTTAAAACGCTTCTCCAAGGCGGCGGCTCGCGGCGCGTAATAGCCTCCCAGGCTCAAAGCCATGATTCCAATCCGCTGTGCGTCTACCTCCGGGCGGGTCTCCAAGTAATCGACACACGCCCCGGCCGGGACCTCGGTATCGGGCCCGCTGGGCATGTTCCTGAGGCGTAAAGCTTCTCCCACTCCGGGATGGTCGACCACCAGCAAGGAGATACCCCGCCGGCGAAACTCTTCCGCGGCCCCCCGATAACTGGATTCTTTCCCAGGAGTATTCCTTCTGAGCCGCTTTCAGCGAACTCATCGGGCAGGAGGCCCACCTGCTTCCATCATTGCCCAGTAGACCTTTTCGGGGTTGGCCGGCAAAGAGCGGATCCTTCCTCCGCAAGCATGGGCGATCGCGTTTATGATAGCTGGCGCGGTTGGAATGTTGGGCATTTCACCCATTCCCTTGGCTCCATACGGACCGAACTTAGTCTTCATCTCCAAAATAATTGGTTTTATGTTCGGCACGTCCAGCGTGGTCGGAATCAAAAAGTCCTGGAGGTTCAGGTTCTGAATGTACCCATCCTTGAGGATGATCTCTTCCATCAAGGCATACCCCAAGCCCATCGCCACCCCGCCCTCGATCTGGCCCTCTACGGCGTTTGGATTGATGGCTTTGCCCACATCAAAGGCCGCGACAAAATCACTCACTTCCACTTCCCCGGTTTGGACGTCAACAATCACTTCGGCCATCTGCGTCGAATAGGCATAAACGAAGTAGGGGTTCCCCTGACAGGTTTCGGGGTCCACACCCAGAGGAGGAGGAGTCCACCAGCCCTGCCCGATCAGCCGCTTTCCCGCGGTCATCGCTCGGGCCGCTGCATCTTTGAACGAAACAAAGCGATTCGGATTGTCCCGGTCATAGATTTTCCGGTTCTTGGCTTCCAGTCTTCCCGCGGGCACAAAGAGCATTTCGGAGGCCACCTCCATTATGGATTCTTTAACTTGCCGCGCCGCGAGAATGATGGCATTCCCCATCAAGGTGGTCGACCGGCTTCCCACGGTTGGCCCGGCTTCCGGTACCAGGTCCGTATCCGGGGGAACCAGACGGACATCCTCTACGTTTACCCCTAATTCTTCCGCGCAGATCTGGGTCAATACGGTAAAAGATCCTTGGCCGATTTCCGTTATCCCCGAATAAAGGAGGACCGAGCCGTCTTCCTGAACATATACGTTTGCCCCGCATCCATCAAAACTGGCCCCGAAACTGGTCCGGTAGAAACCCATCGCCACGCCCACACCGCGGCGGCGGGTACGTTCTTTATTGATGTACCCGGCTTCCCGGTAACGCCGGTCCCAATCAAAAGCCCGGGCACAGGCCTCAATCGTTTCCCGAAGACCCATGCTTTCATCGAGGATTTGACCCGTGGCCGTTGCCGAGCCTAATTTAAAGGCGTTCTTTCTCCGGATCTCCAAGGGGCTCATTTTCAACTCGAACGCCAATTCATCCATCATCGATTCGTGGGCAAAACAGACCTGAGGTGCGCCGAATCCTCTCATGGCTCCGCCAAAAGGATGATTGGTGAAGCAGAGATAGCTATCGACTTGGCAATTGGGGATCTCGTAGGGACCGGCCATCATGATGGTGGAATGGATATTGACTAAGGGACCGAGGGAGGTATAGGCTCCTTTCTCGTTGTATATCGTGCCTTCGAAGGCCACCAGGGTCCCGTCTTTTTTCGCCCCAATTCTTATCTCCATGGTATGGGGGTGCCGTTTAGAGGTCTGGAGGGTGACTTCCTCCCTCTCCAGAGCCAGGCGGACGGGGCGCTTCGTATGGACTGCCAGTACGGCTGCCCGGCATCCGATATCGATGGGGGAATCTTCCTTTCCCCCGAATCCGCCCCCCATGGAAATCGATCTAACGCGGACTTTATTCAAGGGAAGCCCTAAAACAGCCGCCACATTTCTCCGCACGGAAAAAGGAGCCTGCATAGGGCCCTGGATCAGAATGCTGCCATCCGTCTGGGGAACAGCCATCGTCAGGTCAGGCTCTAAGTACCCGTGCTCAACCAGGGGGACCTTATAGGATCTTTTTAAAATGACGTCGGCTTCCGCAAATCCTTTCTCAACATCTCCTTTGCGCAATTTGTGATGGGTCAAAAGATTCCCTTTTTCATGAATCGGGGGGGCGCCGGGCTTGAGAGCCTCCAGCGGGTCAAAAACCGCGGGCAGCCGTTCGTACTCCACTTCAATCAGGCCGAGAGCCTTTTGGGCGATCTCTTCGGTCTCCGCAGCGACGAGGGCGACGGCATCCCCTACGAAACGCACTTTATCCCCACAAATCACGGGCTGATCCGGGATGGCCACCCCGAAACTGTTCCTCCCGGGGACATCTTTGGCGGTCAACACCGCCGCGACGCCGTCCAGTTTTTGCGCCTTTTCGGTATGAATGGCTTTAATCCGAGCGTGCGGGTATGGACTTCGCAAAATCTTCCCGTGCAAGAAACCCTCCTGGGGGTAGTCCGCACCGTAAGCCAGCTTGCCCATGACCTTCAACTTGGCATCCGTTCTCAAAACGGACTGGCCGACCGTGGTCAACTCCGGCTCTGCCTTCGTTGGGATCAGTTGCGGGAGAGTGATGGGCTCCCGGGTGAGGACTTTCTTCTTTTTTTCATCCTGGGTATTCATATCGGTTTCCCCTAAAATGAGTGAGACTCAAAAATGATGAAATCGTAAAAAGTCAAAAATACCCCCTCTCCCTTGAGAGACTGTGTCGTAATTGTGAAAAAGAGCCGTCATTCCGGCGAAATTTCCCATGCCCCGCCTGGGGGCGTGGCACCCGCGAATGGATGAAAATCCCCCCTCGCCCCCCTTTAGCAAAGGGGGGTTGGGGGGGATTTGAAAGTTATTTTCTAACGAAGCCGGAATCCAGTTGCAGTTTTATTGAATAATTCCATCTTCCTGGATGCCCGCCTTCGCGGGCATGACGAATTACGACATAGTCTCTGACGGGAGAGGGTCAGGGTGAGGGTGAAGAATCAAGAAATTTCAACAAATTATTTACCCCCTCCCCTTCATCCCCTCCCGCCAGGGGAGGGGAAATTTTACTTTTTACGAGATCATCAAAAATTTTTGTAAAAGAATTTCAAGATCTCCGATTCAGGCTGGCCTTCTGAACGGCTTTGACGATCTTGCTATATCCCGTACAACGGCACAGGACCCCGGAGAGACTCTGCCGAATCTGCGCTTCATCCGGATGGGGATTTTTTTCCAAAAGGGCCTTGGCCGTCAGGACCATGGCCGGAGTACAGAAACCGCATTGAATGGCCCCCTCATCCACGAAGGCTTCCTGGATGGGGTCGAGTTCATCCTCTTTGGACAATCCTTCGATGGTGGTTACCGACTGTCCGGAAACCTTCATCGCCGGCAAGATGCAGGAGTTGACCGGCTCCCCATTCACCAGGACTGTGCAGACGCCGCACTCCCCTTCCCGGCATCCCACTTTTGTGCCCTTGAGGTTCAGAACGTCCCGGAGCAAATCGACCAGCAAGAGATTCGGCCGAATTTTCGTCGAGACTTCCCGTCCATTCAGGTTGAACTTGAGATGAAGATCTTCCATGTCAGACCTCCTCCATTACAGCCGCGCCCGCATTGGCCAAAGCCCGGCGGAGACCCCTCTTAACAAAAACTTTAACCATCTCTTTCCGATACTCCCGGGACCCCCGAAGAAGGCTTGACCGGGGATTTGCTTCCTCAAAGGCATTCTGAGCGGCCATCTCCAGACTCCCCTGGGAAATGGGGGCATCGCGGAGCTTGGCCTCGGTCTTTACGGCACGGAAAGGGGTTGGAGCGACCGGCCCAATCGCGATGGCCGCATCCTTTATCGTCTTCTTTTCCGGATCAATCGTGACTACGGTCGCCGAGACTAATATCGGCAGGGCCAGAGCCTTGCGCATACCCAGACGCAAAAAACATCCCCCCTGATTTTTCTGCGGGGCGGGAAAGCGGATCTGAGTCAGGATTTCCCGACTGCAATCGATGGCGGTTTGCCCTTGGTCCAGGAAAAATTGGGTCAGAGGGATTTCCCTCTCCCCGGCCCGGGATAGAATCTTCACCTTCGCATTCAAGGCCAGGAGAGGAATGGAGGTATCCGCCGCCGGCTGGCCGGAAATGAGATTGCCCGCAACGGTGGAGACGTTTCGGATCTGAGGTGACCCCAAGGCCGCGGCCGCCTCCGCCAAAAATCCCGCTCTTTCCCGGATTAAGGCAGAGGAACAAACCTGCGCGTGCGTCACCAGCCCGCCCAGGCAAATAGACCCCCCATCCGCCTCGATCCCGTTCATATGGGGAAGGCGGGTGATATCGACAAGGGCGTCCGCCCGTAAATCCCCCCGGCGCAATAGGGGAATCACATCCGTCCCGCCCGCAATGATGCGGGCTTTTCCATCATACTGGGCCAGCATGTCCAGGGCTTCTGGAACGGTGAGCGGCTGATGATAATGTTGA
>Ga0315276_10004199_pt1 | contig 13228 bp, 5 predicted proteins | sample YL17G05_0_MG_FD_204542 | JGI IMG/M metagenome (GOLD analysis project Ga0315276, IMG submission 204542) | Sediment microbial communities from Yellowstone Lake, YNP, Wyoming, USA - YL17G05_0 | ecosystem: Environmental > Aquatic > Freshwater > Lake > Sediment | place: USA: Wyoming | collected...
GCGGAGCGCTGCCGCCGCGCGTCTCAGACGGACCCCACAGCCAACCTATCGAGGAGGACGGAGATGGAAGCTCATTCTCGCTGGGCCGCCGGACTCGCCTTCGCCGTCGCTCTGTGCCTGACCTTCGCACTGGCCGCTCCCGCGTCCGCCCAGTCCCCGTACCTCGACCGCGGGAACGACCGCACGCTGCTGCTGGAGGTGCTCAAGCCTTCATTCGAGGGCGACGACCAGCCCGACTTCCTCACGACGACCTGGTTGCTGGGGGCGCGCCTGGGCGTCGCCCCGCAGACCCACATCGTCCTCGAATTGCCGTGGGCGCACTACGAGGAGGGCGACTTCAGCGCCAGCACCATCGGGAATCCCTACGTCGGCATCGAGTACGGCGCCACGGGAACCGGGCCATTCGGTGAGTTCGGCGTCCGGCCACCGCTCGCCGCCTCGGAGGACGACGACGTCGTCGCCTCGCTCTCGGGCATCTTCTCGGATGTCGATCGGTGGGAAGATTTCTGGCCGCAGATGATCCCCGTGACCGCGGCCTTCAACTACCGCTACGAGGCCCCCACGGGGTTCCGGGCGCGGGGCCGCCTGGGCGGCTCACTGTGGATCCCGGAGGAGGGCGGAGACGCCGAGTTCTTCACCCTCTTCGGCGGCTGGGCCGGCTACGAGAGCCCCATGCTGCGTGTGGCCGGGGGCTGGAGCGGGCGCGTCCTGCTCACCGAGGAGGGGGTCTTCGGAGACCAGACCCTGCACCACCAGCTCTCCGCCGCCATCGACATCGGGACCGGCCGTGTGCGCCCCGGCGCCCACCTCCGCCTGCCCCTCAACAGCGACCTCACCGACGCCGTGAACCTCGTCTTCGGGATCAGCCTGGGTGTCCGCCTCTGAGCGCCCCAAAAAAGAATCGGGGCCGGAACTTGCGTTCCGGCCCCGTTCGTATTACCCCGGCGGCGACCTACTCTCCCACAGCCTTGCAGCTGCAGTACCATCGGCGCTGGAGGGCTTAACTTCTCTGTTCGGAATGGGAAGAGGTGTGGCCCCTCCGCCAAAACCGCCGGGAAATCGCGCCTCCAAATAATTGCGCTGAACGTCAAGAACCGCGCCGGATGAGGGGGCGAACCGCACACCCAGCAGAAGCGTTGGCCTTGGAACGCACTCAGCGCAAACCTCGACAACCACAGGAAGAGATGGGGGCGACGCGCGAGCACCAAGAATCGGTCAAGCCTCACGGCTGATTAGTACCGGTCGGCTGAAGAGATCACTCTCCTTACACCTCCGGCCTATCGACCTCGTTATCTCCGAGGTGCCTTTAGGTGGCTTGTGCCACGGGAGATCTAATCTTGGGGTGTGTTTCGCACTTATATGCTTTCAGCGCTTATCACTGCCGAACATAGCTACCCTGCGCTGCCCTGGGCAGGACAACAGGTACACTAGAGGTTCGTCCGTCCCGGTCCTCTCGTACTAGGGACAGCTCCCCTCAAATCTCCTTCGCCCACATCGGATAGGGACCGAACTGTCTCACGACGTTCTGAACCCAGCTCACGTACCGCTTTAATCGGCGAACAGCCGAACCCTTGGGACCTTCTCCAGCCCCAGGATGCGATGAGCCGACATCGAGGTGCCAAACCCCGCCGTCGATGTGAACTCTCGGGCGAGATCAGCCTGTTATCCCCGGCGTACCTTTTATCCGTTAAGCGACGGCCCTTCCACGCGGAACCGCCGGATCACTATGGCCTGCTTTCGCATCTGCTTGACTTGTCTGTCTCGCAGTTAAGCTCCCTTATGCCATTGCACTCCACGCGCGATTACCGACCGCGCTGAGGGAACCTTTGCACGCCTCCGTTACCTTTTAGGAGGCAACCGCCCCAGTTAAACTGCCCACCTGACACTGTCCCACGGCCGGCTGACGGCTCGGGGTTAGAATCTCAACATCTCAAGGGTGGTATTTCAAGGTTGGCTCCACGGAGGCTAGCGCCCCCGCTTCATCGCCTCCCACCTATCCTACACATGAGAGGTCAGGACCCAATATCAGGATGCAGTAAAGGTGCACGGGGTCTTTCTGTCCAGATGTGGGTAAGCGGTATCTTCACCGCTGCTTCAGTTTCGCCGAGCTCTTGCTGGAGACAGCGCTCAAGTCGTTACACCATTCGTGCAGGTCGGAACTTACCCGACAAGGAATTTCGCTACCTTAGGACCGTTATAGTTACGGCCGCCGTTTACCGGGGCTTCAGTTTGGAGCTTCGCCTTGCGGCTAACCCCGCCCTTTAACCTTCCGGCACCGGGCAGGTGTCAGTCCCTATACGTCGCCTTTCGGCTTAGCAGAGACATGTGTTTTTGGTAAACAGTCGCTTGAGCCCTTTCACTGCGACCGCTTTCCCCTCCGGACGCGTAGTCACTTGGGTACTTGCGGCACCCCTTATTCCGAAGTTACGGGGCTATTTTGCCGAGTTCCTTCAGCAAGACTCACTCGAGCACCTTGGGATACTCTCCCCGCCTACCTGTGTCGGTTTCCGGTACGGACAGTCAAAGGACTCGCTACGAGGCTTTTCTCGGCAGTTGGATTAGGGCCACTTTGCGTCCATAGGACTCGCACTCGCGTCTCGGAGTCGTGACCCCCCGGATTTGCCTGGGGGATCCTCCTACTCGCTTGGACCGCCACGACCAACGGGCGGCTGGCCTTTCACTCCTGCGTCACCCCATCGCGTCTTGATCGTCCCCCAACTGGTGCAGGAATATTCGCCTGCTTTCCATCGCCTACGCCTTTCGGCCACGGCTAAGGGTCCGACTAACCCTGAGCGGATTAACCTTCCTCAGGAAACCTTGGGCTTTCGGTGAACGGGTTTCTCACCCGTTTTCTCGCTACTCGTTCCGGCATTATCACTTCTGCGTCGTCGACCCAACCTCGTCGGTTGAGCTTCATCCTACAGCAGAACGCTCCCCTACCAGACGCGCCTTGCGGCGCGAATCCATAGCTTCGGGGGTGGACTTGAGTCCCGCACATTATCGGCGCAAGATCCCTTGACCAGTGAGCTGTTACGCACTCTTTAAATGATGGCTGCTTCTAAGCCAACATCCTGGCTGTCTGTGAGATCTCACATCCTTATACACTTAGTCCACACTCTGGGCCCTTAGCTGATGGTCTGGGTTGTTCCCCTCTCGTCCGCGAAGCTTATCCCTCGCAGGCTGTCTCCCGAGATACCAGTGACGGCATTCGGAGTTTGAATGGGTTTGGTATCCTGGTAGGGACCCTAGCCCAATCAGTGCTCTACCTCCGTCACTTATTACTCGAGGCTATTCCTAAAAATATTTCGGGGAGAACCAGCTATCACCGAGTTTGATTGGCCTTTCACCCCCACCCACAGCTCATCCGATAACTTTTCAACGTTAACCGGTTCGGACCTCCACGGACTGTGACATCCGCTTCATCCTGGCCATGGGTAGATCACTCGGCTTCGGGTCTGCCGCCTGCAACTCGCCGCCCATTTCGGACTCGCTTTCGCTACGGCTCCGGGTCTGAGAACCCTTAACCTTGCTGCAGACGAGCAACTCGCCGGATCATTATGCAAAAGGCACGCCGTCAGCCGCTTGCGGAACCGAAGTCCCGCATTAAGCCTCCGACCGCTTGTAGGCACATGGTTTCAGGTTCTATTTCACTCCCCGCCTGGGGTCCTTTTCACCTTTCCCTCACGGTACTGGTTCGCTATCGGTCACGAGAGAGTATTTAGCCTTGGAAGGTGGTCCTCCCGGATTCCCACAGGATTTCTCGTGTCCCGCGGTACTTGGGACCTCAGAAGCAAGCCAACCGCCTTTTGCCTACAGGGCTTTCACCTTCTGTGGCAGACCATCCCAGATCTTTCGGCTAGGAGATTGGTTTTTGACTCGCCGGCCTCGTTCGCGTTGAGGCCACCTGGATCCCGCAACACCGTCGATACAACGCACGCGCGCTGTCACGTATCGACCGGTTTAGGCTGTTCCCCGTTCGCTCGCCGCTACTAGGGGAATCGCGTTTGCTTTCTCTTCCTAGGGGTAATGAGATGTTTCAGTTCCCCCCGTTGGCCCCATCCCGCCTATGTATTCAGCGGGTGGCGACGGGACGGACTCCCGCCGGGTTGCCCCATTCGGAAATCCCCGGATCAAAGCGTGTTTGCCGCTCCCCGAGGCTTATCGCAGCTTACCGCGTCCTTCATCGCCTTCTCGTGCCAAGGCATCCACCATGCGCCCTTAGTAGCTTGACCGAACCTTTCGGTGCTCGCTCGGCGCTTACCCATCTCTTCCGTATGTGGTTGTCAAAGAACCGTCGCGGGCTTCCGCCCACGCGCCGGGCAGGATCCGAAGATCCGGTCCGGCAACGCTCTCGGTGAGGCACCCGCCGCCCGCTTCCAGAGGCACCGCGCGAACGCGGCCTCGAGGGGGCAGGGAAACCTCGCACTCTCTTCCGGTTGGTGGAGATAACGGGGATCGAACCCGTAACCTCCGGCTTGCAAAGCCGGCGCTCTCCCAATTGAGCTATATCCCCTTTTAGGGGAGGTCGGGCCGGCGCGCTGGCGTTGGCGGAGGTATGGTGGGCCTGAGTGGACTCGAACCACCCACCTCGCGCTTATCAGGCGCGCGCTCTAACCAACTGAGCTACAGGCCCACGACCCAGCGCCGGAGTGTCTTACCACCGTGCCCGGCGGATGTGTGCATTGGGGCTGTCGACCGTCCGAGCTCATGAAGCGAAAGAGAGTTGAATAGCGCACGAGCCTGACGAGACCGGGAGATGACCTGGGTTCGGAGAACAACATGGCGCCTTGGACCGAGGTCCGCGGCGCGCACTTGCCTCACGATCTCCCTAGAAAGGAGGTGATCCAGCCGCACCTTCCGGTACGGCTACCTTGTTACGACTTAGCCCCAATCGCTGGCCTTACCTTAGGCGCCTAGCTCCCTTGCGGGTTACCGCAGCGACTTCGGGTACTACCAACTTTCGTGGCTTGACGGGCGGTGTGTACAAGGCCCGGGAACGTATTCACCGCTGCCTGCTGATCAGCGATTACTAGCGATTCCGGCTTCATGCAGTCGAGTTGCAGACTGCAATCCGAACTGAGGCCGGCTTTTTGGGATTGGCTCCACCTCGCGGTATCGCGACCCTCTGTACCGACCATTGTAGCACGTGTGTAGCCCCAGGCGTAAGGGCCATGAGGACTTGACGTCGTCCCCACCTTCCTCCGGCTTACCGCCGGCAGTCCCCTTAGAGTGCTCGACTTTACTCGTTAGCAACTAAGGGCAAGGGTTGCGCTCGTTGCGGGACTTAACCCAACATCTCACGACACGAGCTGACGACAGCCATGCAGCACCTGTGCACCGGTCCCGAAGGAAAGATGTGTTTCCACACCCGTCCAGTGCATGTCAAGCCTGGGTAAGGTTCTTCGCGTTGCGTCGAATTGAACCACATGCTCCACCGCTTGTGCGGGCCCCCGTCAATTCCTTTGAGTTTCAGCCTTGCGGCCGTACTCCCCAGGCGGGGCACTTAATGCGTTAGCTGCGGCACTGGAGGGGTCAATGCCTCCAACACCTAGTGCCCACCGTTTACGGCTAGGACTACCGGGGTATCTAATCCCGTTCGCTCCCCTAGCTTTCGCGCCTCAGCGTCAGTAACGGGCCAGATGGGCGCCTTCGCCACCGGTGTTCCTCCTGATATCTACGCATTTCACCGCTACACCAGGAATTCCCCCATCCTCTCCCGCACTCAAGTCCGGCAGTTTGGGATGCAGTTCCCCGGGTAAGCCGGGGGATTTCACATCCCACTTACCGAACCGCCTACACGCCCTTTACGCCCAGTGATTCCGAACAACGTTCGCTCCCCCCGTATTACCGCGGCTGCTGGCACGGAGTTAGCCGGAGCTTCTTCTACCGGTACCGTCAAGTCCCTGGATTGTTCACCCAAGGATCATTCTTCCCGGTCGAAAGGGGTTTACAACCCAAAGGCCTTCATCCCCCACGCGGCGTCGCTCGGTCAGGGTTTCCCCCATTGCCGAAGCCTCTCGACTGCTGCCTCCCGTAGGAGTCTGGGCCGTATCTCAGTCCCAGTGTGGCTGACCATCCTCTCAGACCAGCTACCGATCGTCGCCTTGGTGGGCCATTACCCCGCCAACTAGCTAATCGGACGCGAGACCATCCAGGAGCGATAGCTTGCAAGCAGAGGCCATCTTTGATGAGCGGTCCATGCGAACCACGCATCACATGCGGTATTAGCACTCCGTTGGGAGTGTTATCCCCCGCTTCTGGGCAGGTTTCTCACGCGTTACTCACCCGTTCGCCACTCTACTCGAGGGGTTGCCCCCTCTTTCGCGTGCGACTTGCATGCCTAATCCACGCCGCCAACGTTCGTTCTGAGCCAGGATCAAACTCTCCGAAGGTTTTGACTATCGGAGGAGCCCGTACCCGAGGGCACGGACTCTTACTTTAGGTAAGTCCGAGCGGCTTCCAACCGTGCCGAAGCACGTCTTCCGCGCGCCGGACCTCCCGGGCTCGTACAGGCATTCGTGCGCTATTCAGTTATCAAAGATCGGGGCGCCATAAGACAGACAACGGCGGTCGCCGCGCCTGTCCGACGCGAACGCAGAAACTAGCAAGGGGCCGTAGAAAGGTCAACCCAAGAATCGGCGGGCCACTTCCTTGTTGCTGCAAACCGGAATATAGGTGGGTCCCCTGGACCTGTCAAGAGTCCGAAGTGACTTTTTTTCAGTGCTTTCCCGCGGTCGGCCTCCGCAGACGGGCCAAACCCCGGCCCGGACCCGCCCGTCCAAGCCCTCAATCGACCCTATCGCTATTCAAGATAACGGGTTGGGCGCTTTGAACGGGGGCATCGAGCCCCGTATCTCCCAAGACCCGGACCCAGCGCCGCCCCAGCCGAACCAGATGCGCGATTCCGGGCCCCAGCCCGACCCGGCTCGCCCTATCCCGCACCGCCTCCCCGTCCAGCTCCACGGCCCCTTCCTCGATCTTGCGCCAGGCCTCCGTGCCCGACTTCGCCAGCCGGCAAGCCACCAGCACGTCCTTGATCCCCAGCTCCGGGTCCTCCGCTCTCACCGGCAGCCGCCATTCGTACACCTCCGAAGGCAGGCCGCGCCGGGAGAACTGCTGCTCGAAGCCGGCCCGGGCGAAGGCCGCCGCGTGCGCCCCGTGGTACTGCGCCACCACTCGCCCGGCCAGCTGCTTCTTCGCTTCCATCGGGTGCAGCCGCCGCTCCCGCAAGTCCCGCAGGACCCGTTCCACCTCTTGCGCCTCGGCCCCCGAGACCAGCCGCCAGTACGACTCCAGCAGCGCGTCCGGGATGGACATCAGCTTGCCGAACTGCTCGCCCGCCGGCTCGGCGATTCCGACGTAATTCCCGAGCGACTTCGACATCCGCTGCTCGCCGTCGAGCCCCACCAGGATCGGCAGCGTCAGGATGACCTGCGGTTCCATGCCGACGGACTCCTGCAGGTCGCGGCCCACCAGCAGGTTGAACTTCTGCTCGGTGCCGCCGATCTCGACGTCGGCCCGCACCTCGACGGAATCCCAGCCCTGCATGAGCGGGTAGAGCAGCTCGTGCACGCCGATGGGGTGGTTCGCCGCCAGGCGCTTGGCGAAATCGTCCCGTTCCAGCAGGCGGGCGACCGTGTAGCGCGACGTCAGCCGCAGGATGTCGCTGAAGGTCATGCCGGCGAACCACTCGCCGTTGCGCCGCAGCTCCGCGGAGCGCGGGTCGACGACCCGGAAGAACTGCTCGAGGTAGGTGCGGGCGTTGGCCTCGACATCCTCCTGCGTCAGCTGCGGGCGGGTCTTCGAGCGGCCGCTGGGGTCGCCCACCTGGGCGGTGTAGTCCCCGATGATGACGACGATGGTGTGGCCCAACTGCTGCAGCTGGCGGAGCTTGCGCAGGCCGATGGTGTGTCCGAGGTGGATGTCCGGCGCGGTCGGGTCGAACCCCTGCTTGATGCGCAGCGGCGTGCCGGTGCCCAGGGCTCTCTCCAGTTTGCGCACGAGGTCCGCATCGGGCAGCAACTCCTCGACGCCCTGGCGGAAGATCTCGAGGTGGCGCTTGAGGTCGGGTTCGAGCATGCGCGCATCCTAGCAAAAGGTCCGGCGCGCGGTCAGGGAATAGGCTGAGGCCCCACGCCGCGCCCGCCCGCGGGCGGGGGCCCCCCCGGCCCGCCCCGGACACACGCAGACTTGACCGGGCCCCCCCGGCCGGGCCTTGACCCCAGGGACCCCGCTGCTAACCTAGGCCCCCAGGGGAACCCGAATGCCCGTCAACGACATACAGAAGCGGATCCGGCGCTTCCCGTGGACGTTCTTCTTCGGGATCGTCGTCTTCGTCCTGTTCGCCTCGGCCGGCGCCGTCTTCGGGCTCGCCCGCTGGATGGACAACGACCTGCCGCCGATCGAGAACCTGCAGACCTACCAGCCGGCGCTGAAGTCCTCCGTCTACGACGTCCGCAACCGCCTGGTCCACGAGTTCTACCGCGAGAACCGCCAGCCGCTGCGGCTCTCCGAGATCCCTTCCAGCCTCGTGCAGGCCACCATCGCCACGGAGGACAAGCGCTTCTACCAGCACTGGGGCGTCGACATCTTCGGTATCCTGCGCGCCGCCGCGGTCAACCTGCTGCGCGGAGAACGCGCCCAGGGGGCCAGCACGATCACTCAGCAGCTGGCCCGCAACATGTTCCTCACGCACGAGCGGAGCTGGCAGCGCAAGATGAAGGAGGCGCTGCTGGCCCTGCGCATCGAGCGGGTGCACTCGAAGCACGAGATCCTCGAGCTGTACTTCAACCAGATCTACTACGGGGACGGCTCCTACGGGGTCGCCTCGGCCGCTGGGAATTTCTTCGGCCGGCCCCCGGCGCAGCTGAAGCTGGAGGAGGCCGCGCTGCTCGCGGGCCTGCCGGCCAACCCGGCCCGCTACTCCCCACGCCGTCACCCGGACGCCGCCAAGAGCCGCCGCAACCACGTGCTGCGCCGCATGTACGAGGAGAAGCTCATCACGGCCGAGCAGTACCGCCGCGCCGCCGCCCTGCCCCTGGGGGTGACCGCCGAGCGCTTCGTGGCCAACAGCGCCCCCTATTTCGTGGAGATGGTGCGCCAGTACATGGACGAGAAGTACGGCTCGAACCTGCTGTACGAGGGCGGGCTCAAGATCTACACCTCGCTCGACCTGGATCTGCAGGCGGCCGCCGAGCGCAGCCTGGAGAAGCACCTGAGCGTCCTCGAGACGCGCAACGGCTACGCCGCCACGCGCGCCGCTTTCGCGCACCCCGCCGCAGCCGGCGCGCCGGCGGTGCGCACGCCGTACCTGCAGGGGGCGGTGCTGGCCCTCGATCCCAAGACCGGCTACATCCGCGCCCTGGTGGGCGGCCGCAGCTTCACCGACTCGCCCTTCAACCGCGCCGTGCAGGCGCAGCGCCAGCCGGGCTCGGCGTTCAAGCCCTTCATCTACACCGCCGCCATCGACAACCTGGGATACAAACCGACCGACGTCGTGGTGGACGCGCCGGTGACCTACGCGGCCGGCGGCGGCGGCGTGTGGTCGCCGGGCAATTACGACGGCGGTTTCTCCGGCCCGGTGACGCTGCGTTACGCGCTGCAGAAGTCGATCAACATCCCGGCCATCAAGCTGCTCGGCAAGGTGGGCACGACCACCGTCGGCTCGTACGCGCGGCTGATGGGGATCAAGAGCCCGATCGGGCAGAACCTGTCGCTCGCCCTGGGCACCAGCGAGGTGAACCTGCTCGAGCTGGTCTCCGCCTACGCCGTGCTCGCCGCCCAGGGCATCCGTACCGAGCCCCTGTTCGTCCTCAAGATCGAGGACGCCGAGGGCAACGTCCTGGAGACCAATCCGCCGCGCCCCACCGACGTGCTGTCGTCGGAGACGGCGGCGGTGATGACCAGCATGCTGCAGAGCGTGGTGGACCACGGCACCGGCTACCCGGCGCGGGCCATGGGCCTCACCGTGCCGGCGGCCGGCAAGACCGGCACGACCGACGACTACACCGACGCCTGGTTCGTGGGCTACACGCCCAGCCTGGTGTGCGGCACCTGGGTGGGGTTCGACGTCAAGCGCCCGCTCGGCAAGGGCATGACCGGCGCGGTGGCGGCGCTGCCCGTGTGGACCGACGTGATGCGGACGTGGACGGCGAACCGGCCGCTCGAGTACTTCGACCTGCCGTCGGGCACCGTGACGCGCGAGATCTGCGCCGAGACCGGACTCCTCGCCACCGACGCCTGCCCCGAGGTCACCACCGAGGTGTTCACGGCCGGCACCGAGCCGCAGGAAGTCTGCAACGTGCACGTCGGGCTGCCGCGCCAGCCGGGCGAGCCCGGCGAGCCGGGGCAGCCGCCCGCCGGCCCCGCACCGCAGGCCCCGCCGGGGCAGCGCAAGCCCGGGCGCGAGGACTTCCGCACCATCGACCGCAAGACGCTGCAGCCGGAGCGCGTGCGCATCTAGCCGGGGGAGGTCAGCCCGCCGCGGGCGGCCCGAAGGGGGCTGCCGCCGCGCGGACCGGCGCCGCCACTCCCAGCTTGGGGCAGTGCCTGGCCAGGGCGCAGTCGGCGCAGCGCGGCTTACGGGCCTGGCAGAAGACCCGCCCATGGTGGATGAGCAGGTGCGAGAAGAGCGTCCAGTCGCGCTTCGGCACCCGCTCCATGAGATCGAACTCCACCTTCACGGGGTCGTCTTCGGCCGTCAGCCCCAAGCGCTTGGCCAGCCGGCCGACGTGCGTGTCGACCACGATCCCGGGGATCCCGTAGGCGTTGCCGAGCACCACGTTGGCCGTCTTGCGGCCCACGCCGCGCAATTGCACCAGGTCTTCGAGCCGCTCGGGCACCCGTCCGCCGTGCTTCTCCACCAGGCCGCGCGCGCAGGCGGAGAGCGACTTGGCCTTGGCGCGGAAGAAGCCGGTGGAGCGGATCGCCTCCTCCAGCTCCGCCAGCTCGGCGGCAGCGAGGTCGCCCGGCGTCGGGTAGCGCGCGAATAGCCCCGGGGTCACCTGGTTGACGCGCTCGTCGGTGCACTGCGCCGAGAGGATGGTGGCGACCAGCAGGTGGAACGGGCTCCGGTAGTCCAGCGAGCAGCGCGCCCCCGGGTAGAGGCGCTTGAGGACGCGGATCTGCGCCGCGGCATCGACGCGCGGCAGGCGTGACCGCTTCGCCGCCACGGAGCCGGGACTCCCCTAGCGCACGAGGGCCGGCCCCGGCTCGTAACGCGGCCGGTAGCCGGGGGGCGTCGAGGCGAGCTGCGGGCGGTCGGCCAGCAGGCTGATGGGGTAGACCGTCTCCTCGCGCGTGAACGCGGCCATCTCGTAGTCGCCGGTCATGACGATGGCCTCCTCCGGGCAGGCGTCCACGCACAGGCCGCACATCACGCAGCGCAGCATGTCGATGTCGAAGCGCACCGGGTACTTCTCGATGCGCTTGTCCGGGTACTCCCCCGCCTCGATGGTGATGCATTCGGCCGGGCAGGCGGTGGCGCACATGAAGCAGGCCACGCACTTGAGGCTGCCGTCCGGGCGCTTGGTGAGCTGGTGGATGCCGCGGAAGCGCAGCGAGTAGGCGCGGCGCTGCTCGGGGTACTGGATGGTCGGCTTGTCGAGCCGGTCGCGCGACCACAGGTGCTTGAAGAAGTTCCCCTGGGTGACCAGGAGCCCCTTGAGCGTCGCCCACAAGGACGGCCGCTCCCACTCCGGGAGATCCTTCGGGATGCGCCCGCTGCGCGTCCCGAGGGCGGGCGCGACGCGGCCGCCGAGCATCTGCGGCGGGCCGGGCCACGCGGGGCGGCGCGGCGGGGCCGGAGCCGACTCCGGCGTCTGGTCCATCATGGGCTCCTGGCTCACGCTCACCTCGCCGCCACCGGCTGGCCGGCGCCGGCCACGGCGCCGTAGAGGCCGATCGTTCGATAGTCGAGCCCGGCAAAGGCCGGCTCGGTCTGAGTCATGGCCGAGAACAGGCTCTCGGGCGCGGCGGCCGGCAGGCCGACACCGGCGCGCGCCGCCAGCTCGGCGAGCAGCTGCGCCGCCGGCCGCACGCCGGCCCCCGGCGCGAAGGCGCGGCAAAAGCGCTGCACGCGGCCCTGGTGGTTGACGAAGGTGCCGTCGTACTCGGTGTGCACGGCGTCGGCGAAGACGATCGAGGCCAGGACCAACCCCGGGGCCTCGTGCGTGGCGTGGACGATCACGTGCTCGACGCGCGCCAGCGCCTTCTGCACGCGCTGCGGGTCGGCGTGGCCCGTCAAAAGCTCGGCGCCCAGCAGGTAAAGGACCTTCACCTCGCCTCTCTCGCAGGCCTCGAGCACCGCGTCCGCGGAGGCCGTGCGGCCCAGGCCGAGCAGCCGGCACCCGGTGTTGTTCGGGTGCGGATCGCGGCGGCGCAGGATGCCGTCGGCGCGCTCCTCGGTGCGCGCGTGCGAGCCGTCGGCGCGGTAGTCGAGGCGCTGCGTCTGGAGCGCCTCGGCGGCGAAGCGCTTGAACAGGTAGAGCGTCTCCGTGGCGGCGCGCGGGCTGGCCAGCGCCGCCGCGCCGCTGGCGCGCGCCAGCTCGAGCGCCGCCTGGGCCGCCGCCAGGGCCTCGTCCCACCCCGCCGGCTCCAGCCGGCCGGCCCGGCGCAGCCACGGCTGCGTCAGCCGGCCCTCGCCCTGCAGGAGCTTGTACGAGTCGCGGCCCGCGTCGCAGATCCACGAGCGGTTCACCTCGGGGTTGCGCCGCGGCACGAAGCGGTAGATCCGCCCGTCCTTGTGGTCGACGCGCAGGTTGCAGCCGGTCGAGCAGTCGGCGCACACCGATTCGGTGCTCTTGAGGAACCAGACGCGCTGGCGGAAGCGGAAGTCCTTGGCGGTCAGCGCCCCCACCGGGCAGATGTCGACGACGTTGCCGATGTAGTCGTCGCCGGCGATCGGGCGGTCGTTCGCGGTGGCGATCTCGGTGACCACCCCGCGCTGGAAGAACTGCAGGGCGTGCGACCCGGAGACCTCGCGGCAGAAGCGCACGCAACGCGAGCACAGCACGCAGCGCTCCTGGTCGAGCATGATGCGGTCGCCGAGGTCCACCACCTTGCGCTTGTGGATCTTGAGGGCCCGCGGCATGCGGGACTCGTGGCGCCCGTGCTCGACGTAGTAGTCCTGCAGCTTGCACTCGCCGGCCTGGTCGCAGATCGGGCAGTCGAGGGGGTGGTTGACCAGCAGGAACTCGAGCTGGGCGCGACGCGCCGCCTCGGCCTCCTC
>Ga0315276_10004200_pt1 | contig 13225 bp, 8 predicted proteins | sample YL17G05_0_MG_FD_204542 | JGI IMG/M metagenome (GOLD analysis project Ga0315276, IMG submission 204542) | Sediment microbial communities from Yellowstone Lake, YNP, Wyoming, USA - YL17G05_0 | ecosystem: Environmental > Aquatic > Freshwater > Lake > Sediment | place: USA: Wyoming | collected...
AGCGCTGAAGTAGAAACCTGTGGCTTGGGGTCTTTGGAGTTAGTCGCTCCGAGGGTTCAAGGTTATAGGATCAAGTGAATAAGTGCATGTGGTGGATGCCTTGGCGATTACAGGCGATGAAGGACGTGGCAGCCTGCGAAAAGCTGCGGGGAGCTGGCAAACGAGCATTGATCCGCAGATATCCGAATGGGGAAACCCGACGCGCTCTTAAAGCGCTTGCGCGTTTCTGAAGACAGAGGACAGAGGACAGAGGACAGAAGTGTTGTGTCGCGACGCGACGCCGTTTCTGTCTTCAGTCCTCTGTCTTCAGTCCTCTGGAAGCGAGCGCTTCAAGAGCGCGTCATCCTTGCGTGAATCCATAGCGCGAGCGAAGCGAACCTGGTGAACTGAAACATCTCAGTAGCCAGAGGAACAGAAATCAACCGAGATTCCGAGAGTAGTGGCGAGCGAAATCGGAGGAGCCTTGCAACTTTTAGCGTTCGAGCTAGCAAAGCGGTCTGGAAAGGCCGGCCAAAGAGGGTGATAGCCCCGTATGCGAAAGCGAGAATGTGGAACTGGGGTTGCGACAAGTAGGGCGGGACACGTGAAATCCTGTTTGAAGATGGGGGGACCATCCTCCAAGGCTAAATACTCGTAATCGACCGATAGTGAACCAGTACCGTGAGGGAAAGGCGAAAAGAACCCCGGGAGGGGAGTGAAATAGATCCTGAAACCGCATGCATACAAACAGTCGGAGCTCCGCCACTCAATCGCTTCGCGATTTTGAGTGGCTCGCTCCTCCTTCAGAAGACAGAGGACAGAGGACAGAGGACAGAGGGGGTGTCGCGACGCGACGCTTTTAATCTGTCTTCAGTCTTCAGTCTTCAGTCCTCTGATACGGAGCGACTCAAGCACGGAGTGCTTGAGTGGCGGAGTGACGGCGTACCTTTTGTATAATGGGTCAGCGACTTACATTTACTGGCGAGCTTAACCGTTTAGGGAAGGCGCAGCGAAAGCGAGTCCGAACAGGGCGACATTAGTCGGTAGGTGTAGACCCGAAACCAAGTGATCTACTCATGGCCAGGATGAAGGTTGGGTAACACCAGCTGGAGGTCCGAACCCACTACTGTTGAAAAAGTAGGGGATGAGCTGTGGGTAGGGGTGAAAGGCTAAACAAACTTGGAAATAGCTGGTTCTCTCCGAAAGCTATTTAGGTAGCGCCTCGTGTATTACTTCCGGGGGTAGAGCACTGTTTTGACTAGGGGGCCGTTCTAGGTCTACCAAACCAAGGCAAACTCCGAATACCGGAAAGTACGAGCACGGGAGACAGACGCCGGGTGCTAACGTCCGACGTCAAGAGGGAAACAACCCAGACCGCCGTCTAAGGTCCCCAATGATTAGCTAAGTGGCAAACGAGGTGGGAAGGCATAAACAGCCAGGAGGTTGGCTTAGAAGCAGCCATCCTTTAAAGAAAGCGTAATAGCTCACTGGTCGAGTCGTCCTGCGCGGAAGATGTAACGGGGCTCAAGCTAATAACCGAAGATGCGGGTCAGAGGACAGAATACAGAAGACAGAAGACAGATATGAACCAACCGAGTATCAAGGACTTCACGGACTTGGTGGTGTATCAAAAAGCGTATGAAAAGTCGCTGGAGATACACCGCGAGACGATGAAATATCCTGAGCATGAGCAATATGAGCTGGGGCGCCAGATGCGCCGCGCCAGCAAAGGCATATGCGCCAATATCGCGGAAGGATTTGGCAAGCAGAACGTCTCCAAGCCGGAATTCAAGCGATTCTTGCTGATGGCGATGGGTTCGGCTGACGAAATGCGAGTATGGGCGCGTTACAGTTTGGATTTAGGCCATATCGACCAGGGTCGGTGGTCGGACTGGAACAAATGCTATAGCGATATTGCGAAAATGCTAAATGGCCTGCACGCCAAATGGGGCTAGCTCTCGGTTTGTTTTTATCTGTCTTCAGTCCTCTGTCTTCTGTCCTCTGACGGTAGGAGAGCGTTCCGTAGGCCTGTGAAGGTGGGCTGTAAAGTCTGCTGGAGGTATCGGAAGTGCGAATGCTGACATGAGTAGCGATAAAGCGGGTGAAAGGCCCGCTCGCCGAAAGCCCAAGGTTTCCTGCGCAACGTTCATCGGCGCAGGGTGAGTCGGCTCCTAAGGTGAGGGCGAAAGCCGTAGCTGATGGGAATCTGGTTAATATTCCAGAACCGCCGTGTAATGCGATGGGGGGACGGAGAAGGTTAGGCAGGCCGGGTGTTGGACGTCCCGGTGAAGTGTGTAGAGGGATCCCTTAGGCAAATCCGGGGGGTCAACCTCAAGGCACGGGACGAAGGCTCGCAAGAGCCGGAAGCTGCTGATACCAAGCTCCCAGGAAAAGCCTCTAAGCTTCAGTTACATGGGACCGTACCGTAATCGGACACACGTGGGCAGGATGAAAATTCTAAGGCGCTTGAGAGAACTCAGGAGAAGGAACTCGGCAAATTGACACCGTAACTTCGGAAGAAGGTGTGCCCTGGTAGGTTGACGTTGTACAGACGAAGGCCGAAGGGGTTGCAAAGAATCGGTGGCTGCGACTGTTTAATAAAAACACAGCACTCTGCAAACACGTTTGAGTGGACGTATAGGGTGTGACGCCTGCCCGGTGCCGGAAGGTTAAATGATGGGGTGCGAGCTCTTGATTGAAGCCCCGGTAAACGGCGGCCGTAACTATAACGGTCCTAAGGTAGCGAAATTCCTTGTCGGGTAAGTTCCGACCTGCACGAATGGCGTAACGATGGCCACGCTGTCTCCTCCTGAGACTCAGCGAAGTTGAAATGTTTGTGATGATGCAATCTACCCGCGGCTAGACGGAAAGACCCCGTGCACCTTTACTGTAGCTTTGCATTGGACTGTGATGGGATCTGTGTAGGATAGGTGGGAGGCTTTGAAGTGGGGGCGCTAGCTCTCATGGAGCCAACGTTGAAATACCACCCTGATGTCATTGCGGTTCTAACCTTGGCCCCTATAGCGGGGTTGGGGACAGTGCATGGTAGGCAGTTTGACTGGGGCGGTCTCCTCCCAAAGAGTAACGGAGGAGCTCGAAGGTACGCTAGGCACGGTCGGACATCGTGCTGATAGTGCAATGGCACAAGCGTGCTTGACTGCGAGACTGACAAGTCGAGCAGGTGCGAAAGCAGGACATAGTGATCCGGTGGTTCTGAATGGAAGGGCCATCGCTCAACGGATAAAAGGTACGCCGGGGATAACAGGCTGATTCCTCCCAAGAGTTCATATCGACGGGGGAGTTTGGCACCTCGATGTCGGCTCATCACATCCTGGGGCTGTAGCCGGTCCCAAGGGTATGGCTGTTCGCCATTTAAAGTGGTACGTGAGCTGGGTTTAAAACGTCGTGAGACAGTTTGGTCCCTATCTGCCGTGGGCGTTGGACGTTTGAGGGGGGCTGCTCCTAGTACGAGAGGACCGGAGTGGACGAACCTCTGGTGTACCGGTTATGACGCCAGTCGTATTGCCGGGTAGCTAAGTTCGGAAGAGATAAGCGCTGAAAGCATCTAAGCGCGAAACTTGCCTCGAGATGAGACGTCCCGTGATGTAAGTCACCTAAAGGGTCGCGGTAGACCACCGCGTTGATAGGTCGGGTGTGGAAGCGTGGTAACACGTTAAGCTAACCGATACTAATTGCCCGTGCGACTTGATCCTATAACCTTGAGTGATAACAAGCGTGAGGAGTAAGGGGTGAGGAGTGAGGGGTCAAACCCGAACACTTCACGCCTAACCCTCGCAAGCTTAAGGGCTGCAGTGCCTTGTGTTGCCGATATAAACCCAGTTGTACTTCATTCCAGAGGACAGAAGACACAGGACAGAAGACAGAAAAAGCGTCGCGTCGCGACACAACCCTCTGTCTTCAGTCATCCGTCTTCAGTCTTCTGAGCAGGACAGAAGACAGAAAAGGTGTCGCGTTGCGACACACCCCTCTGTCTTCAGTCATCAGTCTTCCGTCTTCTGAGCAGGACAGAAGACAGAAAAGGTGTCGCGACGCGACACAACCCTCTGTCTTCAGTCATCAGTTTTGCGTCTTCTGAACAGTTTTGCTTGGCGGCCATAGCGAGTTGGACCCACGCCTTCCCATCCCGAACAGGACGGTGAAACGACTCTGCGCCGATGATAGTGCGGATTGCCCGCGCGAAAGTAGGTCACCGCCAGGCGCCCCAAATGAAAAAGCCCATCCCGCAAGGGGTGGGCATTTTCATTTGGTGAATTGTTTAGCCACCAACCACCCGTCACCAGGCGCCGCCTTTATGGACCTCGAATCCACCCGCACAAAGCTCGACCGCTACCCGTCACGCGGCAAGCACGACTTCGCCACTGTCGCTGCGATTCTCGACGAGGGATTCTTCTGTCACGTCGGATTCCTGAAGAACGGCCAGCCGTTCGTGATTCCGACCGGCTATGGCCGCAAGGACCGCGTGCTCTACATCCACGGCTCCGCGGCCAGCCGCATGCTAAACGAAGCGGGAAAGGGCATCCCTTTGTGCGTGACGGTCACACTGGTCGACGGGCTGGTGCTCGCGCGCTCGGCATTTCATTCTTCGGTGAACTATCGCTCGGTGGTTATTCTCGGCACAGCCGAGCCGGTCGCCGCGGATGAAAAGATCGCGGCGCTGAAAACGATCTCGGATCACATTGTTGCTGGCCGCTGGGAAAGCCTGCGTCCGGTGAAACAGCAAGAGATCGATCAGACGGCGGTGCTGAAGCTGGACATCATCGAGGGGTCCGCCAAGATCCGGACCGGCCCGCCGGTCGACGACGAGGAGGACTATGCGTTGCCAATCTGGGCGGGCACGCTCGATTTCGCCGCACAGGTTGCCACGCCCAACCCCGACAAACGGCTATCGCCCGGTGTGGGTGTGCCCGCGCACGTGATGCGCTACCGCCGCGTCAAATCCTGACCACCTTCGCTCACGAATCCAAGTAAGACAGCGACGCTGCAATCGGGCCGCTGCGGGTCTGCCATCGAATTCAGGCGCCGAGCTGATCTGCCAGGTCGAGGAAATCGTCGCTGTTGTAGTCGAAAGCCTGATCCGCCGCGAGATCCGGCTTGGCCTGCGGTCCCTTTTCCTTCGGCCGGCGCACGAACGCGGTTCGCAGCCCGCAGCGTTTGGCGGCGCGCAGATCATCCTTGTGGGCCGCGACCAGCATCACTTCGCCCGGATTGAAGCCGAGCATCTTCGCGGCGCCGAGATAACTTTCCGGATCCGGCTTGTAGTGATGGAACAGCTCCGCCGAGATGACGCAGTCCCACGGCAGGCCGGCGTTCTTGGCCATGTTGGTGAGCAGCGACACGTTGCCGTTGGACAGTGTGGAGATCACGAACTTCTTCTTCAGGCGTTTGAGTCCGCGCACCGAATCGGGCCACGCGTCGAGCCGGTGCCAGGCGCGATTGAACTGGTCCTTCTCGGCCTCCTTGAGGCCGCGGATGTCGAACTGCTTCAGCAGTTCGTCGAGGATCAGCCGATGTAACTGGTCGATGTTCATCCACGGCAACTGACCGGTTCTTACCTTCTGCATGGCGGGCTGGTAGCCGCCGCGCCAGGCATCGGCGAAGGCGGTCCAGTCGACGTCCAGATGTCTTCTAGCGCCGAGCGCTTTGCCTTCGCGAATGAGGCTGCCGCGCCAGTCGACAACAGTACCGAATACGTCGAACACCAGCGCGCGTATCTGGGGAGTTTTCATTGTCATGTCATGGCCGTGGTGAGCATGGGCCGGATTATAAACGGCGGGGCGAGACGGATAAAAAGATGCCCGTCCGGGTCGCGGACGGGCGAAGTCTCGGGAGTATGCGAATGCAGCGAATCGCCCTACCCCAGGGCAGTCAACCCACCCTTGGTTCGGCAATCGGCCTCAGTGTTTGGGAGCGAATGTGTATTGCACACCGACCCAGATCCCGAGCGGTGCACCGGTCGCGAGGAATTGGTCGCTCGTCACATTGCTGGCATCAAAAGTCCGCCCCGGCCCATTGAAAAAATTCTGCCCGAGTACGCCCAGGGTTTCGTATTTCGTGTTGAATACGTTGTTGATCCGGCCGAAGAACAGGAGTTGCTTCGTGGGTTGGTAGCGCGCGTCCAGATTGACGAGCGCATAACCCGGCACTTTGCCGTTCACGTCCTGGTTATTCTCGTCGCCGCGGGCATATTGGGACGAGAAGGCCATGATATTGGTGCCGGCCGAGATGGTTTCGGTAAAGTCGTACCCCACTCGCACCTTCACGGACTGGGCCGGAATGCCGGGAATCTTGTCGCCGGGCGAAACCTGGATGTCGCCATTGGCATCTTTCGAGGAATTGTTGGGACTGTTCAGCGTCAGCGGTGAATCGAATATGGCGTCGATATACCCGTAGTTCACGGCCAGGTTCAGCTTCTGCACGCGTCCTTGGATACCCAGTTCCAGTCCTTGCCGGCGGGTCTTGCCGGCGTTCTGGAAATACCCGGCATTCACCGCGCCGCCGCTGGAGATGAAGAGGATGTCATTGTCCAGGTCGGTGCGATAAGCCGCCGCGCTCCATCCAAAATTGTCGGTCCAACGTCCGCGCGCACCGACCTCGACGGTCTTTGCCACCACGGGTTCCAGCGGCGGGTCGGCGAGGAAGTTATTGGGCAGACGGCACGGCGCGGCGGGGTTTGCGCAGGTCAACTCGACCGGCGTCGGCGCGCGCATGCCCTCGCTATAGGCAACGTAGCCGGTCAGCGCTGCACTCGGCGTGAAGTTCAACCCTGCGGCAGGATTGAAGCGCTTGAAGGTATTGTCGCCGTTCAGTTGGGGTTCCAGGCCGGTGTTGTCCTTGATCGTGACATTGGCCCAGTTGTAGCGGCCTGCAAGAGTCAGATGCCAGCGCTCGCTGAACGAGACCAGGTCCGTGAAATACAGGCCGTAGTAGGCGTTGGTGGTATCGACATCGGTCTGCAGCGTGGTGACCCCGGAGCCCACGGTGCCGCGATCAGACGTGAAGTCCGCCGTTTCTTCGTTCTGCGTAAAATGGGTCTTGCCGAGGTCGGCGCTGGCACCGACGGTGAGATTGTTTTTCCTGGCGCCGAGATCGCCGAGCAAAGTCAACTGCAATGACGTGCCATAGCCGTTCGTCACGATACTGCTGTTGTCGTTGAAGGCTTGCGGATTGGCGCCCCCCGCGAGGATTCCGGGATTGCAATTTCCGGCGGCCGTCTTGCAGTCGTCATTGACGTTGCTGCTGAAGTTGTTGTTCGTGTAGCGCCGGTAGTAGACATTGCCGGCAAGCAACCTTTCGGCGCTCAGAAAGTGACTGGCGCGCGCATTGATAAAGGCGACCTTGTTTTCGTTGCTGTCCGGCCAGGTATAAGCCTGGGTGGGGGTATCCAGCCAGCCGATCGGCAGTGCCTGCGTGCCTTGCAGCGTGTTGTCGGCCAGCATCAGCGAGACGTCGACGTCGGTATCCTCCCGCTGCCAACCGACCTTGCCGAACACGGTCTCGATGCGGCTCGGCGAATGCTCCCGCCAGCCGACTTCGTCAACAAAATTGCCGGCAAGAAAAATGTCCGCCTTGTCGCCGTGCGCGCCGTATTCGAACTCGGCCGCCTTTCTGCCCCACGAGCCGCCGGACAAGGTCACCGATGCGCCGGGATACTGAAAACCCGACTTCGTGTTCACGGACAGCGCGGCACCGAGCGTGTTGAGGCCGAACACCGGATTGGATCCGGGAATCAGGGTGACGGTGGAAATGGCATTCTGGGGAATCAGATCCCAATTCACCACATCGCCAAACGGCTCGTTCACCCGCACACCATCGAAGAACACCGACAGGCCTTGTGGCGTGCCGAGCAGCGGGGACGCGGTAAGGCCGCGGAAATTGACATCCGGCTGAAACGGATTGTTCTGGCCTTGATTGAGCGTGACACTGCCGAGGTTGCTATCCAGATATTCGGACAGATCCAGTGTTTTCTGTTTCTGAATATCGGCGCCGGTGACGCTTTGGACATTCGCCGGAACCTGGCTGACCGGCACCCCGATGCCCTGGATCGGCGTCGTCCCGATGACTTCGACCGTCGGGGCTTCCAGTGCGGTCGCCGGATTCTCGGCGGCGCCCGCCAACCCGAAGGCAGACGCAAGGACCATGGAAAGGGCGAAACCTGCAGGTGATTTCCGATGCCCGTGAACGACCATCTTGATGCCTTTACTTTTCATGTTTTATCTCATGGCGCTAGCTTATCGTTCCCGCTCCCGTCAGCGGCGGCCACGTGGGCACGGCCCGCTGGGCGGGGCGGCGCAACGGCGAAGTGAGGAAATCTAAGTGCCGGGGCAGGAGCATCGTCAGGGACGGCTTCCCAAACGTATCGGGAAAAATTCCCGATGTGTCGCTCTGCGGGGTGCGGCTGCGCCACTGGTAACCTCATGCTGCAGCCGGCAAGGCTGCGGCGCGCGGCGCTTCCCGGATGGCGATGGACCGCGGAAATATTTCCCTTGTTGGCCCGGGGAGCTTCGGCTATATAGCTTCTACTTCCACTTCCGCTTCATGCTTACGGCTGCCTTTCATGAGACCCTTCCGGAACGGCCCGCAAGGGTCCCCGGTCAGCGTAGTCCAACCTTCCCTGCGTCGGGACCTGTTCGTGGTCGGCGCCCTGACGCTCGGGACATTCGTGCTGTCGAGCGCGTTGGAGATGAACGAGTGGGTTGAAAGGCTGACCGGACCGCATGAGGCTTATCAGGTCGACGAGCTGCCGCTGACGATCCTGGCAATGGCGATGGGGCTGGCCTGGTTCTCCTGGCGACGGTCGAGGCAGGTGATGGAACAAGTGGCCTTGCGCCTGGGCAGCGAAGAGCAGTATCGGACGCTGTTCATGGAGAACCTCGCCGGTAATCTGCTGGCCTCCATGGACGGGAAGATCAAGCTCGCCAATCCTGCGGCGGCCGAAATGCTCGGTTTCCATGACGCGGACGAGTTGAACGGCCGCTCGTTGGAAGAGTTTTACGTCGAGCGCGAACAATGGGGAACCCATTGCAGCACGCTGCTTCACGGCGGAAAGATCGAACTGCCGTTGCTGCAGCTGAAACGGCACGACGGGCGGATCGTGCAGGTGGTGGCGAAATTGTCCGCGCGGCTGTCTCCCGCGCGCGAGCCCGAGCTGCACATGTACGTCGCGGACATCACTGCCGTGACGCTGATGCAGACGGAGCTTGCGATTGCGTTGGAAGAAAACCGGCGCTTGTCGCAGCGATCGATGCAGGTACAGGAAGAAGAGCGCCGCAACCTGGCGCGCGAGCTGCACGACGAGCTGGGCCAGAGCCTGAACGCAATCAAGGTCGATGCAGTGACGATTCGCGATGGCAGCGAGAACGCAGTCGAAGTGCGGCGCAGCGCCAAGGCGATCATCGAAGTGTCGGGGCAGGTGTACGACGTGGTTCGCAGCCTGATGCAACGCCTGCGCCCGGTGGCCCTGGACGAACTGGGGCTGCGCTCGGCGGTGGAGTATGGTGTGCAACAGTGGCAGCGCCGCCATCCGGCGGTCCGTTGCAGCTTTGCTGCGCAGGGCGAACTGGATGATCTGAGCGAGCAGATGAACATCACTTTGTATCGGCTGGCCCAGGAATGCCTGACCAACGTCGCCAAGCATGCGCAGGCAACGCGGGTTGCGATATCTCTGGCGCGGGTGGCCGGCGAAGAAGACGATGGTGAGGAAATTCGTTTCAGTTTCGAAGACGACGGACGCGGTTTCGATCCGGGCCTGCGCGGGCAGGGCCTGGGCCTGGTCGGCCTGCGCGAACGGGTGGAGGCACTGGATGGACATTTCGATTTGCAAAGTGTCCCGGGACAGGGTGTCCACATACGCGCTTCGATCCCCGTGAAAGGCAAGCAATGAACAAATCAAGGGTGACGCCGGTGCGCGTGGTGCTGGTCGACGATCATGCGGTGGTGCGCGAAGGCTACCGCCGCTTGCTCGAGCGCACCGAGGATATCTCGGTGATCGCCGAGGTGGCCAGTGGCGAGGAGGCTTACCGCGTGGTGTGCGACATGCTGCCGGACGTTACGGTCATGGACATCAATTTGCCCGGGATCGGCGGCATCGAAGTGGTGCGCCGTATTGTCGCGCGGCTGCCGGATGCCAAGATACTGATGTTCAGCATGCACGAAGATACCGTGTTCTCTTCGCGCGCGTTGCAGGCCGGAGCACGCGGTTACGTCACCAAGTCGGCCGCGCCGGAAGTGTTGGTCGAAGCCGTGCGTCTGGTCGCCCAGGGAAAACTCTACATCAGCCACGAAATGGCGCAGGAACTGGCACTGCAGATGCTGCCCGGCCGGGAGAGTCCGATCGATGCCTTGTCGGCGCGCGAATTCGAAGTGTTCCGCCTGCTGGTCGCCGGACATTCGCTGCAGGAAATTTCGGGAATCCTGTGCCTGTCTTACAAGACGGTGGCCAACTATCAGTCCAACATCAAGCACAAGCTCGACGTCAGCAATACGGCGCAGGTCGTGCGCATGGCCCTGAGCCACGGCCTGATCGCGAGCGGTCCCGAATCCGAGGCAGCGCGCGGCGAGACGCGTTGAGGCGGGAGGAGGGATTCGCACTGACGACCAGCAGGAGTCCCTGCTGCCCGCGTCTGGCGGCGCATAGCCCCTATACCCGCGCTTGTGGACGGGACATGACGCACCGCAACTTGCGGGCTGGATTCCCCTAAACGCCATCCCTCGCGCTAAACTCCAATCATGAACCGTACGCTGGTACTCAACGTGGTCGGCATGACGTCCGCCCTGCTGGCGCATGCGCCGAATCTTGCCGCGCTGGCGAAGCAGGGCGCCGTGCGGCCGCTGCGCACGGTGACTCCGGCCGTGACCACGACGGTGCAATCCACCTTCGTGACCGGCACGCTGCCGCGCGATCACGGCATCGTCGGCAACGGCTGGTATTTCCGCGATCTTTCCGAAATCTGGTTGTGGCGCCAGTCCAACCGCCTGGTCGGCGGCGAAAAGTTATGGGACGCCGCCCGCCGGCGCGATCCCTCCTTCACCTGCGCCAAGCTGTTCTGGTGGTACAACATGTATTCGACCGCGGACATCGCGGTCACGCCGCGGCCGATGTACCCGGCCGACGGTCGCAAGCTTCCCGACATCTATACCCATCCGCCCGGGTTGCGCGACGAATTGCAGCACTCGCTGGGCCAGTTTCCGTTGTTCCGCTTCTGGGGGCCCGCAGCCGACATCGTTTCCACGCGCTGGATCGGCCAGTCGGCACTGCAAGTGCTGGAGAAAAATCATCCGACCCTGACCCTGGTCTACCTTCCGCATCTCGATTACAACCTGCAGCGCCTCGGTCCGAACCACCCTGCGATTGCACGCGACGTCGCGCAGGTCGACGAGGTCTGCGGCGAGTTGATCGACGTGGCGCAGCGCGCCGGCATGCGTGTCGTTGCGCTCTCCGAGTACGGCATCACCGCCGTGTCGAAGCCGGTGCACATCAATCGCGCGCTGCGCCAGGCCGGCTGGCTGCGCGTGCGCGATGAACTGGGGCGCGATCAGCTCGATGCCGGCGCATCCGACGCATTCGCGCTTGCCGATCACCAGGTTGCGCATGTTTATGTCGCGCGGCCGGAACTGGTCGACAAGGTTGCCGACCTGGTGCGTTCGCTGCCCGGCGTGGAACGCGTTCTCGACGAAGAGGGCAAGCGCGAACTCGGCCTGGATCATCCACGTTCCGGCGAGCTGGTGGCGATCTCGCGTGCCGACAGCTGGTTCACCTACTACCATTTCCTGGATGACGCGCGCGCCCCGGACTATGCGCGCACCGTGGATATCCATCGCAAACCGGGCTACGATCCGGTCGAGTTGTTTCTCGATCCCGGACAGCCGCTGGTCAAGGCGCGCATTGCCTGGAAACTGGTGCAGAAAAAGATGGGCATGCGTTATCTGATGGACGTAATCTCGCTGGATGCGACGCTCGTCAAGGGCTCGCACGGCCGCCCGACCGACAATGCGGACGAGGGGCCGCTCTTCATCACGTCTACGCCGGAATTGCTGGAAGAGGGGCCGGTGGCTGCAACGCAAGTGAAGCGCCTGCTGCTCGACCATGTGTTTTCCGCACGCCGCATGCCGAATGCCATGGAGGCAGCGGCATGAGTCCCGCCCTTTTGCTCGAACAATGGCTGGACTCGCGTCTGCAGGCCAATGCCCGAACCTGGCTCGCCGATGCCGTGCAACGTTTGCGCAACGGCGGCGATAGCGATCTGTATCGATCGGTCAGCCTGGTTACGCGCAGGATCGGCAAGGCCGACCTTGCGCTAAGCGCTGCAGAGATGAAACAGGCCAACGTGGCGCGCGCAGGGTGGGACCCCGGTGACTGGAGCCTGGATCAGGCCGCACGCATTTATCTGCTGCTGGTGTCCGGCACGGATGGCGCAACTTTCCTGCGTCGCCTGGATCAGCTCTGCAACACGGCCGACGTCGGCGAACTCGTGGCCTTTTATCGCGGCCTGCCGCTGTATCCGGACCAACCCCGTTACGTGTTGCGTGCCGCGGAAGGGATCCGCACCAACATGAAGGCAGTGTTCGAGGCCGTGGCGCACCGCAATCCGTATCCGGCAGAGCAACTATCCGAGCCTGCCTGGAACCAGATGGTGCTCAAGACGTTGTTCATCGGCAGTACGCTGCATCCGATCGTCGGGCTGGACCGGCGCGCCAATCCCGTTCTGGCACGCATGGCGTGCAATTATGCCCACGAGCGCTGGGCGGCCGGACGGCCGATCAGTCCCGAGCTGTGGCGCTGCGTCGGGCCGCATGCCAGCGGCGAAATGCTGCGCGACCTCGGGCGCGTCCTCGAAAAGGGCACAGATCCCGAACGCAAAGCGGCGGCGCTGGCCCTGGCGAGCTCACCCGATCCGGCTGCAATCGGGCTGTTGAGGGCGTATCCTGAACTGTCGAGTGCCGTAAGCGAAAACAAAGTGAGCTGGCAGACGCTGGCCGGCGCCATCTGACCTGGTCCGATTATCTGGAGAGTAAACATGCGATTCATCGACCCGCACATTCACATGAGCGCGCGCACCACCGACGACTACGAGCGCATGGCCGCCGCCGGCATCGTCGCCCTGATCGAGCCGGCATTCTGGCTAGGCCAACCGCGCACCCAGGTCGGCAGCTACATAGACTACATGTCGAGCCTGGTCGGCTGGGAACGCTTCCGCGCCGCGCAATTCGGCATTCACCACTACTGCAC
>Ga0315276_10004201_pt1 | contig 13224 bp, 11 predicted proteins | sample YL17G05_0_MG_FD_204542 | JGI IMG/M metagenome (GOLD analysis project Ga0315276, IMG submission 204542) | Sediment microbial communities from Yellowstone Lake, YNP, Wyoming, USA - YL17G05_0 | ecosystem: Environmental > Aquatic > Freshwater > Lake > Sediment | place: USA: Wyoming | collected...
TTCACCAGTGGGATGATTGCCGCCTTCACGTTGAACGCCGCCGGACGCTCGCTGGACGATTCGAGCTGGATGTTCCCAAAGAAGCCGCGCGGGGCCCTGAACTGCAGCGTGCTCTGCGCGAGGTGGAAGAAGAAGGCGTTCCTGCCCTCGCCCTCCAGCAGGTGGTGCAGGTGCTCTCGCAACTGCCGCACGTGCCCGGCCTCCCCGTGCGCGCAGCGGAAGTCGAAGAACACGTTCACGTCCAGCAGATCCTGCGGCTTGGCCGCGGTCACGCACTCGGTGAAGTACTGCCGCCATTGCGACAGGGGCTGGCACCATTTCTGGTTGCAGGCCATGACCTCGCCCTTGCAACGCCGGTAGCCGACGAGATCCAGCCAGCCGCACACCCTTTCGCCGAGCCGCAGGAAATAGGCCTGCACCGCCTCGTTCTGTTCCGGGGCGACGTCGGCGTAGATGATGGCGTTGTCCTGATCGGTGGCCAGGGTCTGTTCCTCCCGGGCTTCGCTGCCCAGGGCCACAAAGGCGAACACGGCCGGCGGCGGCCCGAGTTCGGCCTCGGCCAACGCGATCAGCCTCACCAGGATCGCGTCCGAGACCGTCGTCATGATCCGGGTGACGCTTTCCACCCGCGCGCCACTTTCCAGCAGCGCCTTGACGAACACCGGCAACTTGGCGTGGGCGTCGCGCAACTCCTCCGGCGACCGGGCTTCCTGGATCTCGCCGAGCAAAGCGCCGATGGCGTGGCGTTGCGCGTGGAGGATCTCCGTGCCCGTGAGGATCCCCAGCGTGGCGCCGCGTTCGTCGGTCACGACCAGGTGCTGCACGCTCCGCTCCTGCATGACGCGCGCGGCCTCGAACAGCAGGGCGCGATCCTCGATGCGGACCAGCGGGGCGCTCATGATGGTGGCGATGGGCTGGGTCGCGAGTTGCTCCGCCGCCAGCACCCGGTTGCGCAAGTCCTGGTCGGTCACGATGCCGATCGGCTCCCCGGCCGGAGTCTGGACGAGGATGGCGCTGGACTTGGCCCGGGCCATGGCGGCGGCGGCCTTGTGAATCGGCGTGTCCAGGTCGCAGGTGGCCAGCGTCAGCGGCGTGGCCTTGATCGCCCGGGTGGCCAGCGGCAGCATGCTTTGCAGATCGGCCACCAGGCGGGCGAGGGTTTCCTCGGTCTTCTTGCGGGCCGCGACATCCTTCACCGTAAGGATCTGCCCCGTCTGGTCGCCGATCGTCACGGGCGCAGAGGCCAGCATCACATCTGAAACCTCGCCGTTCTTGTGGGTCATCTTCGCGCGCCGTTCCGTGGCGGGCGTGGACGGCCCAGCGTTGGAGACCGAGTCGATGATCTTCTCCAGCGGAAGCTGAGCCAGTTCCTCCTCCGTGTAGCCTGACCGGCGGAGCAGGGTCTTGTTCGCGTACACCGGGCGGTCCTGCAGCACCAGCAGGACGCCCTCCGTCGTCCCTTCGACCAGCACCCGGTACTTCTCCTCCGATGCGCGCAGCGCCATTTCCGCGCGCCAGCGCTGGCGTTCGAGGTCGAGTCCCTGTTTGCTGATGTAGGCCAGCAGTGCGGCGATGATGATCGAGATGCCAACCGCCAACTGAAGGACGCGGCGGATCATCAGGCTGATCTCGGCGCGCACGTCTTCGAGGTAGATGCCGGTTCCCACGATCCAGCCCCAGGGCGCGAAGCCCTTCACGTAGGACAGCTTGGGCACCACCCGTTTTTCGTCATCTTTCCATTGCCACAGGTAGTCCACGTAACCATCGCCCTTATCCCGGACCACCCTGGTGAACTCGACGAACAGCTTCTTCCCCGCCGGATCGGAATAATCCAGGAGGCTCTGGCCGTTCAACTCCGGGCGGTAGGGATGCATGACCATGCGCGTCTGCGTGTCGGAGATCCAGAAATAGTCCTTGCCGTCATCCCCATAACGCATGTTCTGGATGCGGGCGATGGCAGCCTGCTGGGCCGCGGCCCGTGGGAGCGCGCCCTGGAGTTCCTGTTCATGCAAGCCGGCCAGTTCGCTCCAGGCGGCCTGCGTCAACTCGCGGATCATCTCCTTCTTCCGCTCGATGATGTTCTTCTGCATCGTCGGGATGATGACCGCGAAGATCAGCCCGAAGAACAGCACGAAGGTCAGGATGGCCGGCGAGACGATGTTGACGGCGAAATGCCGCCAATGGGGCCGGGGCTGCCGCGCGGGTGAGTAGGTTGTCATGGCGCGAACGGCGGATGAGTCAGAGGCGATCGAGCACGGCACATGTCGCGTCACCTGTCTGTCCGGGTGTGGGCACGACTTCACGCGTCTGCGAGTCTAGGCTGCTTCCCGGCCGCCGTCCAAGGGTCTTCTCACCCCCGCGCCGATTCGCTGGAGCACGCCCATCGGCCCTCCTCGCAGTTCGCCCCGTCAGCCAGCGGCGCGCGCGAATCGCGCTTGCGCAAAGGCCGAGCCTGCCGCAATCTGCGCCCTCTGACAACCTCGGGAGTCCGCCCCGGAGTCCGCCATGAGCGAACGCCGCCCCCATCCACCGAAGCCGCCGCGCCGGCCCGCCTTCGCCCGGGCGCTCGACACCATCGAGCGCGTGGGGAACAGGCTGCCCGATCCCATCACCATCTTCCTGATCCTCGCGGGCGTGGTGCTGGTCGCTTCGTGGATCTGCGCGCGTCTCGGGGTCACGGTCGTGCATCCGCGCGATGGCTCGATCATCGCGGCCGTCAACCTGCTCGACCGCGAGGGGCTGCGGCGCATCTTCACCGAGGCGGTGAAGAACTTCATGGGCTTTGCACCCCTCGGCATCGTGCTGGTGGCGATGATGGGTGTGGGCGTCGCCGAGAAGACCGGGCTCATCACGCTGACGCTGCGGGCCTTCGTCACCAGCATGCCGCCCACGCTGCTCACCGCGGCCGTGATCTTCGCCGGCATGCTCGCGCACCTCGCCGCCGACGCCGGCGTCATCATCCTGCCGCCCATCGCCGCGATGCTCTTCGCCGCCGCCGGGCGCAATCCCCTGGTCGGGCTGGCGGCCGCCTTCGCCGGCGTGGGCGGCGCCTTCAGCGCGAACGTGCTGCCCTCGCCGCTCGACGTGCTGCTCATCGGGTTCACGCAGGAGGCGACCAAGGCCTCCAAGCTGCTGCCCGGCTACGAGCCGCAGGTGCTGGGCAACTACTTCTTCCTCACCGTCACCGCGCCGGTGCTCACCGTGGTCGGGACCTGGATCACGCACCGCTTCGTCGAGCCGCGGCTCGGGCCCTGGAAGCCCGCCGCCGACGCGGCGCCGGACGCGCACGCGCTCGGTGAGATCTCGCCGGCGGAGCGCCGCGGATTGCGGGCCGCGGGCCTGGCGCTGGCGCTCACCGTGGCGCTCTTCCTCGTGCTCGTGCTGCCGGCCTGGGCGCCGCTGCGCGGCCCCGGGGCGACCGTGCTGGAGCAGCTCAAGCCGTTCTTCGACAGCATCATCATCCTGATCATGCTGCTCTTCTTCATCCCCGGGCTCGCGTTCGGCATCGCCTCGGGAAAGGTCCACAACGACCGCGACGTGACGAAGATGACCGGCGAGACGCTCGCCACCATGAGCACCTACATCGTGCTCGCCTTCACCGCCGCGCAGTTCATCGCCTTCTTCAACTGGTCGAACCTCGGCGGCATCGTCGCCATCACGGGTGCGCGGTTCCTCAAGGGCATCGGCCTTGCCGGGGCTCCGCTGCTGGTGGGCCTGATCCTCTTCTCGGCGTCGCTGGACTTCTTCATCACCTCGGCCTCGGCCAAGTGGGCCATGATGGCTCCGGTGTTCGTGCCGATGTTCGCCATGCTCGGCTTCACGCCCGAGTGCACCCAGGTCGTCTTCCGCATCGGCGCGTCGGTGGTGAACATCATCACGCCCTGCTTCCCGTACCTGCCGATCCTCATCGTGGCGGCCCGGCGCTACGACCCGAAAGCCGGGGCGGGCACGCTCATCTCGATGATGCTGCCCTACTCGATCGCCTTCCTGGTGTCGTGGACCGCGCTGCTGCTGGCGTTCTACTGGCTCAACTGGCCCATCGGCCCGGGCGTGATGATGCGGCTGCCGGGGTACTGAGGCGGGGGTCGGCGTTCCCCGCGCCGCGAATCACGACCACATCCCCGATATCCCTTGCCCCGTCGTCAAGGACAGGTAGATACTCGCCGCCCCAGCAACCCGCCCCGTCATGCCCCGACGTGGAGGATCAATGCCGGCGGTGGCCTGCCTCGGACAGGATCCGTATCGCGTGCTCATGCCCACCCTCGCCTTTGTGCGCGAGGGCCCGCCGCCGGGCGTGCCCCGCCCCACCGGCATGCGGTTGCTCGACCAGGTCCGCGCCGCCATCCGCCTGCGGCACTACAGCCGTCGCACGGAGAAGGCCTACGCCGGCTGGGTCCGGCGCTTCATCCTATTCCACGAGAAGCGGCATCCAGCCGAGATGGGCAAGGCGGAAGTCACCCGCTTCCTCAGCCACCTCGCGGTCGAGGCAAGGGTCAGCGCGTCCACGCAGAACCAGGCCCTCAGCGCCCTGCTCTTTCTCTATGGCCAGGTGTTGAACCAGGAGCTCGGCTGGCTCGACGAGATCGTCCGGGCCAAACGGCCGGCGCGGCTGCCCGTGGTGCTCAGCCGTGAAGAGGTCCGGGCGTTGCTGCGCTCGCTCACTGGCGTCGAGGCCCTGATGGCAGCGCTGCTCTACGGCGCCGGTTTGCGCCTGCTCGAGTGCTGCAGCCTGCGGGTGAAGGATGTGGACTTCTCGCGCGGCGAGATCCTCGTGCGCGACGGGAAAGGGGCGCGCGACCGCGTGACCCTGCTGCCCGCTGCCGTCGCCACACCCCTCGTAGCACATCTCGGCCGCGTGCAGGCGCAGCACGAGCGGGACCTGCGCGAGGGCCTTGGCAGCGTGGAGTTGCCGCTCGCCCTCGAGCGCAAGTACCCGCGCGCCGCGTTCGAGTGGGGCTGGCAGTGGGTCTTCCCGGCCACCCGGCATTACACTGACCCCGTCTCGGGGCGCAGGCGGCGGCATCACCTGCACGAGTCCGTCCTGCAGAAGGCCGTCCGCGAAGCCGCGCTCCGGGCCCGGATCGTCAGGCCCGCCAGTTGCCATGCCCTGCGGCACTCGTTCGCGACCCACCTGTTGGAGAACGGCTACGACATTCGTACCATCCAGGAACTGCTCGGTCACAAGGACGTCAGCACGACCATGATCTACACGCACGTTCTCAATCGCGGCGGCCGCGGCGTGAGGAGCCCCCTCGATGGCGGGACGTGAGCGGGCGATGGCTGGCGGCCGACGCAAGATGGGCGCTTCTGGTCTGGGCGCGGCCCGGATGGGGCCGGGGGGTGTGTGTGGCGTGGCGTCGCCGGGCTCAGGACGGGATACACCGCCGCGCGAGACGGCGTATCCAGATACACCGCGAAACCACAGGCGGCAACCTGTTGCTGGCTGGGCGTCAATGAGGACAGCGCGGACGGTCGCCCGCGCCACACCGACCACGCCGGAGTGGATATCCGGCTACATGGAACAATCCATTTCTTGTTAGGCGGACAGGTCACACGCGACATCACTGGGCACAAATGACGCGCCCGTGCTTGGTTGCCGTATTTGCCCACGCTACGGAGGACGGGATGGCGTACGATAAGGCGCTCGCCCAACGAATCCGCGAATTGCTGGGCACCGCGCGCATCACCGAGAAGAAGATGTTCGGCGGCCTCGCGTTCCTCTCGCGCGGCCACATGTTCGTGGGAATCGTGGGAGACACTCTGATGGCACGCATTGGACCCGAGCCGTACGCTGAAGCGCTGCGCAAGCCGCACGTGCGCGAGATGGACTTCACCGGGCGGCCAATGAAGGGTTATGTGTTCGTGGACCCGCCGGGGATCGAGCGGGACGACGAACTCAAGCGGTGGATTGTCGCCAGCCGCGCGTTCGTACGATCACTGCCCGGCAAGTGATCTGCCTTGAAGGGTGCTGAAGGGCGTTGCGCCCCTATGTCACGTTCCTGAGTTGATCCGCCTTCCGAAGGCCACCACACGACGTTCCTCTCTGAGGCCATCCCAATGACTCTTGTGACCGACGCCGCCACAACTGGAACTTCACACAAGGCATCGCCACCCGTCTGGTTCTGGGTGATCGCCGTCGTCGCCCTGCTCTGGTTTCTGATGGACATCTCCATGTTCTTCATGCGCGTGCTAATGTCTGAAGAGGGCCTCAACGCAATGCCGGCCAATCAACAGCATCTGTATCGGAACATGCCGCTCTGGGTGAACATCGTATTTGCCGGCGAGGTGTTTGGCGGGGCGCTGGGCTCTGTTGGGTTGCTTATCAGGAAGAAGTGGGCGTTGCCGTTGTTCGTCGTCTCCATCCTCGGTGTGGTCAGTCAAACGTTCCACATCTGGATCCGTTCCGACGCGATCAGTGTCATGGGAGTGTTTGCGGTCGTGGCGCCGCTGGTGGCCATCCTGATAGGCGTGGGAACGATCGTCCTGACGAAATCGGCGATTGCCAAGGGCTGGCTGCGGTAGGAAGCGTAGGCATGCCGCCCAACAACAGCATGCAGCAGACGGCGCTGCGCGCCGCAGCTGATGCTTGGCGTTAGACGTCGTGAAGAGCGCGGGGGTATCGATGAACAGCATGAGGTCCTGAACATGGCCGAGGTGAAGTCTGGCGCGAATGGAACGGGCTCGGGCGATCATGCCCACTCGCAGTGGGCGTGGTGCGGGGGGAGGACCATGCAATCTCTGACGCGCTCGCGTGGCGCGACCTTGGTTTGTCTGGCACTGTCTTTATTGCTGCAGCCGGGCTGCCAGAGGCGCCAGACTCCTGTCGCGCTCGAGATGGTTCGTGGGCACATCGTGCTCGCGACCGTGAAGGTCTCCCGAACCGAAGGCTTGTTCCTTCTCGACACAGGGTCCGGCGGAACGATCGTCTGCCCTGAACTCGGCTCTCGGCTCGGACAATCCAGCAAGCGCGGTGGTGTATCGAGCTTCGGTGGCGGCGATCGAGTGCGTGAGGTGGTCCGCGTGAAGAGCAAAGACATTTGCTTCGCTGGCAGCCGATTGAAGTACCCGGAGGAAGTAAGCGTCTTGGATCTTGACTTCCTCACGAACTGGGCGGACAGGAGAGTGGCTGGCATTCTGGGTTGGGACGTCCTCCGCGAGTACGTGTGGGGCATCGACCTGCATAACGCGGTGCTTCTCGCAGGGCGTAACCTATCGCCGAAGGAGATCCTGGGCTCCTTCGGCGTTCTTGGGCCCGCCGACGCGACGCTGCCGCTGGGGGTCGGAGATCGGCCGCTCGTGACAGCTCATGTGGGAAGCAAGTCCTTGCGACTTGAACTCGACACCGGCGCGGAGCGCACAGTCCTCTCCGCGGGCGCATTCAGGCGCCTCGGCCTTGAGTTGCCGCCGAACGCCGCGCTTAGTATGACCCGGGGTGTGAACGGCGACGCGACAGGGCATCTCGCGCGCCTCGCGGAGTTTCGCTTGGGGCCGCTAGTCTGGAGTGGACTCGAGGTGATTGTGAGCGACGACACCGACTGGGGTGAGGACGAGGGCCTCTTGGGAATGGACCTTCTCTCAAACTACCTGATGGTGTTCGATGGTCCGTCTCGAACCCTGTACTTGGCGAAGCACGTCGTGGGAACGCAATGAACTGTCGTGGAAGGAGGCATGGGCGTGCCGAATACGTCCATGGCTAGAGGCACGGCGCCTAACAAAGGCATGCAGCCGACGCCGCAAGGAGGCGCGGCTGATGCCGGGCGTTAGACTTCAGCGTGAGAATCCGATATGACCGATGATCCGAGGGCGCACTGGCAAACGGTGTACCAGACCAGGTCGCCGACCGAGGCCTCCTGGTACCAGGCCGTTCCGCAGCGATCGCTGGAGTTGATCCAGGGCGCCGGCCTGCTGCCAGAGGCCGCGATTCTCGACGTTGGCGGCGGCGCGTCCACCCTCGTCGACCATCTGCTGGCGGCGGGTTTTGCGGACCTCACCGTGGTGGACATCGCACCAGCTGCCCTCGACGCGGCGAGGGCGCGGATGGGGGCGGCAGCCAGCCGAGTCCAGTGGATCGCCGCGGACATCACCGGCTGGCAGCCGGTTCGTCGATATGGCCTGTGGCACGACCGCGCGGTGTTCCACTTCCTGGTTGATCCCACGCTTCGTGCGCGGTACGTCGACGTGTTGCGAACCGCGCTGGTACCGGGCGGGCACGTGGTGATCGCCACGTTTGGGCCCGAAGGTCCCACGCGCTGCAGCGGCCTGGATGTCCGGCGATACTCGGCCGACGAGCTCAGCGCCGTGCTTGGGCCCTCGTTCCATCTCGTCGGCAGCCAGGTCGAGGAGCACATCACGCCCGCGGGCGGAACGCAGCAGTTCCTCTACGGGTGGTGGCAGGCTGAAGCCTGACGACGCCCCGGAGCGGGCGCGCGGGGGGGGCTTCAGGTCGCTGGAGACATAGTCGCCGCGCGCGCCGCTCAAGGCGAGCGTTAGGTGACGAGAGGGGCACCCAGGATGGCAACCTCAAGGACCGCGAACCCGTTTGTCGGGCGCTGGCGCATCACCGAGATGGAACTCTGGGGTCGCAAGGATCTGGATCTCGTCGTGCCGGCCTTCATCGAGTTCGACCGCGACGGCATGGGTGAGTTCAGGTTCATCGCGGTACAGGGCTGTCTTGACTGCCGGTTTAGCGAACGGAGCGGCATGCCCGCGGTTGAATTCTCGTGGGAAGGCCAGGACGATGCCGACGAGTCTCTGGGTCGCGGATGGGCTATCCTTCGCGACGGGAAACTCGAAGGTCGATGGTTCTTCCACAGGGGCGACGATTCATGGTTCCTCGCGACGAAGCTCTCTCGATCGGCAACGAAACGGCCATCGACACGGCGGGCGCGGGCTCGTCACCTAACCCGCGGTTGAATCTGTCGGTCCGACCTGGCACGGACCGCGCCAGAAACGCACGGACCGCGCCAAGTCGGTCCGCAGGTTACCTGCAGCGTTGGGCCGACCTGGCGGTGGGTGGTGATCGCGGTCTCGTCTTCGAATTGGAACCGGAGAGGCTCTAACCGATGAAGACCTTCAGCTTTGTTGTGGAACGTGACGGGGACACCGGGTTGTACGTGGGTTACGTCCCCGGGTGGCCCGGTGCCCACAGCCAAGGAGTCAGCCTGGATGAGCTCCAGCAGAATCTTCGGGAGGTCGTCGAGATGCTGCTCGAGGACGGGGATCCGAAGATCGAGTCCGAGTTCGTCGGGGTTCAGACGATCAAGGTAGCCTAGTCGTGGGGTCGCTTCCGGTCCTGAAGCCACGTGAAGTCGCGGCCCTGCTCGAAGGCCTTGGCTTCGACAGCCTGTTCGCTGGTGGACGCAAGCGACTTGCCGCCGCTGAGCGCTGGCGTTAGCTGGACAGAAGGGTCCTGAGGCCTTCGAGTTCGAGACGCTCGATGCTCTCAAGCCGCCGGCCGAGCCGGGCTACGATCCGGCCGTGGACCTGCGGATGCTCGAGCAGTTGTGGCTCGAGAAGCTCGGCCCGCCGGGCGAACGGGGCTACCGCTAGCGTCGCGAGAAGCCGACGGGGATGCGGAGGTCACGGTCCTCACACGCTGGGATCCGCCGGCGAGCGAGTACCTGCGCGTGGCTGGACGACTGCGGCGGTATCCGCACCCAGCCTCCCGCCCCCTGCAGGTCATTGGCCGGCTTGTGGGTTCCTCGCCGGGCACCCGTGCTGGGTCCGCTTCGACCGAATGAATTTCGGTGGCCGGCCCCCCTCCGCGAATTGTCCCCGGGTCGCCCGAAGCCTTAGAGTCCCCCGCACTTGAGTCCGAGCGGGGCGCGGTGGCTCCGCTCGCCCGGCAGCGACGGGCGGACGACTGACAGGGGAGGCTTGCGACATGGCCAGGAAGTTCAAGATCGCGTGGTTGCCCGGCGACGGCGTCGGCATCGAGGTGATGGAAGCGGCGAAGCTCGTGCTCGACAGGGTCGGTCTCGACGCCGAGTACATCCACGGCGACATCGGCTGGGAGTTCTGGTGCAAGGAGGGCGACGCCTTCCCGGCGCGCACGATCGAGTTGCTCAAGAACGTGGACGCCGCGATGTTCGGCGCCATCACCTCGAAGCCGGTGAAGGCGGCCGAGAAGGAGCTGGTGCCGGCGCTGCAGGGCAAGAACATGGTCTATCGCTCGCCGATCGTGCGCATGCGTCAGCTCTTCGACCTCTACGTCTGCCTGCGGCCCTGCAAGGCCTACGCGCAGAACCCACTCAACTTCAAGGAGGGCATCGACCTCGTCGTCTTCCGCGAGAACACCGAGGACCTCTACGCGGGCGTCGAGTTCAACACGGTGCCCGACCAGCTGCGCGACACGCTCACGGAGCTCTCGCCGCCGTTCAAGGCGTTCAAGGACCTGCCGGGCGACCAGTACGCGATCTCCTGCAAGATCAACACGAAGGCGGGCTCGGAGCGCATCGTCCGCGCGGCCTTCGAGTTCGCGCAGAAGTTCGGGCGCAAGAAGGTCACGGTGGTGCACAAGGCGAACGTGGTGCGCGCCACCGACGGGCTGTTCCTCGAGATGGCGAAGCAGGTGGCGAAGGACTTCCCCGGGATCGCCATGGACGACGCCAACATCGACGCGATGACGATGTGGCTGCTCAAGAACCCGTTCAACTACGACGTGCTGGTGGCGCCGAACCTCTATGGCGACATCATCTCGGACCTGTGCGCGCAGATGGTGGGCGGGCTCGGGTTCGGCTGCTCGGGCAACATCGGCCAGAAGCTCGCGGTGTTCGAGCCCACGCACGGCTCGGCGCCCAAGTACGCGGGGCAGTACAAGGTCAACCCGATCGCCACGATCCTGGCGGCCAAGATGATGCTCGACTGGCTCGGCCTGACGGACGCCGGCACGCGCGTCGAGAAGGCGGTTGCCGAGGTGGTGCGCGAGGGCAGGGTGCGCACCTACGACATGGGCGGCGCGGCGAAGACGCTGGAGATGGCGGAAGCCATCGCGGCGAAGCTCTAGGGGCGCCCGGAGACCGTGATGCGCAACGTCATCCACGAGGTGGGCCCGCGGGACGGGCTGCAGATGGAGAAGCAGGTCGTCCCGCTCGAGACGAAAGAGGGTTGGATCCGCCGGGTGATGGACGCCGGCGTGGACATCGTCCAGGTGGGCTCGTTCGTCCACCCGGAGAAGGTCCCGCAGATGGCCGACACCGACGAGCTCTTCCGGCGGCTCACGGCGGGCAAGACCTCGGCGACCGTACTCTCAGGCCTGGTGCTGAACGAGAAGGGGCTCGATCGCGGGCTCGCCTGCGGGGTCGAGATGTTCTGCCTGGGCGCCTCGGCGAGCGAGACCCACAGCCGGAAGAACACGGGCATGGGCACGGACGAAGCGACGCGGCGCATCATCGGCGCGGCGAAGCAGGCCGTGGCGGCGGGCAAGAAGGTGCAGGTCTCGGTGCAGTCGGCCTTCGGCTGCGGGTTCGAGGGCCCGGTCCCCGAGGAGCGCGTGCTCGGCATGGTGAGGGCCTACCTGGAAGCGGGGCTCAGGAGCATCAGCCTGGCCGACACGGCCGGGCACGCCGATCCGGCGCAGGTCGAGCGGTTGTTCGGCGCGGTGTTCGGCCTCGACCCCGCGATCGAGTGCACCTGCCATTTCCACAACACCTACGGTCTCGGCATGGCCAACCTCTTCGCGGCCCGGCGCGCGGGCGTGACGTCGTTCGAGACCTCCTTTGCGGGCCTCGGGGGCTGCCCCTTCACCAAGGTGGCGGCCGGCAACGTGGCGACGGAGGATCTCGTCCACGTCCTGCACCGGCAGGGCTTCCGCCCGGACGTGGACCTCGACCAGTTGATCGCGGTCGCGCGCGACGTGGCGGCGCATCTCGGACGTGACATGCAGGGCTACGTCCACCGGACGGGGCCCATCGCGACGAAGGAGCCTTCATGAGCCACAGCATCCTCTCCGGAGTGCGGGTCCTCGACCTGACGAACGTGCTGGCGGGGCCGTTCTGCACGCTGCACCTGGCGCTGCTCGGCGCCGAGGTCATCAAGATCGAGAACCCGAAGGACGGCGACCTGGCCCGCAAGCTCGGCATCGTGCCCGGGCTCAACGAGCAGCTGATGGGCACCAGCTTCCTGGCCCAGAACGCCAACAAGAAGTCGGTGACGCTCAACACCAAGTCGCCCGAGGGCAAGGAGATCTTCAAGCAGCTGGTGAAGGACGCGGACGTGGTGGTGGAGAACTTCCGCCCGGACGTCATGGGCCGGCTCGGGCTCGGCTACGACGTGCTCAAGGCGATCAACCCGCGGCTGGTCTACTGCGCCATCTCGGGCTTCGGGCAGACCGGGCCGGACGCGTTCAAGCCGGCCTACGACCAGATCATCCAGGGCCTGAGCGGCGAGATGGCGGTCAACGGCGACGAGCGCCTGAACCCGCTGCGCGCCGGCTTCCCGGTGTGCGACACGGTGGGCGGGCTCAACGCGGCCTTCGCCGTGATGGCGGCCCTGTACCACCGCGAGCGGTCGGGCGAGGGGCAGTTCATCGACGTCGCGATGCTCGATTCCATCATGCCGCTCATGGGCTGGGTCGCGGCGAACCTGCTGATCGGCAAGCAGCAGCCGGTGCTCATGGGCAACGACAACTTCACCGCGGCGCCGTCCGGCGTGTTCCGGACGAAGGACGGCTACATCAACATCGCAGCGAACAAGCAGGAGCAGTGGGAGTCGGTCTGCGACGTGCTCGGCGTGCTGGAGCTCAAGACCGACGAGCGCTTCCAGAAGCGCGACATCCGCAAGCAGAACCGCAAGCAGTTGACGCCGCTGCTCGAGGTGAAGCTCGCCGAGCGCGGCACGAAGGAGTGGGTGGACCTGCTCAACGCGAGGGACGTCCCGAGCGGGGAGATCCTGAGCCTCGAGGAGGCGCTCCGGCAGCCGCAGATCCAGCACCGCGGCACGCTCAAGCAGGTGCCCGCGGAGGGGCTCGGCACGCTGCCGCTCTTCGGGCTGACCGCGAAGTTCGAGAAGACCCCGGGCGACATCACGGCCCCGCCGCCGCGCCTCTCCGCGCACACCGCGGAGGTGCTGGCGGGCGTCGGGGTGACGCCGGAGGAGCTGGCAGCACTCAAGTCGAAGGGCATCGTCTGACACGGCCGCCAGCCCGGCCTGTTCATGAACCGCGTCGCGAGAATGCGAGATGATCGTGGGATGCAAGGTCGTGTGGCTGGCCGCGACGCAGTCGGG
>Ga0315276_10004202_pt1 | contig 13223 bp, 6 predicted proteins | sample YL17G05_0_MG_FD_204542 | JGI IMG/M metagenome (GOLD analysis project Ga0315276, IMG submission 204542) | Sediment microbial communities from Yellowstone Lake, YNP, Wyoming, USA - YL17G05_0 | ecosystem: Environmental > Aquatic > Freshwater > Lake > Sediment | place: USA: Wyoming | collected...
CCGACGACGACGTCAGGGACAGGGCCGCCAGAACTAATTGTACCGTCCCCTGCGGCAGGGTCAAGCGACGCGCCTCCCGGCCGTCCTCCTGCCCCCTTGATAGTCCTGGGGGCCCCGGACTAGCCAGGACCCCCAGGTCAAGAATACCTAACGGTTACTGCCTTACCTTACGGCAGGCGGGTCTGCCTTACGGCAGGTATCCGCCATCACCGGTGCCCGGCGGTACGACCGTCGGTCCTGTTGGGCCTACCGGCGGCGGTGGTGGTGGTGCTACCGGCAGGGCGCAGTCGATGCGGATGTTGCCCTCCAGCACGACGTCGCCCGAGGAGTCTTCCACGGTGACCAGCACGACTACGCCGGCGGATACACCGGAGAGCGGCGTGATCTTGCTGGTGGCGGCGCCGGCGCCGGCTGCCGTATCGGCTGTGATCGGGTCGGCGATGCCGAGCGCGACCACCTCGAAGCGGACCTCGGTGCCGTCCACGACCTTGTTGCCCTCGCTGTCGACCAGGGCGGCGCTGACAGTCGAGCTGTTCACGCCGTCGCAGGTGATGCTGGCGGGGCTGGCGGTCAGGGTCATGGCGTCGGGGGCGCCGATAACGGTAACGTCGACTTCGGCGTCGCCAGCAAGCGCGTTGTCGGCGGTGATGGTGGCCGTGCCGACCTCATCGCCGCAGAACAGGTTCGCTGCCACCGTGCCCGATTCCAGGGCCCAGGTGATCGACTTGGCCAGGTTCAGGTTGGCCACGTCGGTGTCGTCGGACGACCAGTCCACGTAGATGCCGGCCAGCTCGGTACCGTCATCGTCGGTTACCGTGGCGAGTAGGCCGTTCTTCTCCGGCTCGGCAGCCCCGTCCGTGAAGACGCTCGAGTCGAGAGGGGTCAGGTGGGGCTCATCCGCGCAGTCGCCGTCGTCAATGCCCTCCTGCACGGTGCCGTCGGGGAAGAGCGCCAGGGTGATGTCGTCGGGGTCGCCGACGACCACGTAGTCGTAGATGACGTCGACGCCGCCCTGGGTGGCGACGAGCTCGGCGTCTCCGCGGTCGGCGACCGCGTTGCCCAGGAGTCGGTCGACGACAATCTTGTCACCCTTAACGCCGTCGTCGTCGCAATCCTCGTCGGCCCAGGGGCAGGAGACGTTCGAGGCGCCGCCGTCCCCCCAGACACCCTCGTCGGCCTCCAGCGTGAGGACGCCGTCGTTCGTGACGAACGCCAGCACCCAGAGCCCGCCCACGTTCGCGACGGTTGAGTTCTCACCGAGTTGGGCGCCGCTGAGGTCGTCCAGGTCCTGGAACAGGGCCGGGTCGTTGAAGCCCTCGGCGCAGCCGTCGTCGGCTACAGTGTCGGCGTCGTCGTCAACCCCGTCGCCGCAATGGTTTGTGCTCGCCTCGCTGGCTGCCCCTACTGTGGCGCTAACGTCGGCGCCCAAGACACGGGCCAGGGCGTTCAGCCATTCCGGGTCATCCAGGTCCTGACAGGCAGCGGCGCCAAGGGCCGCGTCGGCGGCGTCATAGACACCGCCGTCGTCGTCCCAGTCGCCTTCCAGCACGGATGTCGTCAGCGCGATGCAGACTTTGGGGCTGAAGGTTATGACGTCTTCGGGCTTGGCCTGGGCGTCATTGCTGCGGACGGCCGTCCCGGTCACGCCCAGCACCAGCGCCACGGCCACTAGTCCGGCTAATACTACAAACTTCTTCATTCAGGAATCCTCCTTAGTTTCGTTGCTTCCAAAGTTGCTTCTGTAGTTGTTTCTGTTCGTCTTCATCTCTGCTTGTCCCGATACGTTTGCGTTCGCTTCTGCGTCGCCCTCGGCCGAGACTATCGACGACGCCGAAGGCAAAGCGTCAGCGCAGCGGAACTCTTTTCGTCCTTGCACCTCCTTTTCTGCTTGGCCGCCTCCCTGCGGGATCCTTCCGGCGAGCAGGCCCGCGGCAAAGCGGACGCAGCTATAACCATACGCGTCCGCACGCAAACCTGCGCTAGTTGTTATAACGCCTGCCGGGGAAAAAGGTTAACGCCTGTTCCGCGAAATTGTCTAGACAGGCGCCCTTTGCAGAGTCCCCCTCCTGACCATGGGAGGGGGACTGATCTTCAAGGCCATGCTGTGCGTGGCGGTTGCCCGGAGGGCGCGCCGTTGTTGCGGCGGGATATGAAGTACCGCCCGAGGGAACTCCCTCGGGCGGTACACTATCTTCTCTAGCTCAGGTCCGGCTCTGGCTGAACCAGACCATCAGTAGCATCGTTCTCCTTTCCTAATTCTCCCCTGTAGCCCCTCCAGGACATGTGGCGGGCTTCAGCATTGACGAGTTCTTGGCCGCTAACAGAACGTCGACACTGTTGCAGGCGCCGCAGGACTTGTTTATGTCGAATAGGGGGTCGGAGTCGGTGGGTGGGCCCCCGGCCATGCAGCGCGCGGCGAATAGCAGGACGTCGACGCTGTTGGCAGAGCGGTTGCCGTTTACGTCGGTCATCTCTATCCAGTCCTCGCAGCCGTCGCCGTCGGTGTCCTTGTTGGCGATTCCTGTGGCCCAGCCGAACGCCTCGACCTTATCTTCGATCTCCTCCGGGGCCGCCGCTCCAGTGCCCGTGCCGTTGTCGGAGTCCGCGTCGGTGTTGCCGCACAGGAAGCCGTCGCCGTCGATGTCCATCTCGGCGTCATTATGGACACCGTCGTACTCGCTGTCCCAGGTGGTAGAAGCGCCGTACGTGCCCGCTAGCGGCAGGTTGTGGTGGCAACCCCTGTAGTATTTCTGCTGGATGGCTGCTGTCCACGTCGGTTTGCTGACGGCGCTCATGGGGTCCTTCTTGTAGATTACCTCTGCGCCGTCGTTGATACAGTCGCCGTCAGAGTCAATCTTAAGCGGGTCGCTGAGGGCGGTCGCCACCTCGTAGGTATCTGGGAGCGCGTCGTTGTCGTCGTCGGAGTCGCAGGCGTCGCCCATCTTGTCCTGGTTGGGGGTGCTTGCGTAGAGGCCGGCGATCCCGGTCCCGTTGAGGCGGCGCAGGCCGTCGTTGTTGGCCTGGGTTGGGTTGGCGCTGCCGGGACAGTTGTCGTAGAGAACGTTGGCGTTCTGGTATGTGGGCACCGGCGCGTCTTTGTATCCGTCGCCGTCGGTGTCCGGGTTGAGCGGGTTGCTTTGCTGGAACATCTCCACGAAGTCCTTGGCGCCGTCGCTGTCGGAGTCGTTCATTAGCGGGTTGGAGCCCCAGGCCCTCTCGACGCCGTCCACCAGACCGTCGCAGTCCCGATCTTTAGCCATGCTGTAGATAACGATGTTGGGGTCCTCGCTGTAGGGCAACTGGGCACACGTGCCGCCGATCGCGGGCAAGTCCACGGGGTGGCCGGGCTGAGCCTTGGCCGCGGCCGTCGCGCAGTCGCCGTCGGGGTCAAGTGCGGCGATCCCGCCTAGCTGTCCGAGATCCCAGTCGTCCCAGCTCTCCACCTCGTCGATGTAGCCGTTCCCGTCGTCGTTGCACGGTACGGTGTTGAGCTCGTCCTTGAAGCAGCCGTCGATGTCCATCCAGAAGCACTGGAGGTCAACTAGGCGCTCGACGTAGCCGACGTCGGACACGATGCTGGGCGGGCTCTTGTAGGACTTCTGGTTCTCCCCAGCTATCTGAAGTGAGGAGATGCCAACGCTCTGGAAGGCCGTCCAGCGCGCGTAGAGGCCGTTGGCGTCCTCTATCCCGTCCGGGGCCCTCGCAGCAGCGCCGCACCAGACCTTGATTACGCTGCGGGCGGCGTTGTCGCTGGCCTTCACCTCGCCCAGGCCCGAGCCCACGGGCGCGTCGATGCCCTTGAGGACTACCGAGTAGAGGCCGGGCACCGTGTTCAAAGGACACGTGACGTCCAAGTCAGCGATGACGTCGCTCTGTCCCTGCGGCTCGCTGACAACGTAGGTGATGCACGCGAGGTTGCCCACAGGGCAGTTAACGACGCCGCCAACCGGGGCGGGAGTCCCACCTTGGTCTACGGTGACCGACGTCTTGTCCCAGGCGACGATAAGGTCGAGGCCGAGCACGCCGTCGACGTCAGAGACCTCGGCGTCCAGCCACTCGCGGCCGTCTACAGTCGCGATGTGGTGGTTGGCCTTGAGCTCGTCGATGGTAACCGTGATCGTCTGGCCATTGGCAAGCTGCAGGTGGTCCTTGACCGACTCGAAATCTGGGGTGGGGGGGTCGAGGTCGGAGACCTCCGTCGCCTTGAGCCAGATGACCTCCTTGTCCACCAGGGTGGTGGCGTCGGTGCCGCAGATCACCTTCGTGACAAAGACGCCCACGTTGTCGTCGGCGTAGATGTCCTTGGTGCCGGGCACAACGGGCCAGAGGATGTTCTTGATCACTACCAGGCTCCAGCCTGGCGTCAGGCACGTGATGGTGAGAGGGTTGCTCACCGGGGTCGAGGAGGCCGCCGCCAGGGCTGCCGGCGGGTCTTCCTCGGAAGTGACACCCACGGCCCACTCCGCCTTCACGACGGCGGCATCGGTGACCTCTGCGTCCCAGCGCAATACGAAGGTGCCGACGTTGGGGCCGTTGTTAACCAGGACCTCGTTCACCGTCTTGATCGCGGTCCCGGTGGAGGTCAGCGTGACGGTGTTGTCGGTCCATACGCCGTTGATGGCCGCGTCGGCGCAGTTGCTGCCGGTGCAGGGGCCATCGGCGTCGCCCTTAAGTTGGGGGGCGCGGTATAGGCTCGTGATGGAAGTGCTGCTCTGGGGGCTGTCCAGGCAGGTATCGGAGAGAGGTACAACTGGGTCTCCGCCTAGCTTTGTGGTCGCCGTGAAAGCACTTCCGTTTGGCGCGAAAGGCACGTTGGTGTAGACCGTGTTCAGAACGCTTGTGGTCGGGTTTGCAATTCCGCCCATCAGACAAATGTTGTCGATCACGGCCGAGTGGCGCGCCAGCCAGGAGTACGGGGGCACAAGCGACTTGAGGAACTCAGGGTTGGTGCCCTCTACCGCCGTCGTCGACTCAGCCCAGATGAGGGGGTGGATCGACCCGTCGCATGGCTTCTGCTGCAGAATGTCCGAGTCGCCGGGGGCGGGGGGGGCGACGGAGACGGCGGAGTCGCACAGGGCGTCCACGTAGGAGTACACGGTACCGAGCGGGAGGCCCGTCGTCATCTTCTTGTCGACTTCGAGCCCGAAGCCCGGTCCCGAGTAGATCCAGGGCAGCGTGGTACGTGAGCCGCGCTGGATGTTCGTGATCGTGTAGTTGTCGATGTCGACTAACCCTAGCGTGGTGTCGGCGAATCCTCCACTGGCATCTGCCAGGAAGGGCTGAACCGGGTGTGGCCAGGGCGGGATCTGGGCCTTGCTGGTGCCCACGTCTCGTAGCACTCCCACCAGCGCGAGTGTTACGCTTAACATTAGCACTGCCAATAAGACGAACTTCGGTTTCATGAACCTCCTCCTTCGATACGGATTGTCGTAGTGGCCTGGCCGCCAAACAACAAAAGCCAACCCGCGGGTCGGCATCCTTTCCGAGAGACCATAAAGCAGCCTTGCTAGGACTGTGCGCAGCCCCGCCCTCTGCCACAGCCCCGATCACGCTCCGGAATCGGCTTAGCGTTGAGTAGCCAAACACTCTTCCCTGTGGCAGATATTATACTCCTGACGCCAGAATGTCAAGTGTTGGGGAGGCTATTGCCCGTTTTTCTGCGAATGCACGCCGTATAGCCGGTGCCCCTCCCGTGGCCACGGGAGGGGCACCGATATTCAAAGCTATGTTGCGTGTGCTGGTTGCCTAGAGTGCCCGTCGCCGCAGGGCCAGGCCGCCGGCCAGGAGGGCGACGCCGAGGCCCAGAGGCAGGGCCAGCCACCAGGATGTTGCTTCACTGCCGCTCGAATAGCCGCCATCGCCTGTCGCTGGCGGTGAGATAGCGGGCGCTGTCGGTGCAACAGGTACAGCGGGCGCGGCCGCGGACTCCGTGCACTGGACCAGCAAGCTCCCCTCCAATTGTACCTCGGTTAGCGGCAGCTCCTCCTCAGCGACATTCCTCCAAGTAATCGGCTTGTCATGTACCTCCAATTCACTCAGGAGATCCGGCTCAATCAAGTCCTTGAAATCCTGAAGCAGGTATTCCCAGTCAATCGGTTCCAGCGCCATTGTTGCCCTCACCGCCACGCCCTTGACCACTCCGGAGAGGGGGGTCAGCGCCGTGGTGGCGGCGCCGCTGACCGACTTGGCCTCGATCGGCGATACGATGCCCAGCGCTTTCGCGCTGAAGCGCACCGTCGTGCCATCGATGGCGGGCTTGTCCGCGGCGTCGGTCAGGGCGGCGGCGACGTTGGAGCTAGCGGTGCCGTCGCAGACGAGGCTGCCGGGGGTGGCGGTCAGCACCATGTCCGTTGGTAGGCCCTGTATGGTGACCTCCACCTCCTGGTCCTTCCCGACGTTGGCGAAGCCGTCCAGCCCTGGCCCTAGCTCGGCAGCGCCATCAGTTATCGCCGCCGTCAGGGTTATCGTTCCCGGGTCGACTGTACCGCAGAGGGTGTTGGGAGCCCCAATGCCAAGAGAACTCATGTCGACGGTGGGTGTCAGAGGTTTGGCCATTGTCGCCTTGTTCTCGTCGTCGGTCTTGAATGCGACCAAGCCGCCGGTTACCGGGGTGCCGTCGTCGTCGGTCAGGACCGCTTGAATGATGGTTGTACCAGGGGCGCTCAGGTAATCAACGAACTCAGACACCTTGGTCATCACCTTACACACGGCGGCGCCGTCCTGAATTGTTGTCTCCATGACCTTGAGCTGGATATTGTGGGGCTCACCTACGATCGTGTACTCCTCCTCCATCTCCTGCAGGCCCTGCCGCACCCTGACGGTGGCGGGCCCGCGGTCGGGGTCGGCGCCGGGCTTGAGCTTTGCGATCACGATGCCGTCTTCCTCGGTGGCGGCATTCCCATCGCAGTCCGGATCCACGAAGTCATATCCCACCCCGGGGCCGCAAGAGGCGGTCGCGGTTCCACTCGCTTCGAACACACCCTCGTCGGCGTAGAACGTTACCGGATCGTCATTGGTAACGAAAGCCAGGAAATACATGACGCCGTCTTTATCATGTAGATGGCCGAGGTCCTTGTCAACGGGCAAGAAGTCCTCCGGCTGAGGGTTTTCGTCCGTGGGAACCTCCAGCACAGTCGCCAGGTCTCGCAGGTTACCCGTGCCGGTAAGTGTGTTGCACCTGCTCAGACCAATAGCGCCGTCATCGGGGTCTACCTTCGTGTCCCCGTTCCAGTCTCCGGCGGTGGAGGTCAGAGCTAGGCAGAGGGTGTTGGTGATAGTGATTACAGCGGTAGGTTTGGCCTCCACTGCCGGCGGTCGCATGCTCCCGCCCAGCAGCAGGAGAGCCAACGCCGGGATTACCAAGACTAGTGCTACCTTTGTCCATTTCACGGCTCGCATCCCCCTTTGCTCAAATCCTACGGTGCCGGGGACTCCGTTTTCTGCGCTGCTGCTTTCCCGGGTTGCCCGGCCTTGCTTTGGTCCGGCCGCACCGGGAAGGCTATCGCCGAACCAGCAGCCCCGAACCGAGGTCTATAGCCGTCCCTGACTGTTAAGGGTAGGGAGAACGGCGAAGGCGCTGCTCTCCGCTAACCTGGATTCCCTACCGATGCCCGGCCCGGCGGAGGTAAAGACCGCCAAGCGAGGCGGAGACTGCGCCGGCCGCAGCCAGCAACCATACCGCTGTGCTCGCCCAAGGGGTGCCGTCGGGGCCACTGCCGGTGCCGGGCGGCACTACCTGGGGCATTGTCCCGCCGCTCGGTGGTGGTGGTGGCGGTGGCGGTGGTGGCGGTGGCGGCCCCCCGGGCTCTGTGGGCACCGGTGTGCCGGTGGGCGCTGGCGTCGGCGTCTTGGTCCACGCCTTGGGCGTAGGTGTCGAGGTAGCGCAGACGGGTTGTCCTTGCAGGCCGCACGAGGGCGTGCCCGTAGCCGTCGGCGTGGCCGTTGGCGTGGCGGTGGAAGCCGGCGCCGCTCCCTGCTTTACCACGTCGGCGGATACCGACTCCGGCTCAAACTCGCCGGCCTCGACGCCAGACCAGACGTTGCCTGTCGTAACGATGGTGTCGGTTCCCCCGCCGATGGCCGTGAACGACACTATCGCCAGGGGGAAGGGAGACAGCCCGCCCGAGGTGTAGGGGCCGGTCGTGGTCAGGCAGTCCGCTTTCGCCTGACCGGCGCTACACGTTGGCTGGATCAAGCCAAAGCCGGAGCAGTCCCAGCCGCCGGAGCCCAGGTTGGGCGTGGTCGGGACATGACCGGTGCCCAGCGTGCTACCCGCGTTGACGTCGGGGTTATCGTCCAGGCACTTGTCGCCCGCCGCGCAGTTTGGGTTTGTCTTGCACTGGTTCAGGAGCGGGTCGTAGTTGAGGAAGAAAGTGAACACGTTGACATCGTCTGGGTTCACCCCCCCCGCATCCCTGGGCTCGTTCACCGTGCAGACCGCTACCTGGTGGTCGGCGCCGACGGCCACGGTGTTCAAGGCGTCGATTGGGTGACACGGGGCGGTGCCGTTCCAGGGGATCGCGTCGATCACGAACGCGAACCCCTGGGCGTGGGCTACTTCTTGCGGCCCAGTTTGCATCAGACGGGCGCCGAACAGCCCTACAGCCAGGATCGTTGCACCGACGACCAGCACTACTGTTGCTAGCAACGAACGCTTCATCTAACTCTTACCTCCTGGCAGACTTGTGTGTCTTCACGGGCATCCCTCCCTGCCTCGAGGGGCCGCGTGCCCCGGCTTGTGAGAGTCCAACCTGCTTGATGGGACAACACATGCTCAGAGCAGTCTAGACGGACGCCCTACGAATGCGCAAGACACTTAAAGGTTGACTTGGGCGCGCAGATCATACCAACGCTCTTACGTATAACGCATCGGAAGGCGCTAAGTCAACAGTACGGCAAAAAAAGTCTCTCCCGGTCTTTCGGACGTATCCGCTGAGCGCTTGTTGGGCAAGAAAGGCGGCGAGCCTAGAGAGGCTCGCCGCCTTGGTTACGTGCTATGTCCGTTGGCTAGCGTGTCGCGCGGCGGAGGTAGAGCCCTCCCGCCGCTGCCCCTGCGATGCCGGCGGCGAGCCAGACGGCCCAGGGCGTACCGCTGTCGGTCGGTCCGCTACCGGTAGTGGGAGCGACGATCTCAGGGCCCACGCCGCCGGATGGGGTAGCCGTGGGTGGCGGTGGTGGCGGCGGCACAGTGGGCGGCACTGGCGTAGCCGTCGGCGGCGCCGGCGTGGGTGTGCGCGTCGCGCGCTTGTGGGTTTCGCCCGATTGCTTGATATCGGTCGCGCCGAGGCAGGTCATCCCGACCCCGCCGGCATCATTGTATTGGCAATGGGCGATCGGCGCCCCCGCGTCGTTGTAGACGACCAGCCAGTCGATTCCGACGTTGTCCGTGCCGGCGGCGATGACGTCGAGGTTGAGGACGGCCAGTGCGCCCTCTTTGATGGTGCCGTCGCCCTCGCAGTTGATGGTGGCACGCCCGCTTGGACCGGGTACGGTGGACAGCCCGTCGCCCGCGCCCTGAGGAGGTTGGTGGCACATTGGCTGGCCGTGGCCTTCCAGGTGGCAGTCCCAGTCCTCACCGAGTCCGGCGTTGGCGTCGGGGTTGTCGTTCAGACACGGGCCCTCGGTGCAGTTTGTCTCGGTGCAGCTGTCCAGAGTGTCGTAATAGCTTATGGTCAGGTCGAACCCACCAACGTCATCCGGCATGTTCTCTACGCAGACGGCGAGTTGGTGGGAGTCGCCCACGATCTCGGTGGTCTCGTCATCGATGACTTTGCAGGGGCCACCGCCGTTGCTGATGTTCTTGTCGATGTAGGCCCGGGGCGCGGGCGTGGACGTGGGGCTTGGTTCGACGTCGCCGATTGCGGCGGCCGGCTGGGCGAACGTCCCAGGGCGCGACAAAGCACCGGGGCGGGCGACGGCCAGCACAACGGCAACGGTGACGGCAGACAAGGCCAGCAGGGTCAAGAGCCAGCGTGACATTTTTTCACCTCCCTGTGAAGGCTGAGCAGGCCGAGGGCGGCCGGCGGTAGCCGGGCCTGCGCTAACAGTAGGATCAGTGGACACGATACTGCACGTTGGGGGAGCTGGCAAGCCCTGCGAAGGCTGGCGGCGTCGAAAAAAGGGCCTCCCTGGCAGGGGGATCCCGACGCCGGCGTCGAGGTCGCTTGGTGCGCGGTTGGGAGCGGAAGCTAAGGGAAAGAAAGGCGGCGAGCCTGTGCCGGCTCGCCGCCTTGGTTACGTGCTATGTCCGTTTGTTAGCGTGCCTTCTTGGCGTAGCGGAAGTAGAACCCTCCCGCCGCTGCCGCTCCGGCGATGCCGGCGGCGAGCCAGATCGCCCAGGTGAAGCCGCCGACCGGGGAGCCGCTACCGGTAGTGGGAGCGATGATCTCGGGCCCCACGCCGCCGAGCGGGGTAGCCGTGGGTGGCGGTGGTGGTGGCACAGTGGGCGGCACTGGTGTGGCCGTCTCCGTCGGCGCCGGCGTTGGCGTCTTGGTCTCGCGCTTGTGTGTCTCCTCCTCAGGCGTCGGCGTGATGGTAGGAGTTCTTGTTGCCGTGGGCGTGTTTGTTGCCGTGGGCGTCGGCGTGGACACCACCTTGGTGTCCGTGGCGCCGTCGCAGTCCATGGGAAGAGCGGCGCCGACGATCCCCTGCGGAGCCGTCGGCGGGAGGCACTGAGCGATGATAGCCTCGTCGCCCCAAATCTGCAGGCTATAGATCTCGACGTCGTCTTCGCCGGCGGCGGCGACGTCCAGAGTAAGGACCGCCAGCGCGCCCGCCCTCAGAGTCGTGCTGGAGCCCAGGTCGGCGTGACAGCTTATCCACGCCTTTCCTGCGTGGGGGCCATGGGTACCCTCACTATTCAGGTTGCACGTCGGCTCGTCCACATCCCCCTCAGCGGTGCAATCCCAGTCGTCGCCCAGGCTGACGCCGCCCCATTCGATCATATCGCCGTCGTTGGCGTCGGGGTTGTCGTCCAGGCAGGCGGTGTCCACCGGGCACGCTATTTCGTTGTCGCCGCAGGTGTCGAGCAAGTCGTTGTAGCTTATCGTCAGGTCGAATTCGCTGACATCCTCCGGCAGGTACTCCACGCAGACCGCGAGCTGGTGGGTGTCGCCCACGATCTCGATGCTAGTGGCATCGACGAAGTCGGGGTCACACCAGCCGTCGCCGTTCTCGACCTTGTCGATGTAGGCGTGTGGCAGAACCTCCGTGGTCTCCTCCGAGGCCGTGTCGTTTGCGGGATTCAAGTCGGGCAGGAGAGCGGAGGAGACGCTGGCGGTGGTTTCGTGAATGCCCTCAGTCAGAGCCGTGGCCATGATGGTGCAGTCCGTCTCGTCGCCATCGTCCATGGCGCCGAGGTCGCAGGTGAGGGTCTCCGGCGGGCCGGCGGCGTAGACGCAGGTGCAATCGGCGCTGTCTGCAACGTAGAGCTTCTCGGCCGGCAGGGTGAATACCAGCTCCACGCCGGTGGTAAGGTTGGGGCCGTTGTTGGTCACGGTGGCGGTGTAGACAACGTTCTCGCCCACCACCACAGGGTCGAGGTCATCGGCGAGGGTGACCCCCATGTCGGCGTTGGGTTGTGGTGTAGGCGTGATTGTAGGCGTGAACACCGGCGTTAGCGTAAGGGTGGGCGATGGCGTAGGGGTGATGTCCTTCCATACGTCGGCGGATACCGACACTGGCGCAAACTCGCCGGCATCGACGCCAGACCAGACGTTGCCTGACGTAACGATGGTGTCAACTCCTTGACCGATGGCCGTGAACGAGACTATCGCCAGGGGGAAGGGAGACAGCCCGCCCGAGGTGTAGGGGCCGGCCGCGCTCAGGCAGTCCGCTTTCGCCTGACCGGCGCTACACGTTGGCTGGATCAAGCCAAAGCCGGAGCAGTCCCAGCCGGTGCCCAGGTTGGGCGTGGTCGGTGAGTGGCCGGTGCCCAGCGTGCTACCCGCGTTGACGTCGGGGTTGTCGTCCAGGCACTTGTCGCCCGCCGCGCAGGCTGGGTTCGTCTTGCACTGGTTCAGGGCCGGGTCCCAGTTGAGGAAGAAAGTGAACACGCTGACGTTGTCTATGTTCACCCCCCCATTATCCAAGGGCTCGTTCACCGTGCAGACCGCTACTTCGTGGTCGGCGCCGGCGTTTACAATGTGCGTGGCGTCGATTGAGGCACACGGGTTAGCGCCGTTCCAGGGGTTCGCGTCGATCGCGAACGCGAACTCACCATTCGCGTACACGGAGGATTTGTGGTCACCTGAGCCGCCGGGCCGCAGAACGGCCAGCATGACGGCAACGACAACTGCTGATAAGGCCAACAGGGCCCAAAACCATCGTTTCATGCTGTTACCTCCTTAGGGTGCACGCTCACTCGTCGATCTCCCTGCGCACCTCATCCTCTGCACGCGCAACGAGTCAATGTTGCCGCACATGATACACCACTGGCCGAGGATGTGCAATCCTCGGCCAGCGCTTGCCGCCGCCCGCTTGGGTCGCTTGCGGCTCAGAATCCTCTATATGGGGGGGGGGTAGGGGGGGGGATGGGACATCAACGCACTCAGATTGCATGTGGGTGGGGCAGCTTCATGGCTCCGGGCACGTGGAGGTCGATGATTCGTACCGCGCCTGCCATGGCCTGGCATTCTCATCCCCAGCCCAATCATCTCATCTCGTGGCACTCCGGGCGGAGGAGGGAACGGACCACCATGAAGAGGTCACGTAGATCCACCCGTCCGTCGTTGTTGACATCCGCGATAGGGTTCTGGCCCCGATGGGTGAACAGCGCACGCGCCACTACCGCCACATCCCTGCCCGTTACCCTCCCATCGCCGTTTAGGTCATAGCACTCGGACGGGACTGGTGTGGCTGTCGGGCCCGCACTTGGCGTTGGCGTGTGGGTGTTGGTCGGCGTTGGTGTGTGAGTCTTGGTCGGCGTTGGTGTGAAAGTGGCCGTAGGCGGCGCCGGCGTTGGCGTGAAGGTATTGGTCGGTGTCGGCGTGAAGGTGTTCGTCGGTGTCGACGTTGGTGTGAAAGTGGCCGTAGGCGGCGCCGGCGTCGGCGTGTAGGTGTTGGTCGGTGTCGGCGTGAAGGTAGCCGTAGGCGGCACCGGCGTCGGCGTGTAGGTGTTGGTCGGTGTCGGTGGGATGGGTGTGAACGTCGGCGTCGGCGTGTAGGTAGGTGTCGGTGGGATGGGTGTGAACGTCGGCGTCGGCGTGTAGGTAGGTGTCGGTGGG
>Ga0315276_10004204_pt1 | contig 13219 bp, 9 predicted proteins | sample YL17G05_0_MG_FD_204542 | JGI IMG/M metagenome (GOLD analysis project Ga0315276, IMG submission 204542) | Sediment microbial communities from Yellowstone Lake, YNP, Wyoming, USA - YL17G05_0 | ecosystem: Environmental > Aquatic > Freshwater > Lake > Sediment | place: USA: Wyoming | collected...
GGCGCTCGCGATCGCGGTCGGCAAGATCTCGATCTCGATCATCGCGTCGTTCGCGATCGTCTATTTTCGTTTTCCGCTGCGCAACTTCTTCTTCTGGATGATCTTCGTCACCCTGATGCTGCCGGTGGAGGTGCGCATCATCCCGACGTTCAAGGTGGTGGCCGACCTGGGGCTGCTCGACTCGTACGCCGGCCTGACGCTGCCGCTGATCGCCTCCGCCACCGCGACGTTCCTGTTCCGGCAGTTCTTCCTGACGATTCCCGAAGAACTGGCCGAGGCCGCGCGCATCGACGGCGCCGGGCCGATGCGCTTCTTCCGGGACGTGGTGCTGCCGCTGTCGAAGACCAGCATCGCGGCGTTGTTCGTGATCCAGTTCATCTACGGCTGGAATCAATACCTCTGGCCCCTGCTCATCACCAGCCAGGAGTCGATGTACACCACGGTGATCGGCATCCGGCGGATGATCGTGGGCGGCGACGCGGCGAACGAATGGCACCTCATCATGGCGACGGCCATGCTGGCGCTCCTGCCGCCGGCGGCGGTCGTGGTGCTGATGCAGAAGTGGTTCGTCAAGGGTCTCGTCGAAACGGAGAAATAACAGATGGCAGGCGTATCGTTTCGCGACGTCCGAAAGAAGTACGGCGAGCTCGAGGTGATCCACGGCGTGACGACGGAGGTCGCCGACGGTGAGTTCGTGGTGATCGTCGGGCCTTCGGGCTGCGGCAAATCGACGCTGTTGCGCATGGTGGCGGGGCTCGAGCGCATCAGCTCCGGCGAGATCGCGATTGGCGATCGCGTCGTGAACGAGCTCGAGCCGAAGGACCGCGACATCGCGATGGTGTTCCAGAACTACGCGCTCTATCCCCACATGTCGGTGCGGGAAAACATGGCCTACGGACTCAAGATCCGCCGCATGGCGCCCGCCGACATCGACGCGCGCGTCAAGCGGGCGGCGGAGATCCTCGAGCTCGGCCCGTTTCTCGATCGCAAGCCGCGGGCGCTTTCCGGCGGCCAGCGCCAGCGCGTCGCGATGGGCCGCGCGATCGTGCGCGAGCCGGCGGTATTTCTGTTCGACGAGCCGCTGTCGAACCTGGACGCGAAGCTGCGGGTGCAGATGCGCGTGGAACTGCAGGCGCTCCACCGGCGGCTGGGCACGACCAGCCTGTACGTCACGCACGACCAGGTCGAGGCGATGACGCTCGCGCACCGGATGATCGTGATGAACGGCGGCCGCGCCGAACAGATCGGCGCGCCGCTCGCGGTGTACGCGCAGCCGGCCACGACCTTCGTCGCCGGCTTCATCGGCTCGCCGCCGATGAACCTGATGCCCTCGCGGCTGAACGGGCGCGACGTCCTGCTGGGCGTGCGGCCCGAGCATCTCGAGCCTTGCGCGCCGTCCGAGGCGAACTTCACGGCCCAGGTGGACCTGGTGGAACCGTTGGGGGCCGATACGCTTGCGCACGGAACCGTGGACGGATCGCGGATGATCGCGCGGTTGCCGGCAGCGACGACGATCGCGGAGGGCAGCCTGCCCCTTCGCTACGCACCGGCGAACCGGCATTATTTCGATCTGCAGAGCGGCGCGCGCCTGGACGCGTGACCCCGGGCGGCGAGCGAGCGCACCCTGCGGAACCTCGGCGTCGCGGCAATCCGGGGTCTGACCCTGTTTTGCTGTTTTAGTCGGCGTGAGCCGGCGCCGGCACCGCATCCATGACCGGCAGCGTCTTCAAGCCGTGCGCCTCGATGTGCGCGTGCCCGGCGAGCAGCGTATACGCGGTCGGCACGACGAACAGCGTGAGCAGCGTGCCGAACGTCATCCCGCCGACGATCACCCAGCCGATCTGCATCCGCGACTCGGCGCCGGCGCCAGTGGCGAGCGCCAGCGGCAGCGCGCCCAGCACCATCGCGCCAGTCGTCATCAGGATCGGTCGCAGTCGCAGCGTGGCCGCCTCGATCACCGCCTGGTACAGCGGCTCGCCTTTGGCGCGGAGCTGGTTCGAGAACTCGACGATCAGGATGCCGTGCTTGGTGATGAGGCCGACCAGCGTGACGAGACCCACCTGGCTGTAGATGTTGAGCGTGCCGCCGGCGAGCCACAGCGCGGCGAGCGCCCCGGTCATCGACAGCGGCACCGACAGCATGATCACGAAGGGGTTGATGAAGCTCTCGAACTGGGCGGAGAGCACGAGGTAGATGAACAGCAGCGCGAGGACGAACGTGAAATAGATCTCGGTGCCCGACGCCCGGAATTCGCGCGACTGGCCGTCGAGGTCGGTCTGCGCCGTTGCCGGCAGCGCGCGCTTCGCGGCGTCGTCCATCGCCTTCAGCGCATCGCCGATCGCGTAGCCCGGCGCGAGCGTCGCGGTGACCTTGACCGCGCGCAGGCGGTTGAAGTGGTTGAGCGACTGCGGCGCCACGTTCTCGCGCACCTCGACCAGGTTGGACAGCTGCACCATGCCGCCGTCGCGGGCACGCACGTAGGCATCGGTGATGTCCGCCGGCGACGACCGGTCCACTGACGCAACCTGGACGATGACGTCGTATTGCTCGCCCTCGCGCTTGAAGCGCGTCACCTGCCGCCCGCCGAGCATCGTCTCCAGCGTGCGGCCCACCGTGTCGACGGCAATGCCCATGTCGGAGAGCTTGTCGCGGTTGATCGTCACCCGCACCTCCGGCGTGTTGAGCCGGAGGTCGGTCTGCAGATTCTGCACGCCGGGATACTTGCGGGCTTCCTCGAGGAACCGGTCGACAATCCGTTGCAATTCGGGGTAGGGGACCTGCGACATCACCACGTATTCGACCGGCGTCGAGCGGAACGACTGGCCGAGCGACGGCGGGCTGTTGGGGAACGCGGTCGCTCCGGGGATCGACGCGAACTTGGGACGCAGCTCGTCGGCGATCTGCCGCTGCGTTCGGGTGCGCTCCTCCCACGGCTTCAGCCGCAGGATGGCGGTGCCGTCGACCACCGTCGGGAAGCCCGCGATCGCCTGATACGCCGCGCCCTCCGGCACCTGGCTGTAGAACTCCTCGATCGGCTTGATCTGGTCGGACGTGTATTTCGGCGTGGAGCCTTGCGGCGCCGAAATCAGCCCGAGAATCACGCCGCGATCTTCGAGCGGGGCCAACTCCGACTTCAACTGCGTGAAGATCAGCGCGCCCGCACCAAGGACGGCGAGCCACGCGATGGCGACGACCCAGCGCGCGTGCAGCGTGGCCGTGAGCAGGCGCCGGTAACCGCTGGTCATCGCCGCGATCCAGCCCTCGATCACGTTGTAGAGCCACGAATGCCGCTCCTGATGCTTCAGCAGCAGTGAGCACATCATCGGCGAGAGCGTCAGCGCGACAAACCCCGAAACGATCACGGCGCCGGCCAGCGTAAGCGCGAACTCGATGAAGAGCCGCCCGGTGCGGCCGGTTGCGAACGCGAGCGGCGCGAACACCGACGCCAGCGTCAGCGTCATCGCGACGATGGCAAAACCGATCTCCCGCGCGCCCTCGATCGCCGCCTTCATGCGCGGCATCCCTTCCTCGATATGCCGGTGGATGTTCTCCAGCATGACAATGGCGTCGTCGACGACAAGGCCGATGGCCAGCACGATGGCGAGCAGCGTCAGCGTGTTGATCGTGAATCCGAACGCGTACATCAGGCCGAACGCGCCGATCAGCGCGACCGGGATCGTGACCAGCGGAATCAGCGTCGCGCGGAGGCTGCGCAGGAAGAAATAGATGACCAGCACGACCAGCAGGATCGCCTCGGCGATCGTCTCGAACACCGACGCGATCGAGCGGTCGATGAACACCGACGTGTCGTAGGCGATGACGAGCTTCATCCCGGACGGCACGCCTTCGTTGATCCTCTCCACCTCCGCCCGCACCGCTTTCGACAGGTCCAGCGGGTTCGCGACCGCCTGCTTGATGACGCCGATGTTGAGCGACGGATTGCCCTTGTAGCGGGACACGGTGCGTTCGTCGACGGCGCCGATCGCCGCCGCTCCGACGTCGCGAATGCGCACCGGGTACCCGCCGACGTTGGCGACGATGATGTTGTTGAACTGATCGGGCGTGCGCACGTCGGTCTCGGCGACGACGGTGAACTCGCGCGCCGTCGATTCGATGCGCCCGGCGGGGATCTCGGCGTTCTGCCGGCGCAGCGCGTCCTCGACGTCCTGCACCGTCAGCTTGTAGGCGGCGAGCCGGGTGCGGTCGAGGTTGATCCGCATCGAGACCTGGCGGTCGCCGAAGATGCGGACGTCGGCCGCACCGGGAAGCACGGAGAGCCGCGGCTGGACATAGCGCTTGACGTAATCGGAGGCTTCCAGCGGGCTCAGCGAGCCTGCCTGCACCGCGATCCAGATGACGGGGTTGGAGTCGGCCTCCACCTTCGCGATGATCGGCTCGTCGATGGTGTCCGGCAGCTTGCCGCGCGCGCGCGCCACCTTGTCGCGAACGTCGGCCGCTGCGGAGTCCGGCTCGCGCTTCAGCGTGAAGCGGACGTTGATCCGGCTCGATTCGGAGCGGCTTTGCGAGGTCATCACCTCGACGCCCTCGATGCCGGCCAGCGAGTCCTCGAGCGGCTTGGTCACCTGCGATTCGACCACTTCCGCCGAGGCGCCGCGATAGGTCACCGAGACGCTGACCACCGGTTCATCGATGCGCGGATACTCGCGGACCGACAGCCGCGTGTACGAAATGAGGCCGATCAGCAGGATGACGAGCGACAGCACCGTCGCGAAGACGGGCCGCTTGATGCAGATCTCGGGCAGTTGCATGGCGGTCGGGCTCGGGGGTCAGGACTTGCGCGGTGCCGGCGGCGGCGTGTCCTGCGCTTTCGCGGGCGAGGTGCGGCCCGGGGCGAGCGCGGACGCATTGCCGGCAAGCCCCGCCGCCGGAGTCGCCGCGGCCGGTGCGGACGTGGTGGCGGGTCCCGTCGTCGCATCCGTCCCGGCGACCTTGACCGGCACGCCGTCGCGGAGCTTCAGTTGCCCGGCCGTCACGACGGTGTCGTCCCCGGTGACGCCGGTCAGCACTTCCACCCGGGCGTCGCGGCGCTGGCCCAGCTCCACCTTCGTCCGGATCGCCTTGCCGTCGACGATGCGGTACACGAACTGCTGATCGCCCTGCGGGACGAGCGCCTGCTCGGGCACGACGAGGGCATCCTTCGCGTCGCGCGTGATCAGGCGGACGCGGGCGAACATCCCGGGCCGCAGCGACGTATCGGGATTGCGCACCATGGCGCGAATCACGACCGCGCGTCCGGCCGCGTCGATCAAGGGGTTCACCGCGAACACCTTGCCCTCGAAGATCTTCCCGGGCAGCGCGTCGAGCTGAACCTGCAGCGCCTGTCCGACCTGCACCTGCCGCATGTAGACCTCGGGCACGCGGAAATCCACCTTGAGGGGATCGATCGACTCGAGGTTGACGAGGTCCGCGCCCTCTTTCACGTAGTCGCCCACCGAGACGGAACGCAGGCCGATGGTGCCGGAAAAGGGAGCGCGTATCGCCATCTTGGCGAGCTTCGCCTCGGCCAGTTGCAGCGTGGCCTCGGCGATCCTGAGATTGTTGTCCGCCTCGTCCTTCGCCTGCGAGGAGATGAAATTGCTCTTGGCGAGGTCGACCGCGCGGTCGTACTTGGTCTTGGCGAGCGTCAGATTCGCGCGAGCCTGCTGCACTTCGGCCTGCGGCACCGCCGCATCGAGCTGCACGAGCGGCGCGCCTTTGGCCACCGGCTGCCCCTCCTGGAACGTGATGGCGCTGATGCGCCCGGCGACCTCCGGCCGCAGCGTCACCGATTCATCCGAGCGCAGGCTGCCCACCGCCGTGATGGTCTGCGGCAGCGAAAGGGTCGCGACCTTCACCACCTCGACCATCACGCTCGCCGGCACGGCGTCACCTTTGCCGGCACCCTGGGACGGCGCGGCGCCGGTCGGGCCCGCAGGCATGCCGGGCGCTCCCGCGCGCTGGGTGCCGAACCAGTAGGCGGCCCCGATGGCGGCGACGACAGCCAGTGCGGCAACCATGCGTGGAACCACTTTGTTCATGAGTACCGAGACCTTGGGAACGGGGCAGCTTCGCGGGCGAGTAACGCGGCCTGGCGCGAAGCGCATGGCCGCCGAACGACCCTGACGAACCACCCCATTGAATGCAGGGCACAATTATGCGCCGCCGCGCCGCGCCGCGGCAAACCCGGGTTGCCGCGCAATGCGGGACCGGCCCGCTGATAGAATGGTCCGACCGACCGTTCCGACCTGGAGTTCCCGCTTGCGCCCCGATCGCTCGTCATTCGCGCCTGCGTTCCACCTTGGCCCATGGCGTCTCGCCGTCTGCGCACTGCTGGCGGCAGGCGTGTTCGCCGTCGCTGCGGCCGGCGCCCAGGGCTTTCCCGACCGGCCGGCGAAGCTCGTGGTGCCGTTTCCGCCAGGCGGTCCCCTCGACGTCACGGGGCGGCTGATTGCCCAGAAGCTGACGGAAGCCTGGGGCCAGTCGGTGGTGGTCGAGAACAAGCCCGGCGCGGGCGGCAACATCGGCGCCGACCTGGTCGCGAAATCCGCCCCCGACGGCTACACGATCCTGCTGGGCGCGCTGTCGACGCACGCGGTCAACCCGAGCCTCTACGCGAAGATGCCCTACGACGCGGTGAAGGACTTCGTGCCGATCACGCTGCTCGCGACCACGCCCAACGTGCTGGTCGTCAACCCGTCGCTGCCGGTCAACTCGGTGCAGGACCTCGTCGCCTATGCCAAGGCCCATCCCGGCAAGCTGTCGTTCGGTTCGGGCAGCAACGGCAGCGCCGGACATCTCGCCGGAGAGTTGTTCAAGGTCGATACCGGCACCGACATCGTGCACATCCCGTACAAGGGCGGCGCACCGGCCACGCAGGCGCTGCTCGCCGGCGACGTGCAGTTCATGTTCGACAACCTCGCCAACGCCACGGCGCAGGTCAAGGCCGGCAAGCTGAAGGCGCTCGCCGTGACCACGGCGGAACGCTCGAAGCTGGCACCCGACCTGCCGACGATGGCCGAAGCGGGCCTGCCCGGCTTCGACATCTCGACCTGGTACGGGCTGCTGGCCCCCGCGGGAACGCCGAAGGACGTCATCGCCAAGTGGAATGCCAGCGTGGTGAAGATCCTCAATACGCCCGAGGTGCGCGACCGGCTCGCCGCCCAAGGCGCGGAAGCCGCGCCGACCACGCCGGAGCAGTTCGCCGCCTTCATCCAGCGCGAGATCCCGAAGTACGCAAGGATCGTCAAAGCCTCCGGCGCGAAGATCGATTGACCGCTCGCTGCGCCGGGACCGCACATTCATAGCCCGGGTTGTGCGTTCGCTCAACCCGCGGCCGGCGTCTCTCGCGAAGGCCGGTCCCGGGTTGTGCGTTCGTTCAACCGGGGCTACGCGATGCCACGCAGCGCGGCCCACGCGACTGCGGCCCAAGCGGCGAGCAGCGCGACGCCGCCGATCGGCGTCACCGCCCCGAATCCGCGCACCCCGGTCAGCGCCAGTGCGTACAGGCTCCCCGAGAACAGCAGCATGCCCGCGACCAGCAGCCATGCCGCAACGGCCAGCACGCCACTGTCCGGCCTCTGCGCGAGCAGCACGCCGACGGCGAGCAGGCCGAGCCCATGCCAGAAATGGTATTGCACGGCCGTCTGGTAGACGGCCATCATGTCGGGCGCGATCTTCGTCTTCAGCGCATGCGCGCCGAACGCGCCGGCGGCGACGGCGGCGAACAGGAAGACCGCCGCGAGCGTCAGCGCGAGCCGGGCTGGCATGACCGGACAATGAGACAAGCCGACACGCAATCGCGTCGACGACCGCCAGCGCACACCCGGGACGCGCGCGCGTTTCGTCTACAATGGAGGTCCATTCCCATACCCTGCACTGACCAAGGATAGCATCATGACGATCGAACGCCTGCACGTCGGCAAACGCCTGTCCGACCTCGTGCTCCACCGGGTCGCCGGCACGGCGTATCTGGCCGGCCAGGTCGCCGACGATCCCAAGGCCGACATCACCGGCCAGACGCAGCAGGTGCTGGCGCAGATCGACGATCTGCTGAGCGAGGCGGGCAGCGACAAGACGAAGATCCTGTCGGCAACGATCTACCTGCCCGACATGGCCAACTTCGCCGCAATGAACGCGGTGTGGGAGAAGTGGGTGGTGCCGGGGCAGACGCCGGCCCGCGCGACCGTCGAGGCGAAGCTCGCCGCGCCCGAATACCTGATCGAGATCCAGATCATCGCCGCCGTGCCGATTCCCGCCTGAAATGAAAAGCCCCCACGCACACTTCGTTCGCCCCCCCCTGAGGGGCGCATGGTGCCCTTCGGGCGGCCGGGCGGGTAGGTGAACAGCCCCCAAGCACACGCCATGCCGCCGCACTCCACCGCCGTCGACGCCTCCGCCACCTCGGCCGTGGTCAGCCTACCCCGGCAGAACATCGAACCGGGCCCGGGCGCCGTCGCAGCGCTGCCGGTCACGCGCGCCACCTTCGACGAAGTGATGGTGCCGTGCTTCGCGCCCGCGCCGTTCCTGCCCGTCCGCGGCGAGGGCTCGCGCGTCTGGGACCAGGCCGGCCGCATGTACATCGACTTCGCGGCCGGTGTCGCCGTCACCGCGCTCGGCCACTGCCATCCGGCGATGGTCAAGGCGCTGACGGAGCAGGCCGGCAGGATCTGGCACGTGTCGAACTGGTTCACCAACGAGCCGGCGTTGCGGCTCGCGCAGCGGCTCACCGAACACACGTTTGCCGAGCGCGTGTTCTTCTGCAACTCCGGCGCGGAAGCCAATGAGGCGGCGCTCAAACTCGCGCGCCGGTACGCGCACGACAGGCACGGCCCGCACAAGGTGCGCGTGATCTCGACGCTCAACGCCTTCCACGGCCGGACGCTGTTCACGGTCACCGCCGGCGGGCAGGCCAAGTACGCGTCGGGCTTCGGACCCAATCCGACCGGCTTCACGCACATCCGCTACAACGACAGCGCGGGTCTCGAGGCGGCGTTTGCCGAAGAAGGCGGCGACGACGTCTGCGCGGTGATCCTCGAGCCGATGCAGGGCGAGGGCGGCATGATTCCCGGGACGCCCGAATTCCTGCAGGCGGCAAGGCGGCTGTGCGACGCGCACGACGCGCTGCTGATCCTCGACGAGATCCAGAGCGGCATGGGGCGCACGGGAGCGCTTTTCTCGTACATGCAGAAAGGTGTCGTGCCGGACATCCTGACCAGCGCCAAGGGACTGGGCGGCGGCTTTCCGGTCGGCGCGATGCTGACCACGACCAAGGTCGCAAGCGCGTTTTCGGTGGGCGTGCACGGCACGACCTACGGCGGCAACCCGCTCGCCTGCGCCGTCGCCGGCGCGGTGTTCGACGTGATCAACACCACCGAGGTCCTGGACGGCGTCAAGGCGCGGCACGCGCTGTTCATGGAAGGCTTGAAGGCGATCAACGCGCGCCGCCGGGTGTTCGCCGACCTGCGCGGCGAAGGCGTCTGGCTCGGCTGCGAGCTCGATGCGCGGTGGAAGGGCAAGGCGATGGACGTGATGACCGCGGCCGGCGAGTGCGGGTTGCTGGTGCTGGTCGCCGGTCCCGACGTCGTGCGCATCGCGCCGTCGCTGGTCATCAGCCTCGACGAGATTCTCGAGGGTCTCTCGCGGCTCGAGGCCGCCCTCAACCGCGCCCTCAACTAGGACTTGAATGGGGTCAGAGCCGGATTCCAAATGGGGTCAGAGCCGGATTCCAATGGGGTCAGAGCCGGATTCGGCAAAGGGCGCCAAATGGGGTCAGAGCCGAATTCGGCTCTGACCCCATTTGGAATCCGGCTCTGACCCCATTTGGAATCCGGCTCTGACCCCATTTGGAATCCGGCTCTGACCCCATTCAAGTCCTAGTTGAGTCAGTCGCTCGCCACCGCCGGGAGCTTGCGGTGGCGCCGCACCGGCGACCAGAGCACGGCCGCCGCCGCAAGCGCCAGGCCGAGCACGCCGACCGTCAGCAGCGTCGCGCGAAGGCCGATCGCGGTGGCCAGCGCGCCGCCGGCGAGCGACCCGAGCGGCGCCGCCGCGACGGTCAGGAAACGCATCGTCGCCGTCATCCGGCCGAGCAGCCGATCGGGCGTGATCGCCTGGCGCAGTGCGAGATAGTTGATCCCGTAGAGCACGGCGCCGAAATCGAACACGAACATCGCGAATCCGAGCGCGAGCGTGGCCACCCAGACCGGCCCGGTGACGACGCCGAACGCCTGCCAGCCGAGCGCCGTCAGGATCAGCCCGTGCACGATGATCGGCCCGACGCCGAAGCGCGCCGACAGCCGCTCCGCGAACCCCGCCGCGAGCACGCAGCCGAGCCCGCCGAACATGTACGTGAGGCCCAGGGCGCCCGCCGACAGCCCGAGGTCGCGCGTCGCGAACAGGATCAGCACCGCGATCTGCATGTGGTGCAGCAGCTGCCACAACCCGGCCAGCCACGCGAGCGCCAGCAGCGTCCGGTTGTGCCAGACCAGCCGCAGGCCTTCGTGGATCTCCGCGGTCACCGACGCCTTCGGCCCCGGATGCGGCACGTCCTGCGGCGCGCGAATCCGCCGCAGCATCAGCGCCGACACGAAGAACGTGCAGGCATCGAGCAGGATCGCGAACGGCGCGGTCAGCAGCTGGATCAGGATGCCGGCGAGTCCCGGGCCGACCAGCGCGGACGACGTTTCGCCGAGCGTGACCTTGGCGTTCGCTTCGACCAGACGCCGGCGGCCGGCCATCTGCGCGAGCAGCACCTGGTACGCGGCGCCGCCGACGACGTTCTGCACGCCGCAGACGAAGCCGACGACGAACAGGATCTCGATCGACAGCGCGTCGAAATACGCGGCGACCGGTATCGCCAGCAGCGCGATCCCGCGTCCGATGCAGCTCACGATGACGATCGGCAGCTTGCGCACGCGGTCGATCAGCACACCCGCGTGCAGGCTCACCAGCGCGAACGGCAGCGTCTCCAGCGCGACCAGCACGCCCATCTGCCACGGCGTCGCGTGCAGCAGCACCGCCGCGGTCAGCGGCAGCGCCAGGTTGGTGATCTGCGCGCCGAACGACGAGATCGTCATCGACGTCCAGAGCTTCATGAACTCCGGATTGCGCCACAGGCCGGTGAAGGCGCGGGCCAACATTCTCTTGAGGTTCGACATGATGCTGCCTGCTCGTTTCGTCAGTCCGGCGATGCCGGCATGCGCCGCCAAAGAAGCGGGCGGCGAAAACAAAGGGACAGGCGGGTGATGCGAGTGCTGCTGGGAAACCGGTTTCCGCCTGCTGCCTGGCGGAAAATCCGGCCAGGCGATTTACCGCGAGACGCCGCGGTCGATCGGGTGCGGGGAGGTGCGCTTCGTCATGCCCGGCAGCCAGACCAACATCAGGCTGCCGCCAACGCGCGCGCCGGTCCCGGCCGCGATCGCGGTCGTGAGCGGGAAGGAGTTGTGCGCGTTGAACATGGGGCCTCGCTGGGCATTCCGGGTGTTGTGATGAAACCGATTCTACGCAGTGCGGTGCGGCATGGCAACGCTGCGTGCGCAATTTGCGGCAAGACACGGCCGGCGTGTCGCGCCGGCGCAACGACGGGAAGCGCCTCGTCCCGCCAGGCGCTTGCGGTACGCCCGTTCTCCGATCTCAGATGCGCCGTCCGATCTCGTGTCCCTGCACGCGCAGTTCCAGCGCCGTCCGGCGCAGATGAACCCAGACCTCCAGCAGCTGCCCGAACTTGCGCACAAGCCGCTGCATGAGGATCGCGGCCGCTTCCGGTTCGAATGCGCCCCGCAGATCCGATGGCACGGCATAGTGTTCTTGCGCCAGCGCGGCCCGCAGCGAGGAAAGATGCTCGACGACATCGCGGGCCCAGAAGTCGGGCTTGTGGTCGTGCCTGGCGAGCAGTTGCTCGAGCCAATTGATGCGCTGCACTGCGCGTGTCCACGCCACCTGCTGCAGAACCTCCCGAAAATCCCGCGGCGGTTGCGTGGCAAGCTCGACCAGCAGCAAACCGAGATCGGCAAGATTCCTCTCGGCACCCGCGGCTTCCGCGTGTTGGAAGGAGCTGACGAGCGCGTCGATAATGCTGCCGCTCGGCACCGCCGCGGCGGCGTGCGGCTCGTGCTGCCACGGCTGCGACCGCCGGTGGCGCATCGTCCACGGCAAGTAGCCGAAATAGCCTGCGCCGGTCGCGCGAACGGCTTTCGCGAAGATGCCGACCTCGCTCCCCTGCACGGGCATGAACGGCGGCAGCGGCTCCCGATTGTCCAGGCCCAGGTTCAATCCGCTGCAGAACGTGCCGTCACTGATGGTGGCGTTGCCGACGGCAAGGACCCCTTGATGCGAATGCATGATGCGCCGATATTCGTCCGCCGAGCGCACGATCCGATCGTGCGCGGCACCCTCGAGACGCAGCAGAGCGAATTCGGACTCCGCACCGAGATCGCCTGCGCTGCCAACGGACGTGACGTGCACGTTGCCGCCGGGGCCGCGCAACCGGCGCAGGAAGCTCATCGCCATGCCATCGGTGTTCACGTCGGCGTCCCGATAATCTCGCAGACTGGCGGCCAGTGACTTGCCGAGCAACTGCTCGTGCAGCGCAAAGAAATCCGCCCCGGCAGATCCGCCCGCCCCCGCGTCGGCACGCGCTTCGTCGTCGAACCAGAGTTGTGTCGGGTTGTACTCGGACGTGAGCGTCACGCCGTGCCCCACCCCGGGACCCGGCGCCAGAACGCATTCGGCGGCGCCATCGACCTGCAGCGTCAGTTCGCCCAGGGTGGCGAACAGCAACGCATTGCGATCGCCGCCCGTGGCGACGGGGCAGCGCTCGTCATTCTGCAACGCAAAGCGCACGATGTCCGGCGCCACCTGCGCGCGCCTGGAAAGCAGGCTGGCATAGGCGGCCTTCTCGTCGGCGCCGATGTACGTGATTTCACCACCGTACACCTCTTTCAACTCGGCCAATGCGCGCTCGTTGTCGCGCCGCGCCTGCGGGTCGCCGGACCCATCGGCGACCACGAAGCGCATCGCTCGCCCGAGACTGCGGCTGCTTTCAGCGAAGCTTCCCAAGCTCTGGCGCAGGCTGGAAGGACGCTCGTGGGTGGGAATGCCCAGCGACGAAATCGGCGGCGGGGCGACGTTCGTGTCGGAACCGGCGCGACAGCGCTCGATCAGCATCGCCTCGGAAACCAGCAAACCGGAGGCCGCAAGCTCGCCCAATTGTGCGCGCACC
>Ga0315276_10004206_pt1 | contig 13216 bp, 11 predicted proteins | sample YL17G05_0_MG_FD_204542 | JGI IMG/M metagenome (GOLD analysis project Ga0315276, IMG submission 204542) | Sediment microbial communities from Yellowstone Lake, YNP, Wyoming, USA - YL17G05_0 | ecosystem: Environmental > Aquatic > Freshwater > Lake > Sediment | place: USA: Wyoming | collected...
TCGGGCATGGGCCTGGCGGTGGCCAGGAAGATCGTGGAATCTCACCAGGGAATCATCGACGTCGAAAGCGAACCGGGGCAGGGGACCACCTTCATTCTCAAGTTTCCGTTCCAGCCTTCGGAGGAAATGGAGCCTGAGCGGAGGGGGGAGCGATGAAGCGCCTGCTCATTGTCGAGGACGAGAAGCTGCTGAGGGAGAACCTGGCGGAGGTCTTTGTCGAGAAAGGATTCGAGGTGGAGACCTCTCCCCAGGACCGTGAGGCCCTTCGGCGGCTTGACGAGGGACGCTATGACCTGGTGATCACGGATCTGCGGAAGCCGAAGGCCTCGGGATTGGAGGTGCTCCGGAAAGCCCGCATCAAGGACGAGAACGCCCTGGTACTCGTAATGACCGATTATGGATCGGTGGATTCCGCGGTCCAGGCCATGCGCCTGGGAGCGTACGATTACATTCAAAAACCGTTTGAGCTCGAAGAAATGGAAATGAAAGTCATGCGCGCTTTCGATCGCGTGCGCGAGTCCCGCCTGCTCCAGGCCCTGAAGAGCCGGGAGCCGGACGGGAGGGGCATCGTCTTCGAGAGCCCGAAGATGCGGGAGGCGCTGGCGCTCGCCCGAAAGGTGGCGAAGACCAAGACCACGGTGCTGATCACCGGGGAAACAGGAACGGGCAAGGAGCAGGTCGCGGAGATCATTTACCGGGAGTCGTGGCGGTCCGGGCATTGCCTGGTGAAACTGAACTGCTCCGCCTTCTCCGAAGACCTCATCGACCGTGAGCTGTTCGGCTGCGAACCAGGGGCCTCTGCGGGTGTCCGGCGCCGCAAGATCGGTCGCTTCGAACTCGCGGATGAGGGGACCCTCTTCCTGGACGAGGTGAGCTGTCTCCCCCGACCCACCCAGGCAAGGCTGCTCCGGGCCATCCAGGACCAGGAGTTCGAGCGGGTCGGGGGGGAGAAGACGATCCAGGTGGACGTCCGTTTGATTGCGGCGACGAGCCGGAGGCTGCCGGAGGCAGTGGAGCAGGGGAAGTTCAGCGGGGATCTGTGTCGCCATCTGGCGGTCTCGGAGATCCCCGTTCCCCCGCTCCGGGAAAGAAAGGACGACATTCTTCCCCTTGCCAGGTTGTTTCTGGAAAGGTACTGCCGGGAGACGCACCGATCGATCCGGGGCTTCACTCCGGAAGCCGAACACCTGCTTCTTGAGCATTCCTGGCCTGGAAATGTCCGAGAGCTCGACACCGCCATCGAGCGCAGCGTCCTGATGACCGATGGGGAGTGGGTTTCGCCCGACCCGATCTCATGGAGGGAGGTCCATCCTCGCGGGGAGGGAGGGTCTCAGCCAAGCGGGTCCATCCCCGGGGATCTGGGACTGGAGGAACTGGAGCGCGCGGCGGTTCTTCAGGCGCTTCGGCGGGCGGATTGGGTCCAGAAGAATGCCGCTGCCATTCTGGGAATCAGCAGCCGCGTCATGAACTACAAGATCAGAAAGCACAATCTCACGAATTCGAGATGGAGGCGCTACCGCCCCACCGGAAAGGAGCACCAGGATGCCGGGTGACCTTCTGCCCGCGGTCCGGGCAGTCCTGGATGGGCAAGACACGCAGGCTCCACCTTTGGAGGGACGGTCTTCGGCAATCGTTCGGGCAACCGGCTCTTGATGGGGAGAACGAAGCTGAAGCGACTTTTGATCGTTGATGATGAGATTCCACTGCGGAACAACCTCCAGGAGACCTTCTCCGGGCACGGGTATCATGTGGACGTGGCTTCTGACGGCGCCGAGGCCCTTCAGCGAATCGAGGAGGAGCGCTACAGCCTGGTGATTACCGACATGAAAATGCCGAAGGCCTCCGGCCTGGACGTCCTCGCCAGGGCGCGGGGGAAGGATGAAACCACCCTCGTGATAATCATGACGGCTTACGCGGACGTACCGTCGGCGGTCGAGGCCATGCGTCTGGGTGCTTACGACTACATCCAGAAGCCGTTCGAGCTTGAAGAGCTGGAACTGAAGGTCATGCGGGCCTTCGAACACCAGAGAGAGGCGCGCCAGCTGGAAGCCCTTAAAGAGCGCGAGGAGCAGCGGCCGGACCTGGTGTGCGAGAGCACCGGGATGAAACAGGTCATGACCATCGTGGAGAAGGTGGCGCGCAGCAAGGCCACGGTGCTGATCACCGGCGAAACCGGGACCGGCAAGGAGAGGGTGGCGGAGGCCATTCACCAGGACTCCTGGCGCTCCCAGCACAATCTGGTGAAGGTGAACTGTGCGGCACTCTCCGAAGAGCTCATCGAGAGCGAGCTTTTCGGGCACGAGCGGGGCTCCTTCACAGGAGCACTTCGTAGGAAGATCGGGCGGTTCGAGATGGCTGACGAAGGGACGCTGTTCCTGGACGAGATCGGGAACATGTCGCCCCGCACACAGGCCAAGGTGCTGCGCGTTCTCCAGGACCAGGAATTCGAGCGGGTGGGAGGGGAGAAGTCCATCAAGGTGGACGTGCGGGTGGTGGCGGCGACAAACCACGACCTGCTGGAGGCCATCGACCGGGGAGAGTTCCGGGATGATCTGTTCCACCGGCTCTCGGTCGTGAACATCTGGATTCCTCCCCTCAGGGAGCGCGAGGAGGACATCCTTCCCCTGGCAAGAATTTTCCTGGAGAAGTACAGCCGGGAGATGCACCGCTCCTTCCGCGGGCTCACCGAAGATGCCCAGCGTGTTTTCCTGGAGCATTCCTGGCCCGGAAACGTGAGAGAGCTGAAGAACACCATCGAGCGCACGGTCCTCATGTCGGAACGAGACTGGATCACGGCGGCGGACATTTCTCTCTTCGCCGGCCGTCCGTCTTCCGCCAGGGGCCGTGCCGGTGCCGGCGACTCCCCGGCCGGCATGGATCTGGAGAATCTCGAGCGGCAGGCGGTGCTGGAGGCGTTGCAGCGGGCGAACTGGGTGCAGAAGGACGCTGCCGCGGCCCTGGGCATCAGCAGCCGCGTGATGAATTACAAGGTGAGAAAGTACAACTTCAAGAACGCACGCTGGAATCGCAACAAGCCCGAGCCTGTGGACGGCTGACACAGCGGCACCGACACCTCCGGCCGTCGCGCAAGCCGGGGAGGGAGACGGGATCGATGAGAATCGGAGTCTGCGTGAGGACCTGGGGAGAGAAGGGGGGAATCGGTGTGTACAGCCGCTCCCTCCTGGAGGCCATGATCCCCATGGAGCCACGGCACCATTACTGCCTGTTTTTCCAGGACGGGCGACACCTGGGCCGGTTCAGCGGACACGAGAACGTCACGGAGATCCACGTCCCGGCCCCGGACAAATGGTCGTGGGATCAGGTGGCCGTTCCCTACCGCGCCGCGCGGGAGAAGGTCGACGTCATCTTCCACACGAAGTTTGCGGTCCCTCTGTTCACCCGGCGCAGGACGGTCATGGTGCTCCACGGGTCGGAGAGGTTCGTCTATCCCCAGTTCTCGACGAGGACCGACATCCTGTTCTTCAGGACGGTCTATCCCTTCTACCTTCGCCGGGCGACGGCCATCATCTCGGTCTCGGAGAACGCCCGAAGGGACATCATCCGCTTCCTGGGCATCGACCCGGAAAAGATCAAGACGATCCACCTGGCGCCCTCCGAAGGGTTTCGGCGGATTGAGGACCGCTCCGTGCTCGAGGATGTCCGCAGGAAGTACTCGCTCCCCGAGCGGTTCATCCTGAACGTGGGCCTCATCTACCCCGGGAAAAACATCCCCAACCTCCTCAGGGCGCTGAAGCTGGTGCGCAGGCAGGAGGACGTCAGGCTGGTGATAGCCGGCACGGGAAAGAGGATGTACAGGCGGGAGATGGCCCTGATCCACGATCTCGGCCTCGATGGCGCGGTGGTGCTTCCCGGCTACGTCCCGCACGAGGATCTCGTCGGCGTATACAATCTCGCCGGGGCCGTCGCGTTTCCCTCGTTCTACGAGAGCTTCCCGGCCATTCCGCTCGAGGCCAACGCCTCCGGATGCCCCGTGGTCATCAGCCGGACCGGAGGGTCATCGGAGGCGGCCGGGGACGCGGCGAGGTACGTCGATCCCCTCGACGTGGACGGGATGGCCCGGGCGATCCTCGAGGTCCTGACCGACTCCACGTTGCGTGAGGATCTGATCCGGAAAGGGTTTGAAAACGTCAAGCGGTTCTCCTGGCCGAAAACGGCGCGGCAGACCCTCGACGTGCTGGAGTCCCTGACGTGACGCGCGCGAGGCTCGCATGCGCAAGCGCATCCTGAGGATCATCGAGAAGAACCGGAACGAGGTCCGGGGCATCCTGTTCCGCAAGTATCCCGCGTTCGTCTGGAGCGACCGGGCGGAGTCACCGCTTGTTCCGCCCGTCTTCGTGTTCCACGAAGTGCGGCGACCGGTGGTGGAGGCCCTGCTGCGCTTCCTGGCGGACAATGCCTACGCGACGCTCACGGCCGACGAATACGCCGAACGGATCGGACAGCGGGGGCGCGACGGGAATCGGGAAGTCGTTCTGACGTTCGACGACGGCCTCAAGAGCCTTCACGACATCGTGTATCCGGCGCTCAAGAGATTCAACCTCAAGGCCGTGGCCTACGTCGTGACGGGGAGGGTCCCGGAGGAGGATCGGCCGGACCGGCTGCTGTGCAACTGGAAGGAGATTCGCGAGATGCATGGGAGCGGCGCCGTGGACATCCAGTCGCACTCCGTGTTGCACGACAGCGTCGCGGTCTCCGAACGAGTCCTCGACTTCGTCAATCCGGATACGACCCTTTCCTTCCTGAATGGGGACCTGGTGCCCGTCGCGGGAGGGGTCCCGAGGTTCGAGGACCGCGACGAGCTTCCGCTGGGGACCCCGATTCACGACTGGGGGACGCGCTTCGGAGAGAGGCCGGCGTTTTGCGAGAGCCCATCGGCGGTCCGGGCCTGCCTGGAGCGTGTGGCCCGGGGCGGCGGTCCGGAGTTCTTCCGGCAACACGGCTGGCGCAAACGTCTCGGCTCGGTGGTGAGGGAGGTCCGCCGCTCCGCCGGGGACGCCCGCTTCGAGACGGAGGAGGAGCAACGGGCGGCGATCCTGGGCGAGATGGCGGAGTCGAAGCGCGAGATCGAGACAAGGCTTCCGGGAAAGACCGTCCGCCATTTCTGTTTCCCGTGGTCCCGCGGATCCCGCCTCGCGGTGAGGCTGTCCGCCGAGGCCGGCTACGTCACCAACGCCTGGGGGAGCCTGCTGCCGGACTTCGTGGCGGGCGGCCGGACGCCGATCCCGATGGAGAGGCTCCCGTACTGCTACATCTGGCGCTTGCCGGGAAGCGGGAGGCGGTCAATCGGAGAAGTTCTTCGAAAGCGATGGTTGGAGATCGGGCAGGACCGTTATGCGAACCACTGAAGCGGGCCCCGGGGATCTGCGCCTGCATGAGCTTCACTCTCTTCAGGAGATGGAAGGGGTCCGCGGCGTGTGGAACCGGCTCGCTCTTCAGGACGCAAGTGCCACGCCGTTCCAGACCTGGGAGTGGAACCTGGGGATGGTGAAGTCCCGGGCGGGCCGCGTCCGGCCCCGAATCGTGCTGGCGGAGGACGCGGAAGGGGAGGTCGTAGGCATTGCGCCGTTCTGGAGCCGATCCGGCGGCCTGCCCGGACTGACCCTGCTGGAGTTCATCGGCACGGGCCGCTCGGACTACCTGGGCCTGCTCGCCAGTGACCGGCACCGCGGCGCCTTCCTCGCTCGTCTCCGCGAGTGGATTCAGCGAGCCCCCGGCTGGAGGGTCCTGAGCCTCCGAAACCTCCGCCGGGAAGCGGCCGATCTCCTCGGGGCCTGTGGCCCGTTCGAGACCCGCACCCAGGCCGTCTGCTGGTTCGCCGAGCTCCCGGGCAGTCTCGAGGAATATGAGAAGAAGACCATGCAGAAGAGGCTGCTGCGGAAGATCCGACAGTCGGAGCGGCTGCTCGGGGAGGCGGGTCGCCTGGCCTGGTCCCACGTCCGAACGGCCTCCGAGCTGGATGACGGCCTCACGGCGTTCTTCGATCTCCACCAGCGGCGCCAGAGAGCGAAGGGAGAGCGGGGAAGGTTCTTCGACCCGGCCTTCACGGCGAAATTCCGGGAGATGTCGGTCAACCTCTGGCGGTCCGGTTTCCTCCGGACCTCCCTCCTGCGGATCGACGGCCGGCCCGCCGCGGCCCTCTACAGCCTGCGGCTGAGGGACCGCGAGTACGAGTGCCTGAGCGGGATGGACCCGGCCCTCTCGGAGCACCGGCCGACCCACCTGCTCAGGCACCGCATGATCGGCCGGGCCATCGAGGAGGGGGTGCGCCTCTATGACCTGATGGGAGGGAGCGAGCCCTACAAGGCGATGTGGACCGACAGGACGGCCGAGATCTTCGAGATGGAGCGTGCCCGGACCCGGTTCGAGGCGGCAGCCTGGCGCCGGTACAACGCCTGGCGTGAAGGTCTGGTCAGGAGCCGGCTGCTCAAGCGAATCTACCTGAGGACCCTCGGACGATTCCGGCATGCGTCCCGACGCCACGCCGGCCCGCCCGCGACGCCGAAGCGGGACGGGGCTTCGGGCCCCTCCTCGCCATGATCCGCGGAGGGGCGGACCGTTCACATGCGGGGGGGCCCGTCCCGGAGGAGCCGGGTCGGGAGGAGCGGCTCTTCATTCCGGAGCGAGGAGAACCGAGACCATGATCGGACCCGGCAGGAAGATTCGCGAGATGATCCCCGAAGACACGACGGTCCCCGCTCCTCGCCGGGGAAAGTGGTCCCTCTTTCTCCGGGGGGCGGTCACGGTCATCCTGATCGCCCTGATTCTGCACTGGGTCGACTCCAAAGCCGTGCTCGCCACGCTCGCCGGAGCCAATCCGGGATGGATCGTCTGCATCGCCGCGCTGGCCCTGGCGGACCGCTACCTGATGAGCTACAAGTGGGCCCTGCTCCTCCGGGGGCGGGGAGTCAGCCTGTCCAACGGCGAGGCGTTCCGGATCTACCTCGCGTCGGTCTTCGCGGGGACGTTTCTCCCCACGGGCGTCGGAAGCGACATCTACCGGGTGGTCCGCACCGCGACGGGCGGGCGCCGTCTCGACACGGTCACGGCATCGGTGGTGATCGAGCGGGTGATCGGCCTCCTCGCGGTGCTGGTGGTCGGCCTCACCGGGCTCCAGATTCTGGTCAATCGGGGAGAAGTCCTCTTCTCCCCGGTCTGCTGCCTCACATGGGCCGGCCTCGGCCTTGTCGTGGTCCTGCTCTACCTTTCGATCCAGGACCGGACGATCAGCCTGATGACGCGCCTGCTGTCCGGGCTGGCGCATTTCAAGCCCGTCCGGATGCTGCTGAAGCTTCACGCCGCCTACGTCGAGTTCAGTCGCCAGGGAAGGGTCCTGCTGATCTTCTTTGCCTGGACCCTTTTCGAGCGGTTCGTCCAGGTGCTGCTTGTCTATGCGGCCGCGAGGGCGCTCGGGATCCACCCCCAGTTCGTGTACTTTGTGGCCCTCATCCCGGTTTCCGACCTTGTTCTGCTGCTTCCGATTTCCATCGGGGGAATCGGCTTGACCGAGGGAGTCTTCATGATCCTGCTCTCTCACGCGGGGCTCTCCACCGCGGAGTCTCTTTCGGTCGCTCTGCTGCTGCGGGCGCTGGGCTGGCTCATGCTGATTCCCTTCGGGCTCGTGTTCCTCCACGATTCGGGCCGGCTCAAGCGGTTGAAATCGCCCGTCGCCAATCCTCCCATCGAGGAGAAGAAGCCGTGCTGAAGCCGGTCGTCCGCCTCGTCCAGCGGTACCTGGTGCCCCGGTTCGTCGTCTCTGTGTACTATTACTTCCGGTTCGGAGCGCTGGTGAGCACCAAGGCGCGTGTCCAGCTGTCGAGCCGCATCGTGTTCGGGCGCAGGACGGTGGTCAAGCCATTTGCCGTCATCCAGACGAACGAGGGGCTGATCTCCTTCGGCGAGAACTGCGCGGTGAGCAGCTTCAGCCACATCTCGGCATCCGACAGGGACGTGTTCATCGGGAACAACGTTCGGATGGGCCCGAACGTGATCGTCGTCGGGGTGACGAGGAACTTCAGGGCCCGCGACGTCCCCGTGGTGGACCAGGGATACGCGAGCAAGGGGATCCGGATCGGCCATGATGTCTTCGTGGGCGCGGGAGCGGTGATTCTTGACGGGTGCGTGATCGGCGACGGGGCCGTGATCGGCGCCGCGAGCCTGGTCACGCGGGACGTCTCCCCCTACCAGATCGTCGCGGGTGCCCCGGCGAAGGCGATCGGAGAAAGACGGTAGGCCGTCCCTGCCGGCCCGTGCCGGCCCGTGAGCCGAAAGGAACCTGCCTAAGGTGGCATCGATGAACCGTGAGGCCGGAACGGACCGGATGCAAGTCGAAGCGGGGGAGCGCTGGTTCCGGCGCACCCTGCTTTGCGTTTCCCTCCTGATTCTGTGCGGCCTGGCGGCGATTGCGGTCTATGTTTTTCTGCAGCCGACACCGCCCCTGAACATCTATTTCGATCTGCGGCGGCAGGCGAGGCTCGTCTATCTCGCTTCCTGGATGTGCATCGGACTGCTCGGCGGCGTGCTTGCGCTTTACCGACGCACGCAATTCGTGTCGTTCTATGTGATTCTGCTGATCGCGGCGGAGGGCGGCGCTCATGTCTATTTCCATGCCCGGAACGGCCGTCTCTATCAGCCGATGTCCGGGGTCCTGCTGGCGCGGTTCGAGCCCCATCCGCTCCTCGTGGGCATACCGCACCCGGGCGCATACGGCCAGGTGAGCCATGATGCGGATCACCATCGCAAGACCGTGAACGAAGGGAAAATCGCCAGGCCGACATACATTTTCACCTTCGGCGGGTCGAGCACCTACGACATCGGCATCGGCGACGCGGTGACCTGGTCCAGCGAGCTGTCGAAGCGGCTGGGCAAGGAATTTGCCGTCGAGAATCTCGGGGTGCCCGGCTACTCCTCCCTGGAGAACATGATTCAGAGCCTGTTTGTGTTCCGGAAAACCCGGCCGGCCTGTGCAATCTATTACGTCGGCTGGAACGATTTGCGCAATTCGCACATCGAGGGCCTGAAGGACGATTATTCGGACTTCGGGCTGCCGTCCCAGATCGGTAACCTGGCCGTCGGCCGCCGGCCGGGTTTTCTCGAGAACAATGTGCTTTTGCTGCGCCTGGTCGCTTCCATTTCCAGCAAGGAGGAGACGGGCGTGGCAGCGGGTGTCCTGGGGAGGACTTCGGGCGAGAACGATCAGCGGCTCTCCCGGATCTTCACCGAGAACATGCGCCTGATCGCCGAGATCGACCGGCACTTCGGCGTGAAGCCGGTCTTTGTGCCCCAGGTTCTGAACTATGCCCGCTTCACGGCCAGCTGGAGCTCCGGATGGATACCTCTGGTGCCGGACAAGGACGTGAAGGCCCTGATGGAGGCGATGAACGCGGATCTGGCGGAGGTCGCGAGGCAAACGGGAACTCTGTTTGTGGATCAGCCGCTCTCCATCGATTGGCTGGACTCCGATTTCGTCGACAGCGGGCATTTCAGCGAGGCCGGTGCACGGAAATTCGTCCGCGCCATTGCAGACGATGTTGCAGCCAACTGCCGCCGAGGTAAATAGGAGGCGCAGATTCTTTGGGGGAATCCGCATGCGCAGGAATCGCCTGATTCGGGCCGGCCTTGCTCTCCCTCTCTGGTTGCTCGCGTTGTTCGCGGCGGTCTCCGGTTCGGCTCCTCGCGCCGCGCCGGTGTTTCCGGGCGCGACCTGGGAAACCCGGGCGCCCGCAGACGTAGGCCTGGACGCGGCGAAGCTGGATGCCATCCGGGACTACCTCGGGGGCCGCGGAGCCATCGTCCGGCACGGCTTCCTGGTTTACACGTGGGGCGACACCACGGGGCGTGGCGACGTGGCCTCGGCCGCCAAGCCCTTCTACACCCACTTTCTGTTCACTGCGGTCGAGCGGGGACTGCTCGCGGACGTCCTGAGGCCGGTGGGCGACTATGAGCCCTGCCTGGCGGGCCTCAACCCGTCACTTCAATTCAAGGATCGGGCGATCACGTTCCGGGACCTGGCGAATCAGATCGCCTGCTACGGAGTGAGCGAGTCACCCGGCGGGGCGTTCGATTACAACGACTGGCAGATGGCCCTGTTCTGGGACACATTGTTCCTGAAGGTCTGGAACACCACCTACGATCGGGTCGATGCCGACGTGCTCGCACCGCAGCTGTCGAGGATCCTGCAGTTCGAGGACAATCCGACCTTCCTGGCATTCGGGACCGAAGATCGGCCCGGGCGGGTGGCCATCTCCCCGCGGGACCACTGCCGCTTCGGACTGCTCTACCTGAATCGCGGGAACTGGAACGGCCTCCAGGTCATCTCCGGGGAGCACGCCGCGACGGCGGTGGGGGGCTCCCTGCCGCTGTCGGTCCCGCGCACCTCCGCCGTGCAGGCGGAAATGTGCCCGGGCCAGCGGTCCATCGGATCGACGGACCTGCCCGACGACCAGACCGACCACGACGGCGGCTACAGCTGGCTGTGGTGGGTCAACGGGGTCGGCCGTACGGGGGCGCCCAAGTGGCCCGACGCGGAGTCGAACGTCTTCGCGGCGCTCGGCCATGAGAACGGCAGGCGCGGCATGGCGGTGGTGCCCTGCCTCGACGCGGTGATCGCCTGGAATGACACGACCCTCGACTCCCGGCCTCCAATCCCGCATCCGCTGAACGAGGTCTTCCGGCTGCTCCACGAGGCCGCCGGCTGCCCGATCGGAGGCCCGGGGACCTGCGCCCCGGAGAATCCGCCCGCGGAAGCGTGCAACGGCATCGACGACAACTGCGACGGACAGATCGACGAGGGCGGCGATGCGCTGTGCGACGACTACGACGCCTGCAACGGTTCCGAGCATTGCGGCGGGACAACGGGTTGTGAGCCGAGCACTTATGCGACGGCGCTGAATTGCGACGACGGCATTCTCTGTACCGTCGATACCTGCGATCCGGTGAAAGGCTGCGTCCATACCCCCACCACGACGGCGCCGGGCTGCAAGCCGGACCGGCCGAGAATGCCTCGGACCGTCCTTCCCAGGTCCAAACCGCTGAGACGATAGTCCGCATCGGACGCCCACCGACGATAGACCGCTCTTTTTGCGAGGCGGCGTTCCCTCTCCTTCAACAGGTTTCGAGATGAGTCCACAGCGGAAGAAGGGGGCGGTCTTCGCGAGGTTGGCTCACTCGATACCGTAACGCACTTACGCGACCGTAATTCAAACAGGAGATCCCGCAGCGGCGCCGAGAAACCCGGGCGATGCCATCGAATGCAAGTCGCCTTTTTTCAATCATTTAGAAAGTGTCGGCCAGGGCCACGATTTGCACCTCATTGGCACTGGAGTTGCTGACCATCCCACCGAACGCATCCATGGGGAAGCGGAAGGGTGGGATCGATGCGGAGAACAAGTCAGACGGGTCCGGGGATCGGAAGGTCGCGTGTCGGACGCTGGATTTTCGGGGCCGGCGTCACGGTGGCTCTTGTCCTGTTCCCCTGCGCCGTTGCTGCGGGCACCATCAAGCTGGCCTGGGATCCCGTGGGAGACACCGACCTGGCGGCCTACCGGGTCTACTACGGCACCACGTCGGGCCTCTACAGCCAGTCCTTCCTGGTGGGGAAACAGACCACCGCCACGCTGACCAACCTTCAGGACTGCAGGGTCTACTACCTGGCCCTGAAGGCGGTGGATGCCAACGGCAACGAGAGCGTCGCCTTCTCCAACGAGATTTCGGGTTATTCGGCCCCGCTGCCCTCCACGGTCGGCCCCGCTTCGGCCAAGCAGGCAACGGGGAACCTGAACCTCATGATCGGCGGGGCCAACTTCGACACGCAGGCGCGGCCCGAGTTCGGCCCCGGCGTGACGGTGAACAGCTACAGCACCGTCTCCTGCACCGAGATGCTGGCGAACATCACCATCGCCGACGCGGCCCGTGTGAACAGCGCTCCCGCCCTTCCCCGGATCCTCACGGTGGTGAACCAGGGGGGGCCGCTGGGCCAGAAGAGCGGGGCCTTCACCGTTCTCTTCGACGAGCACCGGGCCGACGTCGACCATTCGGGGGAGGTGGCCGCCCGGGACCTGCTCTACTGGCAGACCGCCTTCGGGAGCGTCACGGGCGATCCCGCATATAATATCGACGCCGACCTGAACGGCGACGGCATCGTGGACGGTGCCGACCTGACCCTGCTGGCCGTCTGGCACGGAACGGAGTTCTTCTGATTCTCCGGGGCCTTCATTGAACTTCCTGGCAACACGACGGGCGGGTTTTCTGGCCTGCTTCTTCCTGCTGGTGCTGGCCAGCTGCGGCTGCGGCGGAGGGGGAGGCGAGGACGGCGATGACAGCCTCGTGGCTGTCTTCGAGCCGGCCTGCCTGAGCGGTGATCTCTGCTATGAGGGGAATGTCACGATGCAGCCCGGCACCGCCTCGGGCGCCGTTTTCGAGGTCCAGGTGGTCCTGAACAGGCTCGACACGGTCATCGTGGCGGCGGATCTGAAGATCGGCTTCGATCCGGCCGTGGTGCAGTATCAGGGATACACGAAGGGGCCGGCGCTTGGAGAGGATGAGGGAACGACCTATGTGGTCACTCCCGGCGGCGGGGAAGTCATGGTGAGCATCAGCGTCTCGGCCGGAACAAGCGTCAGCAGCGCTTCCGTCATGATCACGCTTGCCTTCAAGGCCCTCAAGGCAGGCCAGACGAATCTTACCTTCCTCGACCGGGATGTCTCGGACAGAACGGCCCTCTACCGCCCCGACTTGAGCATCATCCTCCTGGGAGACGGCGGCTGGTCCGGCGGACTCGCGACCGCCGACTGATCCCAGGCCCGCCACCGGGCCGTGAGTTTTCCTTCCCCGCCTTTCCCACGGCAACCCTCAAAAGACCTTTCCTTCCCTCATCCACCTTCGCAGGAGCCGGTCGGTGGCGCGGGGGACCTCTCCCCCTCCCGTCTTCTCCCGGTGCCGGAAGGGCCTCCCGGGGCCCGCGGGATGTCCTCCGGGCGGCGACCGTCGGAGGCGACAGGGAACACAGCGCCGAGGTGGTAAGATGCGCACCACCCCGGGGGGTGAGCGGAAAATCCTCCCGCGGGGATCGGGGTGGAGAATGTTCCGGCATCTGAAGAGGGCCCTTTCGCTCCTGCCGGCGGTCCTGGCCGCCGCCATGACCTTCGCCCGAGGCGAAGAGGGTCCCACTCTCGACGAGAAGCTCGAGGCGGCCCGGCAG
>Ga0315276_10004207_pt1 | contig 13216 bp, 7 predicted proteins | sample YL17G05_0_MG_FD_204542 | JGI IMG/M metagenome (GOLD analysis project Ga0315276, IMG submission 204542) | Sediment microbial communities from Yellowstone Lake, YNP, Wyoming, USA - YL17G05_0 | ecosystem: Environmental > Aquatic > Freshwater > Lake > Sediment | place: USA: Wyoming | collected...
TGGACGTGCGCGCGCGCGCGAGCGCGGCCGTCCCCACCCTGGGCGCCCTGCCACCCCCCACCCCGCCTCCTTCCCTCCCCGGCCCGCCCGCCACCCTGACCACCCTCGACCTTTCCCGCCGCGACCTGACATGCCTGGACGCCCTCTTCCCAGCCTGTCCCCCAAAAAAACCTCTCTATCCGCGCCTCGAAGCCCTGGACGTGTCCCACAACGCGCTCACCCACCTCCCCGCCGGCCTCGCGACGGCCGCGCCCCGCCTGGCCCGCCTCAACCTGCAAGGCAACCGGCACCTGGCCTCCCTGCCGTCCTGCATCGGCGACCTGGCCCGCCTGAACCTGTTGGGCGCCTCCCAGTGCGGGCTGACGGCCCTGCCCGACAGCCTGGGGCGGTGTGGACGGCTGGAGCAGCTGTACGTGACGGCCAACGCGCTGACCGCCCTGCCGGCCTCCCTGGCGTCCTGCGCCCGTCTCCAAAAGGTGCAGGCCTCCTTCAACCCGGGCCTGGTGGACCTGGGTGGTCTGGCCACCGGCGCGCTCCCGGCCCTGGAAATGCTGCGGGTGGCGTGCTGCGGCCTGCGGGCCTTCCCGCCGTCCCTGGCGCGCGCGCCCCGGCTGTGCTGGGTCTCACTGGCCAACAACCCTGCGGCCGCTTCCGCGCCGCCTCCCTCCACTCCGGCCACGGCCGTCGTGCCTGCCCGGGACGTCACCCCAGGCCCCTATCTGGGCGCGGGCGCGTCGGGCGACGTGTGCGTCGCCACCCTGCGCCCGCGGGGCGACCTGCCCGCGACCGCGGCCCTGAAAACGTTCCGCGGGGACACGGGCCCCGACGGGCGTGCGGCTGATGAGGTGTCTATCTCCCGGGCCGTCGCCCACCCGGCCCTGTCGCGCGTCCTGGCCATCGTGCGGGGCAAGAAGAGGGGGGGCCGGGCGGCGCCCCCGCCGGCGCTGTTGCTGGAGTTGGTGAGGGGGACGCCCCTCGCCGACCGGCCGACGGGCAAACCCCTCCTCCGTCCGCACTGGCGGGGCGGTGGCGAGCGGCTGGACCCGGTACGCGCGCTGCGCGTGGGTGCTGCCCTGGCAGGTGGCCTGGCCCACCTGCACGCCAAGGGCTTGGCCCACGGCGACTTCTACGCCCACAACGTCCTGCTCTGCCAAAGCGATGAGGCCTCCGCTGGTGGTGGTGGCCAGGCCCCGCAGCCACCATCATCCCCGGCCGTCCTGGTCGACTTTGGGGCCGCCTTTGCCTACAGCACCACCCCCACCCCGTCCGCCTTCCCGCCCTGGGCGTTCCAGGCCTTCGAAGCCCGGGCGCTGGGCCTGTTTTTAGGGGAGCTGGAGCGGCATGCCCTGACACGACAGGTGGGGGCGGCCGGCCGGTGGTGCGCCTCGCGCGCGCTGGTGCGTGCGTCCAAAGCCTGCCTCGCCGCCGACCCGTCCGCCCGCCCGCCCCTGGCGTCTGTGGAGCGGGAGCTGCTGGCGGTAGCGGACAAATTGTAAGGAGGAAATGTCCGAACACCATGTTGCGAGACAAAAACAAAAACCAAGACCTTCACACCCATTTTTTTTTTAAATCCCGCCCAGCCCGCCGCCAAGCCCACCCCCGTTCAGGCGTGCCAACAAGTCCACCGCCGGCTCCACCTTTTGGGCCACCGTGCGGCGGTCATAGGTCGCCCGCTGCATGGCGACAGAGTGGCCCATGTAGAGGGCCAGCGCCTCCAGCTCCCGTTCCGTCGCGTCCCCTCGCCCACGGATGTGCGTCACGACCATGTCCCGCACCAGGTGCGGGTTGGTTTTCTGGCCCGTCAGCCGGTAGGCGGCCGTCACGAAGAGGCGGTGCAGGGCCTGGCTGGTCAGCGGTTCCCCGTTCTTCATGCAGAAGAGGAAGGCATGGGAGGGCGGGCCCGCCGGCCCCGAGCCCGCCGTGCCCGCCGCCGCCGCCGTGCGGGTGGCCGTTTGCGGCTGGGCCAGGAAGGACCGGTAGTGGGTGATGAAGGCGCCCAGCTCCGGGTAGATGGAGGGGGACAGAACGAGCGGCGGGCGGGGGCCGTACGTGCCGCCCGTCTTGTAGTCGTCCGCCCCGTGGCGGATGGTCCACCGCCCGGCCGCAGGGGCGGCCGCGGTCCACCCCGCGTCCACCAGGCCGCCGCCCTTGGGGCCCTCCCACACCAGCGTCCTCCCCACCTCCAGCTCCCGCAGCGTGCGCTGGCGGTCGGGGACGCACGCCAGGATGGCGAAGATGAGATAGCGCTGCAGCGACCAGGCGACCGCGGCGGGCGACCGCTTGCGGCCCTGGTTGTCCTTGCCAGCACATTCCTTCCGCAGGTCGGCGACCAGGCCGAGGTAGTCCTCCCACTCCAACCACTTGACGGCCTCATCGCCCGCGGGCGGCGCCCGCTTGCCCGCCGCCCGGGCGTCTTTTGACAGGCCCCGCAGCTCCCGGATGACGCCCAGGTCGGCGTACGCGCGGTCCCCGTCCCGGGGGCGGGCGGTGGAGGACGCGTGGTGCACCGACTTGGCGGCCGCCAGGGCAGACCGCAGGAACAGGCCGGACGTGTGGGGCGTCACCTTGCGGGCGTCCTCCAGCCAGGCCGCGTACTCCATGGCCAGGGCCGCCGCCTCGGGCCCGGTGCCCGGGACGAGGGTGGCCAGGTCGACGGTCGCCGCCCGGGACGCGGCCACCTCGGGCGGCGGGGCTTTGCCTGTCGCGTCCTCCTCCACAACGCCCGCCCACCACCCCGCCCACCGCCGCAGGTGGTCGTCATACTTGGCCGCCGTGACCGCCCGGATGGGGGCCTGCTGCTGGCCCGGGAACCGGCCCGTCAGGAACTTGCGCAGGCGGCCCAGGTCGGCGTCCAGGCGGGGGGAGGTGCCAGGCGCGACCCGCAGGACGCCCGTGGCGGGCGAGAAGGCGCCCCGTCCCGCCGCGCCGCCACTGGCGCTGGCGGCCGACCGGACGCGGGGCGCGTCGGGGCCTTGCAGGAAGCCGATCTTGTACCGGTCCATGAGCGGGGACCAGCGGGCCTCGATGGCGGCGACGGCGGACGCGGCGGGAGGCGGGGTGGACGGGTCAAAGGAGGGCGTGGTGGGGGAGAGGCTGGGGGCCGGGACGGCCGCCCGGCCGGGGGCGCGGCCGGAGGCGCGCAAGGAGGGAGCGGGGACGGCGGCTGAGCCGCGCGTGCGCGCGGGTGTTGGCGCCTTGCGGGCGGTGCCCCTCTCCTTCCCCCCCGCCGCCCCCCCCGCCCCCTCACCATCCCAGGCGGCCAGGCCGGCCGCGAGGAAGGCAGCGAGGTCGGCCGGCACGCGCAGGGCGGCCGCGTCGGCCGGGGCCAGGCCTGCCAGGCCGCCCAGGGTCAGCACACCGCGCCCCTCCAGGCGGTCGCCCAGGACGGCGTCCGCCTCCGTCAGCGGGCGGCCCGCGGCCGACCGGGCGGCCGAGATGGCGGCCGCGACGGGCGTGGCCGGGGGGAGCCGGGGCGGGGTTGGAGGGAGGGGGGCAGGAGCAGCCCCCCCTCCCTCCTCCTCCTCCTCGGTCGCTTCAGCCTCTTCCTCGGCCGCGGCCGCCATGGCGTTGATGGAGTCGGACCGGCTGGCGGCGGCGTGGGCGACGACGGGGGCCGCGTGGAGGCCCCGGCGCGAGGTGGGCAGGGTTGGGCGAGGCGGGCGGAGGGCTGACGCCGCGCGTGCGTGCGCAGTCAGCGATTTAAATCCGCCATTGAGCCCCGCATTCCCACATGTCGCGGCACGTCCCAGCATGGTGCCGAGGTCAGGTGCGAGGGCTGTCATGGTAGACGGAGGAGAGGAGGCGGACGCGCGGCGACAGAGGGCAGCGGCGAGCGAAGCAGCTCGGTGCATGCGCGCCTCTCGACAGACACTCGAGTTTTGAGCGCGCGCGATTGAACAGAGGGCGCGGCCACGCGGTGCGTTCCGTGATTGCCGTGCGTGTGTAGTTCGGGTGATGGCCAGGGGGGGGTGAGCTGGCTGGGCGGCCTCTGGTGGCTGCGGCGTCGGGGGGAAAAGGAGAGTTTGAAACTGGGGAAGGCCTCTCCGCCGTGGGGCGCGCTAGCACGGATGACGTGCAAGGCACAGGCGAGCGCGGCCCTGACCGTCTTCTCACTCTCTTTTTTTATATTCCGCACCGCGTGTGCGCGGGGGCGCCGCATTCCGCACACGCCACACCATGATCTGGCTGGCCGTCATCCTGACCATCCTCTACCTGGCGCTCGATGGCACCTGGCTTCACACGAGCCGCACCGTGCGCCGCGCGTATTGGGCGGCCACGTCCGCGGTCGTCGGCTTCTGGCTCTCCTCCACGCTCAACCGCATGGACGCGAGCTGGCTGGTCCTGTCGGCGGTGCGTTGAAGAGGGGACGGAGGGGGGGAGGACATGGGTTGGACGGGCAGGAGATGCCGAGACTCTCCGAGAGCGGGGCGTGGGGGGCGGGGAGGCATCGCAATTGCCCGGTCCCAACTATTTTGCTCGACACCTCGCGCACCCCTCCCTGACGACCGCCCCTCCCCCTCCTGTGTTTCCTTCTTTTTGCCAGATCCTCGCCGCGTCCTGGGTGGAGGACGAGGTCCAGCGCCAGGCCCTGACCCCCTTCTGCCCGCCCGAGGCGATCGCCCTCAAGGGCAGCCCCGAAGCGGAGGGCGCGGCCGCCGCGGTGGCGGCCGCCGTGGCCGCCATCTCCCGCTTCCGGGGCCCGACCATGTCCGCCTCCCAGGTCGTGTCCCGGGCGGCGGGCGGGCTGGCCCGGGAGCGGGGCCGCATCTACGCCATCCTGGCCGCCGCGCCGCGGCCGGGGCTGAACCACATCCTGGCCCGCACCAACCTGGCGGCGCTGGTGGAGGTGGCGGGGGCGCGGACGGTGGAGCTGCTGGCGACGCCGGGGGGTGGTGGCGGGAGTGAGGGCAAGAAAAAGGCGGCCGCTGGAGATGGGGCCCCACCTGCCGCCCCGCTGCCCGCCGCCGCCGGCACGGGCCGCCTGGACGACCTCAACGTCCTCTCCCGGGCCGCCCTGGTGGACGCCCTGCAAAAGGTGGGCCTCCGGCACCGGCCCCGCCGCCAGCGGTGGGTGGTGGCCGTCATCAAGCACACCAGGGGCGCGGACCTGACACGCCTGAAAAGCCTGCTGGACGACGGGGGCGACCACCACTCCTTTTTCCGGCTGGCCACCGTCGACCTGCAGGGCCCCGCCCAGGCGGCTGTCCTGGCCCACGTGGCCGCTGAGGGCGCGGCCCTCCTGGCCGCCTTCCGGGCCGCACACCCGGCGGGCCCGCCGGGGGTGACGCTGAAAGTCGTCAGCGACATTGACGACACGCTCGTCTGTTCGGGCGGTCACTACCCGGCCGGCGTGGATCGCCGCCTGCCCCGCGGGTGCGCCTACCCGGGCGCCTGCGCCTTCTTCAATGAGTTGGACGCCGGGCATGCGGGGCGGGTGCTGGAGTGCACGGCGCTGGCGGGCGGTGGGGGCGGGGGCGGCGGCCCCGGCGGCAACGCCTCGGGCGGCGGCGGGCGCTCGCCCCGGGCCAGCACGCCCAACCTGGGCGGCACCGGAGGGCTCACGGACGACGAGTCCTCCGCCGCCGCCGCGGCCTCGAGGGCCGCCCGGGCCCAGGCCGCCCGCATCCGGGGCGCCGTGCTCGGGCCCTGGCGCCCGGATTTCCTGGAGTCCGCCCGCCACCGGGTCGTCCAGGCGGCCGCGCTGACAGGGAGCGGGGGGGGCGGAGGGGGGGGCGCCCCCGCCGCCGGCGCGCCCGGTGGTGGTGGTGGTGCGGGTGGCGGCTCCACCACGCCGGGGGGCGGCCTCCTGTCCGCCGCCTTCAACCCGTCCGCCACCTCGGCCCCGCCGTCGTCCGCCACCCCGCACCAGCGGGGCGGCCACCTGGTGTTTCTGTCCGCCCGGCCGGAGACGTACAAGGGGATGACCGAGTCCTCTTCCTACCGCTCCATCTTCCGCCCGCTCGTCCGGTCCCGGGACCTCCACTCCTGGCCGGTCCTGCTCCTGGGCTCCCTGCGCGCGGGGCCCGCCGCCCTCGCCGGCTGGGTGTCCCGCTCCTCCGCCGCGCCCGCCCGGGGCGTGGCGGGGACGCTATCGCACTCGCTGTACGTTGCGCTCGCCCGCAAAAAGCTGGAGCGGTTTGAAGCCTTTGCGGCGCTCTACCCGGAGGCCGCCTGGGTGTTTGTGGGGGACAACGGCCAGGGGGACGTCCTGGTGGCGGAGGCCCTGCACCGCCGGGCGCGGGCGCCCGCCAAGGCGGGCGGCCCCCCGCCCCTCCCCCTGGCGGCCTGCTTCATCAACCGGGTCGTCCCCGTCCTCTCCACCCTGTCCGCCCTCCGCCACGCCCAGGCCAACAAGCCCGCCTGGCTGGCGGAGTGGCGCGGGGAGGGCATCCACGTCCACAAGACCCACGTCGGCATGGCCGTCCAGGCGCACACGCTGGGGCTGATGGACGCGGGCGGCCTGCGCCGGGTTGCGCTCGAGGCGGCCTGGGGCTTTGCATCCGCCCGGGCCGCCCACGCCTTCGCGGTCGGCATCGACTGGGCGGGCGTCGCCCGCCAGCTGAACGCGGACAGTCGGGCCGCCAACCAATTCCTGCCGTCGGACGCGCAGGTGGGCCCGATCCGGGCGGGCGGGGACGACGGGGCAAGTGCGGCCGGCTTTGCGCGGGCGGGCACGCCCGGCGGCGGCGGCGGCGGGGGTGGGGGCAGCGTGGGCCCGCCGCGCGGGGGGTCGCCCGCGCGGGCCATCCCGCCCCGGCCGGGCGCGCCCGGGTCGGCCCGGAGCTCTTCCCTTCGCGGGGCGACCCCGCCCCGCCCGCCGCCGCCCCGCCAGATGAGCGGCAGTGGCCCTGCCCCGCCCCCGCCCCCGCCCCCGCCCCTGCCGGCGGGCTGGTCGCCGCCCGTGCGTGGAGGTAGTGTTCACGCCCAAAGCCCGCCGCCCCTGCCCTCCCAGTCCCCGCCCCCGCTGCCGCCCATGGAGGAAGCGGCTCAGGCGCCGGGCGTGCCGCCGACCGCGCTCGGAGCGGGGGGTGGGGGTGGCGGGGGAGAGGCCGCCGCCACCACCAGGAGGCAGGAGGTGGTGGCGATCGAACCCATCCCCCCGCCCGTTGAGTTTTGGAGTGGTGGCGGGGGCGTGTCGCCGCGTGCGCGGTCGCCGTCGCCGCCGTCCCCACAGCCGCAATGAAATGAGAGAGAGGCGTGACATGTAGGCACAAATATGTATGAACGTGTTTTTTGTCATCCATGACCATTCCTCACTCATAACACTCCAACAGGTCGCACCCGACCGGCCGCCACCCTAGGCCCACCCGGAACAGCGCGGTCACCCGGTCCCGCTGCACCGAGTCCAGGATCGGGGTCTGGAAGGGGAAGACGTACGCCGCCCCGCCCGCGACTGACCGGTACAGCACCGTTGACCCTCCGGCGGCGCCCTCACCCCCTCCACCCCCGCCGCCCGCCTTGATGAGCACCTCCAGCGTGTCATCCGTAGCGCCGCCCGATGACAGCGCCCCCCCCCGCGGCCGCGGGACGCGGTATGCCCGGAAGACGCTCCCCGGCGGGGTGGCCGGGTCCGAGTCCGCCAGGAGCGTCGCGTGCAAGGACTGGATGGACGCGTCCAGGGCCGCGGCCGCGTCGGCGGGCGAGTCAGGCGACGCGAGGGCCGGGCCGTAGAGGTCAGAGGTGGAGGAGGTGGACACGCAGTTTGGGACGGAGCCGGGGCAGGGCAGGATGCGGCCGGCCGGCGTGAGCGCCCCTGTCGGTATGTTTTTGGAGTCGGACATGGGGGTCTGAGGGGCGGCGGGCGATGGACGCGCGGATGCGAGGGAGAGGGCGGCGGAGAGGGCGGTGGCCAGGAGGGCGCGGCGGGGTGGGAATGGGCTGTGAGAATGAGGATGGATGGTGGGATGGAGAGATGAGGTTGAAAAGAGAGAGGATGGCTGGGTGGTGTGTGTCGTGCACTTTCGCCTCCACTCGCCTCCCATCACTCACGCGGCTGGGGTATGCGCAGAGAAAGCAGCTTCCTGGCCTGCTAGGCTAGGCCGGCCGGGCGGGGCTGGGCGGGCTTGCATGCGGAGAGAGACAGAAACGCGATGGCTAGAAATGAAATGAGCAAGACGACGCGCACTCACCACACAGCGTGCCATAGTTTTTTTTTTCTTTCGGAATGGTCTGTCCCATGCGCTTCGTCCTGGTGGGGCTGTCCGTCCTGGTCGCAGCCGTCTCCACCCTCCTCTCCTGGATGAGGCCGCGTGGAGTAGAGGACTACTGGAGCGACGATGGCGGCAAGGAAGAGGTGCGTGTGTGGTCACCCCCCCCATGCCCCTTTTTCTCAACCTTTTCTCAACCACCCTCCTCTCCTTCTCACCAACGCCGCCCCACCCTCACAGCCACCACCCCAGCCCTCCACGACCACCCACCTCCTCTCCGCCGCCGCCCGCGCCCTCCTAGACGCCTCGACCGGGAGATACCTGTATCGCCAGGCGGCGGCAGCCTATAAGGCGACGTCTGCCTCGCCCTCGCCGGGCCGTTCGCGGCGGGTGTCGGAAAGCGGCCCGGAGGCCGGTGAGGGGGGGCGGGCTGCTGGGGCGGCCCAGCAGCAGCAGCAGGCACCTCTGCATCCCAGGCGGCGACGGGGGACGGGGGACGGGTTGCCGCCGTTGCCGCCGGCGACGGCACGGGGGCGGGGGCGGGCTGGTGGGGTGGGTGTGGCCCGCCACGCCACGCCCGGCCCGCTCACGCGGTCCCAGTCGGGGGGTGTCAGGTGACGCAATGCAGCGTAGGGTATGTGCATGTACAATCAGTGAATGTGGATGCAGAGGCAAAGAGGAAGGAGAAGGTAGTGGGGTCCCACCCGTGTGAAGTAACAAGAAGAAGAACGCTCGTAGAAAGAGAGGAGGAGGTCGAGCACACCTAACGACAACAACAACAAACAAAAAGAAACTCAATTCGCCCGTCCCGCGCCTCAACGCTCGCCGACTGCACAACATGCGCGGCGCCACCCTGGGCACCACCACCCCGATGCCTGCCAGCGGCGTCCTCACGCCTCTCCCGCGCCGCCTGGTGGCACCGCGCCCCGTGGCAACAGCCGCGTCCGCGTCTGCCCCCGCCGCCGCCGCGAAAACTGCCTTCCGCACCGTCACCGTCGACCTGGGCCCCGATCGGGCCTACCCCATCCACATCGGCACGGGCCTTATCGACCGGGGAGACCTCCTCGTCCCGCACATCAAGGGCGGGCGGGCCCTGGTCGTCACCAACGAGACCGTCGGCCCGCTCTACCTGGAGCGCCTGACCGCCGCGCTCACCGCGCCCGGTGGCGGGCTGCCGCCCGTGGCCGTCGATGCCGTCGTGCTGCCCGATGGCGAGCAGTACAAGGACATGGGCACGCTTATGAAGGTGGGTGGGCAGAGAGAGGAGAGCGGAGGGAGCACCTACATTGCCCCCCCGCGCTCGTGCAACCTCGACCCCGACCTCTCCACCCCCCAACCTCACCATCCCTTCGCGCCCACCCACATATCTCCACATTCGCCCCCTCTTTACGCACAGGTCTGGGACGCCGCCCTCGCCGGTCGCCACGCCCGGGACACCACTTTCATCGCCCTGGGCGGCGGGGTGGTGGGCGACATGACCGGCTTCGCGGCCGCGGCCTACCAGCGCGGCGTCAACTTCATCCAAGTCCCCACGACCGTGATGGCGGCCGTCGACTCGTCCGTCGGCGGGAAGACCGGCGTCAACCATCCGGCCGGCAAGAACATGCTGGGCGCCTTCTGGCAGCCGGAGGCGGTGCTGGTGGACATCGACGCCCTGGACACCCTGCCCGACCGGGAGTATGCGAGCGGCATGAGCGAGGTCGTCAAGTACGGGCTCATCCGCGACGCCCCTCTCTTCGAGTGGTTGGAAGCCAACGCGGGCGCCCTCCTGGCCCGGGACAAGGCCGCCCTCGCCCACGCCATCGAGGCGTCCTGCCTGAACAAGGCGGCCGTCGTGGCGGCGGACGAGCGGGAGGGCGGCGTGCGGGCGACGCTGAACCTGGGGCACACCTTTGGGCACGCGGTGGAGACGGCGTCCGGGTACGGGGCCTGGCTGCACGGGGAGGCGGTGTCCGCGGGGACGGCCATGGCGGTCGACCTGTCGGCCCGGCTGGGCTGGATTGAGCCGGGCCTGGCGGGGCGGGCGGTGGGCTTGCTGGAAGCGTTCAGTCTGCCGGTCGCCCCGCCGCCTGGGATGACGAGGGCCCAATTCCGCGACCTGATGGCGCTCGACAAGAAGGTGGCGGCGGGCAAGCTGCGCCTGATCCTGTTGAGGGGCGCGCTGGGCGGGTGCGTGGTGACGGGTGATTTCGGGGCTGATAAGCTGGAGGAGACGCTGGCCGCGTTTTGCAAAATGTAGACAAAAAAAACGCACACACGCCAATCTCATCCATCACACCTCATCCGCCAGTAGCAGCCCCTGAGCCATGGCCACCGCGGCTGCCTTCTTCTTCAGTCCTCCCGCACGTTGTCCTTCATCGTCCGCTGGATAAATTTTGCCTCCCTTGCCGCCCGGGCGAAGGGCGGCAAGCCCGCCGCCGTCCCGGGCGTCTTCACCAGGATGGCCTCCACCTCCCGGTAGGTTGGCCGGGCCGCCGACCGGGCCAGCGGGACGGCCGCGTTGCGGGAGCCGTCGGCCGTGTACCAGACGGTCCAGGCGCCGCCGCCGCCGCCGCCGCCGCGCCCGTCGTCAGCCTGGCCGCTGTTGGAAGGGCGTGCGGGGTCGTCGTCGCCTCCCTGCCTTCCCTCGCCCCCGTCATCCGGGGAGGACAGCAAGGAGTACTGGAGGCGTGTGTCATCCCCGCTCACCCGCATCTGGGAGAGCGAGTAGACGAGCTCGAACGACGCGGCGGCCGCACTCTTTTTGGCCCGCCCCCAAAACCCGAAATCCGGGACGAGCTGCCCGGGCCCGTCATTCCACTGCGGGTTGATGAGGAGTGTCAGCCCGCCGGCCACCCGGTCCCGGGCCTCCGCGGCGGAGACGCAGGCGCCCAGCGTCTCGGCGGTGGGGAATAGGATGGCCGCGAGGGCCGGGTTGGACCACTCACAGACCGCGTCCCCCTCGTCCAGGACCCGGCTGTCCAGGCGCCCCGAGAGCCCCTGCGCCCCGCGTCGCACCGCCGCCAGCAGGCGCTCCACGAGCGGCATGGCGGCTTTGGCCTGCATGCGCACCCCGCCCGGCCAGTCGTCCAGGTCGGTCGCGCCCGTGATGGGGAGGAGGAGCTCGACCCGCACGCGGGTGGCCCCGTCCGCGTGCGCGGCCAGGATGGCGGCCGCTGCCTGGTCCGCCTGGTCGCCCGGGGAGATGGGGAGGCGGACGGAGGGGAGGGGCAGGGGCGCGGGGGCGGGCGCGTTCGTGCCGGTGGCGGCACAGGGGGCGAGGCGGGAGGAGGGCAGGTTGGAGCGCGCGTGCGTGGGGTTGCCGCCCAGCGCGTTCCGTTTGACTGTTGCCAGGGTGCTGCGACCCTGACCCTCTCGCCGGGGGTGCCGGGGGTGGGCTGAGAGGTGAGGGTGCGCCTGAAGAGCGGGTGCGGCCCGGGCCGGGGTGGCCCCTGGGCGGGGCGTGGATGATGGGAGGCGCATCGAAAATTCTCGTTTGCTGTGTCTTTCGCCGAGGCCTCTGCTCATACAGCCAAATTGGCCCCCGTCGTTTTCTCGTCTCGCGTGCATTGAATTCGCCGGCCGCAGCATGAGTGGCCTTACCCTGACGCCCCTGGCCCGGCCTTCAACCTCACACCGCGCCGGCGCCCGCCCCGCCAGCGCCAGGCTGGCCACTGCCCGGCCATCACAGGCGAGGTGTGCGCTTGGCCCGGTGAGTCGTTTCTTTCAGAGAAGGCCGGTGGTGGGCAGGGTGGGCGACGCCAGCACGCCCCGCCCACCCAGGCGCTTGATCTGATGAGTCAAGCGCAGGCCTGGCGTGTGAGGCAGGCGAGGAGAGACATCGAGCGCGGGCACGTATGCATGTGTCGCCCTCAACACCAACACCCAAACGGCCGCCGCCCTTAAGCCTCACCCTCCTTCCTCTCCCCGCCCTCATCCCTTTTTTTTTCCCCACCCCCAGGCCGCCACCGCCGCCCCGCCCCGCCACCGCCGCACGCTCCGCGCCCGCGCCTCCACCGCGGCGCCTGCCGCCCCCTCCCCCTCCCGCCCGGACTACCGCTCCAAACCCCCCGCCGAAACGACCGTCCTGGTGGTGGGGCCGACAGGCTACATCGGCAAGTTTGTGACGCGCGAGCTGGTCCGGCGTGGGTACCGGGTGGTCGCCCTGGCGCGGGAGAGGGCGGGCATCAAGGGGCGACAGACCCGGGAGGACACGGTCGCGGACTTTCCGGGCGCAGAGGTCCGGTTCGGGGACGTGGCCGACCCCGCGTCCCTGGCCGCCGCCGGGTTTGGGGGTGGCCACCCCGTCGACGCGGTCGTCTGCTGCCTGGCCTCCCGCACGGGCGGCGTGGCCGACTCCTGGGCCATCGATTACCGGGCGACCAAGAACGTGCTGGAGGCCGCCACGGCCGCGGGCGTGGCCCACTTTGTGCTGTTGTCGGCCATCTGCGTGCAAAAGCCGACGCTCGAGTTCCAGCGCGCCAAGCTCGCCCTGGAGGCGGACCTGGTGGCCGCGGCCGCCGCGGGCGGCCCCTCCTACTCCATCGTCCGGCCGACCGCCTTCTTCAAGTCCCTGGCGGGCCAGGTGGAGCTGGTGAAGCAGGGCAAGCCGTACGTCATGTTTGGGGACGGTCGCCTGGCCGCGTGCAAGCCGATCTCGGAGTCCGACCTGGCCAAGTTTATGGCGGACTGTGTGGCCGATCCCTCCAAGGCCAACGCGACCCTGCCGGTGGGCGGGCCGGGGCGGGCGTGGACGGCGCTGGAGCAGGGGGAGGCCCTGTTCAAGCTGGCGGGGAAGGAGCCCAAATTCATCAAGGTGCCCGTCGCGCTCATGGACGGCATCATCGCCGTCCTGGCCGGGCTGGCGAAAGTCTTCCCGGGCCTCACCGACGCCGCCGAGTTTGGACGCATCGGCCGGTACTACGCTACGGAGTCCATGCTGGTGTACGACCCGGAGGCAGGGGCGTACGACGCGGACGCGACGCCAGAGTACGGGACGGACACGCTGCAAGCCTTTTTCGAGCGGGCGGTGAGGGATGGCGGGATGGCGGGGCAGGACCTTGGCGACGCGGGCGTGTTTTGATGGGGGG
>Ga0315276_10004208_pt1 | contig 13215 bp, 12 predicted proteins | sample YL17G05_0_MG_FD_204542 | JGI IMG/M metagenome (GOLD analysis project Ga0315276, IMG submission 204542) | Sediment microbial communities from Yellowstone Lake, YNP, Wyoming, USA - YL17G05_0 | ecosystem: Environmental > Aquatic > Freshwater > Lake > Sediment | place: USA: Wyoming | collected...
CCCACAGTGTGAGAAAGACAAACACCAATAATTCCGCACGCACACACACACACACACACACACACACACACACACACACACACATACGCCGCCACTCACCTGGTGTCTGTCGCCTCCGCCACAAGGTGTGTAGGGCGGCGGCGGTAGCCACCGCTACAGCAGCGAGAAGTAGGAAAAGCATTTGTAGCGAGAGCGCGAGCAGCGCGCCGATGCGCTTCTCCTCTCCGAAAAGTGCGAGCGCAAGCCGGCCTGCGCCGTGGATCGTTGCCACAGCTCAATGGGTCGATTAAACCTGATGCACCCTGATCGATTCACTGGTGCGGTTGAACGGAAGTGAAATGGGGGTGGAGCACCCTCGTCAGACTTTTCTTTCCGTCGCGGTTGCCAAGGTTTTTTTGCCATGCGTGTGTGTGTGGGGGGGGGGGGGGATAGAAAAAAGCCAACCTTTCATGAGAGACACATCTCCGTTGCTCACCACCACACGCACACACTAACAAACACACGCACCGCCTATACATTCGGTCAACCCCTCGCGTACGCCCCCGGACCGCACGCCAAGAAGATGGATCCGAAGACGAGCGTGCAGGTGGTGAGGCCGAGCAAGGCGATGTAGACGCCAAACGCGGCGCCCCTGCTCATTCCCGCCCACTTTTCGACGGCGGTGATGAACTTGTCAAACAGGGGAGCCATGGCGAGGGCGGCGGAGAGGCGCAGCGGGCGCACAAAGTTTTGGGCCATCCAAAAGCCTGCGTAAAACGCCAGGAACGCCGGCCACTTCCCTGGCGCCAAGGGTGACACGCCCTTCTGGTTGAAGAACGCGATCCAGGAGACGGCGAGGCCGCCCCCGTAGGTGACATTGCTCACAAAGCCGTAGGAGGCGACGGCACCGAGGCCCAGGCGGGCCATGGCGGCCTTGTCCACCTTGTCCCGGGCGAAAAAGGCCTTCACCTGGGCGAGGAGGTGGGAGGTGGGTGGAGGCGGGGGCGGGGAGGAGGAGGGGGAGGCTTCCGCGGCCGGGGCGGGTGGCCCGCGGGTGAGGAGTAAGCGAGGCAGAGGCGCTCCCGTGGGATCAGGGCGCGCGCGGCTGGCGTGCGAGGCCAGGCGGACGGCCACTGGAGGGGTGGCGGGTCGGGCGGCTGGTGCCGCCGACGAGGAGCGCAAAGCCGCCGCCATTATTTCGGAGTCACAGTTGTTTTGCAACAAAGGTTCACACACAAACACACAAACACGCGCGCGCACGCTCGTACGCGATGAGTGTGTTTAGTCAGATGCTGGGTGAGGTCAGGGTCGCGTTGGGCGCGTACTTGGGCGACGACAATGAGAAATGAATTGAGTGAAAAAGTCTCTCCACCTCTGTTTCAACGCACCCCCACAGGCAGGCACCCCCCCCGCTACACACCCCACCAGACCACCCGCACCGCGCGCATCCCGCATCACCCACGGCCCTGAGCCGCCTCATTGCAAAATCATTGAGGGCGCTGGACGGGGTTCCGAATGATCCGCCGGACGCGTAGGACCAGGAGCCCACCGCGGCGCCCCACACGCTCGAAGTCAACAACCTGCCCGACTTTCATGGCGTGCGCTTCCACAAACTGGGACCAGCCGGATATGAAGTAGTGACAGATGCCCGGACCGTGGTTGGTACGAAGCCTCTGACTGTACGTGACGTCGAAAGTGAGCGGCACAGCGCCGCCCGCGCCGACCAGGCCGACCAGGGTGACTATGTCACCAGGGTGCACGCCTGCGAGTATGTCGTTCACAAACTGGACGGTGAGGACCTGCGTGGATTTAACGACGCGGAGGCGGCCGGGGCGTGTCTGCGGCGCCCGGGGCACCGACGGACCACCGAGAGGCTTGGTATTCCGGACGATGCGGGTGTCCAGGACCACGTGGCCGCCGCGGCGCCCCAAACGTTGAAAGACAACCTTTTGACCAACCTTCAGGCGGTGCGCTTCCAGAAACTGGTGCCAGCCGGCCGTGAAATAGGACGCAATCCCACTTGCTGACTTGCTTGCCCGATTGATGCGGTACACGACATTGAAAGTGCGTGGTGCGCCGGGCGCCGCGCCGCCCTGGCTGACCAGTGTGACCGTGTCACCGGAGTTGACGCCCGCCAGCAGGTCGTGCACAAGCTCTGTGGGGAGGCCCTGCCTGTTGTGCGTGACGGACATCTTGCCGATGCGGAGGCGGGCCGTGCGTGGCGGCACCGCCCGGGGAGGGCGGGTGTCCGGCGCCGCGTGGGGAGGCGCCGGGTGGCGCTCGGCCGGTGGTGGCGGTGGAGGCAGAGGTGGGGCGGTGGTGGTGGTAGCGGCGGCGGCGGCCGCAGCCTCCCCAGCACCACCCCCCTCACCCCCACCACCACGCCGCAGCCGGGTGGCCACGCCCGCGCCACCACCCTCAGCCGCCTGTATTACCCGCCACGCCTCCGCCCGGACCCGGGCGGTCGGCACAAAGCCGGGCGGCACCACCATCGGCGCGCCGGCCTCGGACAGCTTGCGCGTCAGCCAGGTCTTGTTCTTGGAGTCCGCCGTCCGGCCGTACGCCACCTCGAACAGGCTCGCCAGCACGCTCTGGGTTAGGTGCATGTAGGCCGAGGGTGGGGGCGGAGCGGCGGCAGGCGCAGCGGCGGCGGCGGCCTCGCCGCCGGCGATGGCCATGGGTGGAGGTTGCCGTTGTGGCCGAGGTGGCCGAGGCTGACGCCGTTCAGGCGCCGACGCCGCAGCAGCCGGTGGTGGTGGCCGTTCAGGCGCGACCAGTGACGGCCGGGCCTCCTCCAACCGCGTCCCAGCCTCCCCAGCAGCAGCCCGGGCCCCGGTCAGGGCCACACCCAAGGTGAACGCCGCCGAAAAAATAAAGGCGTGCGCGGCCGGTGGGAAGGGCAGGTTGAGGTTGTGGGCCAGCACAGCAGCAGGCGAGGTTGCTTGCTCGCACGGGGCCCACTGCCCCGCCATCGCGCCTGCTGTGTTGATGGGTGAGTGTCGGGCTGACCGCACACGCCTCTGTGGGGGTGGGTCCGGGCCCGCGGAGCGCGCGGGATCTGTGCACGAGCCGGGCGAAAAAAGAAAGCGTTGACTGAAACCCTCTCGACCATTACACCTCCCCTTGAACCTCCCTTGTCTACTACACAAACACAACAGCAAACGCTCTCGACCAAATCATTCAAAGCAGCTTCCGGTACCCGCTCCCCCGGCAGGATGAGCAGAAGACCAGCCCCGTCCCACCGCACACCCGGCACTGGCCGGCCGGCGGAGGAACCCGCCCCAAGATGTCCCGCTTTGGCGGGCGGGCGGCGGGCAGTGCGTCCGCTGCCGGCTTGGGCACGGCCGTCGCCCCCGACGACCCGCACGCAAAGCAGCCGCACCCGCCCGTGCCGGCGCAGAGGCTACATGGTTCCGGGTCACCCTTGGTGCCCGCCCAGGCGGCCGCGCCGATGGCCGCAAAAACGGCCCCGCCCACAATGGCGTCCTGGACGGTGGTGACGAGGGTGGCCGGGAGGGCCTGGGGATAGGAGCGAGAGAGAGAGAGCGAGAGTGGAGAGAGAAACGGCGCCGTGTGAGAATTCATAAGGAGGAGTGGAGAACGGCCCAGGTTCAGAGAGCGGCGCGGCGGATCGGAGCGTGTGGCGAAGCGTGTGTGAGCACGGCCCAGGTTGAGTGCGAGCGTCCTCGGCGTCGGAGCGTGTGGCACAGCGCCCCAAACTCTCATCCTCTCGTCCTCTCTCAAACTCACCGCTACGGCCACACCACGCCGCCCGGGAGTGGAGCAGGCACAGGCGGCGGTCGGCGCCCGGCCGGACGTGGACGGGGCGGGACTAGGCTGGGTATGCGGTCGCATTTTATGTAACAGAGGAGTAAGTGATTGAGGAAGCACACACCAAATGGGCGCTGCTCTCCTCTCCCGCACTCTTTCTTAACGCTTCAGCCATGGCCGCCCTCTCCACGGCGGATGCTCTCAAGCAGGAAGGCCGCCGGGCCCTGGTCGTCGGCGCGGACAAGGCCAAGCTGGCCAGCCTGGCCCTGGGGCGGCCGGAGACGATGGTGGGTGAGGGAGGGGAGCTGGTTTTGCGCGCCCAAGGGCCAGCGCGGCGGTGGGGGGGGGGGCCGACTGTCCGCCGAGAACCGCGGGTCGCGGGGCGATGCCTCTCCACCCTCACTGGACATGGTCCATGTGTTGGGCTACCAGGTGCTGGAGCCAGGTCGAGGGCACGGCTAGCGCTCCGCATGCCCGCGGCCGGCCAAAGAGAGGAAAGAGGCCTCCCCCCTCCCTCCCTCCCCCGGGTGCCAGCGCGGGTCTCTCCCTTGATGCCCATCATCCCTCCCCTCTCTCCCTTGTCAGGACGTCGACGTCGCCGTCATCAAGGCCACCTCCTCCGCCTTCCACGTCGTCCCCAAGGAGAAGCACGTCCAGAGTGAGTAGGAGAATGTGTGATGTGATGACAGAGAGAGAACGGGCGCGGGCGGGCGCCGCTGCGTGTTCTCTCTCTGTCCATCCACTACTCACACGCACAACCCCTACAACTTTCTTCCCATGCATCAGCTCTCAAGGCCGCCGTCTCCGCCCGCTCCCCGCGCGGCACGGTCGCCTACGTCAATGGCGCCCTCTGGGACCGCCTGGCGGGCGCGGCGGACTGGGTGACGGCGCTCAAGACGCTGATGGTCTTCCACCGCCTGATGCGGGAGAGTGATGCCTCGTACCTCGACGACCTCCTCCGCCTGGGGGTCCGGGGCGGGCGCGCCGGCGGCCGGGCCGGCGGCGGCGGCGGCGGCGGCGGCGGCGGCGGTGGCGGCGGTGATAATGGGTATGGAGCGGCCGGGCGGCAAGCCCCCGGCCCCTCCCGCCGCCCGCCCGGTGGCGGCGGCGGCCCGGCCGCGACGCTGCCGAGGTTTGGCCTCGACGGGTGGGTCGACACGACCAACATCGCGGGCCGGTTCGAGGCTTCCGCCTTTGTGCGCGCCCTCGCCCGCTACCTGGACGAGACCCTGGACGTGTACGAGGGCATCAACTTCTACCTGGGCGGCCCGGACGGCGGGGCGGGCGGCGCGGCGGCCGCCCGCCTGCGGTCCCTGCCCGGCCCCGACCTCCTCTTCCAGCTGCCCCGCCTGCAGCGCCTCCTGCTCCGCCTGGCCGACTGCGTCCCCGCCGGCCCCGCCGCGGCCGACCCCATCGTCCAGGCCGCCTGCCTGGGCGTCGCCCAGGAATCCTTCCGCGCGTACCGGGCGGCGTCGGAAGGCCTCATCAACCTGGCGGACCGGTTTTTTGACATGGACGCGGCCGACGCGGCGGCGGGGGCGGACGCCTACCGCCAGGCGGCCGCGGTCGCGGCCCGCCTGCAGGCCTTCTACCGGGCGGCGGAGGGGATGCCGGGGCTGGCGGCGGCGCTCCAGTTTCCGCGCCTGGAGCCGCCGCCCCCGGACTTTCTGGCCCAGATGGAGGCGTACATCCAGGAGGGCGGGGCGCCCGCATCGCTGGGCGACGTGTCGAGCGGGCATGGTGGTGGAGGGGGGGGCGGCGGCGGTGGTGGCGGTGGGCGGGTGGCCGCGCCGGCTGTCGCGGCAGCGGGAGCAACGGGTGCCTCCCCCGCCGCCGCCCCTGCCCGCCCCGTGCCCTGCCCGACCGTCGGCCTGCCCCTACGCCGGGGTACCCGGGCCCCAGCGCGGCCCGCGCCCTCCTTGGCGGGCGACGGCAGCGGCGCCGCCCCCCGCTTCCTGGTCGTGAGCGCGCCGCCTGCCGCCTCCCCTGCCGCCTCCCCTGCACCGCCCACCCCGGCCACGCCCGCCACAGGCATCGCGCCGCCCGGGCGCGACGGGCCGCCCTTTGCCCCGCCCGGGCCCGCCCCCGTTGACGCCCTGTTTGACTTGTTTGGTGGGGGGGGTGAGATGTCCGCCTCCGTCCTCCCCGCGGCCGTCCCGGGCGGGCCGGCCGGGGTCGACCCGTTTGCCCAGGGGAGTGGATTTGGGTGCGACCCCTTTCATGCGCCCGTGGCCGGCGCCGGCGCCGCGCCCGCCCCGCCGCCTGCCACTTCCGCTCCCCTGTCCCTGGTGGGTTCCAACCCGTTTGGCGATGCGTCTGCCCTAGCCCCGCCCGTCGTGGCACCCGCTACAGCCTCTCCAGGCCGGGCGCCGCCGCCGTCGGCCGCGTGGACCCCCTCCACCGCCGCCCCGCCGCTGTCCGCCTTTCCAAGCCCGCCCTGCCCGCCCGCCGCGCCGGCCGCGGAGCCCGCCGACCCCTTCGCCGGCCTGCTGGGTGGTCTCTCCCTGGGTCCGTCCCCCTCGTCCGCTCCACCCTTGCGCCGCGCCGCTCCGCCCGTGGGCGTGCCGATGGGGGGCGCCGCGGACCGGGCGGCCCGCTTTGCGGCGGCCGCGGGCACGCTGCCAGGCGTGTGCTCGCCGACGACGACGACGACCTCGCCGCCCGTGCCGATGGCGGCTCCCGGTGGGTCGGAGACGTCGCCTTGGGGGTAGATGTTGTGACTGGGGTGTGTGTTGTTGGGGTGTGGTGTGTGCGTTGCCGTGAGTCTCGTTTTGCAATGAGATGGTTGTGAGAGGTTGATCCACCTTCATTCTCGCCATCATCAAAGAAAGAGAGAGGGGGGCCTGCACAGCAGTCCTCCACACGGACGGCCCGGGGCTCTCCTGCGTGCACTCCCTCGCACACAGGGGTTGTACCATCGCCTGTGCCCGCTGCACCAGGGCCTCAGCGCGTGCTTGTTTGCTCTCGCCTGCACGGGCGTGTTTTTTTAGCATTCGCAACACGGCGCACGCTCGCGAGTTGCCTTCACCTCTCGCGTCGCGGTGTCAGCGCGTTGAGCCCAGCTTCGAGAAGCAGCAGACTACACGTGCAACACGCCCGGCGAGCGCGTCCAGCGTTTTGAGCACGCGTGCACCCCTTGAAGCAACCTCAAAAATACAAAACAACACAGCGCGCGGCGTTTCTTTTTTTCAACCTCACCCTCTGCATCATGTGCACCCCGACCACCCGCCGCCTCCTGCGCCTGGGCTACGCCCTGGTCGCCCTGACGGCCCTGGCCACCCTCCCCGCCGCTGTCCGGGCCGCCCGGGCCGCCCACTGGACGTTGCGGGCCCAGGCCTGCCTAACGGCGGGCGTCTTTGTGGGGCTTGCCCTCCCTGCCTCGTTTTATGAGGTTGCCATGCAGCTGGCTTTCTACGCCCGGCCCCGCCTCCAGATCCGGGTCATCCGCATCCTGTGGATGGTGCCCGTGTACGCCCTCAATTCCTGGTTTGCCCTGAGGTTTGCGGTAAGAGACGCAGGAGAACGCAGGAGAAATTCAGCAGCAGAGCACACACACTAGCCTAATCTATCCAGTGCATCATCTCATTTTCCTCCTCTCATCCCCTCAGAATTCCCGCCTTTATCTGGACGCCATCCGTGAGTGCTACGAAGCCTACGTCATTTACAACTTCTTCATGTACCTGCGCGCGTACCTGGAGGATGAAGTGAGCAAGCAATGGCATGGAGAGAGAAGAGAGACAGGGAGGAGGGGGGTGGGGGGCATGGACACATCCCTTCACCAACCTCTCCTACCTTTCGCCCTCTTCTGTCACGCTCCACTCTCCTTCTTTTCTCTCCCTCCTCGCCCAGTACGGCGACCTGGACGCCTACTTTGCCACGAAAGATGATGTCCCCCACCTCGGCCCACTCGCCCGGCTCCTCCCCCCCTGGCGCATGGGCGGCCCCTTTTTCCGCGAGTGCCAGCAGGGCGTCCTCGCGTACGTCGTCGTCCGCCCGCTCATGACGGCCGCCAACCTGCTGGCCGCGGCGGTGGGCGTGGCGGGGGATGGCGAACTCCGGGCGGACCGGGCATTTGTGTGGGCGACGCTGGCGAACAACGTGTCCCAGCTGTGGGCGCTATACTGCCTCGTCCTCTTTTACACGGCCACCCGCCATGAGCTGGCGCCGCTCCGCCCCCTCGCCAAGTTCGCGGTCGTCAAGGCCGTCGTCTTTCTGTCCTACTGGCAGGGTATCGCCATCGCCCTGGGCGTCTGGGCCGGCCTCATCAAGGCCCCGCCGGGCTGGCAGGGCGACTTTGACGTGGACGGCGTGGCCGCGGGCTTGCAGGAATGGTTGATTTGCCTGGAAATGTTCGCGGCCGCCCTCGCGCACGCGCACGCCTTCCCGGCCTCCGACTACGCCGACCCGGGCGCCCCGCCCGGGCCCGCCTGGGGCGGCATCAGGAGGCCGTCCGGGGGTGGGGGCGGCATGGGCGCCCTGCGCGCCATGTTCTCAGTCGACGACGTGGTCTCCGACGTGTCGGGGGCGGCTGGCCTGGCCGCCGGGCGGGCCGCCGACGTGCTGGGCGCCGCGGGGTTGGGGGCGTGGGGCGCGACCCGCACGGCGGGCGTGGCCGCGTTTGGCGCGCCGGCGGCCTTGCTGGGCGCGGCGGCGGGTGCGGTGGGCGTCCGCCTGGGCGGCGGCCCTGGCAGCCGCGGGTCGCGCCTCACCTCAGAGACGGGCGACGACGAGGACGACGGTGGGGGGGGAGGGATGATGACCCCGCCCCCACCACCCTTCACCGGCCGCCTGTCGGATGAGGACGGGGGGTGCGTGGAGGCGGCCAGCCTGCTGCCTTACCCGCCGCCCGAAGGGAGTGGCTATGGTTGATGAGTGATTTTGATTTTGAGAGATTTTGATTCGAAGTGAAGGGAGAGTCTAGATTTTGATTCGAGTCCAAAAACAAAACAAAAACAAAAAACAAAACGACGGGTCCTTTCATCACACGCAGCACCCCACACAGAGCCCGCCAGCAAACACGCGCGCAGCATGCATGCACTCATTTCTTCCCGGTCGACGTGACGTTGAACTTGAAGTAAATCACATCCCCGTCCAGGACGGTGTATAATTTCCCTTCCTGCCTGTACTTGCCGCCCGACTTGACAGCCGCCTCATTGCCCAGCTCCTTGAGGTCTTCGTAATGCATTACCTCCGCACAGATGAAGCCCCGCTCAAAGTCGGTGTGGATGGCGCCCGCGGCCTGCGGGGCTTTGCACCCCTTGCGAATCTGCCAGCACTTGACCTCATCCTCGCCCGCCGTGAAAAAGTAGATGAGCTGGATGTGGGAGAAGCCCGTCCGGATGATCTTGGGCAGCGCGGACGGCGCGCCCGCCTCCTCCTGCGCCTTGGCGGCCTCATCGTCTGGCATGTCGGTGAGGCGGGACTCGAACGAGCCGGAAAAGGGAATCACCGGCCCGCCGCCGTGCTCAGCCACCCAGGCCGCGACCTTGGGCAACCACTTGCTCTTCTTGGTCGTGTACGCCTTCTCCGTCAGGTTGACCAGGTAGGCGACGGGCTTGGCGGAAATGAGCGGGTTGGCGTTCAGCCATTCCACCTCCCGGGCCGACCAGTCGCCGTGGCGGACGTCCTTGTCCTCCTCCAGCCAGGCCCTGACCTTCTCGCCCGCCGCCAGCTCCTCCTTCTGGTCCTTGGTCAGGCCCCGCATTTCCTTCGCCTTCAGCTCGGCGATGGCCTTGTTCACCCGCTCCAGGTCCTTGGTGCGGAGCTCGCTGACGGGAAGAGAGAGGCAGAGAACGGGGCATGTGAGCAAGCGAGAGAAAGCACTCTCACCATCCATCCCCCACTCTTCTCATCATTTCTCTTTTATTCTCTTACCCGTGAATGATCTCCAAATCCTCGACCGGGTCCACCCGGTCCTCCACGTGAACAACCTCCGCATCCTCGAACGCCCGGCATACGTGGAAGATGCCGTCCACGCCCGCGATGTGGGAGAGGAAGGCGTTGCCGAGGCCCTCCCCCGTCGCGGCGCCCTTCACCAGGCCTGCGATGTCCACGACCTCCAGGAAGGCCGGGACGGCCGACTTGGGCTTGTACAGGTCGACCAGCCAGCGGAAGCGGTCGTCGGGCACGTTGACGCGGGCCTGGGAAAAGGAGAGTGAACGAGAGTGTGCGTGTGTGTGCGCCTCGAGAGGTTTGGTTTTACTATCATTCTCTCTCTCTTTCTTACCGCGTTGGGCTCGATCGTGCAGAAGGGGAAGTTTTCGGCGGGGATACCCATCTTGGTCAGCACGTTGAATAGGGTGGACTTGCCGACGTTGGGTAGGCCGACGATGCCGATCTAGAGGAAGACAAAAAGATGGACAATGATTGAGAGCTGGTCGGAGAGCGCTGGTCTGAGAGCGAGCGCGCTCGCGCCGATCGAGAGATTATCAGCGCGCTCTCCGCTCCCGCCGCCTGCGTTGGTCTCGTGACCAATCAAGCCGCGTGCATGTGTGCTCTGTCGACTTAGTCACCCGTGTACACGTGCCATCAGGTCAAGGGATGGGTAGTAAGGCCGCGCTGGGCGGCGCGCTCAACCCGCGACGGCGCAGGCGGGCGCGGGCGTGGGCACGCCGCTCGCTGTCACCCCACACACTCACCTTCAAGTTGGACTTGAACCGCCCGATGATGGGCTTCTCGGCGGGTACCTCCGGCTTCTTTTTGGGGGCCATGGTTGGAGGATGGGTATGGATGATACTGAGAAAAGGAAAGAATGTGACTTTGAGTAGAGGAGCAGGTCGGTTTCTCTCATCTCTTCACTCCAGCAAACGGGCCGAGCACTCCCCTCCAGGACAGGTGCGCGCCCACACACCCGCCACCCACGCGGTCCTTCCTCTCTATACGCTTGAGCTGGCGCTGCCGTGAAAAGGAGGTAGCGTGCGCCCCTACCGCACACTTAGAGAGAGAAGCAATGCGTGCGGCCGCCGCCGCCAACACCGCCAGCGCCGCGTCGGCCGTCCCTCCACCGCCGCCGCGCGCCGCCCGGCCACCCGCCATGGGGGCCGTGCCTAGTAGGACACGGTTGCCTGCTCCTTCGGCCGCTGTGACGACCACGACTGATGCCCCGACAGCGGTGGCATCCGATGTGGGCACCTCACCTAGCCAGCGGCCCACCCCCACCGGCCTTCCCCCTCCGCCCCGCCCGGCCCTCGCCACCCCGCTCACCACCCGGGCCATCGCCGCGGCTGCGGGCATGACCGTCGCGGCCCTGACCGCCCGGTCTGTCGCCGCGGCCGCCTCCCAGGGCCCCCCACGTGTCGCCTACCAGGGCGTGCCGGGCGCGTACAGTGAGGTCGCGGCTGCCGCGGCCGCGCCGGGCGCCGACCCCTTGCCCTGCGCCCAGTTCGAGGTCGCCTTCCAGGCGCTGTCCCAGTGGATGGCTGACACCGCGGTCCTGCCCATCGAAAACAGCGCGGGCGGCTCCGTGCACGCGGTGTACGACCTGCTGCTGCGGTACTCGGGTCTCCACCTGACGGGCGAGGTCGCGCTCGCGGTCTCGCACTGCCTCCTCGCCCCGCCCGGGACCGCCCTGGCCGACATCCATACGGTCGCCTCGCACCCGCAGGCCTTGGCCCAGTGCGCGGGCTACCTGCGCCGCCTTGGCGCGGCCAACGCTGGGTCCCCGCCCCCGGCCTCGGCCTCGGCCTCCATCACACGGGAGGCTGCGGACGACACCGCGGGCGCCGCGCGCGACCTGGCAGCCAACCCCCGGCCGGGCGTGGCGGCCATCGCGTCCGCCCGGGCGGCGCAACTGTATGGCCTGGACATCCTCGATGCGGGCATCCAGGACGCTGCCGCCAATGTGACGCGCTTCCTGGTCTTGGGCCGCGACCCGGCCCGCCCCTCGCCCGTGCCGGCCCACCCAGACGGCCCGCCCGTCAAAACCTCGGTCGCCTTCTCCCTGCCCGACGGCCCGGGACAGTTGTTCAAAGCACTGTCCGTGTTTGCCCTGCGCGGCATTGACCTGACCAAGATCGAGAGCCGGCCGGCGAGAGGTAAGCAATGGGAGAGAAAGACAGAGACGGACGGATGAGGAGGAGGGAATGGAAGAAACGACTTATGTGAAACCCAACCCTCTCTTTCTTCAGACGCCCCCCTCCTCGCCGACGACGCCTCCAACGCCCGCCGCTTCAACTACCTGTTTTACGTGGACGTGCTGGCGCACGCGGCCGACCCGGCGGCCAGCAACGCGCTGCGCCACCTGGGCGAGCTGGCCCCTTACCTGCGCGTGCTCGGCTGCTATCCGGCCGCCAGTGGGCCCCCATTACTCACTACAAGTGAAATGACTGGCACTTTCCCTTGTCGCTCTGTCCTCCTTTCCAGACCCCTGGCCGACCTGGTGCCGGCAGCCGCCGCCTCCTCCGCCCCCGCCGTCCCGGCCCCGGAGGTGGCCGCCCCCAGGCCGGGCGACCAGCCGCACTCCTCAGCCTCCCCACACGCCGGCGCCTGCCGCGTCGCCTACCAGGGTGCGCCGGGCGCGTACAGCGAGGCGGCCGCCCTGGCCGCCTTCCCGGCTGGCACCCCGCTCCCCTGCGCCCAGTTTGACGTCGCCTTCCAGGCCCTGGCCGCCGGCCTGGCCGACCGGGCGGTCCTGCCCATCGAAAATAGCCTTGGTGGGTCCATCCACGCCGTGTACGACCTGCTGCTCGCCCACCGCCTGCACGTGGTGGGCGAGGTCGCGCTGCCCGTTTCGCACTGCCTGCTGGGCGTCCCGGGCGCGAGCCTGGGCGGCCTGCGCACGGTCGCCTCGCACTACCAGGCCCTGGCCCAGTGCGATGGGTACCTGCGGGCCCTGGGCCCGGCCGTCACGCCCGTCGTCGCGGACGACACGGCCGGGGCCGCGGCAGCGGTCGCCGAGGCGGGCGACCCGACGGCAGGCGCCATCGCCTCGTCCCGGGCGGCCGAACTGTATGGCCTGGACGTCCTGGGGTCTGCCATCCAGGATTCGGCCGACAATGTCACCCGTTTTCTCATCCTGGGGCGTGACCCGGCGGTGTCCTCGCCCAGTGACGCCCGGCCCTACCGGACCTCGCTCGTGTGCGCGCTCCCCGACGGGCCGGGCGCGCTCTTCAAGGCGCTCTCCGCCTTCGCCCTCCGCGACATCGACCTCTCCAAGGTGGAGTCAAGGCCGCTCACGCCCGACGCCGCGGCGGCCGCGGGCATGGGCGGCGGTGGGGCCGGCACGGAAGCTGACGTGGCAGCCGCCTCCCCTTTCCGGTACCTGTTCTATTTCGATGTCCTGGCCAACCTGGCCTCGCCCGCCGCCCAGAACGCGCTGCGCCACCTGCAGGAGGTCGCGCCCTACATGCGGGTGCTGGGTTCGTACCCCATCGATGCGGGGGAGGGGTGAGAGGGGTGAGAGGTGCGCGCGATTTGTGTCGGGGTGGTGTGTTTTCTTCAGTTGCAAAATCCCATTTAATCTCCGTC
>Ga0315276_10004210_pt1 | contig 13213 bp, 5 predicted proteins | sample YL17G05_0_MG_FD_204542 | JGI IMG/M metagenome (GOLD analysis project Ga0315276, IMG submission 204542) | Sediment microbial communities from Yellowstone Lake, YNP, Wyoming, USA - YL17G05_0 | ecosystem: Environmental > Aquatic > Freshwater > Lake > Sediment | place: USA: Wyoming | collected...
CTGGCGCCTGCTGTTCCGGGTGTTCTTCAGCCGCTTCGTGATGGGCCGGCTCGGGCGCGATCCCGCGTTCTTCGAGCACGTGGAAGGACCGGTCGGCGAGCGCATCCTGGCCCGCACACGTCACGCCCTGACCGCGCTCCCCACGCACGACAACCCGTTTCTGGTCTACATCATGACGGGGAACTACGCGCCTCACGCGCTGCCGCGCTACCTCCGCCCCGAGCACCGCCCGGTCATCCGCGCACGGCTCGACCGGCTGCGCCTCGTCGCGGGCGCGGTGCAGGATGTGGCCGGTCCGTTCCACGGCCTGAACCTGTCGGACATCTTCGAGTACATGCCGGCGGCCGAGTTCGAGGCGGTTTACGGGGCGCTCGTCGACCGGGCTGCGCCGGGCGCGCGCCTCGCCTACTGGAACATGCTCGCGGAGCGGGGATGCCCCGCGCGGGAACACCGGCGCGCGCGGCCCCTGGTCGATCTCGCCGTGGCGTACCACGCACGAGACCGGGCCTGGTTCTACCGCGCCTTCCACGTCGACGAGGTGCTCCCATGAGATCCGGCATGAGGCCGGTGACCATGCCCTTCTTGCCCGGCGAGGGCGTGGCGCGCGAGCTGCTAGGGGCCACGCTGGTCGCCGCCGCGTTCCTGCTGGTGTTCGCCGTGGCCGAGGGGTGGCGACGCCGTGCCGGACCGCCGGTCGAGTGGAGCCGCAAGCTCATCCACATCTGCGGCGGCGTGGTGGCCGGGCTCTTCCCGTGGCTATTCGCCACCCACTGGACGGTGTTCGCGCTGGGGCTCGGGCTGGTGCTGGCGCTGCGGGCGACGCGCGCCCGCGGGTGGCTGAACGCGCTGCACGCGGTCGAGCGCGACACAAAGGGTGAGTTCTACTACCCGCTCGGAGTCTACCTGCTGTTCGTCGTCGCCCGTCAGGAGCCGCTGTTCTACCTCATCGCGCTAGGGGCGCTGGTGCTGGCGGATTCGGCGGCCGCGCTTCTCGGCCAGCGCTACGGACGGGTCGTGTTCACCGCCGGCAACGAGGTCAAGAGCCTCGAGGGCTCGGTCGTGTTCTTCTTCGTCGCCTTCCTCGGCGTGCACCTGCCACTTTCGCTCCTCACCGACCTGCCCCCGGCCGCCACGGTGCTGGTCGGGGTGCAGGTCGCGCTGCTCGTCACCTCGTTCGAGGCGATCAGCCAGCAGGGCAACGACAACCTGGTGGTGCCCCTCGGCACCTACTACCTGCTGCTCAAGCTGACGAGCCAACCGGTGGCGGACATCGCGTATCAGCTGGCCGTCCAGGTCGCGATCCTGATCCTGACCGTGCTCGTCGCCCGCGGCACGCGCTTCCTCACGCTGGCGGGCGCGATCGCCCTGCACCTCGTGCTGTACGCCGCGTTCAGCCTCGGCAACCCCGGCTGGATCGTGGCGCCGCTCCTGGCGCTGGCCGGATGCATCGCGCTCGACGCTTGGTTCGGACGCGCCAGCGGGCGGCCGACCGGCGGTCAGCAGGTGCGCTCGGTGTTCTACCTGAGCATCGTGTCAGTGCTGCTGCTGTTTGCCGACAACACGTTCGCCACGCTGCTGCCGGCGTCCTCGCTGCTCCCCCGCGAACACCCGTTCTTTGCCCCGTTCGCTGGTGCGCTCGGCGCCCAAGTTGCGATCATGGGGTTCCAGGTCCTTCGCCACCGGGACGGCGGCACCCGGCGCGCACCGATGGACCTCGGGCTGGTCGCTTCGGCCGGAGCATTCGCGCTGGTGGTGCCGCTCAGCGTCCTCATCGGACCCGGCCCCGAGCCGGGTCCGGGCCCGCCCGCGCTGCCGTCGCTACTCACCGGGGGTGCCCTGTGTCTGCTCGCGCCCCCCGTCTACCTGGCTGTGCGCCGGCTGGTGCGCCCGCCCCCGGGTGCGCACTGGGACCTTCGCATCCAGGCCCTCGCGGTGTTCCTGACAGTGGCGCTCGTGGTCCCGATCCACCTGGCGTGGGTAGCGTCGCGATGACCGTTCCGGCGCGCCAGCAGGCGACGGAGTAGGCGCGGCCGTCAAGCCGCTGCGGCCCCGGCTACGAAGACCGCGTCAAGGCATCTCCCCACCGCTCCTCCTATGTCAGCTCGAACTCGAAGCCCCCACACGGAACGACTCCCGCAGGGGCTTCGGACTCGCACTGCAGCGCTTGGGCTCAGCGATCTTCTTGTCGCGCGAATCCACCGGCTTCGCGTGCGGACCCCGCGGCCGGCGGCGTTCCCGAGACCGTTCGGGCGAACTCAAGATCCCGTGAGGCTCAAACCTCGTGTGGATTCGACCTCCACCTTCGGCACCAGAGCAGCAATGAGTTGCGACGTCCAGCGGTGAGACGCCCATTCTGCCAGGAAGTGACCTGCCCACGGTGGTTGCGCCATCTACTATGTGAATTCTGCCGCCACCTGAATGATCCTGGGCGCCCGTCGGCAATAGCCCAAGGCCCGGCGCGGACGCCGCGATCGTACTCCTCCCGCCAGGCCCCGATCAGCACCTGCTCTTCCCGCAGCGCGTTGAAGGCCTCGCGGTGCTCTTGCGAGGGTTGCGATCCCCGCCTACCGGCCAGCGCCCAGCAACGTACGCTGGCGCGCGGCAAAGGCCGCGAAGTCCGTGCCGGCGGGCGTCGTGTGCCAGCGGCCGACCTCGGCGATGCCCAGGAAACCGGCCTTCGTGAGCGCTTCCATGCTCTTCCCCTTGAGCGCACGGGCAGCCCGGAGCGTTTCGTTCAGTCGCTCAGTCGCCGACTCCCCCGCGGGAGGCGAGCCGCCCGCGTCAAAGGCTTCGCTCAGCACACGCCCCACCGACCTCGAGGGCGCCGGGCGTCCCGTCAGGGACGCGATGGTCGGGGCCACGTCGTAGATCTCGCAATGCGGCACGGTCCGCCCTTCCACCACGCCCGCCCCCACGACCACCAGGGGTGTGACGCTCGACCCCGTGCTGTAGGGCTCGTGCCAGCCTTCGTCGGCCTGGCCATGATCGCCGCAGATCAGCAGAACCGTGTCCTTCCACAGGTCCTGTTCCTTCAACCACTGCACGAACTCGCCCAGATGCCCGTCCGCGCGTTCACACGCCATGCGGTACGGGGACTTCGCGTGCCAGATGTCCCCGTACCATGCCTCCTTGGCGTACTGGTTCTTGCTGACCTTCTCGCCCTCGATGCCGGCGCGCTGCAGGTGCATGCGCATGAAGACGGGCTTCTTCTCGAGCAGGACCTCTTTCGCCCTCTCGATGACCCAGGAGTCCGGGCTGTGCGGTCTTGCCAGGTAGACACCGAATCCCCCGCTCACATCCTTGTATGAATAGGCGTTCACGACGAATGCAGTCTGCTCTTCCTCGAACTGATGCTGGATCATCGCCGTCCGGATACCGTCGGCGCCGATGAACGGTGTGCCCGCCATGAGCATGGGATTCGGCATGGAGCACGACCACGGATACCGCGGATCGTCCTTCGGATGCCCGGGCAGCGGCAGGTGCATCGCCTCGTACCGACACCCCTCCCCCGCCAGACGCAAGAGGTTCGGCATCGAGAAACGTTCCGGCGCCTGTCCGGCCAGACCGTCGATCACGAATAGAATGACGCGCTGCGCCCGCGGGGTCATCACCTTCCCTGTCCCAGTCCCAGTCCCTCCGCGTGCCCCGGGCGCGTGAAGGCCTGCGAGCAGACACCACGCCAGCACCCACGCAATTCGCCATCGCGTCATGGTCACCTCCGGCGCTGGAGTTGCATCAAGTCGAGCGACCGCATGCGACACCTGGCTTGCCTGACACCGCTTCGTGACGTTCCGGCCCGCTTTCCCTGGTCTGCGTCCACCGCAGAAGTCACCTCACCAACGATCGCCGGACCTGCAACCCGTGCAGCGGGATGGGCGACTTGCGCCGGCACCGTCGGTGAGACGGCCTGCCTGGCGGGGCAAAGGCGGTCTTCCCGGGGCTCGGCTGCGTTCCGGGAAAGGCGATCCTATTCGATGAACGGCGGCTCGCCTTGAATGCTGCGGGTGATCTCCAGCGCCTTCTCCACATCGGCCCTGCGCCCCCGCCAGATCAGCCAGATCGCCCCCTCGGCCCCGCCGACGCCCCCGGCCGAGCCCTGCCAGGCTTCGACGTTCGCCAGGATCCTCAAGGCCTCGATCTCCGTGACGATCTGGCCGCGCAGGATGCGCATGAACGGCTGCGCGGTCAGCGCCTCAACGGGCGAATCGAGCTTCTCGGCGACTTCGCTCACCCGGCCGGCGATCTGCTTCTCCAGGCCGATGGGGATGACCACGCGGGCTTTTCCCGCGGCCATGAACGGCTCGATCTTGCCGGTCGTCCCGCCCTCCCTGGTGCGGGTCCACACGCCCGCGATCCCGCGTTCGTAGTCCAGGGCGTTACCGCCCTTCATGATCACGTCGTCCGGCCGGACCTGCGAAAGCACCTCGTCCAGCCCGAGCTCGGGGTGATACTGGCCCTTGATGATGACCACTTCCTTCATGGGCGTGACGCCGGCCCAGGTCCTGCCGCCCTTCTGCGGCAGGACCTGGCCGCGCACCATCGCGCCCGGCTTGATCTCCTGCCCGAGCAACTCCTCCGCGACGTAGGTGTTGGTCGTGCCCTTGCAGATCACGACCATGCCGTCCCGCATGGCCTGTCGCACGGCGGGCATCCGGGCGACCCCTTTGGCGATCAGCCGTTTGCCCTCCGCCACGGTCAGGACGGCGTGCGCCTGGACGAGGTCTGCTTCGTCCGCGGCTCGCGCGGGTGACGTCGCCGGAGCGGAACCAGCGGTCAGGACGCCGGCCAGGATCACGAGGGAACACGAACTAGCGCGAGCGATTGCACGGCAGCATGCCCGGAACATGGTTAGATCCCCTCCAGATGTGAATCCGCGTGACTATGTGCTGAAGTAGTGCGCCTCGGGATGGTGGACGACCAGTGCCACCGTGGACTGCTCGGGAACGAGCTGGCCCGCAGACGTCAGGCTCATGCCCAGATCCTTCCCGGCCGGGAGCAGACGGAACACCTTGCGGTGCTCCTGCACGTCGGGAAGCGCCCCGAAGCCCCACGAATAGCGCCGGCCACGATCACCAGCGAGCCCCAGCTCCTGGCGTACCCGCTCGAACACGAACTTGGCCGCCGCCTCGGCGGTCTGCACGGCCAGCCCATGGAGGTAGTAGGCCTCGCTGTACTCGTCCTGGCTGTCCATCGCGTCGAATCGCTCGGTCGCCTTCGCGCCCACGGTGACCACCTGGATCGCGGCCACATCGGGCCGGGGCGAGCCGAGCGGCAGGAAGAAGTCGGCCAGGCAGCGGTGTCTTCCGCCAGGCTCCCGCGGGAAGGAGAAGCGAAGGAGGGCCTTCTCCTGGTCGGCGGGATCGAAGACCACCAGGTCGTTCCCGTCCGCGAGCACGGGGAAGTACCCGTACACGGACTGGGGCGCGAGCCAGCGCTCTTCGAGCGCTTCGCGCTTCATGCGCTCCAGCCGCGCGCCGAACTCCCGGCGCAGCTGCTCCCACTCCGCGCCGAGCTTGGCCTTCGCGCCCCATGACAGGCGGAAGAGCTGCCGCTCGTCGAGCACCGCGAAGACCTCCGCCAGTGGCAGGGCCGTCAACGTGCGGGCGCCCCAGAACGGCGGCGTCGGCACATCCTCGAATCGCGTCACGAACGCCGAGCGCGCGGCGGCCGCACTCGTCTCCGTGGGTATCGGCCGACGGCGCTTCCGCGCCGCCTCGGGCTCGGGATCGGGCGCCAGTTCCCCCGCCGGCGGGTTCATCAGGCGGTCCACGCGATCGAGTCCCTCGAAGGCGTCCCGGCAGTAGAAGACGCCGCCGGCATAGGGGCGGTCGTCCTCGACCCGCGCGATGTCACGGCCGAAGTCGCGATTGATGGCCGCGCCACCGACCAGGACGGGGATGGCCAGGCCGCGCCGGTCGAGTTCGCGCACCACGAGCGGCATCTGGCGCGACGTCGAGACGAGCAGCGCCGAAAGGCCGATCGCGTCAGCCTTGAACTCGACCGCCTTGTCCACGATGACGCCGACCGGCACCTGCTTGCCCAGGTCCTGCACGCTGTAACCGTTGTTCGCCAGGATCGTCTTGATCAGGTTCTTGCCGATGTCGTGCACGTCGCCATAGACCGTGGCCAGCAGGACCTTGCCCTTGCTCACGCCCTCGGTCCTCTCCAGGTACTTCTCCAGGTGCACGACGGTCTTTTTCATGACCTCCGCCGACTGCAGCACGAAGGGCAGGATCAGCTCGCCGCAGCCGAACTTGTCGCCGACCTCCTTCATCGCCGGGAGCAGCACCTGGTTCAGCACCTGCGCGGCTACCGCCGACGTGTCCGCGTTCGGGTACCGGTAGCCGGGCTCGACGGTGAAGTCGGCGACGCCGGTCCTGTCGCGCACGCCGGCCAAGACCAGCGCGCGCACGTCCACCTCCGCGCCCTCGGGTTTGCGATGCAGGATACGCCAGTGAAGGCGCTGGGACGCGGACATCTCCGCGGTCGAATCGGCTGCCGCCGCCTGCTTCGTCTTCGCCCCCTCGTAGAACCTGATGAAGCGGGCGGTCGCGTCGGGCCGGCGGTTGAAGAGCAGGTCCTCGGCCAGATCGCGCTGGGCGGCCGGGATCTCCCCGTACGGCGTGACCTGCTTGGGATTGACGATGACCATGTCGAGACCGGCTTCGACGGCGTGATACAGGAACACGCTGTTCAGCACGTGGCGCGCGGCCGGCCTGAATCCGTACGAGACGTTCGACACGCCCAGCGAGGTCAGGACACCGGGGATGGCCGCCTTGATGCGCCGGATGCCTTCGAGGGTCTCCACTGCGGAGTTGGCGGTCTCCGGGTCGCCGGTGGCGAGCGTGAACGTCAGGGCGTCGAAGATCAGCGCGTCGGGCAGGAGACCGAACTCGCGCGTGGCGATCTCGTGGATCCGCTGCGCGATCTCCAGCTTGCGATCGGCGGTGCGCGCCATGCCGTGCTCGTCGATCGTCAGCGCAATGGTGGCCGCGCCGTAGTCGCGGATCAGCGGCAGCATGGCATCGAGGCGCTCGCGGCCGTTCTCCATGTTCACCGCGTTGACGATCACCCGTCCCGGGGCCGCCTGCAGCGCCGCCTCCAGCACCTCGGCCTCCGTCGTATCGATGACCAGCGGGGCCTCGACTGTCTGGCTGAGCTTGCCGACCACCCGCGACATCAGATACGCCTCGTCGCGTCGCTCGGTCATGGCCACGCAGAGGTCCAGCGTGTGGGCGCCGCCCTCGATCTGCTCGCGCGCCAGCGCCGCAATGCCGTCGTAATCCTCGGCCAGCAGCAGCTCCTTCATCTTCTTGCTGCCCTGCGCGTTCAGGCGCTCGCCGATCAGCATCGGCCGCGGGTCCTGGATCAGGCTCGCGGTGGTCATGCCCGACGACACCAGCGGGAGCGGGCGGTGGGTTCGCGGCCGCGGCTTCCTCCCGCCCAGCCGCTCGGCCAGCATGCGGATGTGTCCGGGCGTCGTCCCGCAGCACCCGCCCACGACGTTCAAGCCGAAGCGCTCGACGAACTCCACCATCTCGCGCGCGAAATCGTCCGGCTTCAACCGATAGACGGCACGCCCGTCCACGTTGACAGGCAGGCCCGCGTTGGGCAGGCAGGAGACCGGCCGTGAGGAGTTCTCCCCCAGATGGGCGAGCGGCGCGCGCATGTGCTCGGGCCCGGTGGAGCAGTTGATGCCGAGCACGTCCACGGGCATCCGCTCCAGCGTCGCCAACACCGCGCCCACGTCGGTGCCGAGCAGCATCCGGCCGGTGACGTCGAGCGTGACCTGGACCTGCAGCGGGATCCTCCTGCCCGTCCGGGCGAAGGCGTACTGCACGCCCATGATCGCGGCCTTGACCTCGAGCATGTCCTGCGACGTCTCGATCAGCAGCAGGTCGCAGCCGCCGCCGATCAAGGCCTCGGCCTGCTCGCAGAACACGTCCGCCAGGTCCTCGAAGGCGATGCGGGACAGCTCGGGATCCGACGATGAGGGCAGCATCCCGCTCGGCCCTATGGAGCCGGCCACGAAGCGCGGGCGTCCCGGCGCCGCAAATCGGTCGGCCACCCGCCGCGCCAGGGCCGCCGCCTCGCGGTTGATCTCCGCCACCTCGTCCTCGAGGCCGTACTCCGCCATGGTCAGCCGGTTGGAGCGGAGCGTGCACGTCTCGATCACATCGCAGCCGGCCTCGAGGTACGAGGCATGGACGCCCTCGATGACCTCGGGGTTCTGGATCGCGAGGTAGTCGTTGCAGCCGGCGTAGCGCTCGCCGCCGAAGTCGGCCGCCGTGAGGTCGAGTTCCTGGATGCTGGTGCCCATGGCGCCGTCGAACACCAGGACCCTCTCGGCCAGGGCGTCCAGATAACGACGATCGGTGTGCTCCGGCGGCGCAGGGGTCGCGACCCGGGGCATGCGACGCGCGCCCGCGCGCGAGGCCGCCCCGAACTCCACCGCGTGTGCGCCACGACCCGGCGGCAGATCCTTGAGACCCGCCTCGCGCACGAGGCGCGGCACGATCAGCTCCCAGCCCACCGCCATTATGTGGATGCCGTTGACGCCGGGCATGCGCCGCACCCGGTCGATGATCTCGAGGGCGATCTGCACGCCCTCCTCCTTGGCGTCGGCGGACTTCTCCAGGCGGGCGATCAGGGCCGGCGGCAGCTTAACTCCCGGCACGCGAGCCATGACCTGCGCCGCCCGGGCGCTGCGCACCGGCGTGATGCCGGCGAGCAACGGCGTCCTGCCCAGCACGCCGGCCTGGTCGAGGGCCCCGAGATACCGTTCGAAGCCCTCGATGTCGTAGACCAGGTTGCTCTGGAAGAACTGCGCGCCTGCCTGGCACTTCTTGAGTTCGCGCAACGCCTCGATCCGCGGCGTCGAGGCGAACGGCGACGCGGCCGCACCGAGGAACAGGGCGGGCGGGTTCGTGATCTGCCGGCCGTCCAGATACTGGCGCGCGTCGCGCATGCGACGCAACACCCACAGCATCTGGATGGAGTCGAGGTCCCAGATGTCCATGCGACCCTGAGGCGCGGGGCCCAGGATCGAATGATCGCCGGTCAGGCACAGCACGTTGCGGATGCCAAGGGCCGCGGCGCCGAGGACCTCCGCCTGCAGACCCATGCGCGTCCGATCCCGCGCCGCGATCTGCATCACCGGCTCAACACCCTGGGCGATGGCCAATACCGAGCAGGCCAGCGACGACATCCGCGGTGTGGCCGAGGGGTTGTCGGTGAAGTTGGCGGCATCGATGTAGTCGCGCAGGAGGTTCAGCGTCCGGACGAGTTCGTCCGGGGCGACCGAGAGCGGTGGCGCCACCTCCGAGGTGACGACGAACTGTCCCGCGGCCAGTTTCTCCTCGAGCCGGGACACGGGCGCGTGGGACGGCGCCGGATGCGGCCGAGCATCGCCCTGCCACCAGTCGGGCTGGCGGACTTCGTGGAAGAGGCCGTCCCAGAACTCACGCCGTCGCTCGCGCCCGGCAAACAGCGTGCCCAGCGCTGCGCGATAGCCACGACGATGGATCGCCTGCAGGACTCCCGACCAGGTGTCCCGCCCCACCTGCGACCAGTCGAGCGGCGGCAGGACCTCCAGCAGGCGCTCCGAGCGTCCCATCCGTTCGGCACGCTCGTAGATCGCGTGCCAGATGCACGGCCGGCTCGGATCCACGTAGCAGCACTCCGGCGTGGAACCGCCGCACGGACCATTGCGCAGCCCCTTGGGACACTCCATCGGGCAGATGAACGCCGTTTCCTGCAACAGGCAGTTGCCGCACATGCGGCAGCCGAAGGCGAGCCCCTTGGCCTGGCGCTCCACGAATGCCAGGAGCCGTTCCGGCAGCGGCCGGCGGCCGAAGGCGAAATAGGCTGGCTGGAAACGGCGTCCTGGAGTGAATCCCGGCATTCGTCACCCCTATCTTGCTGGTTTCGGCGGTGGAGCAGGAGACCACGAGCCCGGACGGCCGCGGCCCGAGAGCGGGTACCGGGGTTGCCGGCACGCGCTCACGCGGCAACGGAGCAGCGCGCCCCTTTGTCGATGGTCCCGCCGAGCCTGCTATCGCTACATACGGTACGTTTCGTGACGGGGGCAATCCTGACACAAGCGCGGTGCCGCGGCCAAGCGGTCCGGCAAGCCGCACCGCCACCGGCCCCACGAGACGGAACACGAGCGCGGCGCGGCGCCCGACAGGGCGTTCCGCGCCGCACGTGATACAGCCGGCCGGCGTCCGGTCAGGCCGCCTTCGCCTCGTCCGCGTCGTCCTGCACTTCCTCGTCGTCCCGGACGATGGCGATGGCCTCGCGGACATCCGCCGTCATCTTCCGTTCGTCCCTGAGGCTCTCGATCATCGCATCGGCCTGCTTCAACAGGAAGCGCAGCGAGCCTGCCTTCTCGACCACCTGGTCGACAATGGCCTTCTGCCCCTGGAGCGCCTCGAGGCTGGATCGCACGTCCGCCAGGAACCCCTCCGCGCGCGCCAGGCGCTCCTCCGCCATCTTCATCTGCCGCCTGCGCTCGTTGAACTCGTCCGTGGCGCCGCTTATCTCCTTCAGGCGTCCAATGACCTCGTCGAGCAGGCCGCGGCTCTCCGCTATCTCCCGGCTGGCGGACGTGATCGTGCGAACGTCGGCGGAGGTCTTCTCGGCCATCGTGAACATCCGGTCCAGATCACACCGGAGCGTCTGGACGGTGCTCTGGCGAGCGGAGATCTGCTCCAGCGACCGCGAGACCGCCTGGTCCACGAGTTCCCAACCGGCCAGCCGCTGCTCGAACCGGTCCAGGCGTTCGTCCACGACCCGCAGGTTGGCGACGCGGCCCTCGAGCAGGGCCGACGTCTCGGCCACGCTCGCCGCCCGCTCATCCGCCGACGTGAGCGCGGTGCCGAGCCGCGTGGTCAGCTCGTCCAACTGCTGGGCCGCGGCCACGGCGTCCTGCCGCAGCTTCGACACACGCTGCAGATTCCTGGCCGACTCCTCGAGCGCGTGCTGCCGCTGACCCAGCTCCTCGCCCAGCACCCGGGTGCGCTCCGCGAGCTTCTCGACCGACTCGCACCGCGCCTCGGACGCCGCCACCCTCTTCCCGGTCGCCGCCGCCAGTCTCGCAGCCTCGCGCACGCTGGAGGCGACACCCGCGATTGTCTCGCTGACGCGCTCGGCGTCCTCGGCCTGGGCAGCGAGGGCGATGAACCGTTGCTCGGCCGCGTCCATGCGGCTTCGCAACTGCCGGCCGCGTTCGTCCAGGTCCGCGCCCAGGGCCCCGATCTCGGCGACCTGACGGTGCAGGGCTTCGACGAATTCGCGTCGCGACTCTATGGACGTCATCGACTCGCTGATGCGCTGGGTCTGCTGCTGCACGATCTCGAGCGATGGCGCCATGTCCTGAAGCTCGCCGACCTGGCCCCTCAGCTCGTTCAGCGACCGCTCCACACCGGTCAGCCATGCCCGGGTCTCCGACTGGCCCTCACACACGCGCTTGAGCTCATGATGCGCGACCTGCGCCTGCTCGAGCGAGTCACTCACCATCGCGTGCGTGCGGCTCAGCACCTCGAGGTCGGTCAGGATGCCGTCCACCGTGGGCCGCGCCGCTTCGATCCGCGCGACCTGGGACTCGAGGTCGCGGGCCTTGCGGCCGGCCTCCCCGAGATCCCGGCGGATGGCGCGCGCCTTCTTCACTTCCCCGTCGAGTTCGACCGCCTCGGTCACGAGCCCCTGCAACTGCGCGGCCAGAGTCCGCGTCTGGGAGTCCAAATCGCTCACCGTTCGGCTCGACTGCTCCAGGTTCTTGAAGCGGTGCTCGAAGTCCGCGAGCGCTCCGCGCAGGTCGGCCACGCGCTGGCTGACCACTTCTAGGCCCTTGCCTTCGAAGTCGAACCGCTCGACGGCGTTTTTCATACCGTCCTGCGCCGCCGTCAGCTCGTGGCGGATGATCCCGACCTGCTCCTCGGTCTGATGCTGGATGTGGATGATCTCGCTGGAACGCTCCAGTATCTGCTCATGGAGCGCCTTCAGGGCGGTGACCGCGTCCTGCATCGCGCCCAGGCTCTTCTCGTTCTCCTGCTGCTGCCGCACGCCGGCATCGATCTGGCGCATCGAGCGCTCGAGGCCTTCCGCTTGCGAGAGCGCGCGATCGATGGCTTCGCGCTGCGCCTCCAGGGCCGAGGTCTTCTGCGCAAGCGAGTCGCCCAGGGCCTTCAACGTCCCCAGGTCGCGTCTCACGGCATCGACCGTTTGCCGCACGCCGTCCATCCCGCGCACCGCCTGGTCGACCCCAAGAACCCGCCGCTCCTTGTCCTGCAGATCGCGGCCGAGCTCGTCGCGACGCCGGTCGAGCGCCTCCATCTTCGACATGGCAAGCTTGTGCGCATCCATGAGCCGTTCGTGCTGCTCGCGCAGGCAAGTTAGCTGCTTGCCTGTACCCTCGACCTGCTCGCGCAACTCGCTGGCTTCACCCCGCAGGACCTGGAACGGCTTCTCCACTTCGAGGAACTCCTCAAGCCGGGCCTTCAGGTCCACGGCCAGGTCCACTTTCTGGCTCAGCTCCTCGAACGACGCGCGGATGTGCTGCGAATCATCGAGCACCGTGGCGAACTGGGTCTCGGCCCGCTGCTGTCCCTGCGCCAAACCCGCGGAGCGCTCGTCCAGGGTCTGGATGAGCGCCGCGATCGGCGCGACGGCCTCGAGGCGCTCCTCCAGCTCGCGCAGGCCAGCGCCCAAGGCTTCGACGTCGCTGCCCGCCCGGGCGACCGGCTCGGCAAGCTGCTCGAGCCGGTCGGCCGTGGCGCACGAGTCGTTGATCGTGGCTTCGCAGCGTTCGCGTTCCCGGCGCACCTGCTGCAGGAGCGCGCGCAGGTCCTCGGCGAATTCCCGGTCCTTGGAGCCGTCGCCAAACAGGTTCTTCAGAAGAGACGCCATCGTGTACTCCCTGGAACGCGCCGCCCGATCGGCCCGATTTCGGCCGCCGGTACGGCGATGAGACGGGGTTCTCGTTTCCCGCAGCGTGAGCACGGGAACCGGGGTCGTGGTCGTACGGCGACCGTCGCTTGCAAGAGGCAGACCCCTCCCGAGACGCGCCTCCTCCTCATCGCCTGCCCCGCGTCGGCCCGCGGGCCCGAGGCTCCCGCTCCCGGCCAATCTCAAGTCCCAGAACGTCTTCAGCAGGAAGGACGGCGGCCGGCTCCGATCACCCGGTAGAAGGCCCGGCGGGCCCCGTTCCGAC
>Ga0315276_10004211_pt1 | contig 13213 bp, 8 predicted proteins | sample YL17G05_0_MG_FD_204542 | JGI IMG/M metagenome (GOLD analysis project Ga0315276, IMG submission 204542) | Sediment microbial communities from Yellowstone Lake, YNP, Wyoming, USA - YL17G05_0 | ecosystem: Environmental > Aquatic > Freshwater > Lake > Sediment | place: USA: Wyoming | collected...
GGCCGCCCGGCCCCGCGGCCCCCCCCGCCGCCAGGCGCGCCTGCAGCCGGGAGTAAAAGGTGTAGTAGAGCGCGGAGAAGGGGGCGTTGGCGGCGACAGTGGGGCCGAGGCCGCGAAAGAGGCCGCGGACGCCGTCGGTTCGAGCGATGGTCGCCAGCGCGTGCGCCGTCGACCGGTACGCCGCGCCTCCACCCCCAACCCCGCCCGCCCCCGCAAACTCCATGCGCGTTTTGACCAGGGTGATGGGGGACGTGCAGGAGGAGGAGAGGGCGCGCGCGCCGCCGCCGACGAGAAAGGCGTCGGCGGCCGACAGCGCGGGCGCGCCGGCCGCGCGCTTGTTGCCCTGCCGCTCCCTCTCCCGCGCCCGCTCCAGCGCCCAGTCGCGCAGGGTGTCGATGGTCAGAAACTGGATGGCGAGGCCGGCCGAGAGGCGGGCGACGGTCGGCCCGACGCCCGCCCAAAAGCCGCGCGCGCCGGCGGCGGCAAACACTCCCTTTGCCGTCGCGCGCACGCCCACGCCCACGCCTCGCGCGGCGTCGGCCTGCATGCGGGTGCGCAGGACGTCCAGGGGTTGGACGACAACGGAGACGACGGCGCCGGTGACGCAGCCTGAAGCAGAGGAAGAGGGGGTGGGAGGTTGGCGCCGCCGTGCCAACGGCGCGCCTCGCGCCGCCCGCATTGCACCCTCCGTGCCTCGCCACTCTCTCACCCGACGCCGCGGACGCTGCCTTGTCGGCCAGGCCCTTTTTAGGGGGGGGAGGCGGCGGCGACCTCGCCATCGCGGGCGTCAGCGCGGCGGCGCCGGCCAATCGCCGGTCGGCGCACGCTCCCAGCGCGCGCTGGGCGCGGGCAATCGGGCGCCGGCCGCGGTCTGTGCGCAGTCAGCCGCGCCGGCCGCGCCTTCACTGCCCCTTACCCTCGCCCTTGCCCCTCGCCCCTCCTCCATGTTCGCCCTCGCGACGCCCCGCCCCCTGGCGGCCGCCCCCCACCGGGCGGCGCCCGCGCCGCGCGCTGTCGCTTCCACCATCCGCGCCGCGCGCCTCGCTGCCCCCGCCGCGCGCCGCGCGCCGACGCTGGCGCCGCTGACGGCGATGCGGTGAGAATGCGGCGGCTTGAGAGGGAGGAGGAGGAGGGAGGAGGCGGCTGGAGGGGGTGCGCGCGCGCCCGCCGGCGACCGGCCGATCCCGAGCGGGCGGCCGGCGCGCCCCGATCGCGGGCCACGCGCCCCCCGGAGGACGCGCTCTCAAGGCCCAGCCCGAAAGGGTGCGGGCCGAGGGTGCGGCGAGCGCGCACCAGGCCGACAGCCCCCCCCCCTCACCCCCCCGCAGCCCGCCCACCGTCGCCGCGCGCGCCGCCGCCGGCGCGGCGCCGTCCACCACCCTCGCCAAGGTCACCGAGACGCTCACCACCCTCTTCCCCGTCTGGGTCTGCCTCGGCGCCGCGCTGGGCATCGCGCAGCCCGCCGCGCTCTCCTGGTTCAAGACCGACCTCTTCACGTACTCGCTCGGGTTCCTGATGCTCTCCATGGGGCTCACCCTGACCGTGGACGACTTTAGGCAGTGCATGAAGAACCCGGTGCCCATCGGGGTGGGGTACCTGGCCCAGGTGCGGGGCGGGGGGGGGCGGGGCGGGCGGCGGGGGGGGGGCGGCGTCGGCGCCCCGGCGCGCGCCCCGGCGCGCGCCCCAGTGACCCTCCAGGCACCACCACCACCCCTCCCCTCCCCCACACAGTACATCGTCAAGCCCCTGCTCGGCGCCGCGATCGCGCGCGCGCTGGCCCTCCCCCCCCCCCTCGCGGTCGGCCTCATCCTCGTCTCGTGCTGCCCCGGCGGCCAGGCGTCCAACGTGGCCACCTATATCGCGCACGGCGACGTCGCGCTCTCCGTCCTCATGACGACCGCGTCGACGCTCGGCGCGATCGTCATGACCCCCCTCCTCACCAAGACCCTCGCCGGCACCCTGGTGCCGGTCGACGCCGCGGGGCTGGCCATGTCCACGTTCCAGGTGGGGGTGGGGAGAGGGAGGGTGGTGGTGAGCGGGAGGGCAAAGAAGGAGAAACAATGTCGACGCTCCCTTCCTCGCTCCTCCCTCCCCCCCGCACCAGGTCGTGCTCGTGCCCACCCTGCTCGGCGTGCTGGCCAACGAGTGCTTCCCCAAGATTGTCCAAAAGATCAAAATCTTCCTGCCGCTCGTCGGCGTCGCGCTCACGACGCTCCTCTGCGCCGCGCCGTGCGCGCAGGTGTCGGGCATTCTGAAGACGCGCGGCCTGGACCTGTGCCTGCCCGTCGCGCTCCTGCACGTGGCCGCGTTCTCGCTGGGCTACTTCCTGTCGCGCGGCCTCGGCTTCAACGAGAAGACCGCGCGCACCGTGTCGATCGAGACCGGCATGCAGTCGGCCGCCCTCGGCTTCCTCCTCGCCCAAACCCATTTCCCCGACCCCCTCGTCGCCGTCCCGTCCGCCGTGTCGGTCGTCTTCATGGCGCTCGGCGGGTCGGGGCTCGCGGTCTTCTGGCGCGGGCGCCCCGCCGAGTGAGGGGGCGGGACAGGGATGGGAGGGCGTCGCGACCGCGTTGCGGGTGGGCGCGTGGGACGCGGCGGGCCGACGCGCCCGCGGGGAGAAGGGGGGGCGACGCGCGCGCGGGTCTGTTGTCGCACGCGCCCCGCCGTCCGCGCTCCTCCCTCCCGACTGCTCCCCTCGCCCCCTCATCCGCCGCGCCGCCGCCCCGCCAGCACCTTGGCCGCCACCGCGACGCCGCCGGCCAGCAGGAGCGGGAGCAGCGGCAAACCCCCTTTGCGGCGCGGCGCGCCCGCGCGGCGCTCGAGCGCGCGCGCGTCCGGGTAGAACGCGACGCCGACGCGGATGAAGCCGCCCTCGCCGCCAGCGCCGGGCTTGAAGAGCTCGAAGAACTTGTCGATGGGGACCTGTGGAGAGGAGGAGGGAAGGGGAGAGGGGTTGGGGAAGGAGGTGGGGGTTGGGGCGCGCGCCGACCACCCGGAAACGCCCCTCCCACCCCCTCCCTCCTTTCTCTCACCGCGTCCAGGATGTCGGACACGAAGATGCCGCACGCGGCCACGACGGAGGTCCCCACCCGGGCGCCGACCCTCTTCTCGCGGCAGAGCATGAGCCGCAGCTCCGACGCGCCGTCGAGCACGGGGAGGGTGAGGTCCTCGCCCCACGCCGCGCTCGTGGCGATGACGCGGCGGGAGGCGGAGGTGGCCTTGACGGGGCGGGCGCCGCCACGGATCTCGACTGGGGGGGGGCGGGGAGGGGTTGTCGTCGGGTCGACCCAAAACAAGAATGAAAAAAAACGGCCGCCACCTCCCTCCCCCCCTCCCCCTCCCCTCACCCTTGACAAAGCCTTCGACAAAGGACGGGTCCCACACGACGACCTCGTCCTTGTTCTTGCCGGTCGCCTCGTGCACCGTGACCACGAGGAAGCCGCGGGGGGGGGCGTCACCGCTCCGTCCGTCGCCCGGGGACGCCGGGCCCGCGGTCGCCATGAAGACAGGGGCGGTGGGGGGTGTCCGCTGAGGGTGGGGAGGGGCGTGGGCGCGGGCGCGCGCGCGGATCGGCGCGCCGCGCCCTCGGGGCGCGCCGGGACGCGCCGGCGCGTCTCCGGGCGCGACCCGGACACCGCGATCCCATCGCGGCAGGCGCGCACCTGGGCGGCGAAGGGGCGGGGAGTGGCGTGCACCGGTGCGCACACGCCCACCCCACTCCCGCGCAGCTCCGCGCCCCGCCGCCGCCCGCCGCCGCCCGCACGCGATGGTGGGACGCGTTTCCGGGCGCGGCGGAGCAGGGCGCAGGGCGCCCGCGCCGCGCCGCGTCGCTGATGCGCGCCCCCCTCCCCCCCAGGACGCCTCCTCCCTCCCCTTCCGCGCCACCCCCCACGACGCCCTGCGCCTGGGCCTGCCCACGTACAAGCAGGACGCGGCGGGCGCGGTGCATCCGGCGCAGGCGGCCGCGCAGGGCGACGCCGCGGCGCGCGCCGGGGCGGCGCCCGACGCCGACCGCCTGCGCTCCCTCGCCGCCCTCTACGGCGCGGGCGCGGCGGCGCGCGAGAGCATCGAGCGGCAAATTCTGACGCGGTGCGAGGGGGGAGCGACGAGGGTGGGGGGCGCGGCGCGCGCGCGCGCGCGCGCGCGCCCGGCCGCGCGCCGACCCCCCCCCGCCCCCCCCCCAGCCCCGCCCGCCTGCCCGGCGCCGGCCCCCCGTCCTCCAACCTGGGCTGGGCGTCCCTGTCGGGCGCGCTGGACGATTTCGGCCCCGACGCATACCTGGGCCCGCACTCGCTCGCCCCCGACTCGGCCCCCCTCGACCCCGGCCCGGACCCGCACTCCGCGATGGAGGCCCGGCTGCGGCTGGGCACGGCGCCGGTGGCGCGCCGGGTGTGTGGGGGGGGGGCGGGCAGCCGCTGTTTTTTTTGTCTCTCCCGTGTGACGGCGCGCGCGCCGCCGACCGCCTCTCGCCCGCCGCGTTGTTGCTTTCACTGCGCCGGGCGCCGCCGGCGCGCGCGCGGGCGGGCGCTCGCCGCGGTGGGCGCGCGCCCGCGGCCGCGCGCGCGCGGGCGGGCCCCCTTACCGCCTTGCCCCGCCACACGCCACCCCCCCACACACCCCACACACAACACGCCCGCCTTGCCGTCCTCACACGCCGCGCAGGGCGATCAGCGTTTGCACGACACTCATGTCGGCCAGCGTCGAAATGTCGCCCAGGCTGTCCTCCTCCTTGGACGCGATCTTGCGCAGCACGCGCCGCATGATCTTGCCCGACCGCGTCTTGGGGAGGCCGGGCGCCCAGTGGATGGCGTCGGGGGTGGCGATGGGGCCGATGGCGGACCGCACTTGCGCGATGAGCTCCTTTTTTAAACCCTCGGGCGGCGGGTATTCAGTCCCCGCCATCAGTGTCACGTACGCGTAGATGCCTTGCCCTTTGATCGGGTGGTCGATCGGCACGACCGCCGCCTCGGCGCACGCGGGGTGCTGCGTGAGCGCGCCCTCCACCTCGGCCGTGCCGATGCGGTGGCCTGACACGTTGATGACGTCGTCGACGCGCCCGATGAGCCTTTAGGGGGAGGGGAGAGGGAGGTGTGTGGCGTGGGAAAAGGACCCCCAAGGGAAACGCGGCGCGCGCGCGCGCGGCCGCCGCCGCGCCCACCCTCCCAACCCCCTCCCCCCACCCCTCCCTCCACGCACCAATAGTACCCGTCCGCATCCCGGCGCGCGCCGTCGCCCGAGAAGTAGTAGCCGGGGTAGGGGGCGAAGTAGGTGGCTTCAAAGCGGTCGGCGTCGCCGGCGAGCGTGCGCAGCGCCGAGGGCCACGACCGCTTGATGACCAGCACCCCCTCCCCCTCCCCTTCGATCTCCTTGCCGTGCTCGTCCAGCAGCGCGGGCTCGACCCCGAAAAAGGGGAGCGTGGCCGACCCCGGCTTGAGCGGCGTCGCGGCGGGGAGCGGGGTGAGCATGTGAGCCCCCGTCTCCGTCTGCCACCACGTGTCGACGATGGGGCAGCGAGACCCGCCGACGACGTCGTGGTACCAGGCCCAGGCGACGGGGCCGATGGGCTCGCCCACGGAGCCGAGCACGCGCAGCGACGAACGGCCGGCCTTTGTCACCCAGTCGTCGCCGCACGCCTCGAGCGCCCGGATGGCGGTCGGCGCCGTGTACAGTTGAGCCACCTTGTACTTGTCCACGATGGCCCACATGCGGCCGGCGTCGGGGTGGGTGGGGACGCCTTCAAACAGGACCTGAGTCGCGCGGTGGAGGAGGGGGCCGTAGGTCACGTACGAGTGGCCCGTGATCCAGCCGCAGTCGGCGGTGCACCAGTAGACGTCGTCGGGCTGGGGTGGGAGGGGGGTTGTGGGGGTGGGCGCGTCTGTTTCCTTCTCCTTCGCGTCTCCTTTTTTCCCTCCCGCTCCGCTCGCCCCACCCCCCACCCGGTAGTCGAACACCGCCTTGAACGTGGTCGCGGTCCCCACCATGTACCCCGCCGTCGTGTGCACGACGCCCTTGGGCTTGCCGGTCGAGCCCGAGGTGTAGAGTTTGAACAACGGGTCCTCGGCGCCGACCCACTCGACCGCGGCGTCGGCCGACTGCCCCACCATCGCCTCGTCCCACCACGCGTCCCGGCCCGCTTGCATGGGGACGGCGCTCCGGGGCATGGCCTCCGGCTTGTCGAGCACGAGGACGGACGCGACGGCGTGGCCGCCGTCGGCCGCGCACTTGGCGCACGCGGCGTCGACAACGCTTTTGAGCGGAATGGGTTTCGCCCCCCGCCGCACCGCGGCCGCCGTGATGACGACAGCGGACTTGGAGTCGGCGATGCGGGCGGCGAGCGCGTCGGCGGAGAAGCCGGCAAAAACGACAGAGTGCACGGCGCCGATGCGCGCGCAGGCCAGCATCGCGACCGGGAGTTCCGGCACCATCGGCATGTAGAGGGTGACGTCGTCGCCCTTTTTCACGCCGGCGGAGCGGAGCCAGTTGGCCGCGCGGCCGACGGCGGCGTGGAGTTGGGCGTAGGTCATCGTCGAATCGGTCCCCTCATCATTCCCTTCCCAGTAGAACGCCGCCGTGTCGCCCGCGCCGGCCTCGATGTGGCGGTCGACGCAGTTGTAGCAGACATTGGTTTCTGAAGCGAGGGAGGAGGCGGGGAGGCGTGGGGGCCGGGCCGGGCGAGAAGTGGCGCGCCCGCCCCCACGCCCTCCACCTCCCCGCGCCTCCTCGCACCGGCGCCGATGAACCATTCGGAGAAGATGGGGCCCTTGGATACGTCAAAGTTGTGGCTGGAAGAGGGTCGAGGGGTGTCGGCACGAGAGTAGAGCGGCTAGGCTGCCGGCGTCTGCGGTGCCGGCAGCATGCTGCCCCTCGGCCGCGCCGCCTGCACCCCGTCCACCCCTCGCCCCCCACCACCAAACGCGGGCCACCCATCCAACCGATCCACGACGCACCGCGTGAACGCGGGGTCCCACGCCTTGTGCCAGTGAAACTCGGCCGCGATTTTTCCCCAGAATTTGGCGGGGTCGGCCAGGCTCTCCGCGTGCAAACGCTTGTATTCGGCAAGCGAGGGCACGTAGGCGCCATCCGCGAGCGCGGGAGGAGGAGGGTAGACGGCGGCGGGCGCCGCATCAACGCCCGCCGCGCCCGCCGCTCCCGCGGTCGCCGACGCGCGCGACAGGTCGGTCAGCCGCGACGCGGTGGCCGTCCGCTTGGCGCCCTCGTCGCGGCCGGGCGACGCGGGGCGCGACCCCGCGCCGCGCGACCCCGACCGCGACCGGGTGACGCGCGACGCCGCCGCCGCGGCGCGCGGGCGCAGGGAGGACATGGCGCGGGCGGGGATGGGGGGTGGGGTTGGAAAGAGAGGGGGAGTGGGAGGGAAGAGGTCTGCGCACGGTCGCCACCGCGCGCACTCTTCACCGCCCCGGCCGATCCAAGCTACCGCCCTCCTCCTACGCGCTCCTCGCGCGTCGTCCAGGCGTCGGGCCCGGCCCAGCGCGGCCGCCAGGATGGAGTCGCGCCTCGACCCGGGCGACCAGGGTGCGCCGCCGTGGACGCCGCCGTCCAAGGGTGCGTTTGGTGTGGAGTGTGGGATGGCGTTGGCGGCTGGGAGAGTGGCAGCGGAGCGCAGAAACGGGCGGGCGGGGACGCCGCAATGCGCTGCCTCGCCCGCCCCAGCCCCGACCGCCCCGCCTGGACCGCGTCGGCGCCGTGGGTGGACGCGCACCAAACACGTGGATCAGAGCCTTGGGTGGCGGCCGGCGGGAGAAGGCTTACCGCGGCGGCTGGGCGCGGCGCCGGCTCGCGTGCGGCGCGGCAGCGCCCGACCCGCGCGCCCTTCCCCAGGCCCCACCCGCCGCGTCCAAGCCGACCGCCCCCCCCCCCCGGCCTTTACCTCGCTCGCCGCCCTGGCCGCGCGCGAGACCGGGCGCGGCAGGAGGCGGCCGCCCCTGGCGGGGGCGGCCTTCGCGCGGCTCGAGCTCCGCCTCGACCTGGACGCCGCCTCCCCCCCCTCCCCGCCCGCCACCCCGCCCCACTGGGCGCGCAAGCGGTCCCGCATCGTGGAGGTCGCGCTCGCGCCCGGCCTCGTCCTGGCGCTCACGGCGGCTGGCGGCGCACGCGCGTTCGACCGCGCGACCGGCCGCGCGCTCGCCCACCTCAACGCGTCCCCCGGCCACGTCGTCCGCTCCCTGTACGTCAACCGGGCGCGCGGGGATGTCGTGACCGTGTCGGTGTCGGCGGCCGACTCGTTCGCGTCCCTGCGCTGCGCGGCGGTGCCGCTCGCGGCCGTGCGCGCGGCGCGCGCGGGCGGCCCCCTCCCCGCGACCCCGCTCTTCCCGGGCCAAGCCCTGCGCTGGCCCGGCTTTGTGGAGTTTGACGACGTCAACGGCGTCGCCCTGACGCACGACGCGGGGCGCGGCGCGTTCTGCGTCTTCGGCCTGGCCACTTACGCCCCCCGGTTTTCCTTCCCCTCCGCCCCCGTGCGCGAGGTGCGCACCGCGCCCGGCGTCCTGCTCCTGGTGGGCCCAAGCCCGGGGGCGGGCGGGGGCGGCGGCGCGGGGTGCAGGCTCGTGAGCGTCGCCGACGGCGCCCCCCTCGCCGCCTTTTCCGCGCCCGCCGCGCCCGGGACCGTCGTCGACTACATCGAAATGTGCGGCGGCACGCTGCTGGTGGGGACCAGGCCGGCGGGAGGGGGGGCGGCGGCCCTCACCCTGGTCGACGTCGCGACGGGAACCGCGACGACCGCCCCCTCCCCCCCGTCCCCCCCCCCAACCGCCTTTATCTTCCTGCACGAAGCCCGCCGCTTCCTGGCGTTTGGTGGCGGGTCCACCGGCGGCGGCGCGGGCGTGTGGTGCGCCGCGCGCGGCGCGCGCGTCGCGGCGCTCGACGGCGTCGCCCTCTCCCCGCCCGCAGCCGCGGGCGGCGCCGCCGCCAACTCGGTCTACGTCACGGCCGACCAACAATACGTCGTCTGCTACTGCCGTGGAGGAGGGGAGGGCGGCGCTCAGGCCTCTGCCGCGGGCCCCGCCGCACCGACGACGCCCGGCGCGTCGCCCGCGCGCGCCGCGTGCGGCGGCGCCGGGTCCCGCCCCTCGCCCTCGCCCCCGCCGGCGTCGAATGGCGGCGCGGCGGTGACGGTCTCGCACGTGGCGACCGGCGCGTGCGTCGCGCGCCTCTCCCCACCACCACACTCCCGCGCCTCTGCCGCTCTCGCCGCCGTCACCGCCCTCGTCTACGATGAAGACGCGGGTGACATGGTGACGGGTGGCGAGGACGGCCGGGTGGCATTGTGGGCGGTGGGCGGGCGGTGAAAGAAGAGAGAGGCGGGGACGGGGGTGGGGAGGGCGCGGCAGTCTGCAGGGCTCTCCTTGGCGCACAGCAATTGCACGGGAGAGAGAGGCGTCAAGCGCATCGCCCGGGACCCCGTCCCATCACAGGTCGAGGCTCGCCTCGACCGCGGCGCGCACGTCGGGCGGCACGCCGTCGACCGCGACGACCGCCCGCACCCGCCCCTCGACCGCCGCGTACGCCTCGTGGTGGCGCCGCACAAAACCGCGCAGGGCGGCCAGGGCCGTGGCGCGCCAGGCGGACGCCGCGGCGTCGGCCGCGCCTGTCGGCGCGGCGGCGAGCGACGCGACGGCGAGGCGCGCCGCCGTGACCAGAGCGTCCCGCTGCACGCCCAGCGCGGCCTCCAAATCAGCTTCCTTGCGTTCAGCGTCCGCCTCGGCCGCGGCCGCCGCCGCGCGCGGCCCGGCCTGGGGTGGCGGCGTGTCGCCGCCGCCGCCCGCGGCGCCCGCCGCCGCGCGCTCTTCCGCCGCGTCGGCCGCCTCGGCCGCGTCCACCGCCGCCCCGCGCGCGGCCGACGCGTCCGCCGCCGCGTCCGCCGCGCGCGCGGCGAGCTTGTCGGCGGCCAGCCGCAGCGCGGCGCGCGCGGCGCTCGCGGCAGGTCCGCCGTCGACCGCGCGCGCGCCCTCGCACGTGAGCGCCCACTCGATTATGGCTTCACCGGACACGAGGCGCAGCGCCATGAGCCGGTCGATGGCGGCCGCGGCGCGCGCGGGGGCGGCGGCCCACACGTCGCCCACAGCGGCAAGCGCGGCGGCCTCGCCGGCAGGACCCGCCCCTCCAATGACCGGACCCAGGGTGTCCATGTAGCGTTCCAGGGCGGTGATCATGTGGGTGAACGATTTGGCGCCCGCGGTGAGCAGGCCCCGCACAAGAGCGCGCGCGACGGCGGGCGCGCCGCCGAGCGCCACCGCCACCGGGTCGGCCGCCGCCCACTCAGTCAACGCCGCGGGCGACGCCTTGCGCCGCGCCAGCGCGAGCACGGCCGCCGCGGCGGCGGCCGGCGCGTCACTGCCCGCCGCCAGCAGCGGCGCGGGGTCGGGCTGCGGCGGGAGCAGCGGCCGAAACTCGGTTGGGAGCACTGACTCGACCCGTTGCCAGTAGGCCAGGTTGACGAGGCGGGCGATGAGGCCGCACACGAAACGGCGGCGGCCGTCGAAAGCAGGGGCACTCAAAACGTCGCCCCACTTGGCCCAGGGCCACATGAACTCGAAATTGCTCAAGTGGTAGGCCAGCCAGTCGAGCGCGCGGTCAGCGAGCTCGGGGTCGAGCGCGTCGACGCGGGAGAAGAGCGCGCGCACGCACCCCGACATTGCGCGCGGGAAGCCGGGCACGAGCTTGGTGACGTCCACCATCACGGCCGCGTAGGCGACAGGTTTCAACGCGGGCGTGGGCGGGCGGAGGAGGGCGGCGAGGAGGGTGTCGGCGAGGAGGGCCGCGTGGCCGCCCGGCGCCGCTTCGTCTGCTGCGGCCGCCGACGGCAGCCCGGCCGCCAGCGTCCTCGCGCAGGCGATGCGGTCGCCCTCGTAGCAGCGCAGCGCGTCCAGGATGTAGTCCTCCGCGACGAGGCGGGCGAGGGGGTCGAGCGCGTGCTCGAGCAGGCCGAGGCGGCCGCGCGGCGGGTGTGACGCCAGCAGGGCCGCCGCCCGCTCCGCGGGCGCGGCCGCGCCCAGGGCTGCGAGGCAGGGCGGGTCGGCGGGGACCAGAGGAGGGGTGGCGGCGTGCGCCTCGCCGGCGGCGAGGCGCGCGGCGAGCGCGGTCGCGGGCGCAGGCACGACCGACACCGCCCACTCTCCGGCCGCCGCCGCGCCCCGCACCGCGCCCCACAGCTCGCCCAGGTAGCTGGCACCGCCCGAGTCGGAGGCCGCCAAGGGGTCGTCGGCGGGCAGGGGGCCGACAAACGGGGAGAGGCCGGGGGAGGACGACGACGGGCGGAGCGCGGCGTAGGCCTCGGCCGCCTGGAGCACCCCGTCCAACGCCCCCGCGGCCGCCAGGTCGGCCCCGCACCAAGGCAGGGCGGCCAGCGCGGCGGCCGCGAGGTCGTCCGCATAGCGCTGCCACTCGCGGGGGCCGGCGCCAGCTTTGGACGCCGCGCGCGACGACGCGGCCGCGCCGTCGAGGAGCGCGGTCAGGCACGCGCCCACGCTGGCGGTCGTCGCCACACCCGCCGCCGCAAGGGCGGCCAGCCAGCGCGTCCCCAGGCGCAGGGCCGGGGCGTCGCCCGCAGCGGCGGCCGCGCCGGCGTGCGCCGCCGCGTCGGCGACGACGCCCTTCCCAAAGTCCGCCTCGCCCGCGTTGAGCAACCCCGCCAGCGCCGCGTAGACGGGCGCCTTGTGCGGGAGCTCCACCGCGCAGTCGAGGAGCAGGCGCCGGAGCTGGGGAGAGAGGAGGGAGGTCGGCGCCTGCCACGCCGCCGCCGCCCGCCCCCCCCCTCCTCCCATCCGCGCTCACCACCTCGCCGCGCGCCCCGCCCGCGTCCCGGGTCAGCGTCCGCGCCAGCGCGTCCAGCTTGTCCTCGACCGAGGGCGCGCCCTGCTTCTGGGAGATGAGGATGGGGGCGGCGGCGTCGGCCGGCGGCGCCGCCGCAGATCGCCCGCGTCCCGCCGCCCCGCAAGGGCCCGCCCCACCGCATCCCCTGCACCCCACCCTCCCTACCCGGGGCAGGTCGCCCGCCTTGAGCAGCGCCGCGAGCAGCGGCCGCTCGCCGTCGCCCGCGGGCTCGTCCTCCCGCTTGCGCTTGGCGCCGGCCAGGGGGTCGACGTCCATTGGGAGAGAGAGAGAGAGAAGTGAGGGGGAGGAGGGCGCGGCAGAAGCGGCCGACGCCGACTGTGAAGCGAGGCAATGGTCGGGCCGCGCCACTCCCTCGGCCCGCCCGGCCGCCGCCCCTTGGATCCGGGATCGCGCGCCCGTCTCAGCATCCGGGAGACAGGCGGCCGAGCCCGCCGAGGCGCCGGTGCCGGCCATGCGCCCGCCGCGCGCGACCGCGGACGACGTGTCCGCCCTCGAGCTGTCGGACGATGACGGTGTGACGCCATCAGTGCCCAAGCGGGCGCCCGAGGGGACGCGCGCTGAGCCGTCTCCTGCGGCAAAGCGCGCGGCGACGGGCGAGCCGCGCGAACCCCTCGAGCCGCGCGCCCTGGCCCTGGCACCCCTCCCAGCGACCCACCACCCGCTCCCCGGCCCCGCGGGCGCGCTGGCGCTGGGCCCGAGGGCGGTCGGCGACGGCAGAGACGAAGGCGCGACGACCGCACTCGTGCCGTCGCCCGGCGACACCGCGTTTGGCGGCCCCGCCTGGTTGGCAGCGGCGCGGCTGGCGGGGTGGGCGGGCGACGAGGCGCCCGAGGGCGGCGGCCTGGCTGCGCTCGCGCGCGCCGCAACCCCCGGCCGCGCCCCCCTCCTCGCCGCCCTCGTCGCGTCGGCCGCGCCCTCGGCCTGCGGTGACGCCACCCTGATCCTCGTCGACGCCGCCGGCGGGCGCGCGGCGGCGGTGGTGGCTGCAGCGGTGGTGGCGGCCGGCGCCGCGGCCGACGGCGCGTGCCTCGCGCTCGACGGCGCGCCCTTGCTGCGCCGGGGCGGGACAGGGGATCGCGTGCTCGTCGTGACGCCGGAGTGCGTCGTGGGCGCGTGGGCGGCCGACGGACGAGCGCTCAGCGTCGAGCACGCGGCGCCGCGCCCGCGCGCGCTGCCGCCGCCGAACGTGGCGAGCGCGCCGGCGGCCGCGAGCGTGGCGAGCGTGGCGGCGCCGTCGCTGCCGCCGCCTGCGGCGGCGGTGGCGGCGCCGCCCCCCCCCCCCCCCCCCCCCCCCCCCCCCCCCCCCCCCCCCCCCCCCCCCCCCCCGCCCCCCCCCGCGCCCCCCGCCCCCACCCCCCCGCCC
>Ga0315276_10004213_pt1 | contig 13212 bp, 12 predicted proteins | sample YL17G05_0_MG_FD_204542 | JGI IMG/M metagenome (GOLD analysis project Ga0315276, IMG submission 204542) | Sediment microbial communities from Yellowstone Lake, YNP, Wyoming, USA - YL17G05_0 | ecosystem: Environmental > Aquatic > Freshwater > Lake > Sediment | place: USA: Wyoming | collected...
TGGGAAAAGGTAAGGCCAGATCTCGTCGTCCTTGACCCTCCCAGGACAGGCTGCAAGGCGATCGCAGATCAGATCGCCGGATTGAAACCGGAAAAAATCGTCTACGTCTCCTGTGAACCCACTCATCTCTCAAGAGATCTTCGTCTCTTTTCTAAGAACGGCTATCACCTTCAGAGGCTTGGCCTCATTGACATGTTCCCGCAGACCTACCATATGGAAGTTGTAGGACTGCTCACACATTAGAAACCGCAAGAGGATGGAGGAGCGGCCCTTCGGGCCTTGAGGATAGAGGCTAAATCTCTTCCCTCAAACGAAGTGCTCCTCAAGCGAAGCGATCCTCAAGCATCAAGCTTTCATATGACTTTGTTGAGCGGATATTCGATAATTCCTACCGCTCCCCGCTTCTGCAACTTTGGAATGAGCTCCCGGGCAACCTTCTCCGAAATGATCGTCTCCACAGAAAACCAATCGGTCTGAAAGAGGTTGGCAACGGTGGGCGCAGTGATGCTGGGGAGAATCTCGATGACAGTTTTGAGATCGTTTGCTGAAACGTTCATCTTGAGCCCCACCATTCCCTCTGCTCGGAGGGCTCCCTGAAGAAGAAGCGAGACCTGTTCGATCTTTTCCCTCTTCCAGGGATCTCGATAGGATTCACGATTGGCGATCAGTTGGGTATTGGTCTTCATTAGCTCTTCAACAGTACGGAGGCCATTCGCACGCAGAGTGCTCCCGGTTTCAGTCACCTCCACAATGGCATCTGCCAATCCTTCGATCACCTTTCCCTCCGTCGCTCCCCAGGAGAACTCCACATCGACCTTGATGTGACGCTCGGCAAAGTATTTCTTGGTGAAATTGACCAGCTCTGTGAAGATTTTTTTTCCTTCCAAATCTTTTAATGTATGGATGGGCGAGTCCTCGGCCACAACCAAGACCCAGCGGGCAGGGGATGCACTCGTTTTTGAGTAGACGAGATCTTGAACGACCACCACATCGGAGCCATTTTCCAAAATCCAATCCTTTCCTGTCAGCCCGATATCCAGGGTCCCTATCTCCACAAATCGGGACATCTCCTGAGCCCTGACCAAGGTACAGCGAATCTCATCATCATCCACCGTGGGAAAATAACTTCTTGAACTCATCGTAATCTTCCAGCCCGACTTTTTAAAGAGTTCAATCGTGGCATTCTCCAGACTTCCCTTTGGAATTCCAATCTTGAGCACTTTCACTTTCCGTATACCTCCTTCGGATCAAAGATTCTCTGCCCCGAGACCTTCCATCCGCCCTCTTCATATCGGTAATGGAAACAACTTCGAAAACCCGTGTGGCAGGCGGCCCCTCCGATCTGGTCCACTTTAAGGAGGAGAGTATCTCCATCACAATCGAGACGGATTTCTTTGATTTCCTGGAAATGGCCTGAGGTTTCCCCTTTCACCCAAAGTTTTATGCGGGACCTCGACCAGAACGACGCCCTCTTCGTCTCCAGCGTCTTTTCCCACGCCTCTCGGTTCATATAACCTAACATCAGGATCTCATTCGTTGACGCGTCCTGAATGATCACCGGAATGAGCCCATCTCCTCTTTTGAAATCGATCTCAATCACGGTTCCTCCTTATTAATACGAACGCAAAATCAATCTCGAAATTCAGTTCACTCCCCCTCACTCTTCCCCTCTCCCCTCTCGGGGGAGAGGGAGGGGGTGAGGGGTCAACCTCAAAGGACTAAATACTTTCGTATTAGTTCGGAGAGATAGTAAAAACTCCGAACTACGAACTAATAACTCCTTACTGCTGTATCATTAGCAGCTTTGCCATCTGAGCAGCATTTTTGGCTGCTGAGCCAGCATGGCAGTTATTAAAAAAGATCAGGGTCCTGGTCGTCTTTTGAGAAATATCCTTGATGTCCGGGATGAACTCCTTCAGCTCTCCCTCGCTATAGAGGTAATCGTACCGCACTTTGATTGGAACATTGAACCAATTGGGATTTCGACCATGAAATCGAAAATAACCGATCTCGGACGTGGCCCTTGGAAGGTAAGGCATCAGCTGCGGTAGTTTGGGTTCGTCGACGATGCAGAATCCAACTCCATTTTTTTCTAAGAACTGGAGCGTCTGATCCTTCATCCATGTGTGGTTTCTGAATTCAAAGATCAACGAGATGTCCTCCATCTCCTTTTTGAACCTTTCAAGATATTCAAAATTGCTTCGATTCGGGAAGAACCCGTAGGGAAATTGCGCAAGCACACAAGCCAACTTCCCATCCTGCACCAGAGGGATAAGACTATATTTGAACTTCTCAAAGGTCTCCCGATTATCGATCATCGCACCGGTGCCCTTATCCCGAATCTCATGAGTCATTCCTTTGAAAGACTTCACCACAAACTCAAATCCGTTCGATGTCTTTTTCGACATTGCGGCAAAACTCTTTTGAGAAGGAAGAGTGTAATAGGTGAAATTGATCTCCAGGGCTTTAAACCCCAGCTCTCTTTCGTAGAAAGATAACATATCACTCTCCCGAATGCCTACGGGATAAACCGTTCCTTTCCAGTCCGGAAAGGAAAAACCACTTGTCCCAATCTTAATCATTTCATTTCCCCACTTACCCCCCCCATCAAAAGGGGAGGAGAATTTATCGAATTCTCATGGTTCATGGATATTTTTTTAGAACACGGAGGATTACCTTAAAAAATAGACGAATGGCGGAGGATTGTCAACATGGATGTTGCATCAATTGGGAGCTATGAGTTAGAAGATGACCATGGATAGATATCAGCATAAAACCAGTCTGACATTGCTTATTCTTTTTTTCATGCTCTTCACTGTAGGAATAAACCGGGTTCAATGTCAGGAAATAAAGACGAAAGAAAAGATCATTTCGGCATTTACGGGAAGGGTTCCAAGGGAATGGGGGGAGACAGTAAAGGGTGTGAAAACCAGGCTCGACACAGACCAAAAGGTGATAGCTCTTACCTTCGATGCCTGCGGAGGCCCAAAGGGGAGTGGTTATGACGCGAAGTTAATCGATTATTTGGAAAGCGAGAAGATCCCCACGTCCTTATTTATAAGTGGTAGGTGGATGAAAAGGAATCTTGATATTTTTCATGACTTAGCAAAGAAGCCTCTTTTTGAAATAGAAAACCACGGTTTAAACCATAAACCCTGTTCGGTCAATGGTCGCTCTGTTTATGGAATAGAAGGCACAAGAAGCGTGAGTGAACTCGTCGATGAGATAGAACAAAATGGAATAATGATTCAAAACCTGACCGGCCGCAAACCAAGATTTTACCGGCCTGGCACCACATACTGCGATGAAGTCGGTGTAGAAGTGGCCAATGCTTTAGGGTATGAGGTTGTGAATTTCAGTGTTCTTGGAGATGCGGGTGCCACCTACTCAAAGAAGCAGGTGAAAGGGGCATTATGGAATGTTCCCCCCTCTTCTATTATTCTCATGCACATGAACCATCCTGAGGGAGAAACTGCGGATGGCATAATCGAGGCCATCCCCGAACTAAAAAAGAGAGGGTTTAAATTTGTTAAACTGGCAGAATATGGTTTGAGATGAAACATAATCCAATGACAGTTTACCCCGTTAGAAATTCAAGCAGGGAGCGTTAAACCCGGCCGGAATTATTCAAAATATACCCCCCGCTGCAGAGCAGCGGGGCATTATTTCTAACGGGGTAAAGGTCTTTAGCCTAACGATAGGAATCCTCGATGAAAGGTTGCATGAAAAGAGGATTTTAAAAAATCACTCTTTCGGGATGAAAGTATCAGAGATTTTTCCAGGGATCCATCTCGAGGTTTATAGAAACGATGGTCTCCTACCACTTAGGAAGTATTGCTTCAAATCTTCCAAGTTTAGATCAGCCAACCCCAGATTTTCCAGAGTGCGGCCAGTAGCATAAAAATCAGTATCATTGACCACTGAAGCAAGATGGATCATGGTTTCATACGTGGGCATTGGCACCCCCACCTTGCGAGCGATCGATACCGTGAGACTCGCCCCTATGGGGATGTCTTCAGTGACATAGCGATCCTGCATGCTGAACGGCCCTTTGCTGGATGTGACTGCAAACTGCTCGACATCCATGTTGAAAGAACCCCAAAAAATCTCATCGTAGGTGTAAGGACGGTATCCGAATGCCCTGAAAAGGGCCATGCGTTCAGCATCCATCCGGTAAATGATCTTCTTCACCGAAGGCGTCAGCCCCTCCTTGTACATCCAGAACTCTCCCTTCGAGTGCTCGATCCGTCCCATGTTGAGCAGGGCACCCACAGGATGGACGATGATGTTGACGTTGTAGAGTGCAGGTTCCAATACGCTGAAGGCCGGCTTCACCACATCTGCATAGGTTCCTGATAGAGCCTCCAAAACGGCTTCCGTATCTGTTGCGGGCAGGGCTGCCAATAACATTCTTGGGCCATCTATCCTGTGAATATTGACCGTACCCGGTCCTTCCAGACGACGACAACAATAAGGAAATGTTACTGCTTCGGCCAGAAAGACTCGGCGGCTCATCCCTGTCTCATCCCACACCTTTCGAAAAACAAGTGTGCCGCCACTACCTGGCCATAAGACCACTGCCTGGCCATCCGAGAGGTGGGATGCCAGCTCTTGTGCCACTCGCTGATGCGCCAAGGCCTGTGTCGTTACCATCATCAGGTCTGCCCCTTGAACGGCTTCCCCCAGATTCATGGTTGCCAGTGCTACCTTCGCAAAACCAGTTCGTGCGATTCCTGTTACGTGAATTCCTCCTTGGGCAGCGATGGGCCTGATGTTTTCGGCATATTCTGGAAACTCAAAGAGCCGACAGCAGTGGCCTGCCAAAGTCATATCACCGGCTATCGCTGATCCGCCATTCCCAGCACCGATGATACAGATCTCTTTATGGACCATATTGTTCTCCTCTTATTTTCAATTTTACTAATCAGTCCATAATTGTATGGACGCTGAAGACTAAATCCCTCCTCCCTCCCTTTACGAAAGGGAGGAATTCCCCTCTTTGGAAAAGAGGGGTTAGGGGAAATTTTCAGAAGAATATGTCTAATCAATTATGGACTCCTTAGTAATTGAAAATTAAAATTCATTATAGACCAGTTTGCATCAATGATCTATAATTTTCCTTGAGTCCATCAAAGGAATGGCCTATAGTAATTAGAAAATGTCAAATCTCAAAATCCAAAACAAATTTTACATGACGAGTTCGGTACCCACAAACCATGAAAATCGAAAGTTTCCCCTCTCTCTTGACGGGAGAGGGTTGGGGTGAGGGTGAATAAAAACAATCCGTTCCCCCCTCCCCTTCATCCCCTGAGGGTGTGAAAAAATTAGGGGCAGTGGACCGGCCAGAGGGATATCTCCAAAACTGTAGAATGCGGACTTTGAAAATGTATGGGTCATGAGTCGGTTTAAGTTATCAATCTTACATGGTTTTCAATCCTTATCATTAAGCCTGGAAAAGGTAGCCGCTCTACAGTTTTTCCGACATCCCACTGTCCGCTCTGTGAATCTTGGGATTTTTTCACATCTTCCCTCCCACTAGGGGAGGGGGTTATTTTCTACGTAATTCACGATGAAAAAAAGAAACAATACCATATGGATGGAGTTTCATGTCTCGCGCAAGGCACGGGATCTCTACCGGTTTGATGACTCCCTGTTCTCCCTTAGCGGGAATGTCATTTTTCCCAACTTCCATGCTGCCCGGGTCTTATCACAAAAAATCAACGAAAAACGGGACCTGATCAATTTCCCAGAGCAGGCCATTAAAGCCGGACAGATTAATGCTATGGGGCTAATTGATGAGATCCTGCATTACGTCGTCGGGTTATTTCGCGATCAGAAAAATTCGCAAATCATGAAACAGGCACTGGATTGGCTCTATGAAAAATTTGGCAAACCTGCAGTGGATGAGGCCCTTCACAAATTTGCAGACGAATTTCCGACCGTAGCTCTCTATCGCCGTGAGATTGGACTCGATACCTACCTGGAGGGCGAAACCGCAGGGGTACCCCATCGCCAGATTGTGTTGGAAGAGTTGTTCATGCTCTGGCTCGCCAATATGAATCCAGCCTTCTCACCCTTCATCGAGCTATTCGATGACTCCACACTGGAAAGGGAAACTTCTTACCTGCAAATCATCGCCAGTTTGCACGCATTCTTCAATATCCAACCTTTTTTCGGTCCCGATCAACAGAATCTAATGGATATGCTTCGCACCCCTGCCGTGGCTGTCCCCCACTCGCTTTCGGGACAGTTGGAATATATCCGAGAAAAATGGGGCTTCTTGTCGGGAAAGTATTTCTACCGTCTGCTCAGCAGTCTCGACTTGATCAAAGAAGAGGAGATCGCAGAGGAGCGAAGGATGGCGTTTTGGGGCCGCGCTCCTGCTCAGGTTTATGAATTCACCGGTCTCGAAGCCGAACCGGAACTGTTCAGCAGAGATCTTGATTGGATGCCCAGGTTAGTCCTGATGGCGAAAAACGTCTATGTGTGGCTCCATCAGCTCTCCAGAAAATACCAGCGCTCACTTTACCGGCTCGACCAGATCCCCGATGAAGAACTGGACATCTTAGCTCAATGGGGTTTCAGCGGCTTGTGGCTCATCGGTCTGTGGGAGCGCAGCCTGGCATCAAAAAAAATCAAGGAGCAATTGGGCAATCCTGAAGCGGTGGCTTCTGCGTACTCCCTCTTCGACTATGAGATTGCAAGCGACTTGGGCGGTGAAGAAGCCTTTCAGAATTTGAAAAAACGGGCTTGGGAGCGTGGCATCCGCATGGCAAGCGATATGGTGCCTAACCATATGGGGATCGATTCCAGATGGTTGATCGAGCATCCAGACTGGTTCATTTCCTTAGATTACAGTCCTTTTCCCGCTTACCGCTTCAGCGGACCGAACCTGTCCTGGCATGGAGACGTAGGTATCTATCTTGAAGATCACTATTTTGACCGAAGTGATGCAGCGGTCGTCTTTAAGCGGGTGGATCACAGAAGCGGCAATGAAATGTACATCTATCACGGCAATGACGGCACCCGGATGCCCTGGAACGATACAGTCCAATTGAATTACCTGAAGGAAGAGGTGCGAGAGGCGGTCATCCAGTCGATCCTGCGCGTCGCCAAGAAATTTCCCATCATCCGTTTTGATGCGGCCATGACCCTGACAAAGAGGCATTATCAACGCTTATGGTTTCCGGAACCGGGCACAGGCGGGGCCATTCCTTCGCGAGCGGAACATGGCATGACAAAAGAACAATTCAATCATCTCATGCCCGAGGAGTTCTGGCGCCAGGTGGTGGACCGTGTGGCCCAAGAAGCTCCTGACACCTTGTTGTTGGCCGAAGCCTTTTGGTTGTTGGAGGGATACTTTGTCCGAACGCTGGGGATGCATCGGGTCTATAACAGCGCCTTCATGAATATGTTGAAAGACGAGGAAAATGCCAACTACCGTTCCGTGATGAAGAACACCCTGGAATTCAATCCCGAGGTCCTCAAGCGTTTTGTTAACTTTATGAGCAACCCGGACGAAGAGACCGCTGTATTCCAATTCGGCAAAGGAGACAAGTATTTTGGTGTGTGCACATTGATGGTAACCATGCCTGGACTCCCGATGTTTGCACACGGCCAGATCGAAGGATTTTCCGAAAAGTACGGTATGGAATACCGATATGCCAAATGGGATGAGCAGCCGGATTGGGATCTGATACAACGGCATGAACGGGAAACGTTCCCGTTGATGAAGCGCCGTCATTTATTTGCCGGAGTGGAGAATTTCCTTTTGTACGATTTCTTCACTCTGGAAGGGTCTGTCAATGAAAATGTGTTTACCTACTCCAATCGTGTGGGTGATGAGCGGGCGTTGGTCATCTACCACAACAAATATGACTCTGTCAGGGGATGGGTTCGATCGTCAGCCGCCTATTCCGTCAAGGCCGGAGAGGGGGATGAGCGGAGGTTGATGCAGAAGGATTTAGGAGAAGGTCTTGGATTGACCGCCGATCAGGCTTATTTCTCGATTTTTCGGGACAATGTGACAGGTTTGGAGTACATTCGGAACAGCAAGGAGCTTTGCGACAAAGGTTTGTATGTCGAACTTGGGGCATATAAATATCATGTGTTCATCGATTTTCGAGAAATCCGAGATAACGAGTGGCATCAATATGCCAACTTAACGGCATACCTAAATGGCCGCGGAGTACCCAATCTCGAAGAAGCATTGAAAGAAATGTTCCTACAACCTGTTCAATATGCCTTCAAGGCACTTGTCAATGGTGATATGTTCCATCGGTTAATGGATGCCCGTCTGAAGGAACCAGAAGGCCAACTTGATCAGGAATTAATGAGTGAGATAGAGCAGAAGACAATAAACCTTCTCCACGAGGCCAAACGGCTCAGCGGAGGTATGGAAGACGAACGGGTCGTTGCGCGGGAGACAAGACATGAACTCGAAGCCATCCTCTACTTGCCCATCGTTACCAGCCGCTACCCGAGGTTCCAACCAACAGGAGTCAAAGCAGCCGCGGAATATCTGAACAAACAACTGACCGATTCAATATACATCTGGACTACTCTCTTTGGCTGGTTATTCGTCCATGCTCTCGGCAAAACTGGCAGTTCAAGGGGGTTTGCAGGACCTGGTCGCATTTGGATTGATGAATGGGGACTCGGCAATACCATCTTCAGTGTGCTGCGGGATTTGGGACTGGATGAGACTTCTGCTTGGAGATCATTGAATGTAATGAAATGGCTAACCGGTCATCAAAGATGGTTTGACGTGAAGCCATCCGATCAAAAACAAGTCCAAGCAGTATTGGAATCGCTGTTGGAGGACAGTGAGGTCCAACAGTTTTTGGCAGTGAACGAATACAATAAAATTTGGTGGTTCAACAAAGAATCCTTTGAAGAAATGCTGTGGTGGTTAATGTTGATTGCCGCTGTTGAAATCAGCTCCGACCCTCTGCGGCCTGTCAATGCAGTGGTGGAAGAACTAAAGGGGTGTTATTCAATAATTCAGACATGGCTACAGGCCGAAGAGCAATCCGAATATCAAATAGAAAAATTACTGGCCGTCTTCCAAATCTCGTCCCCCTGATAGGAGAGGATTGAGGGGAAGGGTGTGTGTGACCGATCGCCAGGGGGTCTTAGGATAAGACTCCTTGACTTTTATTCTCCGTTTCTTTAATCTTTAAAATAAGGGGGTAAATAAAATGCCAAATATTACATTACAAATACCCACTGAAATTGAAGAAATTTTATCCAAACATCCAGAAATCAAATGGGAGAGAATCGTTACGGATTCACTCTGGAATTATGCAAAAAAACTTCGTCTGATCGACAAGGTAACTTCAAAGAGTAAACTCTCTGATCGGGATGTTGACAAATTAGATAGGACGATCAAAGCCGATTTATCGAAGCACTATAAAAGGACTTAATGAGACTTGTTATAGATACAAGTGTTCTTATCTCTTCCCATATTAAGGATTCGGTTACAAGAGAAATACTCCTTCTCCCCTTCATGAAATTTCACCTTCCTGAATACGCCCTCGAAGAGATAGATGTCCATAAAACGAAGATTAGCAGGCTGAGTGGATTATCTTTGGATGAGATTGATATAATTTTAAGTTTATTGTTAGAAAACATTTCTATCGTCCCCGCCCAAATAATCCAACCTAATCTTATAGAAGCCGAAAGGATTATCGGTGGTATTGACCCCGGCGATATTCCTTTTGTGGCTTTGGCCCTTTCTATTGAGAATGATGGTATATGGTCAAGCGATAAACATTTTGAAAAAATAGAACAGATCAAAGTTTGGAAGACTTCAGACCTACTTAGGCATATTAAAAAACTTTAAGAGTTAAGACGACGTAATGCAATAATTTTAACGTAGCAAAAGACCGAGCAAAAATCCTAATATCAGATAGAAAAACTGCCCTTCGCCCTCCAAAAATATGAATTTAGGGTCATCCAACGTGGAAAGGTTTCAACAGGAAGTAATCCCAGCACTCACAAAGAGCAGGTCAACCAAACACTTCCTTCCTGTAACATTGATTTTACATTTTTGTTACACAATACAACCTTTCAAATGCAAATCAATGACCTTTGCCCCCCCTTAACAAAAATCTCCCCAAACCCCCACAAAAGATAATTTTCACAATCTCAATATTTCTCTTGGCATCAATAACAATCTCTGGTTTAATGTAAGCAGTTATTCACATAAATAATATGATAGAGAAAAAAAGCACGCATATAAGAAAAGAAGAAATCGTCCAAGCCGCACTTAAGGTTATCGATCGCAGAGGCGTGGGGGCTCTGACTACTGCCGCTATCGCAGAGGTGGCGGGGATGAGCGAAGCCAACCTTTATCGGCATTATGACAGTAAGGAAGATATCTATTTTGCCCTCGCGAAGTTTATTGGTACGGCCGTTATGGGGAAGGCGGCAACCATTGCGGCTGGAAGCCGGAAGCCCTGTGAAAAACTTGAGACCATCTTTTTTTCCCACATTGCGTTAATCGCGGAAAACCCGGGTATACCGCGGTTCATTTTTTCTGACGACATCCGCCTGGGGAACCGGAAGTTGGCGGATAAAATCTCACTTCGCCTGAGAAGTTATTCTGAAACGATGGCCAGCATCATTGAGGCAGGAGTCGTTGAAGGAGATTTTCGTCAGGGACTGTCTCCACAGGAGACGGCACTGACTTTGCTGGGGATAATACAATCTACGGCAGTACGCTGGACAATGGGCGGCGAATTCTTCGATATAAAAATCGAAGCGGAAAAACTGTGGCGTAACTTTTTAGTGCTCATTCGCTAATTTTTTTTGCTCTATATGTGAATGGATATTCACATAATATCGTTTCATGAAGGAGGATAAAAAATGAATATTTTAGCAAAATTTCGACCCGAAACCCAGGCGGCAATGTCCCATATGTTGCTGAGGGGGCTTTGCATGCTGATTATTGAGTATGATTGCGCGCGTTTAATACAGGAAGCAACCGGCCAGCAGATGATTCGGGGTAATTTTGTTTTAGCCTCACTGTATTTTCTGGGATTTCTGGTGAGTTTTATTAACCGGAAAGCAGGATTCATTATCGGAATGGTAGCCGGATCTTTCAATGTCATTATTAAGATCGTTATTGTCGCCACAGGCCATGAGCACTATCCATATTATCCGATTGTGTGGATTACGCAATCTTTGATGGTGATATATTTCTGCTACAAAGCTTTTAAAGCGGAAAAGGTTTTAGTCTATGCAGAAAAGTAATAATGAGAGATACCTTATGAAACAATCAGCCAGGCTGATCATCGGATCAGTGGTCTTTATTCTTTTGTTCAGTGTTGTCGCCTTCAAGTTGCAGGATAATTCTTTACAGCTCAATGCCACGACGTTGCATGAGAAACTTGTTCAAACCACGAACGACTTCAAAGGTCTTAGTTTAATCAATCATCTTCTTTTAATTATCACTATTCCCGTTGGTATTTTCTGGAAGAAAGGGAGGAATATCCTTTTTGCGCTATTCATGATCCATCTCTCTGGCGGTGTATTTATCAGTGCATTCAAACACAATATTCCGTCTAATTATTTCTATTTCCCTGTTGTGACCGGACTTATTGGATATGCCGCAAGAACGCAGAAGATTCGTTTTGATTTTAATGCCCTTTCTCTCCGGGATAAAATCATTGGCTCAATCGCTCTTCTATGTGGTTTCTATTATCTGGCTCTTGTCGAAAGTCCTGTATGGATCAATGCCCTGATATATTCTCCTGTCGGTGTGGTGAATTGTCCGACCATGCTTGCCTTATGCGGGTTTCTTATCCTCAACAGCGAACAGGGAAACCGATCCCGACTCCTGGAATATTTTGTGATTTGTGGCGCTCTATTCTTTGGTGGGCTGGGATTACTGACAATGCATGTTTATTTTGACATCATTCTCGTTGCAGTTGCTCTGTATATGACATGGCGGTTATGGAAAGAGGCCAATAACAGTCCAAAATTAGTTATTTCTTGAACTGGCAAAAGAAAAATAGATAACGCCAACGAGGCAAGAGAGATGTACCAATGGAGAAAATAATTGTATTGAGAGTTCTGTTCGCTATATTCGTGATTGCGGCAATAGGTCCAAGAATTATCCAGAAGCTTAAGAAAGTGGAAACTGTGGGGTGTATAGGAATAAACAAGAAACTGTTTTTCCTTGGAAAAGTATCGCTCTTTGCATCGTTCATACTAATTCATGTTCAGTTGCGGATGGGCAAACTCTCGCTATTTTCAAAAAACGATATCTTTTTCTGGATTTGCATTGTTTTAGTCGGCATCGGAGTTATGTTCTTCACCCTTGCGATACTTAAACTTGGGACATTTTCGCTTCGTGTTGGACTTGCACAAGCAAATACGGCTCTGCGCACTACCGGCATATATCGTTTGAGTCGAAACCCCATGTTATTCGGTCTTTATATGATGGCGCTGGGATCGGCTGTTTATGTCCAGAATCCCATCAACTGGATGCTGGTGATCATCGCATTGACTGTTCACCATAAAATTATTCTGGCCGAGGAAGTATTTATGGAGAGTCGATTTGGAGAACAATGGATTGAATATCGTAACAAGGTGCGGCGATATATTTAGTATCAAAGGAGGAAAATATGAATCAAATAAAACCACCAACAATTTATATTCAAGTTACTGTTGCCGCATTGCTCTATAATATATTGCACATATTGGCCTGGGAACTGCCGTTGGCGGTAAGGATGGGCTGGCGGATCAATGTTTTCGGGGATGTCGTTATTATTTCAGTCGGAATCATCAGCGTGATTCTTGTATCCATGCGAAAAAGGGTAGGGCTCATGTTGGGAATGATACCGGCCCTATGGGCAATATTGCTTCAATGGCTTTTAGTCTATGTCGTCTCAGGCTATCAAGAACCTAACGGTGTATGGTGGTATCCTTTGTTCCCGATCTTTCAGGGCATCATTATCGTGTATTTTATCAACCTCACATACCGTGGAGATGGAGATCAACCTGGCCAGAAGATTGCGCTGGGCTTAAAATCACCATCAATCTATCTATTTGCGCCGGCGGCGTTTTTATTGGTACAAACCGGCCAGAAGATCGTAAGGGAGCTTGTTGTTGGTTTTCTGGACAACGGCGGCCTGAAAGGTGCTCTCCCGAGCGCTCTGCTGGCTTTGATCGCCATTGCCGCGGCAATACTGCTGATCAAAAGAG
>Ga0315276_10004214_pt1 | contig 13210 bp, 17 predicted proteins | sample YL17G05_0_MG_FD_204542 | JGI IMG/M metagenome (GOLD analysis project Ga0315276, IMG submission 204542) | Sediment microbial communities from Yellowstone Lake, YNP, Wyoming, USA - YL17G05_0 | ecosystem: Environmental > Aquatic > Freshwater > Lake > Sediment | place: USA: Wyoming | collected...
CCTGGCAGAAGTTGGGGATCGTGAGGAGTGCCCTTCTCTCTCACAAGCTGGTTCTCTGGCTGGACGCGGACATTCTTGTGACTAACCCGGACGTGGATTTCGTCCAGGAGATTGCGAAGGAGCACATGGGTTTCACGTTTTCCTACGACTGGGAGTTCACGGACCCGGACTTGTTCACATCCTGCGCCTTCACGGTCATGTCCTGTCCCCGCTCGTTCCGGTTCTTGGACGAGGCCATGAAGCAGACTCGATTCTCCGTGGTGACTTCCTGTACCTGGGATCAGGAAGCCATGAGGACAGTCAATCGAATGGGAGGCGAGTGGGCTGAAACTGTTCGGGTGCTCCCGCATCGGGAGTTGGCTTCCGTGCCCACGGAGGTTCAGCGTTCCGTGTCGCCGTGGCAACCGGGGGATTTTCTGTGCCATCTGGGGGGAATCCCGAATGAGTGGCGGGTTGTTCTGTTCGACAAGTTCACCCCCGAGGAGTAAAGACCATGTACAGCCAGTATGATGAAGAGGTAAAGATTCTAGAATACTTTGGAAAATCTTTCGGGAGGTTTCTGGATGTGGGAGCCCACAATGGGAAGAGTCTTTCCAACACCTACCAGTTGGGGCTCAACGGGTGGAGCGGTGTGGTAGTAGAACCTTGTCCTATGCTCGTTCAACCCCTGCTGGACAATCTTCGGGGAATGAGTGTTAGGGTCGTGAATGCGGCTATCGGGGTGACTCGATCTCTGTCCAGCTTCAAGATCTCCGGGACGAGCTTCGGCGCTACGCTTGTGGATGCCAATGTTGAAAAGTGGAAGAAGGATCTTGTCTTTACGGAAATCTGGGTTGCACCTATTACGTGGGCCGTTCTGTTCCAGACCTTTCCTCCTCCTTACGATTTTATCAGCATCGACTGTGAGGGGATGTCAGAGGTGCTGGCTGAAACACTGGCTGAGCACTATGGGGTGGGGGACTTGGGGGTTCGGGCCATGTGTGTAGAGAAAGATCCGGGAGATCATGGGGAGCTGGAACACATGATGACGGTTCGACTCGGGCTGAGGAAGTACCACGAAACAATCGAGAACCTCATCTATGTCAAGTAGCAAGATCCTCTCCATCCTCATGCCGACGCTGGTAAGCCGGAGAAAGATCCGGGCGGGGCTGATCGATTTCCTATGGCAGCAGGTCAAGCAGGAAGGCGCGATCAAGACGGTTGAGCTTCTTTTGGAAGAGGACGACCGGCAGCACACAACCGGGTGGAAACGGAATCTTCTCCTGGCGAGGGCGGAAGGGAAATTCTCGGCGTTTGTTGATGACGATGATTGGGTGTCGGATACTTACATCCATGATATCGTGTGGGCCATTCAGCACACCGGGGATTTGGATTGCGTTGGATTCTGGGGGGAGGCCCGGTGGGAGGAGGGAGTAACCCGAAGAATGATCCACTCGATTGTGTGTCCGGCGTGGACTGAGTGGCAGGGGTCTGGGGGAGAGTACATCTACTATCGTCAGCCCAATCACCTTAGTCCGATTCGGACTGAATTGGCCCGAACGGTCAGATACAAGGACATCACGATTAGCGAGGACCATTTCTGGACTACGGAGATGGCGGGGAGTAAGCGGCTGAAGCGGGAGGTTTTTCTCGGGGGAAAATGTACGTACATCTACCGCCCGCACGGACCCGTGAAGATGCTATAGAAAGGCGGTGTGGCATGATGGGGTTCATCGGAGAGCTGGTTGAGTCGGCGCTGGGTAAACAGATCAAGGACGTAGCGGCATGTCGGCTGCTGGTGGACGTGGACCGGCTGCTAAAGAGGGGGAAGCCTGTGTCGGTCCTGTGGATCATGGACACGGTAGCCGATCCCATTTTTCAGTTCTGGCGGCTGGCAGACAAGAAGATCCTGATCTTGGGTACGAATGTGGTTTTCACGGGGATCTCCAATATGAAGAAGAGTTTCCCTTTGTGGAACGACCTGAAGGATTTCGAGGGGGGCAAGTTCGGAGACATCTATCTTCTGACTTATGACCCCGGACTCAATGTGGGGGTGAAGCCAAGCCAGCGGGGAATGTACTTCAAGTAGGAGGAACTATGCCGGAAGAATACTACAGGATCAAGCGGTCGTTGAAGAAAGCTCACCCGGAGTGGAAGTCGGACAAGGTAGAGCGCGTGGCTGCGATGACATGGAACAAGATTGCCAAGGGGACAGGCAAGACAGTCGGGAGGGGACGAAAGTGAAACTCAGCTACTCGATTCCGTTGCAGACCGTCTCCTTCGAGTTGACTCCCGCCGAGGCCGTGGAGATCAAGAATGATGTGAAGGAGAGAATCAAGGATCTCTTCTGCGAGATGGTGAAGAAACTGAAGGAGCAGATTCCTGATAAGGGGATATTCTGATGAGCCACTACAACTCAACTGACTTCCCTTCCCTAGCCGCGCTCGATAAGAAGGCAGCCAAGCTGCTTCGGTCGTCTGAAGCAAAGAAGTGGTCTGTGCCCCACTCGGAGTACGAGATCTGCCGGGTTCACCCGCTCTACTGGATGGAGAACTACCTCTACATCAAGCCCGGTGAAGTGATTGGGGGCTCGACGGAGGACGTGGGCCATATTCTCTTCAAGCCAACGTTCACGCAGTTGAAGGTAGCGGACAAGATCTGCCGTCACTTGGTCCCGGACAAGTGGGAGCGGATCTTCGCGCTGATCGAGAAGCACAGGAAGGCGGGTATCTCGACTCTGATTGCCGGGTTCGACTACTGGTTTGCCCGGTTCATGCCTGGGCTCTCGGAGTTCGTTGTGGCTGACCTGGCCTCGCACACGGACAACATCATGGCTATGATCGACATGGCGCATAAGTACGATACGTGCGGGGTGGGGTCCATCGAGGAGGATCGCCTGCCTATCCGGCGAATACCGATCCCCGGCGCAAAGAAGGGAATCAAGTTCTCGAATGGCTCGCTCATTGAGCAGGACACGGGGGAGAACCCCAACCCCGCGACAAGCGGGACTCCCCAGATTGTTCACATGAGCGAGTCGGCCAAGTGGAGAGATCCCCGGACCTCGGAGACTTCGATCCTCAACTCTGTGCCTAGGGCGGGGTTTGTCTTTGTGGTCAAGGAGTCCACGGCGTTTGGGTTGAACAAGTTTGCCGAGGATTGCGAGAAGGCTTGGATGGGTCAGTCCGAGTGGGAGTTTATTTTCGTTTCATGGAAGGACATGCCGGATTGTCAGATTGAGTTGGGAGATGGTGAGGTGTTCGACTTGGAGGATGATGAAAAAAAGCTGGTCGAGGCTCACGGCTTGACAAAGGCTCATGTGAAGTTCCGGCGAAAGCAGATCTCCCTCTTGGGGTCTGAGCTGATGTTTCGTCAGGACTACCCCCTGGACCCAAAAGAGCCTTTCTTGGTTTCGGGTACGAACTACTTCAACACGGAGAAGATCTCCGAGCGGGTGGAAGAGATAAAGTTCTTCAGGCTCCTGAAGGTTTCGGGGACCGACAAGGCAAAGGAGCTTTTCCCGAAACAGTGGCATCGGGTTATCACACATCCGAGAGGATTGACCGATGGCATGGCCAAGCTGGAAGACAACAACGCGACCCCAAAGTGGGGTATGATGAGTGTGGCCGGGGGCTTCGCTACCTGCAACTTCGATCCCTCCTATCGACCGGAGAACGGTGCGGTTCAGATTTTCCGGCCTCCCAGCCGGGACAGGAAGTATCTTGTTATCGTGGATGTGGCTGAGGGGAAGAAGAGTTCCGAGTACATCAGCGACAACAGCGTGGTCGAGGTTCTGGACTGCGCCAAGTATGAGCAGGTTGCCGAGTGGTCGGGCACGTTCGACGAGGAGATGACGGCGCTTCAGGCCATCCTTCTGGCAAGGTACTACAACAACGCTACGTTGGTCCCGGAGATGAACAATCGTTGCGGGGGTCTGCTCCAGTCCAATATCGAGAAGGTGGGTTACTCCTACGTCTACAAGCGGAAGAAGATAGTGGGCAACTTGGTTCACCATGAGTACGGCTGGTTGACGACCGTGGGGAATAAGGCGGATGTCTGCGGGCAGCTTAAGCAGGACTTCAAGAACGGGGACATCCTGGTCCACTCCCTTGAGGCTCTGGAGGAGATGCTCTACTTCATTGACGCCAAGGGCAAGCTATCGGCGGCTTCCGGTCATACCGACGACCGGATCATGTCCCTCAGCATTGGGGCCAAGGTTCGTTCGGAGACTCCTGCCATTTCCGGTCTTGTCAAGAAAAGAGTTGCTTTGGACGCGCCTGTAAACGAGAATATTACGAACAAGATCCTGACTTCCGTGAGCCGTGACAATATTCTGAGGAGATACCGATGAGCGAAGACCTTGCCCAGCCCGACATGCCGATCCCTGTTGACCCCGCTCCTGTCGATGATGCTCCCCCCACCCCGCCCGTTGTCCAGCCCAAGAGGGACAATCGGATGTTCGAGGACTTCTTCCCCCCGCTGGATTTGACCAGCCAGCAGGAAGAGGACATTGTTCGCTGGCTCCTGTCTGATCTCAAGACGGGCGTGAAGTACGTCAATGCCATGCGTGACAACTGGGCTATCTATCGTGCCGTGTACGCGCTGGAGTACGTAGAGAAGTTCTACCCCTCGATGGGGGTGGGAGCGAATTTTTCGTCCGGCATCATCTGCGAGAAGGTCATCGAGGGGATGGACCGGCTTCGGGCCGGGATCTTCAGCCCCCGTCCGTTCTTTGTCGTAGACGATAAGATCTCCAATATCCAGGACATTGAAGTGACGCACCGGATGGAGTGGTTTCTCCACACGGTCCTGGAGAAGGACATGGGGATTGCCAAGGTGATCGGGCTCAATGGCCTCTTCGAGTATCTCCTCGATGGCTCCTTCATCCTGGAGGTAGACCAGATGTATGAGTCCATCCCCCAGCGGGTCATCAAGACCTACACGAAGCCCGAGTCGCTCGACTTGGATTCCGAGAAGATCCTAGACAGGAAGGATTACGACAAAGCAATGGAGCAGTTGAACGCAGGCTTCCCGGCTCGCGTCCTGATTGAGGAGGATGTGGTGACGAAGAACGGGCTTCAGGCTTTCCGGGTGGATAAGGTGGATCACATCATTCCCCCGAACGTCTATGAAGACCGGGACATCAAGTTCCGGGCTCGCAGGATGTATCTGACCGAGGCCGACTTCCGGGTGCTCTGCTCGGATGGGGTGAGATGGTATCCGAAGGACAAGGTTGACTGTGTCCTGAACAAGCGGGTGGAGAACCGGGGACGCCACGGAAAAACAAAGATGTCCGAGCAGGAGCAGCACGAGGAGCTGGAGATCCAAAACTTGTGGGATCTCTGCTACGACTGGCGAAGCGACTCGGAGGATCTCGGGGCGACGATGGGGATGCTCCCGTACAAAAATACGTTCGTTGTCTATCGGGTTCTGTGTAAGTACGGGTACAAAACCCGTAGTGACCCGAGGGGGCTCATTGCCAAGTACGTCTTGATCGATGTGGAGCCTGAGAGCCGGACGATCCTTCGAGCCCGGACATACCCCCACTTCCATGAGAACCCGAACTACTTCCACTTCAAGATGGGGGTGAAGCCGAAGTCGTACTGGGGCTTCGGGTATGGTCCCCGGCTTATCAATGAGGACTTCCTCGAATCGAATGGGGTGGATCTGGTTCTGGACGCCTCGGCTATGGCTTGCTTCCGCCCGCTCCTGATGGTTCACCCTGACGAGGGGGGCATCATTCCATTCACGGATGGGATCTCCCCCTTTAAGAAGGGGTTCGTCAAGAACATCAACGATGTGAAGGCGCTGGAGATCCCCCCGCCTTCCACGTCCCTTCTGAACGTGTTGCTTCCCTTGGTGGAGAAGCGGACGGCGAACCGGACTTCGATCACGTCATTGGTTCAGGGGAATGTGGAAGAGTCAGATCCGAGATCCCCAGCAACCAAGACCGCTATGCTCTTGAAGCAGGCGAGTGTTGGGATCGACTCGATCATCAAGGATTGGGATCAGTCCGGTTGGGAGCCACTGGCGTCCTTCGTGTGGAAGGCGTCCTACGAACTTGCGGTCTACAATGAAGAGAGCGAGATCAAGGACAAGATCGTGTTTGGTGGAGTCATGCGGGATCTTGAGGCGGCGAACAAGATCACGCTGGAAGAGTTGTCCAAGGATGTGACTTGGAAGAGTCAGGCTTCAAGTGAGTACATTAACTCGGAAGCGCGGGAGCAGAAATTCCTTCAGACCTTCCAGTTCTTCACCCCGCTTCTTCAGGCCTTGGCCCAGATCAACCCCGACCTCTACAAGAAATACTTCTTCCGCTGGATGAGAACGGCGGCACAGGAGTTGGATGTTCGGGGGTTCAAATACTTGATTCCTACCGAGGCGGAACTGGTTCAGATCCCCTCTCAGGCTGTACCTGCGATCTCGGATGCCATGCAGACGCAGATGAAGTCCGGGGAATCTCCCGGTCAGGTGCAGGTTGAGTCGAACCCACAGGGTCAGCAGAAGGTTGGAAGCGCATTGGAGGCAGCTCTGGGGGCAGAGCCGGTTTAATGGGGGGTATAGTCCATGATCCTCAAGAACACGAACGTCAATCCTTCCGCCAAGACCGAGACTACTCCAGAGCCTAACGATCAGAAGGCTTTTGAGCAGCAGGTTGAGGTGTGGAACGCTGAACTGGTTCAGATCGCAGAGTTTCGGAAGGGCAACTATGCGGCTATGGCCGACCCCCGGATTCGACATGCCCGGAACATACTGGAGAAAACAGCGGTTGAGTTGGGGATCGATAAGGAGTCTGCCCTGACGGCTTACGATGTTGCTCGTGGTGAGATTGCGACGTGGAATTACATCAAAACGCTCAAGGACCGGGAGACTAGGCTTCAGAAAGCGATTGAAGATCTGTCCAGCAGGAAGCCCACTCGGCTTGAACGATTTGCCAGTTGGGTGGAGAAAAGGGTTGACGCTTAAAGTCAAGTCTGAAATCATATTGGTGATGAAGGCCCGCTGAGGGACAACCGCCGAAAGGCAGAAAACCGGGAGTAACAATGCCTGACCCCGCAGACGCGAAGACTGTGCTCGAAACGTTGAACAAGTTGGGACTTGATTCTGACGAGACTCCCGATGAGATCTCGGCCCAGGATCAGAACCCCAACGATGAAGCGAACAAAGGAAAAGCTGCCCGAGCGTGGCACGATCTACGCAACACGTTGAAGGCCGCAAGGGGCGTGATCGAGGAACTGACCAAGGAGAAACCCGCAGTCGCTCCTGCTGCACAGTCCTCGAACGCGAACGACCGGACGGCCCAGGCCGACCAATACCTGACACAGTTGAAGGCGAACGCGCAGGCGGTCACGGGGATCAACGATCCCAATCACCCGCTGGTGCAACTGGAGATGCAGAGGCTCCACACAACGTTCGTGCAGAACCAGGAGCGGTCGGTGCAGGCCGAGCGGGACTCGGAAAAGGTTTTCAACGAGACGGTAGCGGGGTACAAGCAGTTCGAGGACGCGGACAAGGTGGAACTGAAGAAGAGGCTGGCGGGGTTTCCGCCGCTGGAGAAGGCCAATGTGGATACGATCAAGCGCGTGGCGAACCAGTTCATCGGTGAGAACTGGGATCGCTTCGCCAAGGCCAAGCCAGCGGGAAAATCCAAGTCGGTCGAATCGGATGCTGCCGCCGTGTCCAGTCTCAAGGCACGGGGCGGGGTTGGAGTTGGGGATGCCTCCGTGGGGGGCAAGGGAACGGATGACAAGCCCGCAACAGCCGAAGAACTGGCCGAGATGAAGAAGCTCCGCATACCGGATGGCCGAGTGGATCTGCTCCGAAAAGCCAAGGCGAAGAAGGGTAACTACTCGCCCGGCATGTAGGAGTCCGCGTTCGGGCATGGAGTACAACATGCCTGAGCCAATGGATCAATTCAACGATCCGAACGTTTCCGTCTATGACGGAATGGACCGGATCATGTCTGTGCAGTTCGGCTGGCACGAAGTCTTCCGCAGACGCGGGGGCAAGGCCGTCGATAAGCACAACCACTACCACGCGGCAACCGCCAACTCCTCGAACCTCGCTGGCTTCGCTGAAGTCGATGAGGTTGGGGTTCATGGTGGGCACCCCGAGCACGTCCACTATGGAATGCTCCCGGTGAACTTCGACCTGCACAAGACGTGCGTGTTCCCGACCACTGGGCGTCCGGCCACGGAAGTAGACAGGGGCCATGACTTTGACCTCTACGTGGATGGAAACGGGGTTCAGTTCGTGAACCTGAACGCTTCGTCCAAGGGAATCCTCCGAGTCTCCCGTATCGTGACGGCGGACGGAATGTTCGTGTCATGCGGAATCCCGCCTGACATGCGATACGGAAACATCTAGGAGGAAATGAGCTATGTTACTCAGCACACAATTCCCTGAACTGTTCCGCGAGGAACTCTACGCGGTCAACCTGATGCTCAACGATGATCGTCAGTTTGACAACGCGCTCGATTCGGTCCTGGCCCACAAACCCATCGACGGGATATGGACCAAGGAGTATTCGATGGTGCCAATCGGCGTTCTCGGAGGCCGGACAGAGGCCGCGCCGATCCCGCAGAAGAACATGACGATGGGCTACGTGGCGTACGGTGCTCAGTCAATCGAAGCCTCGGGAAAGGTGAACCTCTCGAAGGAGATGGAGCAGCGGTCCCGAGAGTTCCGGTCGGCTGACGGCATCGATGAGTCCCGGTTTGCGGGGTATGTCGCGGACACCATCGCCCGTGGATTTCTGTCGAGGCAGAAGACGAAGTGGCAGCAGCTCTGCGCCGATATCTTCAATTTCGGCGGCATCCAGGCGGGCAATGCGTTCTTCAACCAGCGTATCCGGGCGGGCGGCTTGGCCGACATCCCGAACACGCAGTTGATCTACGATGGCGTGGCTCTGTTCGCAGCTCCGGGTGCTCCTCACCCGTCCTACTCGAACGGAGCAGTCGTGGGTCCGGGCAGCGCCCCCGTGGGTACTTGCGCGAACTTCGCGGGCACGGTCCCGGATACCGGGGGGTACTTCAATGCCTTCCAGTTCCCGCCGTCCTACTGGGCGCTCAAGCGTGTGGTGACGCACTACAAGTTCAACATGGGGTTCGACGAGAACAACGTCCGGTTCATGCAGACCCCGGACGTGCTGGTCGTGTCGAGCTACAACACCCCGCGTTGGCTGGAGATCCTGAAGTCCCGCTTCATCGAGCCGATGGGCGTCGTGGCTGGCGGTGTGCAGACGGGCAACATCGTGACGAACCGGGAGAACATCTTCGTCTCGGTCGAGGGGTTCAAGCTGGAACTCATCGAGAGCCCGTATCTGCTGCCGAATACGTGGTACGTGGGCCGGAAGAACTCCGGGGGCATTCTCATCCTCGATCCGTCCAAGGAAGAAGATCCTTGGGCGTACTACAGGGATGAGGATAACCGGGCGTACTTCATCTCGTTCGAGGACAACTGGGGATTCCTGATCCGCAACTGGCGGAACTGGGTTGCCGGTGCGTACTCGGTTGACGGGGTGACGGCTCCGAACTTCGGGTCCGACCAGACCTGGGATACGATTCCTGTCGGTGTGTAGTCCTCACACCTTTCCGAAGGGGGGCCGGGTTTATCCCCGGTCCTTCTTCAAGGAGGAACTATGTCGTTCCCAACGAAGTCACGGGGAGAGGCCATCAGTTTAAATGTTGTCACAGTGACGGGAGCGGCGCAGACTCTCGTTCAACTGGGGCATCCTCCCCTGCCGGACAACATGCAGTTCATCCAGTTGACTAACTCGGGTGGAGCAGATCTCTATGTGGGGCTTAATGGGGCTACGGCCAACAGCTATCTGCTGCCATCCTTCTTTGGCCCCTTTGGAGGAGGAGTCAAGATCCCCTGCATGAAAGCCAGCGCAAACAAGCTCTATCTCTACTGCGCGACGAGCACGACTTGTAGCGTGTTGTGCGGGGGGGAATAATATGAGCGGACAGGGTGACGCCATCTTGAGGGATCTGGTGGAAGCGGATATTAAGCGGCTGGAAGGGGCAAGTGAGAAGTCCCCCTGTGCCCAGTGTGGAATGCTGACGCTTCTGAAGTGCAAGAAGGAGGAAATGAAGAATGGTAGGAAAGGTTCTGCCCTCCCCCTCACGGGATGGGGCATGGTGATCTCGTCGATAGCGTACTTGATCTTGAAGGCACACAACATCGTTCCGTAATGGAGGACTGACATGCCGACGCCACAGATGAAAGCATTGGGGCCTGCGATGAGTTCGAGTGGAGTGAAACTGTCGAAGAAGACTTCGACTACGGCTGGAAAATACCCGACCGACAAAGCAGACAATGGCATGAATGCCACGGGGAGGAAGCTGCCTGCGACATTCAAGATGTCCGTGGGGAGCAAGACAACGCTCGGGAAATTTGCGAGGACGGCCATAGCTATCTTCGCCCTGAGTGTGTTCGCGTCCGTATCGTTCGCACAGGTGGTCGATCCCATCCTGCGGGACTGGGTTCGCATGAAAGCCTACCTGAACGCGAACTACGCGGGGCTGGGGGCTAGCGGGGAGCTGTCAGCGGTTCAGTACGGGCTGATGGTTTCCAAGTATGCCTGGTACATGGAAGACTGGTTCGAGGCTGGCGGGTACGTGGCCAATGCCACAACCACAAACTTCAGCAAGTTCAACGAGACGGCTGGATATGGGACATGGCTCGTCACGGTTGTGGATGGGGGCAGCGATAACGCCGAAACCATCAGCATAATGACCGATGAGCGCAACGGCATATTGGCAATGGTCCCGAACAACGCTGCTAACGACAGCATGAACGCTCAGATGCAGGGCGAGTCGTTCCGAATCCGACCCGGCTACACTTGCGGGTTCTGTGCCCGCTTTCTGCCAACGGGCTCGAACACGACAGCGAGAGTCGGGTTGCATCTGACAGGGACAACGGAAGCGATCAACTCTCCGGGAACGGACTACATCGGATTCCGTCTGACCAACAGCGTTACTTCGGCCATTACGAATAACGTCTACTTCGAGATGGCCAAGAACAGCACGAACACCAGCGTACTGTGCGGGAGTATTCCGATCAACTCCTTCGCCGTGATCGGCTTCTCTGTCTTGAATGGGACGAACCTTTTCGCCACGTTCAACGGGAGCATTGTAGCCGGGTACACTATCGGACTTGTCGCTCCTACAGTCCCGACGCCTGACGACGAGGCCTTGTCCCCGGTCATGGCATCCCGGTCCCTGGATGTGAATCAGGGCTATCTCAAGATCGACTACATCAGTACGGTGCAAGAACGGTAGCTTATGCGTCCGTCCTTCGAGAGCGCGAAAGAGATGGGGGTCTGCTACATTTGTGGCGACAAGGTAGCAGTCCCCCCCGGCCTCTACCATCGGGGGGACAGGATGCACAAGCATTGCTACCTCCAGCGAAAGCGGGTGGAGTACGGGGAGGAAGTCCTGGAGCCAATCCTGTCGGGAGTCGAGGACAAGCTGAAATCCCTCCTGGCCAACATGGGACCGATGATCCCGTAGGAGCAGCATGAGTCTCTATCGCTTGCGGCAGGAGTTCGAGGACATCATCCGGGTTGCCCGGCTCGATGAGATGAACCCCCTCAAGGACCGCTGGATCAACTGGGGCTGGGAAAAGATCACCGAACAGTTCATTATCCCCGCCCTGACGAAAACGATCAACATCCCCTCCGTGTCGAATCAGCAACTCTACCTCTTTCCCTACAACTACAACGGCACGGAGATCGGGCTCAAGTATTCCAATCGTCGTATGGACCCTGTGCTAGACGAGACGCTCCGGCTGAAGTACGAGAAGCGGACTGGCAACATGGGGGCAGTCCGGTACTATGACTGGAGTGGGACGGCGGAAACCGATCTGATCGTCCTGGCTGACTGTACCCTGACGAACAAGAGCAAGCTCGTCCTGACCACCTCGACTGATCCAGCCCTCGTCGGAGACTACTGGGTTCGAGCCGATCCCTACCAGGAAGCAGATCCTACGGTGGTGGGCCGGGATTACAATGGCTACATGGACCCCGGCGATTACGGCTATCAGATCGACCCCACTACTTTCGTCCCCGGCGTATCCTTCCAACTCAAGACCATCTACAGGGGTCCGACCGGGGCTCACTTCACGCTTCGGGTTCGCCCTGCCGAGCAGCAGCAGTTCATCATGTACGGCGTTCCGTCATCCAGCGATCCGCTCGGGTTCGAGCTTCGCTACTCTTCCCGTCCTGCCCGGCTCTACAACGATGAGGACGTTCCCGAGTGGCCGAACATGGAAGAAGCGGTTGCGTACATGGCAGCTTCCGTCGCGCTTGACTGGCATCACAATACGGAACTCTCCAAGGTGTTCTGGTCCCGTGCCGTCCAGCGTATCTCGAACCTGGAGAAGCGCCGGATGCACTCCCAGACTCTCGTAAGCGACCTGACCATCGGCTCAGTGGTGGGCAGGCAGACAGGACTGCTCGGGATCTACGGTGCCCGAGGCTATCGTTCCGGCATAGGACGTTATCGGTGAGTGCATGTCGAACCAGCGTCGGGTGGTTGAAACTCCTCTCATCATCCGTGAGTTCAATGGAGCGAACAGCGCCATCGACGACCTGAAGGGTGCGCCGGACTCTACGAACTGGCAGTCCGGTATGTTCTCCCACGAACGTCATGTCTGCGAGCGGGTTCCCGGTAAGCTCCTTCACTCCACAGGGAGTTGTGGTGGTCACATCCTGACTCTTCAGCATTGCTTGTTCCGGGATCGAGGCTTCGTCGTGATTCACCAGAATACTGAGTACAAAGTCGAGTCGGATGTGTCGGACTTGATGGATGGGATTATCTTGGTACACGTCTCCCCTCTGACCCCCGTGATCTTCACATGAGAACCTTGCAGCAACCCTTTATCGAGCAGGCTTTAGGTGGTGTCCGAGAAGTTGGCAAGGACATGACGGACATCATTAATGAGATCCACGGCATGATCGACGAGCCCGCTCTTTCCCTGACTAGAATGAAGGGGAAGCTCCTGATGACTACGGCTTCTCTTGGCGGGCCGGTATGGGATCTCATGCAGCTTCGCTTCAAGGACCGGAGCTTCGTCCTTCAGCACGGAGACGATACGCTGGTGGGGATCAGCCAGCCCCCGTGGCTGCCGGGGATTTGGCTACCCCCGTGGCTGCCCCCCGGTTTTCCCCCCCCCCCCCCCCCCCCCGGACCCCCCCCCCCCCCCCCGGGTGGGGGGGGTGGGGGAGAAC
>Ga0315276_10004216_pt1 | contig 13202 bp, 17 predicted proteins | sample YL17G05_0_MG_FD_204542 | JGI IMG/M metagenome (GOLD analysis project Ga0315276, IMG submission 204542) | Sediment microbial communities from Yellowstone Lake, YNP, Wyoming, USA - YL17G05_0 | ecosystem: Environmental > Aquatic > Freshwater > Lake > Sediment | place: USA: Wyoming | collected...
ATCGGGTCGATCCGCGCGGTGAAGTTCATGATGATCTTTTCTTTGATGAGGCGGTTGATCCTGTAATGGATGGTGGATGAGGAAAGCCCGGTCTTCTCCGCGATCTCCTTCAGGCTCGTGTTGCTGTTCTCCTGGAGTATCTGGAGGATCACTCTGTCATGCTTGTCAAGCTGGGCTATCTGAATGTGCTCGGTCATGCTTTCCGGTTAAATTTGCAAATGTATTAAACTTTGCGTCCAAAATCAGAATAAATTGCCATTCAAATTGAAAATTGAGCGTCTATATGAACGCGCCAAGCGTGGGGGCGTCAAGGCAATCCATGTCGAACGCCTTGATACCCTCCCTCGCCAGCCAGGCGTCGATCTTCTTGGCCTTGTAGACCTTGCCGAGCAGCGAAGTTCGCCACCAGAGGTCGAGCATCGTCGTTCCGAGGACGCCGAGGTAGACGGTCACGAGGTCGTGTTTGTAGTCGTGCATGTCGCATACGTTGTAGACATTGCCGAGGAACGCGTCCCTGGATATGAGGATCTTCGCATAGTCCGAGAATATCCTTAGCGCGTCGTCGTCCCTTCTCAGGAGCCCGATCTCCGCCGGGTCGATGCTGATCGTTGGAGTGACCGTCCCGTCCTCCTCGAGCACCATCCAATTGATCTTCCCGTCTTTGGACTGTATCAGGTTCCAGTTGAATTTCTCGTCGACATAGACAGGAAGCTTGGCGATCTCGCTGAGGTTGAACTGCTCGTAGTTGGAGTCCCTTGCGACGATCTCGAGGTCCTTGGCCGGCCCCGTCGTCATGACGTGTTCGGCCACCTCATCCTCCGGCATGGCGCCTATCTCAGGCTCGTCGTCCGCGAATGCCAGTAGCTGGCCGATGCCGTCCTCCTTGGCCAAGGCCGGGAGGAGCCGCGTCGCAACCGACCGCATCTTCTCGGAAGTCTGGAATACGCCCGCGTCATGGCACATTTTGTCGAAGTCATGGACGACGTTCTTGACCGCGGCTAGAGTCTCGTTGAGGACGCTCTCAGGTATGCTGGTGACCAGCGTCTTCCCGTAAGTCTTGAGCGAATTCCCTCCGTCCGTCACACCTCTGCACGACAGGTTCACGCTGAGCTGCACCCTCCTGAGCAGGTGGACGTGGACGGGGAACTGGCGGCAGAAGTGCGGCTTGATCTCGTGGATCGTGCAAAGGCGGTTCTTGAGGAAGTTGCACGCCCCGCATTTGCCCTGGAGCTTGATCGCGTTCGGCTTTGCAGTACGCCGTCCGTCAACATGCTCCCTCGTGAGCCCGTTCTTCAGGTACTGGTCCGTCTCGAATATCTTCAGCTCCTCGTCCGAGAGCTCCGGCTGGCAGAGGCAGCACATCCCGCAGCCTTCGAGGCAGACGAAGCTCCTTCCTTCGAGTTCGGAACTGTCGACCATCATCTGCTCTCCACCTCCGGCTTGACGAACCTGCCAATCCTGTCCCCCGACAGCTCGCCATCTCGAGCGATCTCCTCTCCTCTCAGGAAGGTCGCCAGGGGGAACACTCCCAACATCCCCTCGTAAGGCGTCCAGCCACATTTCGAGTGAAGCCTATCCGCCCGAATCCTTGTGCTCTTCCTGAGATCGACCGCTATTAGGTCTGCATCGAACCCTACTTCGATCCGTCCTTTCTTCAAACCGCAGATTCGTGCAGGCTTTCGAGAGCAGTGTCTTGAAAGTAGCGAGATATTCAGCTTCCTCTCCGCGACCTTCTGGAGCATCAGGGGGACGAGTGTTTCGACCCCTGGCATCCCACTCGGCGCCTCGTTGAACTCAACTTCCTTCTCGCCGATATTGTGCGGCGAGTGGTCCGATCCCAGGGTGTCGGCCTTGCCTGAAGAAAACGCATCCCAGAGGCGCATCCTTGTCGCCTTCGACCTGAGGGGAGGGTTTATCTTCCCCATCGTCCCGAGCGCTGAATTATTGTCTAGAAGCAGGTGGTGAGCAGTGACCTCCGCGGTGAGTCCTGACAATTTTGCCAGCTCCAGCACTTCCGCCTGCGTGACGTGCAGCATGTGCACCTTCGAAGCCCCGCCCCTCGATGAGATGACCTTGCAAGCAGCCTCAACTTCGAGGCTCTCCGACCTCCGCAGGTCGTGGTCCCGGAGCCCCGTTTCGAGGGTATCATCGAGCTTGCCCAGATGTTCCGCATGGATGAAGACCGGTCTTTCGCCAGCTCTCGAGATTGAAGCGCTCAAATCCTCAGGGGCGATCCCGAGACTGCCGGTAGTCTCCCCGAGATAAATCTTGAAGGCCGTTGCCTCCTTTGCGAGCTTCTCCGCATCAGATTTTAGGTTCAACAGAGCGGCCAAACCGAAGTCGACGAAGCTCTTCTTTGAGACTCGCGAGGCTTTCTCCCTTATTTCCGAGATTGTCCTGGTCGGCGGCTTCGTATTTGGCATGTCGACTACGAAGGTCACTCCTCCGCAGGCCGCGGCCGTCGAACCGGTCCCGAAGTCTTCCTTCTTCGTCATGCCAGGTTCTCTGAAATGGACGTGAAGGTCGATTCCTGCTGGCATCACGATCCTGCCGGTGAAGTCGTATCTCTCATCGGCCCTGCCGATGGTCTTCGCTATCTTCGTTATTCTGCCGTCCTCGATTCCGATGCAACAGTCGGAAAGCCCTTTGTCCAATAGGACCCTGCCCTCAATGACTACATCCATCTTGACCACTCAGGATCTCCCTATTGATCTTGCCGTGCGGTCTCTCCTCTGAGAACACCTCGGCCTGGAACTTGAAGAATTTGGTTTTGGAGTCCTTCCAGGCAGTCAACGGCAGCCCGGCTTTTCCGCAGGTCTGCTCGAGGAATTCCTCCGCCTTCCATCCCCATTCTACCGGGACCTGGGGGAGCAGCAATCCCTTCGCCCGGCCGCGCTCCACGATCAATCCGTCCTCGCCTACCTTCACCTTGCCGATCAATTCCTTGTTGCTCGATGCTTCAATCAGTTCGGGCGGCGTGAGCAGACTGACTTCGACTACAAGATTCGGAAGTTCGTTCGCTGATACCGGAGGGAACCTCGGGTCCCTCGTCGCGGCGCTTATCGCTGAGTCCACCAGCGCCTCCTCGAGGGCCGCTACAGGCTCAGGGTAACCGATGCATCCGCGAAGCTCATGATCGGGATGCGTCTTCAGTGTGACGAATACCCCTCCCTTGTTCTTGAACGATGCAGGCAGCTTGAGGTCCGGGACATCCTGGCATTTCACGATGTTCTCGATTACGTATCTTGCGGCACGAACCGCCCTTATGCCCTCTTCGTCGGAGAATTTCGACATTGTTCCGTCACCGATGATTGTCTGGGATAATAAACTTCTCAGATTGTTTGACCGTTTATGCTAGAGCAAACTGCTATCCAGCAGGTTTTCGACGCTTGTGCAATTAGAATTCCTTGTCCGCAATTCCTTAAGTAAAAGGTTTTTAATCGACAAAGGGATTCACTAGCCCGCCCGAAAAGGAAATCTGGAGACTCACGATGAGATTCGTCAAGCTATCGCAGAAGGAGTGCAAAGAGATCCGCAAGCTCTACGAGAGCGTCATGTCCCAGGCATGCTACGGGCTTTTCTACCGCGAAGGGATGATCCTTGGCGAAGAGATATCCCGGATCGCCCAGCAGGAGCAGGACGGGTATTTCGACGTCTGCGCGAAGCTGCTCAAGGCGAAAGGCTGGGTCGAGGATGTGAAGTTCGAGGACTCCGTCTGCTACGCTACCGCCTCCATCGAATCGCTCGAAATGGAGGGGTCCGAGAAACCGACCTGCCACAGGCTTAGGGGCATCGTCAAGAAGATCTACGAGGGGTACGGTCACAAGCGGATGGTCTGCGAGGAAGTAGAGTGCGCTGGCAAAGGAGACCAGCAGTGCGTTTTCAAGGTCGAAGAGGGCGGGGGAGATTGACAATATGGTCGACCTGCAGAAAGCCCTGAGGGAACTCAAGGAGGAGTTCGGCTCTGTAGCGTCGGCGGTCATCAGCCGTGACGGCCTCCTCATCGCGGCCGACATGCCTGAGGGCGTTACGGCGGAGACATTCACGATAATGTGCGCGACTCTGATGGGCGCGGCCTCTACTGCTCATTCTGAGCTCAAGATCGGCCAGCCGAAGCTCATCAAGATCTCATCTGAGAAGTACGACATGATCCTGGCTGGCGCCGGGAGAAAATCCATCGCGGTGAGCATCGTGCCGACCGGTTCGAACATCGACAATCTCCAGCGGAAGCTCGACAAGATCGCCGACAGCGTCAGTTGATTCAAGCGCGTTTTTCTATCTTAATCTTCTTCAGGTCTCGCTTGGCAGGCTTCTTCTCGCCCTTCTCGACCCTGTCGATCTCCTTGATCACTGCGTCGACGAAACCCTGCACGGCCAAGAGAGATTCCTTCTCAGCGGCCAGGAGGTGCCTTCTCGTCTCCGGCGGGATGCGCCTGTCCTCCATCGTCTTGGTGACCGCTGTGAGAAGCTCGTTCCCCGCCTTCGACAGGTGGTCGATCGTGCCGCCAGTCAATACGTTGGCCGAAAGCCTCTCGAGGTGCTCAGCCACTTCTTTTGCCTTTTCCCTTCCCTTTCTTGCCACTTCCTTTCTGTCCATCAGCTTTCCCCTCCTTCTTGAAAATGACTTTCAGCCATCCTCCGTCCATCTCCGCCTTCTTCACTTCCAGGCTGGCGTAGGTGTACGGCAGCGCTATCATTCTCTTGTAACTTCCAATGCTCACGATTAACAGGTCTTTGCGGTTATATAACTCTACAGACATATCAACGGTGAACGGTATCTTGATTGCCAGGATCTTCGCCCCGCCCTCCTCGTACATCTTCATCGGCCTTTCCTTGCTGTAGATCTGCGTCGGATCTGAATCGCCGAAAATCATGTTCCCCAGGATCTCCAAGGATTTCTTCCCGACGACCTCCCTGCTGAATAATTGCGCCCGGAGCATCTTCAGCGGGGAGAATGCCTGTTCGATTTCCTCAAGGTATTTCTTCTGCTCTACGAGCTTCTCCTCGAAGTAGCCAGAACCGGATTTCTCCGGGAAGATACGGTTTATCACTATGGCCTCGACCGTGTATCCGTACAGCGAGAGGTAGGTGTACGCCCTCATCGTCTCCGTGATGACCATCCTCTCAGGGTTAAGGACGAGGCGTATGGAGGTCTTCGACGGGTCGGTCATGATCTTCCTGGCGTTGGCCAGCTTATCCTTCATCCACTGTATGTCGTCAAGCACGCCGTCCGGAGGGAGCGGGGTCCTCATGACTCGGCCTACTGTCGCCCTGGCGATCTTCACAAGGTTCCTCATGACGCCGAACATCTTGTCGATGTACCAGTTCGCGATGTCCGGATATGAAAGAAGCCTTATCGTATCCGCGGTCGGCGCCGTGTCGACTATGATCACATCATAGATCTCCTCCTTGGCGAACTGGTCGATGTAGAAGAGCGCGGACATGAAATCAAGACCGGGCAGCACCGCCAGCTCCTTTGCCGTGACGGGCTCGATCCCCTGCGACTCAAGGAATTCCGAGACATAGCTGTGGATCTGCACCCACTTGCTTTCAATCTCGTACTGCACCTCGATCTCGATCGCGTCGAGATTCTTGCTGACGTTTTTGATTTCGCCTGAGAGCGGGATCTCCAGCGAGTCCGAAAGGCTGTGCGCTGAATCGGTGCTCATGATGATCGTCTTGTAGCCGAGCTTGGCCGCCCTCAGGGCCGTAGCTGCAGCGACTGAAGTCTTTCCGACCCCTCCTTTCCCGGTGTAGAATATTATCCTGATGCTATCAGCTCTCTTGGATGCCTGAATGAGCGATTGCTAATAATTCTTTCCGGGGCAACTATTCTTCCGGATTCCTGCGAGAATTGAGTCTGCCCGCTACGACCGCAATCAGGATGATGCCGACAACCGGTATTATGATGGTCGTGAACTCCGGAATGTCCGGTAAGATGTCCACCAGGTACTTGTCCTGGATGTCGCCAAGGTTCACATCGTTGAGCGGGAGCCAGTATGGATCGAAGGTGTTTCCCGGTCCCCTCGTCGCGTTCAACGGCAGTATGCCTTTGACGTTGTATTCCGGCCAGGGGTCATAGATCAGGCAGAGGTCGTCGACCGTGGTCCCAGCAGTGCCGTTGTCATCATACCCCGCGATTACCTTGGCGTGTCCCTGGTCGGCCCGGTAGCTTGAGGAGAATGCGGTGTTTGAAATGTTGGCCGGCCATCCGTTGTGGTCCAACCAAAGGATCGGGTGACCCCTGGTCAGGTAGGACTGCATCTGCACAGCAGTCAGTGCAGTGCCGTCGCTCTGGTTGTGCTGCACATGCACGCCGATCGACCAGTTGAATGCGTCCTGCACTTCCCAGGGCGAACCGGTTGAGCCGTCCATCATCCCGATACCGTGCGTCTGAATTATTCCATCAGCCTGTATCTCCCCTACCGACTTCTTCCCGCGATCGTAGATATCGTCCTGCTGGTTCTTCGGTGCGCCTATGGAATAATAGTTCGCGATCATGGCGATGCTCGCGGGGGCGCAGAACGCCGAGCAGTGCTTGCAGTCGTCCAAGGTCCCGTATATGTTGTCTCCTGGAAAAGGAACGCCTATCACATCATTCAGCATATGAGGGGGACTGGGGCCAGGTGTCAGGCAAGGCGGATTGCCGGCGACGCACGACATCATTGTGTCCTTGTGCTGATCGAGCAACGCGATGCCGGCGAGGATGGTTTGGCTCGCACTATGCGCAGGTCGGGTCATGTCACCCCCGCTGTTCGAAAACGCACCCCCTAGCACCGCCAAGGATAATATTACGATGACGAATGCCACGGCGAATTTCGTGCCCCTAGATAGGTGCAACCTCAATCTTTTCCGTCTGCTTCTAGTTCCCCCGTCAGATGACATCCTGTCGTAATACGAGCGTCGATTCGACATGTCTCTCACCCACGCGTCCCGCTCGAGCGGCAAAATCGAAGGAGTCGGCGAGAATATTAAACTAACCGTTGTCGAGAACCGTCAGCTGGGTGAAATCGAGAATTCCATGCCAGGAAGGAAGTGTCGGGGACGGGATTTGAACCCGTGACCTCCGGATATCTCGGGAGCGCCTGCATTTTTCAGTTTCCCTATGAGTCCGACGCTCCACCAGGCTGAGCCACCCCGACACGGTGCTTCATGCTCTCCGGGCATCTAATCCGGACCGGCTCATTGGATTATCAATAAATGAAGTCGCCGATGTTCTACGGTTCGTTATCGCCGGCCTCTTTCTTGAGGTCCTCTTCGGAGAGCTCCTCCGATTCCTCTGTCGACGGTTCCGGGGCAACCTCGCCTGCAGCAACTTCTTCTGCTGGAGCCGCCTCCGTCTCTGGGGCCTCTTGCGCCGTCGCCTCCTTTATTTCGGGGACTTCGCCGAAGCTCAGGACTTGGCTCTTGCGGATCTCGATCCTCTTCATCGGGACGACGACCTTGCCCTTGTCGGCGATCTCCTTGCTCAGTTCCCCGCCGACCATGAGCTTGACGAATTCTGAGATGGTGCTTCCGGAGGCCGCCTTGATGATAACATCTTCCATGATGTGCCTGATCGCGGTCTCCTGCGAGGACTGAATTCTCTGCTCCGCGACTGCCATCGGCTTGACTTTGATCCTCCAGCCGTCCTTCGTCGTGACTTCTACGACCGCGTCCGTCTTCGACCTTTTTCTTCGCGTCTGCCTCCGGACATAGTCGTTCGTGAGGTCATGCCCGATGAATAGGGTGTGCGCGTCCAGCCCGCGGACGTCGTTGACCTGGAACTTGAGCTTGATGTGCATCTTCGAGAAATCTCCGGTGAGGTCCTGGACCGTCGCCTCCATCGTCCGTCCCTTCAGTGACTCCGGGTTATCTGTCGGGGTCTCCCCTAGGAGCGCCAGGTTGAACATCTCGGGAGCCATGATTCTGTACCATTGCTTAGCTCGCCAGCGGTCCTTCATCTTCCTTGCCGCTGCGACTGCTTTGGCTTTCGTGGACATTACTAACACTCCGAACCGAGGAGTCTTCGATAAATGAATACCATATTAAAACATTGCCATTCCGAAAAGAATAGCAGTCACTGATGTGCCAGCGACGCCCGTAAAAGCCCTGATTTTATCTCCCTGCCCACCATCTGATCTTCGGCGGGTTCGGCACATCCTCGATCGGCTGGACGTGCGCGTTGTGGCACCTGACCGCATCTTCCTTCGTCTTGTAGACCCTGCCGCACTGGAAACAGGACCATCTTACTTCTGCCATGCATCCACCACATCCGCCAAGGACTACTTCTTTTTCTCGCTGTCGAGCCTCTTCAAAGAATCCTCGATGATCCTCTGGGAATGAGCTGCCATCTCGGCCTGCTGCTCCGCCAGGTCCTTCTTCACATCGTCGAGGGTCATCCCCTTGTCCAGGAACACCGGGATGTAGCACGACGTCGTCGCTATCAGGAAAAGTGCGACGACCTGCTCTCTCTTCAGCTCCCGCTTGAGCAGCGACGCCTTGAACTCCACAAAAGGCCGCAGGTCATCCGGCACCGAACCGGCCGGAGTGACCGCGATCAGATCCGCTCTGTACACTTGGATCACTTCAGAGCTTTACAGGGGTTTTGTGCACTTCGAGCCCGAGCTTCTCCTTGTCGAGTCCGAACCTGAGCCCCATCAGCTGCGACAGGTGCAGGACAGGTATCTGGAACTCCTTGAGCTCCGCCTGGCCGACATCGTACTGCAGGTGGCAGAACGGGCAGCAGTCGATTATGACGTCGACTCCAGCCGCCTTCATGTTGATCAGATTCTCCTTGGTCATCTTGAGCGCGACATCGGGCGTCCTTGCCCTGACTCCTCCGCCTGCCCCGCAGCAAGTCCCCTTGTCCTTGTACTCGACGCTCTCGACTCCAAGCGCCTCGACGATCTCGTCGAAGATCACAGGCCTCTCGGGGTTGTCGATCTTCTTCACGCTGGAAGGCTTCAGGAAGTGGCACCCGTAGTGCACGGCCGCCTTCAGCGGTTTCCCGCCGTTCTCCTTCACCTTCGCCTTTATCGCGTCCAGGCCGACCTCGTTGTGCAGGTACTCGACGAAGTGGCGGACCTCGGTCGCGCCCTTGTACTCCGCCCCGACCTCTTTCAGGATATTATTGATCTTCTTGAGCCTCTCAGGGTCGTGGTTCAGCTGGTGCGCCGTCTCGAACAGCGAGTCGAAGCAGCCGTTGCAGACCGTGAGTATGTTGATTCCCAGGTTCTGCGCGATCGTCAAGTTCCTTGCGGCGATAGCCTGCCAGGTTGTCTGATCGAACGATCTGGTCACACCGGGCGCAGGGCAGCATGATGCTCCCTTGAGTTCGACCAGCTCGACGCCCAACGACTTGAGCACTTCCCTCGTCGAACTCTCGATGCCTGGGTATCTCATCGGCATGATGCATCCGAGGAAGAACCCCATCTTCTTGTCGCTCACTTCGCTCCCCCCTCGATAAGCTTGTCAAATCCAGTCACTGAGCAGATCTTCTTGACCGCATCCAGCGCCTCGGGGTGCTGGAGCACTGTCGGCGGCACCTCCGCCAGCCCGAGCTTCTTCCTCAGCGCCTTGTCCTCGTCCCTCAGGTTGACCATGTGCCCCGTCTTCGAGATCAGCTCTGCCACCTTCTTGTGCTGGGGCGCCATGTGCCCCTCGCGGACCGCCATGTTCCTCAGCGCCATTATGACATCCACGATCTCGACGCCCCTCGGGCACCGCTCGTAGCATGTGTAGCAGGTCGTGCACAGCCATAGATCGTCAGATCCCATTATGTCGTCCTTGAGTCCCAGCTGGGCTCTCCTGACCAGCTTCCTCGTCCTGAACGCCGTCTGCCTGCCCGATGGGCAGCTTCCGGTGCAGGTCCCGCATTGGAAGCATAGGTTCAGAGTCTTCCCGCCAGCGTCAACAACCTTCTTCGCGAACACCGCGTCAGGCTTCTTTGCTACCGTGGTCATCTAAACACCTAATCATGACTCGGCACGGGCATATTTAATCGTTGCCCAACTTTCCGCTCAGCTTCACCCTACAGGGTAATACTGCTCCGGAGCCATGCAGTCGAAGAATGAGCGTATATCGGCATGGTCGGTCGTCTCCACCGCGTAGATCGTGTACGGGATCCTCTCTATCTTCGTGTTCGCCGGGATATCGAGCTTCCGGTTGCTCAAGAGCATCTTGCTGACGAAGAAGGAATACTTCGACTTGACGAGCTCTTCAGGACCGAACACCGTCGCTTTGATCTCGAAACGCTTCTTCCCCTGCCTCAGGACGTCGAACCCGATTCTCTGAGGGCCAGAGGTGAGGACCGCATAGCTCTCACCCCTGCTGCAGTGTAGTAGGAAATCCTTCGTGACCTCGTGCACGCGCCCCTCCTTCGGGTATTCGTACGCGAAGAGCGGATCGTCAATGAAAATGATGTCCAGCAGGCCCGCGGAGGACATCGAGACGTTCGTTTCGTCGTCCGTGACGATCAACCTGACCTTGATCTTCTTGAGGACGAGCTTCGAGCAGATCCTCTCCGCGATCGTCTGCGAGACGGAGGTGCACCCGACCGTCAATTCCTTCTGCCTTGTCATCCGCTTGCACATCGCATCGAGGACCCGCAACAGCTGTTTCCCCTCGGGCGTCAGCTCGGATCCTCTCCGGGTGGTCTTCACTAAGTCCGTCTTCGCCCTCCGTTCGAGCTCCTTGAGATGGCGGTTCAGCACCGCGGTCGAGATCTTGAGCTTAGCCGCAGCCCTGTTCTGGCTCCTTTCCATGGACACCGCCCTCAGGATGTCCAGCTGCCTAAGGGTTATGTGGCCTTCATCAGTCCGCAGAATGATTTCTGGAACGAGATTGCTGATTTCGCTCCTCTTCGCTTTCGCTCCGGATTCCGAAGGCTCGCCCGCTATCCCATGCTTCATTCGACCCGCTGAGGGGCTTTGCACCCGATATATGTTTTCTCCGTTCGCAGCGGAGCCATCAACGGTTAAATAATGAAAAACTCATTGCTGGAGAGAGAGGAATTTTCTCAAGGCGGGTGCAACTCCATGGGCGGTCGTTATGCAGTCATAGTGTGTCCGCATTGCGCCATCCCCATCGGCGCGGACCTCCAGAAGCAGACGATGACCTGCATCTGCGGCCAAATGATCGAGCTGCTAAGAGTGAAACCGAAGTTCGTTTCGAACTCCCCGTTGAAAGTCGCTCAGGCCGTAGCCCTCGCGAAATCTCAGGCGACCGAAGGCAAGATGGAGCTCCCGAAAGGGCCGCCGGCGAAGAGCAGGTTCGGAAAGATCGCCGCCAAGGCCAGGGGGATCAAGGATACTCAGGAGAGATTGGCTCAGATCGCCGCGGACTTGACGAGGCTGAAGAAGGAATTTTCCCTGGAGGACCTTGAACGCATCCACGAGCTCGTCGGAAGGGAATCCGCGAACGACATGCTCGTCGCGATGAGGGAGGGCGGCATCGTGTTCGAGTGTGGAAAGGGGAAGTTCCGGGCCGTTTGAATCAGAGCGCTTTCTTGATCTTCTTCGCTCCCTTCAACCCGCGCTTCGCATCATCGATGAGGTTCGGGTAATCGATGACGTAGATGTGCCAGTAGGAATACGCGGCGACCAGCCAAGCGGCGAGGATGACGCCGGTCGCAGCGAGGTCCCCTGCCACGTCCGCAGCGATGGCCGACCCGTAAAGCAGGGCGCTGTATCCGAGCGCGTACATCAACGAGTAAGCGAAGTAGCTCCAGGGCTGCCCGCGGGCGCACCCGATCGCAATCAACGCAGTCGTACTTCCCTGGATCAGCACAATCTGGATGCCCATCATTATGATTAGGATCATCGGCAGTGCAGCCGCGCTCCCCAGCCCTATCATCGACGGGTCGTGCACTGCCTCGTACATCCTGGAGAACGCGTAAGTCGTCGAGATCCCGAGGCCGAGGCCGAGGCCGTAGAACGACGTGTCGACCTTCCGCTGGAATTTCGGATAATTCAGGATCGAGAGCTTGATGAGACTCTGGAGGATCGGTACGCCCATGGCGACAAAGATTATCGTCACCGCGGTGAAAGTGATCGCCGTGTCGATGAAGAAGAACACCATTCCCAGGACGATGCCCAGCGTGAACAGCATGAACAGCCGGGGGTCGTCGAAGAACGGTTTCTCGACCTTCGGGAACGTGTAATCCCTGAGCGTCAGGAACATCAGCATCAGCGCTGGGCCGAAGGAGGCACAGGCCAGCAGGATGTCGGTCAGCTCGACCATCGCCAGACTATCGGGGGATGGATATTTCTAACTTAGCCGACCGTGGAGCTCTCCCTCGGTGAAATCGGCAATCTTTACATACTCCGATGCATTCGCAGTGAATCGTCATGTCAGCATTCGATGACGACGGCAACAAGAGCTACAAGTTCACCGTGTCGCCCGACCATTTCAGGGCGATCGCCCAGCCGGGTGGCTCGGGGATGCGCTTCGGCAGGACGGAGATCATCCACATCGTCATCTCCGTGGTCGCGCTGACATTCGCCTTCTCACTGGCGCTCGTGGATGGAATCTCAGGCTTTTCCGGACTGAACCTTCCGACGCTGCTCTTCATCGTCGGCGTTTCGTTCGTTGCGGTCTCAACGGGCTTCCTGCTTCACGAGATCGCGCACAAGCGGGTAGCCCAGGGATACAACTGCTTTGCCGAGTACAGGATGTATCCGATGGGGCTGATGATCGGTCTGTTATCGGCCGCCTTCGGCTTCCTTCTCGCCCTTCCAGGCGCTGTCATGATCGCCGGGAGGATTACGATGAAGCAGAACGGCTTGATCAGCCTCGCAGGTCCCTCGATGAACATGCTGATCGCCGCGGTGTGCATATCCTTGGCTTTCGTGTCCTCGTCCGAACCGCTTCTGCTCGCGCTCTTCGGGATGGTCGCCTACATTAACGCCCTGCTCGCGATTTTCAATCTTCTCCCCGTGCCCCCGCTCGATGGGTCCAAGATATTCCAATGGAATTTCCTGGTATACATCGGGGTTATGGCGGCGGCCGTCGCGCTAATCGCGTCGTATTTCATCCTCATCTCGCCGCTCTACTCGGTCTTATGAGATTCATTTATCTCTGACAGGGTAGCGCAGGTACTTGATCACAGACCCCTGGTCCCAGTCGAAAATCTTGCCGGGGTTCATGATGTCGTTCGGGTCGAGCGCCCGCTTGATCTTCTTCATCGCCTCGAGGGATTCCTTCCTCTCCACCTGCATGTA
>Ga0315276_10004217_pt1 | contig 13202 bp, 8 predicted proteins | sample YL17G05_0_MG_FD_204542 | JGI IMG/M metagenome (GOLD analysis project Ga0315276, IMG submission 204542) | Sediment microbial communities from Yellowstone Lake, YNP, Wyoming, USA - YL17G05_0 | ecosystem: Environmental > Aquatic > Freshwater > Lake > Sediment | place: USA: Wyoming | collected...
GAACGCCGACAACGTGCAAAGCGGCGTCAGCTTCATGTGCCTGTGCTGCGGGTGCTGCTGCAACATGCTGCTCGGCATCAGCCAGCTCGGCTACCCGCACACGCTGGTGACATCAAACTACCTCGCGGCGTCCGAGGATGCCATCTGCGACGGCTGCCTGACGTGCAAGACGGCGTGCCCGATCAAGGCGATCTCGCTTGAGCGGCTGGCCGAGCCGGCGGGCAAGAAGAAAGCGCGACCCGTGGTGGACGACTCGATCTGTCTCGGATGCGGCGTCTGTGCGCTCGCGTGCACGACCCACGCCATGACGCTCCGTCCTCGAAGGCAGCGCGTGCTGTATCCCGAGGCCACGCTCGAGAAGATCATCCTGCAGTCGCTGGAAGTGGGCACGCTGCAGAACCTGCTGTTTGCCGAACCCGATCGGCTGTCGCACCAGTTCCTGCGCGCGTTCGTCGGGGCGTTCCTCCGCCTGTCCCCGGTGAAGAAAGCGCTGGTCAGCGAGACGTTGCGCTCGCGCTTTCTTGGCGCATTGAAACCCGGGAGCGCCAGGGCGGCTTCTCCTCCGTCGTAGATCGGCGCGGGACGGCCTGCGGTGTCGTCCTCAGTCCTTGGGAGGCAACGCGTGACCTTCACCCGCCATCTGCGGCGCGCGCTCGAGCACCGCTCCTCACCGCTGCTGGTGGCCCTGGTCGCGTTCGTGTTGACCCTGCCGACCCTGCGCGCCGGCTTGATCGCGGACGACTACCTCCACCGGATGGTGCTGCTCCACAAGGGAGCATGGGGCGCCGCGATGAACCCCGTCAGCGATCTCTTCGCGTTCGTCCCCACAAAGCTTGCAGCATGGATGCGGGATGTCGGCTACCTGCCGTGGTGGGCGGATCCCAAGATCCACATCGCGTTCGCCCGGCCCTTGACGGCTCTGACGCACGTGCTGGACTATGCGCTGTGGCCCGACACGCCCGCGCTGCAGCACCTGCAGAGCCTGCTGTGGTTCGCGCTGGGTGTGGGATTGGTGGCGTTGCTCTATCGCAAGCTGCACGCCTCCGCGGCGGTGGCTGGGATGGCGAGCCTGCTGTTCGCGCTGGAGGACTCCCATGTGGTGGTCGCGGGGTGGCTGGCCAATCGCAACGCGGCGCTCTGCCTGGTGTGCGGCGCCGGGCTCCTGCTCCTGCATATCGAATGGCGCCGCACCCGTGCGGCCCGCTACGGGCTGCTGGCGCTCCTCGCCCTGGCCGTGGGCCTCGGATGTGGTGAGGCCATGCTGGGGGCTGTGGCCTACGTCGTGGCCTGGCAGCTGACCTGCGAGACGGGCTCCTGGAGACGACGGCTGACACCGCTTCTGTCCTACGGCGCGCTCATCGCCCTCTGGCGCGTGCTCTACGTCGCGTTCGGCTACGGGACGGAGGGCTCGTGGCTTTACGTCGATCCCGGCGCCCACCCCTGGCTCTTCCTCGTCAACGTGACCGAGCGGTGGCCTCTGCTGCTGGGGGCGCAGTGGCTGCAGGCTCCGGCGAACCTCTGGCTCGCGCTGTCCCGCCAGGCCCAGATCGCGTCCTCGGCGATCTGCGCGGCTCTCCTGGTTGGCGTGGCCGCTCTGCTCTTCCGGCTGCTGCGCCGCGACGCGCTGGCGCGGTTCTGGGCCCTGGGGATGGCGGCGTCGCTGGTCCCGGTATGCGCGTCGTTCCCCATGGACCGGCTGCTCCTGTTCGCGGGCGTGGGTGCCTTCGGCCTGATGGCGATGTTCTTCGAGTCCTGCGGGGTGTGGCCTTGGGGACCGGTCCGGGACCGGTGGAGGCGCCGCGCCGCTGTCGTCCTGCTGGTCCTTCACGGACCGGTGGCGGCCATGATGACGGTGCTCGGTTCGCTGTTGCTGCCGCTCCTGGGCGGACCGCCCCGTGCGGCGGCGGAGCTCGCCCCGCGTGGACCCGAGGTGTCGAGCCAGACGTTCGTCTTCGTCAATGGCAACGACTTCCCGGTGGTCTACATGCACGTGATTCGGACCGCTACCGGTGAGGCACCCGCGCCGCGCCGCATGGCGCTGCTTGCCCCTCTGCTGACCACGAGCCTGGTCCGGCGCGAGGATGCGAATACCCTCGTCATCACTCCTCTGGGCGGGTACCTTGCCCTCTCGATCGATCGGCTCCTGGCGAGCCCAACCCGACGTTTCTTCGCTGGCGAGATCGTCGATCGACCCGACTACCGCGCCGAGGTCCGCTCGCTGACCGCGGACGGCCGCCCCTTCGAGGTCGCATTCCGGTTCCGCATGCCGCTGGAGGACCCGCAACTGCGCTGGCTGTCCTGGCAGCACGGTGAACTGGGTGCGTTCGCGCTGCCTGGCATCGGGGAGAGCGTGACCCTGAGGGCCAGCCCTCTGATCCACTAGCGCTGGCGACGAACCCCGGGGGCCACCGGAGCAGCAGGCGGCGGCTTCCCCCAGACTTGCATTAGCGTCGATTATAAACGACACTTATGGCGCTGATCTGATTTTTGTCGACCATGACATGGATAAGTTCATGATCCACCGCACCTGCTATGTCGACCGTATCCGGGCCTATCTGGACAAGCCCATCGTGAAGGTCATCACCGGCATGCGCCGGGTGGGCAAGAGCACGCTTCTGGCCCAGGTGCGGAGCGGGCTGCTGGCTCGGGGTGTTCCGGAGGCGCACATCCTCAGCATCAACAAGGATCTGGTGGCCTGGGAGGCGGTCCGGGATTTCCGCGACCTCGACCGGCTGGTCCAGGCGCGGCTTGTTGGCCAGCCGGCGCCCCGGTATCTCATGGTGGACGAAGTCCAGGAGATCGAGGGGTGGGAGAAAGCCATCAATTCGTTGCTGGCCCAGGGGCTGGTGGACATCCTCATCACTGGTTCCAACGCCCACCTGCTGTCCGCTGAGCTGGCTACCCTGCTCACTGGGCGGTATATCGAGATCCCGGTCTATCCGCTGTCGTTTTCGGAGTTCATGGCGTTCCGGCAAGCCGTGGGGGATTCGGGCGACAGGCAGGCCTGGTTTCGTCAGTTCCTGCGCTACGGCGGACTGCCGGGGCTCCATGTGCTCCCCATGGAGGACGACACGGTCTTCCCCTACTTGAACGCCATCCTGAACACGATTCTGCTGAAGGACATCGTGAAGCGCCACGCCATCCGGGACGTCGGCCACCTGGAGCGGATTCTGTCCTTCGCCTTCGACAACTGCGGCAGCCCGGTGTCGGCGCGCAGCATCGCCGCATTCTTCAAGAACCAGCAGACCCGTATCACGGCAGACACGGTGCTGAGCTACCTTTCCCACCTGTGCGATGCCTTTCTGCTCTTCCGCGCCAGCCGCTTCGCCATCAAGGGCCGGAAGCACCTGGAGTTCCTGGACAAGTACTATCTGGGGGATCTGGGCCTGAGGCACGCCCTCTTCGGCTACCGGAACGCCGACATCGGAGGTCTGCTGGAAAACGTGGTCTATCTGGAACTGCTGCGCCGTGGCTACCAGGTGAAGGTCGGTGTGCTGGACCACGCGGAGATCGACTTCGTCGCAGAGCGGCACGGGGAGCGACTCTACGTGCAGGTCGCCTACCTCCTGGCGGGACCCGACACGGTTCAGCGGGAATTTGGAAACCTGGAGCGCATCCCCGACAACTATCCCAAGGTGGTGCTGTCGATGGACGAGGTCGGCCCACACCAGCGGAACGGCATCCGACAGCAGCATCTCGTCGACTTCCTGCTGGAAGAGCAGCGGTAGATGGCGGGGTGGCAGTTCCAGTCAGCGCGGGAGACGAACGTCAGCGCCACCATCTGGAGGTAGCCGCCGCACCGGATCGCGAGTCAGACGAAGCTGCACGAACCATCGCCGGGAACCTCGCACTGGACGGCGGCCGCCGAATGTCGAGGCGCGCCCGCGCGCTCGTGGGCCGCGACGCCAACGAGGTGTTCTTCAGCGCGGCGTCGCCCTGAGAGATCACCACGAAGTGGCGCCTCGGGAAGTTGCCCGGCGCCGCTAAGCGCCCGCGCAACGATAACTCCAGACAAATCGGCGTAACTCTGATCCTGTAGACGATAGGAAGCCGCGGGGTCTGCCGGGCCGAGTGAACGTAACACCGGTTGGACTTGGCGAGCGGAGACCCCGCTGACCCGGCCGCGCCCGCGACACCACGCTCAATCGCGACGTCGCCATCAAGGCGCTGCCCGATCGCTTCGCGAAGGATCCCGAACGCGTCGCGCGATTCAAGCGTGAGGCGCAACTGCTCGCCGCGCTCCATCATCCCCACATTGCCGCGATCTACGGACTCGAAGAGGCCGAAGGGTCGAAGGTCCTGGTGCTCGAGCTGGTTGAAGGGCAGAGCCTGGCGGAGATCATCGCGCGTGGAGGATCTGATGCAGGCCGGGTCTTCAGACCCGGCAACTCCGCGAGCGCCGCCGGGTCTGAAGACCCGGCCTCCGCCCGGACCGATCCGGCGACGCGAAAAGGCTCGGGGGTCCCGCTCGCCGAGGCCCTCGCGATCGCGCGCCAGGCGGCCCTGGCCCTGGAGGCGGCGCACGGGAAAGGCATCATCCCTCGCGACCTGAAGCCGGGCAACATCATGATTCAGGGCCGGTCGCACGAGACCGACGACATCAACGTGAAGGTGCTCGACTTTGGATAGGCGAAAGCGCTTGACGCCGGGTCTGCCTTCGACTCCGCTCAGGCCCGGAAAGACCCGGCCTACATGGATCTGACGAACTCGCCCACGCTCACCGCACGCGCCCATCTTCGCCAAGGCGACGGCGAGGCAGGCACCGAGTTGGGCGTGATCCTTGGCACCGCGGCCTACATGGCGCCCGAGCAGGCGCGCGGCCGCGCGGCCGAGCAGGCGCGCGGACATCTGGGCGTTTGGCTGCGTGCTGTACGAGATGCTGACCGGGACGCGCGCCTTCGGCGGCGATGACATCACCGAGCTGGATCCGCTCAAGAGACCGGCCCGGTCGTGGGTCTGGCCGGTCGCCGTCGGGCTGGCGCTCGTGGCCGGCGGCGGGCCGGAGGCCGCCAACGCAGCGAGTCTGGTCGTCGTGCAGAACTGGGCCGAAGAGGTCAAGGCCAGGCTGCCGGCCGCGAAACGGTAGCGATCGCCCGGCCCGGGGGCGCCGGCGGTATCGGCTCTTCACGCGGCTGTGCCGACGGTGTGTGGCCAGGGAAGAATGTCGTGGGTGAAGCGGCGCCGGGGAACAGCGGGCACGCCGCGGGGCCATGACCCTCACATCGTCAGCAGTCTGTCCAGGCGGTTGATGGACTGAATCATGGAACGCACCGAGTGGTAGTTGATCTTCCACGAGTGCCCCATGTGCGTCCATATCGGCGTGTTGCCGTCACGTGTCAGCAGCGGCCACCATTCGCCAACCTCGCGGTTGATGACCTTGTCGAAGACGAACCGGTGCACGGTCTCGTACGCCTTCCAGTAGGGATCCAGCCCGAACAGCACGCACCCGTCGAGCATCCCGATAAGGGTCTCCGCCTGCTGCCAGAATTCCTTCTCCGTGTCATGGGCCGCTCTGCCGTCGTGCGGACCCTCGACGTAGACGCCGCCGTGCTCATAATCGATGCCGGCCGCGACGGCGTGATCGAGTTGCTTCCGAATCACGTGTTCGTACGGTCCGGGGCGTTCGCCCAGCACATCCAGCGCATGCAGCAGGAGCCACGCACACTCGACGTTGTGGCCGTAGGACGTGTTGTCGTCGGCATGCGCCTTCGTGCCCCCTTCGGCGAAGCGGTCCCATCCCCAGACCACGTCGAACTTGATCTGCGGAGCGACGCGCCAGTCAGCCCAGAACTGCGGAATGCCCGTCGCGAACTGCGGATGCAGCATGCGTCGTGTCAGGACCTCGATGTCGTCCTGCAGCGCACGTTTGTGCGTCGCGTTCCTGGTGCATTCGAAGAGCGTGGTGAACGCCTCCATCAGGTGCATGTGCACGTCAAGCGTCTTCCGATCACCGCCGCCGCTGCCGGGGCCGCACCGTTCCCAGTTCCGCTCGAACATCTCGACATAGCCGCCGAGCGCCGGATCGGCGCAATGCCGCTGGACCAGGTCAAAGGTGGCCTGCGCGTATTCGATCCCGCGCGCATCGCCGGTGGCCAGGGTGTATTCGCTCAGGGCGTAGATGGCGAAGCTGAGCCCGTACAGGATCTTCTTGTCGATCTGAACGTCTCCTTTCCTGTCAACGGTCCAGTAGAACCCGCCATGCTGCCGGTCCCACATCCTGTTCAGGAGGAAGTCGACGCCATGCCTGGCGAATTCGGCGCACTGGCCGCCGCCGTAGCCGGCCCGGTGCGCCGACGACATGGTGAAGACGCACCGGGTCTGGGCAATGAGCGACTTCTGATCTTCACCGGTGTCGCGGCCGTGCCTGTCGAAGTGCGTGATGAAACCGCCGTTCGCGTCATCCTTGCAGCGCGTCAGCCAGAACGGCAGCAGGTCACTCGTGAGATGGCGATGCGCCTCGTCTTTCGACGCCAGGATCGCGTCCTTCGTCATGGTTAGACCTCATCAGCGCCAACAGGCGAGCCCCTTGCGAGAAGTCCGGCAGGAGCAGGTGCGCGCCGGCCTTGATCAGCCGTGTCCGCTTCTCCGGGTTCAGCCCGTAGCGGCGGATTTCGTCGCTCGCGATCCCGATCGCCGCCCCGTGGCGCCTCCGCGACTCGCGCAATTCAACCGGCCCGTCGCCAAAGACGGCGAGGTGCGATCCGTCCAGGCCGTGCTCGGTCAGGATGCGCTGGATGACCCGCCGCTTCGAATGCGCGTTCACCTCGCCGAGCGCTCCGTAGATGCCCCCGTTGAACAGGTCCGCGTAACCGAGGGCCTGCGCCTCGTTGCGCACGTCATCGTGGTCCGTGCCGCTGGCCAGGTAGAGCGTGACACCCATAGCGCGCAGCGACTGCAGGAATGGCACGGCGCCTTTGACGGTGAGGTCGTCGATGCTCAGTTCGCCCCGGTGGTACTTCGCGAGGCGGCTGTTGACGACCTCCATCAGGGCGCCGTTGTAGAGGGCCTTGTAGCCCGACTTGTCGAGGATGTCGCGTGCCGACACGATGCCAAACTCTGCGATCATGCCCACCAGGGCTTCCATCTGGACGAGCGTTTCGATCCCGGTGGACTTGTCGATGTACTCGCGCACGCGATGCGCCACCCGCTGGTAAAGGGTTTCGTCGGCAGTCGGGTAGCGCTCGCCGAGAATCGCTCGGATCATCATCGGCGCCATAACCTGTTCCCAGCCCTGCCGCAGCGTGCTGATCGTGCCGTCGTGGTCGAACACGGCGTGCCGGACGCCGGACAGTTGCGGCAGGGGGTGGCAGCAGGCTTCGATCTCGGTTCCCTCGAGAGAGACCGCCTGCCTGATGTCGTCCGCGAGTTCCGGCTGGTAGATGTAGTCCGGGTGCTCGCTGACGGCGAGCACTTCCTCCGGCGACGCCGTGCCCGTCCGGAAGAGCTTCTGCACCGTGACCGCCGCCGCGAAGTTCGCAAAGCCCGCCGCCTCCGCCGGCGAGAGTCCTGCCCCCAGGCACAGCGCGAGCGCGCTGGTGACGGTGTCGCCCGCGCCGACGGTGTCGGTGCTCCCGAGAAGCTGGATGCCCGGCGTGATGTGGATGCCGGTGTCCGCAACGGTCAGGATGCCGCGCGAGCCGCGCGTGACGAAGACTGGTTTGCCCGAGTCGGCGTACAGGCGGGCGGCGAACGTTTTGAGATCGGGGAGGGCAGGGTGAACCGCCGGCTCGAGCGCGATCCCGTTGAGTCGGGCGGCCTCGACGTCGTTGGTCTTCCGATAGATGTGCCTGAACCGGTCGCCGTAGTGCCGCGAATCACACACCACGATGGCGTTGGGGCGTTCGTCGAACAGCGCGTTGAGGCCGGCGATGAACGTGTCGCTGAGGCCGCCGGGCACCTGCTGGTTGAAGACCACGGCGCCGCACTGCTCGATCGCCTGGCGCAGATGCGAAAGGACGGCCGCGTCGGTGTCACGGCTGCGCTCGTTGAAGAACCCGAAGTCGATGCGCGGCTCCTCCCTGTCTTCGGCACAACGCTTGCCATACGTGACGGTATCGAACCGCCCGTGCTGGACGATCATCCCCGCCGTCTCCACACCAAGGCCATGGAGCTGCCTCAGCAGCTCCCGGCCGAAGACGTCATCGCCCACGACGCCGATCGCCCGGATGCTCGCGGGTCTGAGCGCCGCCATGTTGGCGACGACGTTCGCGGCGCCGCCAGGCGAGTAGTACTGTCTCCCGACAGCCTGTGCCCGGAGGCCCGTCTCGGCGGACATCTCGCCGCCGCGAGGATGCAGCATCCAGTAGGCGTCAAGACAGAAATCGCCGCAGACGGCCACGCTGACCCGCCCGATCTTGCCGAGCACGTCTTGCACCCTCTGTGCAGGGATCGGGTCCTCTTGACCTGTCGGCGTGTCGTTCATCGTACCCCTCAGGTTCCGGCCACCGCCGCGCCGTTCGTTCAGCCGGGCTGCCGTTCGCCAGCCGTCGGCTCGCCGGGTCGCGCCGCGGGAAGGATGACCGGCGCGTAGCCGCCCCTGGCGCGGAAATAGAGCAGCAGCGACCCGAAGATGACGACGAGGATGATGGCCAGGGCCGACACGCTCTGCATCGCCGCCCCTGGGCCCGCCTTGTCGAGTCTGCTGCCCATGAAGGGCAGGATCACCGCGATGGCGAAGTTGCCGCAGCCGCCCATCAGGTTCATCAGCAACGCCCCGCCGCGCGGACACTGCTCGCTGGTGATGCCCAGCATGGTCGGCCAGAAGTACGTCTTGCCGACGCCGAAGACCGTGGCCGCGACGAAGGCCATGGCGACCGTGGTCCCGTTTGCCTGTGCACCGCCCTCAGGCAGCGGGAGGGCTCCGAGCCAGAACAGCCCGACCCCGGCCAGCACGGAGCAGACGGTCAGGACCGCGAACGGCGAGAACCTGCGGACCACGCCCGCGAAGAAGTAGCGCAACACGAACATCAGGCCCGCCGTGTAGCACAGGAACAGGATGCCGTCCGCCTTCCAGCCGGTGATGTCGCCCATGACCTTGCCGAACCACTGGTCGGGTCCCAACTCGATGGAGGCGGTCAGGAACATCGTGCACAACAGCAGCAGGAACAGCGGCCGGAACACCTCCCGCACCATCTCCGCGTTCGAGACGTTCGACTGCATGCGCTCGGTCTGCGGGTAGACGGTGGTGAGAGCCATGGCCAGGGCCGCGATCGAGGGGACAGCCAGCATGCCCAGTTTCGCCTGCCAGGGGGCGCCCACCCGGTCGAGCGCGACACAGAGCAGGCCCCCGATGATCATGCCGCCCGGCCACCAGGCGTGCAGCACGTTCAGCATCCTGCTCTTCTGGTCCTTGTAGAGCGTGGCGATCAGCGGGTTGATCACCCCTTCGACCAGCCCCTGAGAGAGCCCCATGGTCAAGAACCCCGCATACAGCATCGTCGTCCCGGAATGAGCGAAGATGCTGGTCACCGTGGCGCCTGGCGCGAGGTCGGGGCGGGGCGCCAGGAGCACCAGCGCCAGCCCCACGAGATAGCCGATGCTCGACAGCGCATGCACCCGCCGCATGCCCACGAGGTCCACCAGCAGGCCGCAGATGAAGATGGCGACGGTGAAGCCCCAGAACGCGGGGCCGTAGACCAGCCCGATTTGCTCGTTGCTGATGTGGAACTGCTCGGTCATCGGCCCGGTGATCGCGCCCCGGGTCGCGAAGACCATGGATGTCGTCACCAGCGAGATGCAACTCGCCACAAACAGCCGGCCGGCGTGGGGCGGTGCGCTCACAGGATTCTCCTCAAAACGGGGTGGCGGCACGTCGGAGACGACGCGGTCTAGGCTAGCAGCGCCGAACGCACACTGCAAGGCCGCTGCTCTCAAGCCCACCCGCACCCCTGATTTCGGCCGTCCTCCTCGACGCAACGCCCGTTATCGGACGGCTCAGGGCCGGAGGCCCAGAGCACCGGACGGCCCGGACACAGACAGCGTCAGGACCGCCTGGGTCGACCGCGGATATCCGGTCGCGAAGTAGCCGCGCATGCGCGTCTCGAACATCCTCATCAGCATCGGGACCGCGGTACCGACGGACGGCCTTCACGGGGTTCATCACAGAGGCGGCCATGATTCCCCTCTGTTCGGTGAAGGTGTAGGGAAAGTATTTTCGATGGCGACCGCGGCCAGTCGCTATGGTCGCAACTTGCGCCCTGGAGAAACGACACGGTCCAGCGTGGCCATTCCTCTCGCCGGGTTGCCAGCCCTGCCTGCCCTGAGCAAAGTCGAAGGGAGGGAACTCGAAGGGGAGCCCGGCTATCTCGGGACGGCGCCCATCAGTCCGCACTCCCGACTTGGTGAACACCGTCACGGCGTTTCCCCGGTACCGCCACGGGCCGGGCAGATGACGCCCTAACCACAATTCATTCACTTTCACTTGACGTGTGACTACATGTGTAATACCTTGTCTGGGTGACTACTGATGTAATCACAAGGAGGGGTCATGAAAAGAGACTCGCCCAGAATCGCCGACTCGGAGTGGCGGGTAATGCAGGTCCTGTGGAGGGGCGGTCCGCAGACAGCCAACGACGTGGTTTCCGCGCTCTCGAGTGACGTCAAGTGGAAGCCTCGAACAATCAAGACATTGATCGGCCGGCTCGCGAAGAAGGGCGCCATCAAGGTCACCGAGGAGGGCCACCGGTATCGGTATTCCGCTGCCGTGGATGAGTCGGCACGCATCCAGTCTGAAACCAGGAGTTTCGTCAGACGCGTCTACAAGGGAGCGATGACACCAGTGCTCGCCGCGTTCCTCGAGGATGCCGACCTGGCGGACGAAGAGATCGACGAACTTCAGCAGATTCTCGACCAGAAGCGAGGGAGGTGAGAAATGGACACCGCGCTTGTCTCTTTTCAACCGTTCTTCGACTGGCTCCTGCAGACGACCCTCGCCGGCAGCGTCGTCATCGGGTTGATTCTGGCCGGCCAGAAAGTGCTGGGCGGCAAGCTGGGACCGCGGTGGGCTCATGCCCTCTGGCTTCTCCTCGTCGTGAGGTTGCTGCTGCCCGCAGCACTCCCGGGCCAGATCGACCTTCTGCGTGTCTTCCCTTCGGGGGACCGGCACATTCAACAGCAGCCGTCTGGCGCTGCAGAACGTCGCGAGGTCTCCCAGACAAGTCAGACCCGCGACGCGATCGTCGCGCAACCGGTTCAAAGGCCGGAGTCCCGCGTCGGAACAGCGACGCCGGCGACCCCACAGCCGAGAACGCTGGCCACCGCGTGGCTGGAATCAAAGGCACGTCTGGCCGACGTCTTTCGAGTTCTGCCCGTTCTCTGGCTGGCCGGCGCTATGGTGATCGGCGGATATCTCCTCTGGAGCAACTTCTTCCTCTGGCGGATCGTCAAGCGGAATCGTCCGCTGCTCGACCAGAAGACCCTGGAACTCTTCGAGGAGTGTAAAGAGCTGATGGGCGTTCACACGCTCGTCGGCCTCGTCCCGACCTCCCAGATCAAGAGCCCGGCACTGTTCGGCTTCGTTCGGCCCCGTCTCCTCCTACCGTTGACGATGGTCGATGAAGCCAGCCAACAGGAATTGCGGTGTGTCTTCCTTCACGAGCTGGCGCATCTAAAACACTGCGACATCTACCTGGGGTGGCTGGCCAGCCTCCTGCAAGTCCTGCACTGGTTCAATCCACTGGTCTGGTTCGCCTTCCACCGCATGCGGGCCGACCGGGAGCTGTCCTGCGATGCTCTCGTGCTTTCCCGCACGGGAAACGAACAGTCACAGGAGTACGGGCGAGCCATCGTCGGGCTCCTGCGCCGCTTCTCCCGCTCGCGGCTCCTCCCGGCAATGGCCGGGATTCTGGACAATCACTCGCAATTGAAAAGGAGGATCACGATGATCGCTCACTTCAACAAGGGCTCATATCAATGGTCGCCTCTGTCGGTCTTCATGATTCTGGCTCTGGGCTTTGTCTCCCTCTCTTTCACGGTCCGGGGCGAGAGCCAGAATGCCGCCGCGCCGAAATCTGAGCCGGGCATCTCGCTGCGCAGGGTCGAAACAGGCCCCATGTCGGATTTCTCGGGGCCCCCGTCCCTGGACGGACGGTACATCTGTGATTTCCAGGCAACGTCCAACGTTGAGATAGCGGAGATGGTCATTCGCGATCTGGCCACAGGCGAAACTCGACCGCTGACGAAAGTGTCCAGACAGGGCATGTGGTACCCGAACATCGCTCCCGGGAGCACGCACGTCGCGTATATGAACCAGATCGGCCCTGGAACCGAGCTTCAGCTGATCAAGGTGGATGGCACGGGGCACCGCGCTCTTCATCGCTTTGAGGGAGGCGAAGAGTTCATCATCAGCGCGTGGACGCTGGACGGGAAACAGATTCTGGGAACCTTGTTGAAGAAGGGAACAGATCCGCAGCTTGTCGCCTTCTCCGTCGAAGACGGTTCCATGCAGGTGCTCCACACTTTCGTCACTGATACACCTGCGTGGAACAGTGAGATAGCGATTTCCGCGGACGGCCGCTACCTCGCCTACGAGCGACCGCAGGAGAAAGATTCTGAGAACAGAGACATCTTCATCCTCGACATCGAACACAAGCAAACGAAACCTCTTGTTCAACATGCCGCCAATGATCGGCTATTGGGCTGGACGCCTGACAATTCCTACGTTCTTTTCGCCAGTAACCGCAAGGCTGGATATCCCGGCGGCTTCTCCATCTCGGGTACGTGGGATGCGTACCTTCTGCGCGTGGCCAACGGTGTGGGGCAGGGCGCCCCTGAACTCATCAAGCGCGACATTCCCGCCAAGATCAGGCCGAAAGGATTCACCAGGGACGGCGCCTTCTATTATGCCGTTGAGTTCAGCACCATGGAGGTCGCTGTCGCTGAAGTGGATGTACGAACCGGCAAGCAGTTGAAGAAGTCCGAGACGGTGGGTCAGACCGGGACCGACGTCGCCCCTGCGTGGTCGCCTGACGGCCGGCACCTGGCGTATGGCATCCAGAAGCCTGACGACTCTCAGACCATTTGCATTCGAAACATGGAATCCGGTCAGGAAAGAGTGATCGATCCGAAGCTGCCACACTTCCTCACTCTGCGGTGGTCCCCCGATGGGAAGCACTTACTTGCCTCGACCTTCAAACAGAAGTCGCCTCAGGTTATCTACAGGATAGATTCGAGCACGGGTGAACGCGTGGCTCTCGTTCAGAGTG
>Ga0315276_10004220_pt1 | contig 13195 bp, 13 predicted proteins | sample YL17G05_0_MG_FD_204542 | JGI IMG/M metagenome (GOLD analysis project Ga0315276, IMG submission 204542) | Sediment microbial communities from Yellowstone Lake, YNP, Wyoming, USA - YL17G05_0 | ecosystem: Environmental > Aquatic > Freshwater > Lake > Sediment | place: USA: Wyoming | collected...
AGACTGATCTGTTGAGCAATTTCATCACGAAACTGTTCGATAGACTTTTCTGGAGTAAAGGGAAGAGTGATGATGTCACCAGAGAGCGACTTGAAATGAATGATAAATTCTGCGGCCATTGTTTTGGAAAGCGTGTAGTGCAACTTTTACTTTGAGTTACTAACAAATCTCTTTTCGGCGAGTACGGACTAACTATGCTACTGGGGCTTGTCGGTACCTCTTACCTAGCCATTTCTAATTTCAATTTTTTGTTTATTATATCACATTTTTAAATATGTACTTAGGATAAGTATACAATAAAAAAGTTTTTCTATGAGTCAATACCAATAAAAAACTTTTTATGGTTTTTATCATTTTTATGTGTATTTTGATCTATTGATGAATTATGAAATAATTGTTTATTCTTCAAATTCTGGTGCAGGAACGCTGGTGTCAATTGATTTTGTTGAGGGTTGATACACACCTACCCACTCACCAAGCGACCCATTTTTATTGACCCAGATCTCATTGTTGTAGGAACGTAAATACTTGTGTCCATTGAACGTCCATCGATAGACATTACCGTCATCTGGACATGACCACTCCTTCGCTTGCTCCACTTGTTTCAACTCAGCCTTCCACTCCTTTGCTTGCTCCACTTGTTTCAACTCAGCCTTCCACTCAGCCTGTCTAATTTTGCGTGCTTGTGCAAGTTCAGCTCTGCGTTCCTTTGCTTTCTTCGCTTTCTCCTCTGCTTCAATACGACGAACATCCTCTTGCTCCTGATAGATTTTAGAGCGAATTGTGGCTTCCATCTCTACCATCATCCGCTCCATCTCTGCTTTCTTCTCCGCTTCGATACGACGAACATCCTCTTGCTCCTGATAGATTTTAGCCCGAACATTAGCTTCCATTTCTACCATCTTCTTCTCCATCATCGATTCCATCATCTGAGTCATCTCATTGCGCATTTGCTGTTGAATCTCAAGACGAATCTTGATCTCAGTTTGGGAACGAAGGTATGAATAGGACATTTTGTGGGGGGTATAACTTTTGGGTTTGTGTTACTAACAAATCTCTTGTCGGCGAGTACGGACTAACTATGCTACTGGGGCTTATCGGTACATCTTACTTAGCCATTTATAATTTCAATTTTTAAGTAAAATATAAAAAAAGATAAAAAAATAGTTATACTAAGTAAAAAATAACAAATATATTATACAACAAAAATTTTTATGATTTTTGTTGGGATTATATGATTTTTATGGAATTATGATAGTGAGATAGTGAAATGATTATTATTTTTGGTGGAAATATATATTTTTATAGAAATGCGATGATTATGCCCAACCATCTACATCATCCTCTTGTTCTTGGTCTTGGTCTTGGTCGTGCTCTTGCTCTTGGTCTTGATCTTGCTCTTCATCCATATCAACTCTATCCATCGACATATGAAAGAAGATATCCCATTCATTGAGAAGTGATTCAGAAAGCTTGCAAAGTGTTCGTTCACTGACAGGAAGATGTTGGAGAAGATCGGTGAGTTGAAGGAGTGGTTGTGTGCCTTGAGGGATATTAATCTCCCATTCATCTCTAAAGCGACCTCGATCCCAAATCTGAATATCGTCGTAGGAGTAGAAGGTGTGAGTGGAATCCTCTGATATCTTGCCTTTGGAATCCAGATGAGTTCTGCCCAAGAAGGTGACGCGATGTACATTGTATCGACGGCAGGGATCAACGATGTTTCCATCTTGAGTCAAGGGAAGGTCAAAGGGTGGAATGGAAGGAGGATTGGATTTGGATTCTTCGGTGTCAGGATGACTCTCGTGAATTGCAATCTCAAATACGTGATAATGAGTTTGCTGATGAAAGGCATCGGATACGAGTTCAAGGCGAAGAGTGAAGTGAGAAGTCTGAATGAAGGCAAAGAAGACTTCATCCAATTGAGGAATGAGAGCCATTGGGATTTGAGGAAGAGGCTCTTCTGAATCTTGACGAATGAGTTCAAGAGACTGAAGAGGAATTTGTGTGGGGATCATTTTCCAAACCATCTTGTAGAATTGTTTGATGGTAATGTCGGATGGAATCTCAAGGGTGAAAAGATCACCCGCGAGCATCTTGACGGAAACACTGATCTGTGAAATCTCTGATTGAGCGGCCATTGTGTTGGAAAGCGTGGTATAACTTTTGGTTTTGAGTTACGAACAAATCTCTTGTCGGCGAGTACGGACTAACTATGCTACTGTGGCGTGTCGGTACCATCTACTTAGCCACATTTACTTATCAATTTTTTTCTGAATTTGATGATTTATGGTGGGGTAGACCATAGAATCAAGGGGCAAATTTCAATTAAAAAATAAATTTGATCGTGGCTGCAAGGGAGCCCCCCCCCTCCCCCCCTCCCCTGGTCCTCCCCCTAGCCCACGATATTTTTCAAATTAGAATAAAATTTGATGCATAGCGTGAGGGAGGGGGGGGTAGGGGGTAGGTAGTTTAAGTATCAAATTTAAAAAAAAATTGAAAGCTAAGAGTGCCTAGAAGCAGGTACCGACACGCATCATAGCACAGTTAGTCCGTACTCGCCGATAAGAGATTTGTTGTAACACAAAACCAAAAGTTACACCGCGAAAAAGCATTTCAGAGCAAGCAAGCAAGATGTCACAAGATTCTGAATTTGACCCCAATACCGAGATGGATGTAGAATTGAACGAAGAGCAAGAGTTGGAGCTCTCAGTTGCAGTTGAGTTTGTTTTGGCTTCTTTGAAAGGAATGAGTGCTGGTGAGATGATGAAAATCGTCAAAGCAGTAACGTCGCAACTGGACAAGAAGATCAAGTCAGAAGAGAAGTATATTGCGAAGGTGTCGCAGAAAGCTTCGAAGGGCAATCCTCGGAAGGGTTATCGTCCGCCGCAACTTCGCAAGAATGTGGCGTGGGTTGAATTCGTCCTTAAGGATGCGTTGAAGAACGGTTGGCCGTCTTTCACCGTGCCCGATGGTGATGATGAGATCACGATGCCGCAATCGGTTGATTCAGATGGTGCGTGGATCTATAAAGATTCGGTGTCGGATGATGCTCCAGATGGTCGTCAAATTATCAGAAAAGAGGCGATGAGCCTTTCGAAGATGTATAAGACGACTCGCAGCGATTTGGTGCAGGCATTTGAGATGGAGTTCGCCCAGATTCCTATTCCCGATGATGAGAAGAAGGTCGCGGAACCAGTCGAAGCAAAGGTGAAGCGATCGTTGACTCTGGCGGAAAAGGAAGCGGAGCGTGCTCGCATCAAGGCGGAGAAGAAGGCCGCGGACGATGCGGCCAAGGCCGAAGCGAAAGCCGAGAAGGAGCGAATCAAGGCTGAGCTCAAAGCGAAGCAGGATGCAATCAAGGCGAAAGCCAAAACGGCTGCCGCTGCTGCTAAAGCTTCTGTCTCGATTCCCAAGAAAGCCATCAAGAAGTCGACCGCTCCCGTCAAAGCGATCATCGTTGATCTCGCCGCATCATCATCGTCATCATCATCATCGTCATCCTCATCATCAACTCCGTTGCCGACTGTTGCGATGATGCCGAAACTGACTCTTCCGAAGAGAGTGACGAAAGTTGCAGTCGCGGAACCAGAGTGGTCGTGTCCCGATGATGATGGTGTCTATCCGTGGTCATTCAAGGGTCGCAACTACTTTCGCAACAAGCTTCGCGAGGTCTGGCTCAACAAAAATGGTTCACTTGGTGAATGGGTAGGCGTCTATTCCCTCGAGACGAAGTCGATTGACACCAGCGTTCCTGAGCCAGATTTTGAAGAAGAAGCGTAAACCTCAATCACAATCACAATCCAATTCTCATAAAAATTTGCATTAACATATAAAAATTAATATTCTCATTCTCATTCACAAAAAACAAAAACTCTATTTGAGTTTTTGGGGTCATCTGACTTTTTTTTACTATGTTATACCCATATTAAGTATAAAATCGTTAAAAATAAATATATTTATTAATTAATATTAAGTATAAAATAGTAAAAATAGATATGTTTTTTTGTAGGTATATTAAGTAGATTTTAATTTTATTATTTTTTGATAATTAAAATTGAATAAATTAATTGTGTAAGTAAGAGGTACCGACAAGCCCCAGTAGCATAGTTAGTCCGTACTCGCCGAAAAGAGATTTGTTAGTAGCTCAAATTGAAAAGTTACAACAGCAGAAAAGCAATCAGAATGGACAACGACATCATCTATGGACGTGTGGATTATCATTCTCGTTTCTACGTGAATCTGTCGGATCGTGTGACAAATATGTCGCTGGGTCTGTTTGAGGTGAAGATGAAAGTGGAAATGACAAATGAGACATTCAATGGATTTATTGAGGTGATCAATAACTCAATGGCGGAGGTGTTGAATCGAATTCGTTCAGATGTGTATACAGGTGAAGAGAAGCATATGGCGTTGGAGGAGGCATTTCATCAAATTCGTAATTTCTTTGGAGAGGAGGCGGATGTGTTTCTGGATCTGAATATGCAATTTTATGGAATGATGACAGCCATTGAGATGACAGCGGACTGGATTGAACCGATTGCGGAGTTTCTAGCACCTGTTCCTGAACCAATTCGCTATGCCCACACGGAAATCACGTTTGGTGAAACCAACGAAATCCAGAATCTGTTCATCCGTTCAGGTGTGATGGTCTAATTGTCTTAACAGTCTATTCAGAGAAAGCATTGCAAATATCACAAAAATAAAAAACAGAAAATCCATAAAAAGATTTTTTGTTAATGTAATCATCTTTTTTCATTCTTTTTTTAATGTGAAAAAATTGAAAATTAAAATGAAGGAGGAAGGAAGTACCGTCGCCGCTCTACACACCCAGATTCGGTCTTTTAACATTTGGAATGGCTTCTCAACTTCTCTTCGTCAAGATTGAATTTGTGAATTATACGACTCCGCGAATCAGTAACAATCTGTCATTTTATTCTCCAAGTACAATCAAGAATCTTCGTAGTTCTCTTTCTGAAAATTTATCAATTCCTTCGAATCATTTTCATTTTCTGCAAAATGGGGAAGCGATTAATGATCAATTTCGTCTGATTGACCAACATACCTATCAAGTGTTACTAGAACACCCCAAAATGACAATGAATCATCCATCAATCTATATAGCATTCTTTCATCATCAAACAATTCATCTGCTTAACATAATTGAAAAGAGGGTGTATACGTGTATGGATGGTGAGAAAATTGGTTATAGTATGGTGTATGTAGATTGGAATACATTTGATGATGATGAAGATTATACAGCTCGTCTATCTCTGAAGAAGGATCTCTGTGAAGAATTTGGATTAGATCAGTCATCATCATTGTTTGGAATTCATCAATGTTCCTTTCAGCATATTCATATTTATCAGGAATTTCTGGAAAAGTTTTTGGAGGAAGGGGATGCTGCAGACGATGAATTATTTGAGTTTGATCCTGAAGATGATATGGATGGCGATCTCTTCATTGATTAAATCAATAGTTCCGTCCATTTATAATGTTTTATAGATAAGCACAGCAAAAAAACATTAGAGAAATATAAATAAAAAATAGAAAAAAAGATACTTAATATAAGTGTGTATTCTTTTTTTGTTTATAAGTTGATAAAAATTGATAAGTAAAAGTGTGTAAGTAGAAGGTACCGACACGCCCTAGTAGCACAGTAAGTCCGTACTCAACGATAAGAGATTTGTTCGTAGCTCAAATTAAAAGTTACCACTCGGCCAACAGCAATCAAAGAATGTCTCTCCAACAGCATCCATTGCCTATGTCTCTTCAGCTCGTTAATATGCTTCACTTCCTGGCGATGACTTGTTCTATCTGCAATTCGATTACAGATGATACGTGTTCAGCGTGTCATTATCCGATTTGTGAGGAATGTCGTGAAAGGGGTTGTGAGAGTTGTTCTATGGAAAAGCTGCAGATGTTCAACACGCCTGATGAGATGTCGGCCAGCGAGCAAAGCGACGCGCAGTCAGAAGAAGTGGATGATCCTTTTGTCCCGCAAATTCTGATTGAACAACCCTATCCGTTTGACTATCTGTGTGTCTATTATCCATCAGAATCCGAATGGAAAAAAATGGAAGAGGAAGCGGATACACGAATTTATTTCACAATTTCAGACGAACCAGGTGAAGTGCATCCGAATATGTATTATCTCGTTGGTCGTCAAACGCTTGCTGGAAAAACAACAGATTATATGCTTCTCTGGGAAGAATCTGAATATTACACAGGTTGGAGACGATTTATTTCGGTCTATTATCATCATTCACCTCAGCCTCACGATGTATGGTTGATGGCTATTCCTCCGCCCTACAATTTGTCACTTCAACGCTCACCAGCATTTGATCTTTCTCTCTAAATCACAAATTTAATTTCAAATAAAATATCCAAATAAAAAGGGGAAAAACGATATATATAAATAAAATTCTATCCGAAAGGATGGAATTTTTTAATGTATTATTTTTGTAAAGATGGAAACTTGATATTACGAACTGTTTTTATTAAAATAAATATTGTAAAAAAATTGAAAAGAAGAAGTGTATAAGTAAAATGTACCGACACCGCCCCAGGAACGAAAGACGCACCGATCGGCCCGATTGCTTCATAGCACACGTACTCACAATCACAATTACAATGGATTTTGCTCAATTGCCCAACCAACTCTACCCAGTGATTCATCAGCTTCCAAATCCAAATCGATTTCCAGACCAGACGATTTATTCGCCAACAGTGGAACGTTTCTTGGTTCGTTCGATTGGTATGGGTTGGTATCACCGAGTTGAAGATTCTGAACCAAATGCCGAAGCAGGACAACGTTTCTTGGTGAATCGTCACGTCGCAACGATACGAGGTCAGATCATTGTTCAAGACTATATCACAACTCGTTCTACCGATCAAAACAATATCTATCAAGGTTGGTCACATCAAACCGTCGCCTATCTGCAAGGTGAGATTTCTCCCTATCCTCACCATTTTGATCGTCGTCATCATCATCACAATCCAATCAATAATAACAGTCCATTGAGTTCATCGGCTCTCTTCAGTTTTCAGTAAAACCCTATCAAAAACAGTCGAAACAATATGTAAAACAATAAAAATGATAAAACCAGAAACACACATAAACAGTTTTATTATTTTTTTTGTATAAAAATACAAATAGATAAGTATATATATCTAGTTAATATAAGTAGATATATATAAATGAGTGAGATATATATGTAGTTTCTTAGTGGTTGGAGTGTAATATAATATTTTGTAGATAGCTATCGTGAAACCGAGAAATTAGTATTTTTTGGGGGCTATATAAGAAAAAAAATTGAATGAAAAATATGTCTACAAAGGTATGTAGCGACACAGCCCTAGACGCACATATCGCTCCTCACTTTCAAACGTTTTCACACGCTTTCGCTTCACAACACAATGGCTTCATCTAAGATCCCCACCGCTTCTCAAATTGACTCAGTCGATGTTGATGTTGATGTTCTCTCTGAATCAGTTGATTTCGATTCACTTATCAAATCTGTTAAGGCTCTCTCGCCTTCGGATTGGATTAAGTTGTTGAAATCCACTGCAACGGATATGGACAAGAAACTCAAGACACTGTCTACTTCGAAAACGGGTCGTACCAAGAAAACAGGTAGTGCTCCCAAAGGAGAAACACCTAAGCAGCTTCGCAAGACGCACGCTTGGGTTAAGTACACTTTGCAACACGCCCTGAAGAATGGTTGGCCCAGTTTTCCAGTTGAGAACAAAAAGACAAATGAAATTATTGATATGCCTGCCTCGACTACTCACGATGGTGCTCACGTCTATGAAGACTCTGTTACTGATGATAACCCCAACGGAAAACAGATTATTCACAAAGACGCGATGTCACTTTCGAAGTATTACAAGACCAACTCGCCTGAAGTGTACCACGAGTTTGAGACATTGTTTGAGCAAGAACAGGAAGCTCCAAATTCTGAGGATGAAGAGAAGGTTGACTCGAAACCAGTTGTGAAAATGACTGCTGCACAGAAAGCCGAAGAACGCAAAGCAGCTGCAGAAGCCAAGAAAGCTCAAGCAGAACTTGATAAAGCAGAGAAAGCAGCTCAGAAGAAAGCTCAACAGGACGCCAAAAAGCAATCAGAAGCAGCTGCGAAAGCAGAAGCCGCTGAAGCCAAGAAAGCTGCAAAGGAACAGGAAAAAGCTGACAAAGCCAAAAACTCTCCCAAGAAAACTGTCAAGAGCCCCGTTAAAGCAGCCGCTGTCTCATCTCCAACTTCATCCTCATCTTCCTCTTCCTCATCTTCCTCTTCTTCCTCATCTTCTTCCTCATCCTCATCTATCCCTATGAAGAAAGTTACAGCTCCTAAGAAACTGACTAAATCAGACACTAAAACGGATGCTGAACCAGTTTGGGATTGTCCTCAAGATGATGGTGTGTATCCTTGGACGTGGAAGACGGGTGGTGGTAAAGAATATTTCCGAAATTTTCAGAATGAAGTCTGGGAGAAGGGTGCGGATGGTGGTCTTGGAAAGTGGGTGGGTGTGTATGATCCGACCACGAACAAGATGGATACCGACGCAGCTGAACCAGTCTTTGAAGACGAATAAATTATTATGTATCTATTCCTAATTTGCAAATCAAAATAAAATGCAAATCAAAATAAAAAGATATAAAATGAAAAAATAAAATAAAAATATTTTTTCATTGTTTATCTATTCATCTTTTTTTTAACTTTTTATCATAATTTAAAATTGACAAACATAAATCTTAAAAGATAGTTATTATCATTGGTTATAGTCTTCTACAGATAAGTAGATCATTAATTCATAAAGTGAATGATGACAGAGAATCGGATGTCGATAATTTTTGAGAATCTTCCAGTGCAAATGGATCCAAAATTTAAATCAAAATGTTTTGGAGGGATTATAAGAGTGAAATCATTAAGGAATTATGGAGAGTATGAATATGTAATTGTTCAAGGACGATCAACAGGTAAATGGTCATTTCCTAAAGGACATTCTAAGAGGGGTGAGACACCTTTAGAGTGTGCAACGAGAGAAATTTCAGAAGAGACAGGTATTCCTTCAACACTTTTATCAAATCCTATTAATTTTATTAAACTAGCAAGTGGTAAATATTTTATATTTGAATTAACTGAAAAGGTTGTATTTGATCCAAAAGATTCATTTGAAGTACTTCAAACGAAATGGGTAACAATCGATGAAATGATATCATTATCTCTTAATGCAGGTATTCAGCAATTTATTGAGCGTAAAAATAGATATAATAAATAAAGAAAGAAATAAATAAATAAATAAATAAAGAGAGAGATTAATAATCTCTTTTTTTATTTGTTTTAATTATCAGAGTAAATAGATAGTCGGATGATTAACGTGAAAACGGATGATATATATGGAAAGAATGATATAATAAATTCGAATGATTTGAAAAAGCATTTAGTGAATATAGATTCACGTTTTCGTAAATCAACTTTAGAACCACCGACGGATTATTTATATTCGTTTGCACATCCTTATAAGAATGTAATTCGTGCCCGTGTAGCCTCTGTTGAAATTCCGAATGGTTATTATAATTTTTCAATTGTTAAAAAGAATACAATGTTTCGTATTGATGCAGTGGATTATGTAGGTAATAAGCATTATTTACAAGTAACAATTCCAGATGGAGATTATTCGCCTCCGTGTTTAATCCAAAAGATTCAAGAACAATTGGATGGAATAAAGGATACATATGGATTATTTTTCCGAATAACATTGGATCCGATAAGTCGTCGTGTAACAATTCATCACGATGGATCAGGGCCACCTCCGTGTCCTCCAGGGCCTACGCATTGTCCAGTGAGTTTTGCATTGACATTTGTAATGGTTGGATTAGAAGACCGTGTATATGATTTTGGTCTTGGTTATTATTTAGGATTTGCTCAACAATTTTATATAGTGGATTCACCCTATTGCATTACAGGAGAATCATTAATAAATACGTGTGGAGATAATTATTTTTTATTAAGTATAGATGATTTTTATACAGTGGAACACAAAACAAATGATTCCTATATTCAATGTTTAGCGAAAATATTAGTGAAAAGGGATAGTAATGGGATAATTTTTGATGATGGCTATACAGTATTATCAAATGATATCGTATTTCCTCGTCCAATTGATATGAAACAAGTTCGTGTTCGTTTAACAGATTGTTATGGTATTCCAATCGATTTACATTATATGAATTTTTCAATATCATTGGAAATAAGTGAGGTAATGAATATTCAGATGTATGATAGTTATAGGAGATATTTATGGACGGATGCAGAACCAAGAGCAATAAAACAGACGAGTGGTTCCTCTGCCCCGATTGCTCCACCTGCATTAAATTTTAATTAAAATAAATAACTCATAAAAATTGAAAAATAGAATAGTATATAAATGTATTAGGTATAATAATAATCATCTCTTATTAAAAGTATGTCACACGAGATTCAAGGATGGAAATTAGAAATTAATCACGATGGTCCAATTTTAATTTGGTATTCATCTCCAACTCCTAAACTCGAAATCAAATCAGAAATCAAATCAGAAATAAATTCAAACATCAAATCAGAAATCAAATCAGAAATAAATTCAAACATCAAATCAGAATTAACTGATTATTATTATATTGTTTCAGATGGTATTGTATTCACAGGATTATCAGATATTTAGTTATACTTATCACAAGTAGAGTATTAAATATATGTCTACTTGTGATAAGTAGAGCATAAAATAAATAAATAAATAAATAAATATATAAATAAAAAGATATATAAATTAATTTGTAGATCTGATTTATTTTTTTGAGCCGGACAGAGATCTGAGTCTGGACAACTTTCCAAATCTGATTTGCAAATTATGTTCTTTTTTTAGTAATAACAATATAACCAATAAATATTAAATCATATAATATTATTATTGAATAGTTTACTTATACCAAGTATAATATTCAGTAATTATGTATTTTTATTTTACTTATATAAGTATACACTTTTATATTATTTAAAATAAATAAATAAAGAATATATTTAGATGTAATTCGGAGATCTAAAAATAATTTATGATCAGACATCGGAGTTCTCATGACTTTTGAAATCAGATTTGAAAATGTAAAATATAAATCTAAAATTGATTCACTTCATTTACTTTAAAGTAATTACCTCATCAATAATGTCATTGGAGATCATCAAATTGTTGGAAATTAATGCCCTTAAGAGCAATGTCGCTCATAAAATTGCCGTAATTATTACTTATCGTAATAAGATTATCTCTGTGGGTTACAATCGTAATTTGAAGATTAGTAGTTCAAATCACGATTGTCTTTTACGAGCCTAACAAATATAGTTGTCACGCGGAAAGAGATGCAATCCGTAAATTAAAAGATAAATCAATTCTGAAAAAATGTAGAATCTATATCGGAAGATACAAATATGGTAAAATAGAAACAGCTGAACCTTGTCCAATGTGTGCAAAGTTACTCCAAAAATATGGTATTACCAAAATAGAAAAACTAAAAACATAATTAAACGAAGTAAGTAATTAATATTTAATATTACAATATCAAGTATAAATTATAAACACTAAGAAGTTATTTATTAATTTTAATTTTTATTTTTATTTTTATTTATTTATTAATTTATTAATTTGCAAAAAAGAATTCAGAAAATAAATCTTAGCCAAGGTCTAGAGTCTGGCCAACTTTTTGAAACCAAATTAAAAATAAATAAATAAATAATTAATTAATTCCTCAAAAGTGTTTATTCTTTTTTATAAGATCTTCATTGAGTTAATTAGATTTATTCACCATCTTCTTCAGTATATTAAGTATAATTTATAAACACTAAGAAGTTATTTATTAATTTTTATTTATTTATTAATTTGCAAAAAAGAATTCAGAAAATAATTTGTAGCCAAGGTCCAGAGTCTGGCCAACTTTTTGAAACCAAATTAAAAAATAAATAATTAATTAATTAATTCCTCAAAAGTATTTTATTCTTTTTCATCAGAATCCTCTTCAGTCAATGGAATCTCACCAGTATTTCCATCCTTAACCCAACGATATGCTCTAAACATTTCAGGAGAGTGCCCCATTTTTTCACTGGCTTCTTTAATTTGTGCATCCGTAACATTTTGAGAAATATAGTGAGTAATAAAAGAGTGTCTGAAGAAGACAAGAGTAAATTCTGTTTCAAATAATTTTGAGAGATGACGACTAGCCCAAACAGTGAATGAATTTCGTGTATAGGGTTGTCCCTTAATATTTGTAAATAGATATGATCGTGGATGTTTAGTTAAAGAAGCATTTAATTCGGAAATGAGTTGAGGAGGAAATAGATTTGTAATTTTTTTAAAAGTTTTGGCGGTTTTAAAGTCGGTTAGGATACATTCAACTCTATCAGGGGAGTGAATACGAATATAATTTTTTTGAGTTGGTGGATTATCACCGTGAATAATTTCCGTAGCAAAGTAATCAGCCCGTACAGGAGGAATCATTGTATATATAGAAAGTAATAAACGTTCAATTGAACCAAGTGGTAATTCATCTCTTTTAGTAATAATTTGTGAGAATGTAATATTGAAGCCTCCTTTTTTGAGTTGATTTTCAGTGGGTTTATTTTCAAGTCTTCGTTGAATAATAGGAGCTTCATTTTGAGTATTAATATCAATCCATTTGATACGAATGACAGAGTATTGGTCGGGAGTTAAATGAATTAATAAATGTTTATTATGTTTGATATAGGACATAATAGCAACAATATATAAATGTCTGTTAGTATTTGTATTAATTTTAAGATTAGATTCGAGTGCTTTCATTGAAATATCAGGAAAGATGATAATACAAACAATAGATTGATATGCAGTAGGCATAAATGTAATCCATTCATTTAATTTGGAGTTATAAGATTTGATTGAATTTTCGTGAATGGGTGTATTTTCAAAGAAGTTCATATTGTATTCTAATATATGGTGAATATTTATGTGACACTGGGGGGGTGAGAAAACATTCAAATTTATAATACAAATAAATTGCAAGAATTGATAGTTTAGTTGTTAATTTATGTTAAAAAGAAAAATGACAGTGTAATGTAAAATGATATTTTTAATACAATATAATATCAAATTAATTTATGATGTAAATTGTATTACAAAATATTTTTTT